>JGI20225J20221_1001613_pt1 | contig 21689 bp, 23 predicted proteins | sample BioMet4_FD_20221 | JGI IMG/M metagenome (IMG submission 20221)
TATTTTTTTTTGTCAACACCGAAATATAAAAGCAGTGAGGCTAACTACACCTCACTGCAAATACTTAGCAATATTAAATTAATTATTACTTTATTCCCACCGGCACCGTCAATTCTACCTCACCATTCGCAATGAAATCCAACGGGTATTTTTGTTTATACTTACTGCCCTTGATTATTGTACGAAACCCAGTAAGAGCAGGATTTGGGACACCAGAATTGGCGGGCTTTTCGCCGGCGTTCTTCTTTATGTTAGGCAAAATATCCACAATTATTTCATTGTTGCGGTCAGCCTCGTTAAAGTCCTGTAAAAACTCTTTAAACTGTAATTTTTTTTCTTCATTCGGGGCGACTGTCCCCTCTTCTTTCTGTTTTTTTATAAGCTTAGTTAGCCAAACATAGGCATTACCACTGCGAATAATAATATTCATAGGCCCCGTCTTTTGATTCTCAGGAACTTTAAATTCTATTTGCTTAGTGAAATTTGCAGCTCTATAAGGTTTAAATTCAATTGTTAAGGGAACAATATCTCCGGGTTTAAATCTTTTGTTAGGCATTTTTGCACTAACTATTTCCGCAACTTCAAAACCCGATGTTATTTCTACATTAACATTAACATCAAAAATAGTCACTTTTTCAAATTTATTTCTCATCAACATGTCACAAGCGAAAGCCAATTCGCCGTTAGTCGCCTTGGCAACGTCTGCATTATTGAAAAACATATTCTCTCTTTTAAGATTAATCTGTCCTTCATCTTCACCACGAGCAGTGATATTAAAACTAATACGGGAAGTTCCTCCCCCTCTTCTGTCAAAAGCTTGATTAACCGTATTGTAACAGACACCATCAATTAACGTAGGTACTAAATCTTCATCCGTAATTAGTTGTACACTAGCAGTTCGATGTAAACCACGATCCTTGTCTGTAACAGAAACAAACATAGGTATAACTTTTGGGTTCTCATTAATAATTCCCGCAATTCCTGTTGCCCTATCTTGTGAAATTCTTCCCTTTAAATTGCCCAGTGCACCTACTTTAAAAGACGACTCCATGTTTGGAATAGAAGCAAAAATCCAAGCATTAGTCATAAAATAGTCAGCAGAACCTCTTTGTAAAAATGGATGACCAAATGCTAGAATACGCCCTGTGTCATCATCTTTCCACGTTACCGTACCAATGGCACCGATTGATAAATCCCCTCTCACAAGCTCTACCCCAATAGAACTACCCGGTTCCAAAGGCACATTACTTAGGTCTTGATTTCCCGTAGGCACTGCATATGTTTTTAACCCTAATGGTAACAATTTGTCGCTTAAATATTGTACTCCGTCATCTGTAAAACCACTAACCATTAAAGGCGTGTTTTTAGGTAAAAATACCGACGGTCTAGGTTCATAATTTTCAAACATTTTAAGCATCTCTTCAATTGGAGTTAAAAAACAGTAATTGGGATCGGAAAAGGCCTTACCGTATGCTACGGCGCCAGCCAAACGCCCATCAATATATACTGGGCTGCCACTCATCCCTTGAGCAATACCACCTGATTTTTCAATAAGAGGTCCCGATGCTTTAATCAAAATATTATGCCCAGCCACATCAGATCCCGTTACTCCTAAAATTTCAACATCGAATGTTTCTATATTTACACCCTTAATAACCGTTTTAGCATAACCTCGCATGCCAGGGTGTAATTCATCAACAGAAATAGTAGGTATATTAGCAGCAACAGCTATCCCATTTATACATAAAATTAAAATAAATGCCAACAAAAATTTGCAGTGTTTCATAACTCACCCCTTATTATACTATAAAACCGGCGTGCCTAAGCTACGCCGGTTTTGTAATTGTTTACCTTCAAGGCTGAACATTTGCTACAACTTGCCCTGCCACAATACTACTTCCCGGTGACACAGACACTGAGACAACTTTACCACTGCAATTAGCCCTAGCTGCTGCTGCTGTCCCCGCAATAGTCTTGACCTTTACTAATACCTGTCCCTCAGAAACCATTGTTCCTGGAACGACCAAGCCTTCTGCCACCACTGTCCCTGCTAAACTGCTGGTCTGCGCTATGGCTCCGGCAGCAAAAGCAAAACTTGCAAAAGCTAGAATCATTACCAAACTTATAACAAATATATTCTTTACACTAAAAAATTTTTTGCGCACAATAATCCCCTCCACTCCCAAATAAAACTCTTGTCCTACTATGATTATAATACTATATCTGCATCTTGACAAGTTACGCTATCTACCGAAGATACCTAATCCAACACGTATGGGTCTTTCATCGCCATCAGAAGGCGCATTAACCACATCTCCGTTAACAACCATTTCGCTAGATCCTCCACCATCGAAATTCATAGCTCGATCTACCTTTAACCTTATCATATAGCGAGCCAATTCATCAAGACTCATTCCACTACTTGAAGAAGATCTACCATCTACTACTAAAATAACGATGGTCCCATCTGCTCTTATGCCAATTGCTGTACGAGGTGAACGGCCCACAGAAATATCATCAGCAATTTCTTCTGAGGCAGTTTGCACACTTTGTACTCCATTGTCAACTAACAAAGGGCCTACACCCAAGACATGTTTAGCATAGTCAGCCTCAGTACGCCCAAAGCTTTGCTGTATTTTCACCTTGGCCCCCAACTTCAAGCCTTGGAGAAACATGGCAGAAGTACCGTTACCGGAAAGCACTACTGTATTGGGCCGCAACGCAAGATTACCTGTCTTGGAAATTTCTGTTACTCTATTATTCACTATTCGTGCTTCAATACCATAAATATTAGTATCCGTACTAGAACCATAGGCATCGTTATAATAAATTAAATCATTTGCAAGTCTCATTCTATTTAGTCCCGTAATCGGAGCACTGATACCATCACTGCGTATAACTTTGCCGGAATAACTGGTATTTGTGATAATTTGCGCTCTATCGTTATTATCAATAATAAGTGCCGTTCTGGGTGTATCTTCTGCAGATACCCATTTTTTATCTATCATTAAGTTGCCTACTACCCACACATCAGAATCAAAATAAGACGCATTAATAGCAGCGATGGCTCCTGCATTACTAGCCATTTGTGATAAAACGCCCTTTTGAATATAATTTTCCTGTCCCAAAAGTGGTTTTAAAGTATAGCCGCTATTTGGGGATATTTCTAAAATATAAACTTCTTCAGGTAAAGAATCTACATATTCACGCAAATAAGTATAAGTTAGACCATCAGCAATCTTAGTGACCTTTTTATCATAGTTAATTTTCTTTAAATCTAGTACAAACCTATTAGGGCTCTTTAACGAAAAAATACTATATTTGGGTACTGATTTATAAAAAGTCACCACCAACCGGCTCTGATTATTAAAACGTTCTAATATTACACTTTTCACTAGATTATCTTTTAGTTGAAGTTTTTCGCTTCTTTTAACTTTACCATCAAAAGTTATAATCAGCTGCTTGTCCGCTACCGTTTCAGAATACTTAGGCATTTTGTCGAAATTCAGGACCAAACGTGTCCTATCGGCATTTACACCTGAGCGCAAATTCCCTAATACAGTTGCCATCGCTACTTGTAATGGCAACAAAACTAAGCAAATTAAAACTATCAGTATCTTATATAATAAGCTTTTTTTCATACTATAACCTTCCTAATTAGTTATCATTAAACAACCATACCCATTCTTAAAGCTGCTATACACGAAAGCATTTTAAATAAATAGGGACGACCTGATGGTCGGCCCTAGATTTGCGGATTATCCGCCTTATTTATATTAAAAATTAACGTTTGCGATTTTCCATAAAAACGGAATCTTTTAATACGCCTAAATTAGCCAATGCTTTTCCTGTTCCAAGTGCTACGCACTCCAGTGGATTGTCGGCAACAATGGTTGTAATTCTAGTTTCTTCCTGTACCAGTTCTGCCAATCCATCAAGTAAAGCGCCTCCACCTGTTAAAACAATACCTTGCTCAACAATGTCAGACGCCAACTCAGGCGGAGTTTTTTCCAATACAGATCTTATACACGCTATAAGCATGCTAATTGGCTCGATCATAGCTCTATAAGTCTCGTCTGAAGTTATTCTAATAGTTGTAGGAAGGCCTGTAATTAAATCCCTGCCACGGACAGTTACTTCGGCCTTGCGGCCATGCTTACTAACTGTAGCCACACCTAGCTTAATATCTTCAGCAGTTCTTTCACCAATTAAAACATTGTGTTCTTTTTTTACAAAACGCACAATAGCCTCATCAAATTTGTCTCCGCCGACACGCAAAGACTCAGCTACAACAATACCACCTAAGCAAATAACAGCTACGTCGGTAGTACCACCACCAATATCCACCACCATACAGCCACGAGATTCTCCCACATCCAACCCCGCTCCCATAGCTGCTGCCATTGGTTCTTCTATTAAGTAAGTTTTTGCTGCTCCTGATTGCATTGTAGCTTCTAAAACAGCCCTTTTCTCTACCGTAGTTACTCCTGAGGGTATACAAATCATAACTCTAGGCTTAAAAAACATACTTTTTCCTGCTACTTTTTGTAAAACATTCTCTAGCATTATCTGTGTAATATCATAATCGGCAATAACCCCTTCACGCAAGGGGCGAATAGCAACTATATTTTCCGGAGTTCTTCCTAACATATACTTAGCTGCACGGCCAATAGCAACAACCTTGCCGGTTTCTCTGTCAGTCGCAACTACCGATGGCTCTTTTAAAACAATGCCCTTCCCTTTAAGAAACACCAAAATATTAGCCGTACCAAGGTCAACGCCAATATCTACACTATTAAAAAATCTATTAAATCCTTTATTATTTAAAATGTTCATTTATTTAGCCTCTCGGCGCTCTATATCTGCACCCAATTGTTTAAATTTATACACCAAATTTTCATAACCACGGTCAATGTGGAAAATGTCAGTAATTTCCGTTACGCCCTCTGCCACGAGTCCCGCCAAAACCATTGCTGCTCCTGCTCGTAAATCTGTTGCACGCACTTGACAACCCAAAAGTCTAGGTACACCTTCGACAAATGCTCCACGGCCGCTAGTCTTAATGTTGGCACCCATACGTTGCAACTCATCTACATGCATAAATCTATTCTCAAAAACAGTTTCTGTTACTGCGCTTTGCCCTTGTGCTATGCACATCAATGCCATAACTTGTGCCTGCATATCTGTAGGAAATCCAGGATAAGGCAATGTTTTGATATTAATCCCCTTTAGATTCTTTGGCCCTATAACACGCACTCCGCGGATATCTTCCTCAATAGTTACTCCCGCTTCTCTTAACTTAGCAATCAGAGGTTTTAAATGCTCGCACAAAACATTCTCTACTCTAATATCACCGCCAGTCATAGCACCAGCTACCATAAAAGTACCTGCTTCGATGCGATCAGGAATAACGGTATGTTCTCCGCCTCTAAGTTCTTTCACACCTTCAATACGAATAGCATTAGTTCCTGCGCCACGCACTTTACCACCCATAACATTTAAATAATTTGCTAAATCAACAATCTCCGGCTCCTGAGCAGCGTTCTCTATAATAGTTGTTCCGGAAGCCATAGATGCTGCCATCATAAGATTTTCAGTAGCACCTACACTGGGGAAATCCAAATAAATCGTGGTGCCAACCAGCCCATTAGGAGCAGAAGCCTCAATGTAACCATGTCCCATCTCTATGCGGGCCCCTAAAGCCTCAAATCCCTTCAAATGAATGTCTATAGGACGAGTTCCTATAGCACAACCACCAGGCTGAGAAATTCTTGCCTTGCCCTTTCTAGCCAGCAATGCGCCCATAACCAAGAAAGAAGCACGCATCGTCCTTACTAATTCATAGGGAGCCTCACAAGAAACTATTTCCCTACTGTCTATATGTAGTGCGTTACGTTCGCTATAGTCTATCTTCATTCCTAAACATTCCAGAACTTTACAAATGGTCCGTACATCTTCTAATTCAGGTACCTCCAGTAAATAACTGCCCTGTGACCCTAAAATAGCCGCAGCAATAATCGGCAGCACCGCATTTTTAGCTCCACTAACCTTTACGGTCCCGTGCAATTTATTGCCGCCCCTAATAAGTAGCTTTTCCACCAAATTTCCTCCAAACCTATCTTCAAATACTATAACATAATATACTCTTAATAGTTTATCACTAATCTTGCTTCTTTGGCAATAAATGTAGCACAAAACAACCGTCTAATTTAAGACGGTTGTTAATTTTATTTCTTATTATTAGTATTACTTACCCCACCGGAACCAAGACGCCATCTTTTGGCATTTTCCTCTTGCTGATACTTTCGTTCTTCCTCTAACTCAAGCAAGCGTTTTTTCTTAGCTGCAAGGCGCTCTGCTTTTATTTTTTCTATTTCTTCCAATGTTAAATTATTTTTTTCCTCTTGTTCTCGTTTAGCTACTTCCATAGACTGACGCTCTATAGCTATTTTTTTCTTATGTTCTGCAGCCCTTTTCCTAATCTCAATTTCAACTTTTTGTTTTGCACTCAGCACAATTTTCTTAGAAGCTAGAGTACTGTATAATAAATAAGCAACTGCTATAGGTGGAAAAAGCAAGGAACCTATAATCCAAGCATTTGCATAACGAATATTTTTTTTCTTGGAATCACGGTAAACAAGATAGACTATTAAAAAAATAACGGCATATTTTAATATGATTTTCAGCGTATCAGGCATAATACATCCTCCGTACAACTTTTTACACGTAAAGTATACCATATTAACCTTCTAAAATAAACAAAACACCCTACACTTATGAAAATAAATTCACAAATGCAGGGTACCAATAACCAACAATTATCCTCTAACTTTTTCTCTGTCAGCAAGAATATTATAATAAGTCTCTTTTTCCATTATTTCCTTTTTTATAAGGGCTGCCTTTTCGTCATCATCTGTACTGCTTAACATTTTTCTTAAATCAGAAATTTCTTGTCTTAGCTGTCCCATTTTACTGCCTGCAACCTTGCTGATAAAATCCTTTTCCGCCATCTTTTGCACCCTCCCCCACAACAATTTTCTTACCTTTATTATAATCAAAACAGCCTCAAATAGCAACGTCTTTACATATAAAAACAAGAGCCTACTCGCGCAAGGCGTTAGGCTCTTATCTTTTTAGCGCTGGGCTTGAGCTCGTTCCACTGTTTTCAAGCGGGCCTTAGCACAACGCAATCTTGCAGCTACTGCAACAATATCTGTAGTTGGTTCTAAGTTAGACAACCTGTTCTGAGCTGCTTCAACACGATGTTTATTTTTTTCTACATCTATATCAGACGCATCTTCTGCATCTACACTTAAAATAGTAACCTTATTACTGCCAACTTCCATAAAACCACCCTCAACATAAACAAAGTGCAAGGCACCTGTTTCATCTTGATACTTTAGTGGTCCTTCTGTTAAAGTAGCAATCAAGGGAGCATGGTTCGCCAATATTCCTAAACCACCGATAACTGTTTCAGCCAAGACGTAGGAAACATCGTTACGCACTAATAAAGATTTATCCGGAGTTATTACCTCCAATTGCATTAACTTTGTCATGCAATCACTACTCCTTCATCGTATTTGCCTTAGCTATAGCATCATCAATGGTACCAACCATATAGAATGCCCCTTCCGGCAAATCATCATGTTTACCCTCAAGGATTTCTTTAAAACCACGAATGGTTTCTGCTAAAGGAACATATTGTCCCGGTGTGCCGGTAAATTGTTCGGCAACAAAGAAAGCTTGACTTAAGAATTTCTGGATTTTACGAGCACGAGTAACTGTAATCTTGTCGTCTTCGCCTAGTTCTTCCATACCAAGTATGGCAATGATGTCCTGAAGTTCTTTATAGCGTTGTAAAATTGCTTGTACACCACGAGCTACTTCGTAATGTTCTTGTCCAATTATCAACGGATCGAGAATACGGCTGGTAGAATCCAACGGATCAACCGCAGGATAAATACCAAGTTCAGCAATCTGACGTGACAAAACTGTCGTAGCATCCAGATGGGCAAAAGTTCCTGCCGGAGCAGGGTCAGTCAAATCATCGGCGGGAACATATACTGCTTGTACAGAAGTGATAGACCCCGTAGTAGTAGAAGTAATACGTTCTTGCAAAGCCCCAATATCATTGGCCAAAGTTGGTTGATAACCAACAGCTGACGGCATACGACCAAGTAAAGCTGATACTTCAGAACCTGCCTGAATAAAGCGGAAAATATTATCAATAAATAACAATACATCTTGTCCTGCTACGTCACGGAAATATTCCGCCATAGTAAGTCCGGTAAGACCTACACGCATACGAGCACCAGGGGGCTCGTTCATCTGTCCATAAACAAGAGCAGTTTTACTGATAACACCGGATTCCTTCATCTCACCCCATAAATCATTGCCTTCACGCGTACGTTCCCCTACACCTGCGAATACAGAATAGCCGCCATGTGCTGTGGCAATGTTATGGATAAGTTCCATGATAATAACTGTCTTGCCAACACCTGCGCCACCAAACAAACCAACCTTACCACCTAAGGAATAAGGAGCTATTAAATCTACAACTTTAATGCCGGTTTCCAGAATTTGGGTAGTTGTCGATTGTTGGTCAAAGCGTGGAGCCGGTCTATGAATAGGCCAGTAATCAGCAGCTTCAACCGGTGTATCATCATGATCAACTGTTTCACCCAAAACATTAAAAATTCTACCAAGAGTACCTTCACCAACAGGAACACTAATAGGAGCTCCTGTATCAATGGCATCCATGTCACGTACAAGACCATCAGTGGTGCTCATTGCAACAGTACGCACTACATTATCGCCAATATGTTGCATTACTTCAGTAGTAAGATGTATTTTAATACCATCCCCTACTTCACCATCGATCCTAACTGCGTTATAAATGCTTGGAAGGCATTTTGGTGGGAATTTGATGTCGATAACAGGACCTACAACTTGAACTACTTTACCGATATTCAATGTTTTCCCTCCCATTTAATTTACTGTAGAGCCTCTGCTCCACCTACTATTTCATTAATTTCATTAGTAATACCCGCTTGCCGCGCTTTATTATACGAAACCTCTAGTTTGTTTAATAAGTCGTTAGCATTATCAGTAGCAGAAGACATTGCTGTCATTCTTGCGCCCAATTCACTAGCAGCAGCTTGCATAATAGAATCATAGGTTAAAGTTCTCACATAATAAGGAACTAAGTATTTCAAAGTTTCTTCAGCTTTTGGTTCAAAAATAACATCACTCGTATTATCATCACCATTAAGTTCTACTGTATCATCGGCATAGGTATTTACCTCTGGTTGAAATACAGGCGGCTTAACAGGAAGCAAACGCTTGGTAACCGGTGTGAAAGATAGCGCCGACTTAAATTGCGTATAAACAAGAAATACCTCGTCCACGGCCCCTGAAACAAAAAGCTCTTCAGCCACATGCGCAACTTCATCAGCATCATTATAGCTAGGTTTATCAGAAAATCCAAAGAATGACTGATAAATAGAAAATCCTCTGCGTCTAAAAAAGTCTTTTGCTTTACGACCGACTGTAATCAAAATATAGCTATCTTTATCCATCAGCTCTACAACTGCATGTTTGAGCAAGTTAGCATTATATGCACCTGCCAGCCCCTTATCCGAGCTGACGATTATATACGCAACCTTTTTTACCGGCCTTTCACTTAAAAGGGGATGCTCATCCATATTAAGTTTATCCATCATTTTTTTGTCACTAACAGCGGTCATCAAAAGTTCTTTGATTTTACCGGCAAAAGGACGGCTAGAAGCGGCTTTTTCCTGCGCACGGCGTAACCTAGCAGCTGCAACCATTTTCATAGCTTTTGTTATTTGCTGGATATTCTTAACACTTTTTATATGCCTGTGTATCTCGCGTGGAGTTGCCATCAATCATCACTCCTTTACGCTGGAGGTGGCAAAGGTTTCTTTGAAAGTTTTGATAGCTTTTGCCAAAGCAGCCTTAGTGTCATCCGTAATTTTCTTTTCAGTGCGGATTGAGTCACCAATTTCCGGAGCATTAGCAGCCATATAAGCCAAAAATTCCTTTTCAAATTTTGTAATATCTACAACTGGAATATCATCACAATAGCCATTAGTAGCAGCAAAAAGAATCATAACCTGCTTTTCTACTGTAAGCGGTACATATTGACCTTGTTTTAAAACTTCAGTCATACGCGCACCACGATCTAGTTGTGCTTTTGTTGCTTTATCCAAGTCAGAACCAAATTGGGCAAAAGCTGCTAACTCACGGAACTGTGCTAAATCTAGGCGAAGGGTTCCGGCAACAGATTTCATTGCCTTGATTTGCGCCGCACCACCTACACGGGATACGGATAACCCGACATTAATAGCAGGGCGAATACCGGAATAGAACAATTCACTTTCCAGATAAATCTGTCCGTCCGTAATAGAAATTACGTTAGTAGGAATGTAGCCCCCAACGTCTCCTGCAAGGGTTTCAATAATAGGCAAAGCAGTAATAGAACCACCGCCTGCTTCTTTATTACGTCTTGCCGCGCGTTCCAGCAATCTGGAATGTAAATAGAAAACATCACCGGGGTAAGCTTCGCGGCCTGGTGGACGACGAAGCAAAAGACTCATTGCACGGTAAGCTACAGCATGTTTAGACAAATCGTCATATATAACAAGTACATCTTTGTCTTGATCCATGAAGTATTCACCAATAGTAACGCCTGTATAGGGAGCCAAGTACTGCAAAGGAGCAGAGTCAGCTGCTGTTGCCGCTACAATAATAGTGTAATCTAAAGCACCATGTTTTTCTAAAATACGAGCAATACGGGCAACTGTAGAAGCTTTCTGTCCAATTGCTACATAAATACAAATAACGCCCAAACCTTTTTGGTTAATAATGGTATCAATACCTACAGCGGTTTTACCTGTACCACGGTCACCTATGATAAGTTCACGCTGTCCACGGCCAATTGGGACTAAGGCATCAATAGCCTTAATACCTGTCTGTAGAGGAACATCAACCGGTTGGCGATCAGCAATACCGGGAGCCGCTGATTCAATGGAGCGAACCTCTTTAGTTACTATATCGCCTTTACCGTCAATTGCAATACCAAGGGCGCTGACAATACGGCCAAGCATAGCTTCACCAACCGGTACTTCCATAATGCGACCGGTACGACGAACTACGTCCCCTTGTTTAATTTTAGTTTCTCCGCCCATTAGCACTATGCCAACTTCTTCAGGGCGCAGGTTTTGCACCATACCGGTTACACCGCCTGGTAACTCAACTAACTCGCCGGACATAGCACCGCGCATACCTGTTACAGTTGCAATGCCATCGCCGACTTTTTCAACAACGCCAACTTCCTCTAAATCAACATCTATTTTGTAATCCTTGACAGTTTTAGTTAGAGCTTCGGCAATACCGGCAGGTCTATCAAGGGATTCACCATCCATTTGCACCTTGCCCATTTGCGCGCCGACTTTTTCCAGTTGACGTTTAACGCTCGCATCAAATACCTTGTCACCAATTTTTACGATGATACCACCTATAATAGACGGTTCAACAAGTTTTTCGATACAAACTTCTTTGCCAATCTTTTCAGATAGGATTACGGAAACAGACTCATATTCAGATACAGTAAGCTCAGTAGCTGTTGTTACAAGCACGGGAATAACTTCTTCATCTTTGCAAAAAGCTAAATCCTTTGCTGCAAATTCAAAGGTTTCAATGCTTTGTTTAATTAAAGCAATATTCTCCTTGGTTTCCATACTGTATCAATCACCTCCGTATTCACCCACAGCTTAATAACTATGGGAAAGTTCAAGTTTTGAAACTATTTTATTCTTTACTCCCATTTATTAATTATGCAAATATTAGCGGTTCCCCAAAACTTTGTCTGTTGCTTCTGCAACCAACTTTTGATCTTCAGCAGAGTTTAGCTTCTGATTCGCAACTTTACTAGCAATTTGCGTACTCAAAGCGATAACCTGAGTCCTAATATCCACTAAAGCTTGCTTCTTATCCTGCTCAATACGTTCTTTAGCGGTCGCCATCATAGCGTCTTTTTCTGCACGAGCTTGTTCCATGAACTCGTCATGCAAATTCTGCGCAACTTTGTTCGCTTTATCTACGATTTCAGTTGCTTCTTGACGAGCATTAGCCATCTGTTCGACATACTGTGCCTTTAAGGCTTCAGCATCAAGTCGGGTTTGCTCTGCAGAATCAAGGTCGTTAATTATGCGATTGCGACGATCATCCATAGCCTTTATTAAAGGCTTATATGCAAATTTCGCGAGTACCCACAAAAGAACAATAAAATTCAGGATTTGTGCAATAAGTGTTGCGTTTATGTCAGTCATTTATAGCACTCTTCCTTTCTCTCTCATCTTCTAGACACTCAGAAATTATTTCACAAAAGGATTAGCGAACACTAGTACGATAGCGATAACAGCTGCAATAATAGGAATAGATTCAACCAAACCAATAGCGATAAGCATGTTAACCTGATAATTACTTGCTTGCTCAGGTTGACGAGCCATACAATCCAAAGCTTTGGTCGCAACAGCAGAGTCTCCATTAGTAGCACCACGAACAGCTCCTACACAAATTATGGCGGCTGAGATTACAGAAACAGAAACAATAATAGCATTTTCAGTCATTTTAAATTACATCCTTTCGATTTTAAAAATTGTTTTTTTGATTTTCAAATTATATAAATTTTAAATTTGAATAAATTAATATGCCCCAAAGTACTCATACGTTAGTGGTGCATTTTGAAAACAGGAGCAATCGCGATCATGGTTAACATAGTAAAAATAAAGGCTTGCAAAAAACCAATAATCAAACTGAAACCAATCCAAAGATTAGGAATAACCCAGGGCGCCAACATATACAATACTACTAACAAAATTTCACCAGCGAGAATATTGCCAAACAAGCGAAGAGCCATGGTCAATGGTTTGGAAAGCTCCTCTAAAATGTTTAGAGGAAGCATAGCCGCGAAAGGTTGCACAAAGTGTTTAAAATAGCCTGGTCCTTGCTTCATAACCCCAAGCAAATATACGGTCAAAGATACTGTTATTGATAAACCAAACGCTACATTAATATCGTTTGTAGGCGACGTTAAATGCGGACCGATTTGTGGTAACAACCCGATCTCATTGCCAACGAAAATATAGAGGAATAAGGTTATAACAAAAGGCGCTACTGTACGCCTGCCTTCAATGCCCATATTACTTTCCATCAACCCGTTAAGCCAATCCACAAAAACCTCTACGACATTTTGTATCCCGGAAGGAATGATCTCGGCTTTTCTGGTTGCTGCAAAGACGATCACGGCTACAATTGCCATTGTTAACCAAGACATGTACATAGTTTGCATATTAATTACAACTCCGCTAAAAATCTCTTTAGGTAAATAATGAATAATGCCTTCGGACGCTTCTGCTGTTCCCATTCAGTTCACTCCTTTCTTCACGGCCTCTTTTTTAAAAATTTATTTCGGCGCGCGATAATAATTAAGTTTAAAACTAGGAATATATGTAATAGTATGAAGCTAATAAAAATACCAATAACGCTTAGCTTCAACTTCAACATAACCAAAACAATGACAATTACTGCAAGTAACCTTTTGAACATAGTCTTTTGCATATAATGAACAGCTTCCTCCGGACCTTTTCGTGACCCTTTGAAAATTCCCTGCAAAACCAACCCTGTATCAGACAAAGCAACCGCGCAGCCTATAATCCAGCTATAAGCTATTTCTTTCCTTAGAATTACTGCCAAAACACAAATAATGCAAGCTACTGCAAACTGCCTGAAAAAGATCTGCTTACAGTAAGCAAATAATTCTTTATTTTGAACTTTCATAATTCATTCCTTTTGTATTATCACAAAATTCTCGTTAATTTCAAAAAATGTCACAAACTATTCAAACTTTTCTGTCGGTTATTGTATATTTTAATATATATGTACCTATGTGACAACTACTTTTTTGTTTTTTTATCAAAAAACTCGGAAATGTTTTCTATAGGGTAGCCATAATTATTCAATATAATTTTTACAATACGTTCAGCCGCCCTTCCATCACCATAAGGATTGCAAGCATCAGACATTGAGCGATAATACTTTTCATCTTCCAAAAGCTTTATGGTTTCTTGCTGAACCAAGTCTTTGTTCGTTCCCACTAATCTTACAGTTCCTGCTGTTACCGCTTCCGGTCGCTCAGTTGTATCTCTAAGTACCAACACAGGTTTCCCAAGAGCCGGTGCTTCTTCTTGGATCCCCCCCGAATCAGTCAAAACAATGTCCACCTTGGCCATTAAATTGGTAAATGGTTCATAATCCATAGGTTCAATCAAATGAACTCTATCCAAATGTCCTAATATTTCTTCTGCCACCTTGCGCACCTGAGGATTTTTATGCATAGGGAAAATTGCTTCTACCATTGGATGAGTTTCCAGCACCTCTTTTAAGGCCATATAGACATGGCGCATAGGTTCACCCAAGTTTTCTCTACGATGAGTAGTCATTAAAATTAATTTATTCCCGCTAGCTATAGCTTTTTGTATTTCTCCATAGGGAAACGTGAAATTATCTTTTACAGTAGTATTGAGAGCATCAATAACGGTATTTCCTGTAATAAATATTTTCTCAGGACTTATATTTTCTTTTAATAAGTTATTTTTGGAAATTTGAGTTGGAGAAAAGTGAAAATCTGCAATAGCCCCGGTTAATTTCCTGTTCATTTCTTCCGGAAATGGCGAATATTTATTTCCGGTACGCAATCCTGCTTCTACATGTCCCACAGGAATCTGCATATAAAAAGACGCCAGAGCACCTACAAAAGTCGTAGTTGTATCGCCATGGACAAGAATAATATCAGGTTTTGCTTCTTCCAAAACACGATGTAATCCCTCCAAAGCGCGACCTGTAACATCGTACAGCGTCTGCCCTGTCGTCATTATATTCAAATCGTAATCCGGGACTATAGAAAATAACCCCAAAACCTGATCAAGCATCTCCCTATGCTGTGCCGTTACGGCTACTATAGGTTGAATATAATCAGGATATTTATGCATTTCTAAAACTACCGGACACATTTTAATAGCTTCTGGCCTAGTTCCAAACACGGTCATAACTTTTAATTTTTTCATTAATCTACTACACCCCTATATTGTTAGCGATCGTTTAAAATGCCGATTTTCTTTGCCCCAATGAAAATGGCCGCAACAATAATGACAAGCAATAAAATTGCGTAAATTCCGTCAATCTCAGTAAATAAAACAGCACTAAGGCACAATCCGGCACTAATTAAATACATAAGCATAACTGCCTGCCTTTGACTAAATCCTAAGGCCAAAAGTCTATGATGCAAATGCCCCTTGTCCGGTTGAAAAATAGGTTTTCCATTAATGTAACGCCTTGCAATGGCAAAAGCCGTATCCATAATTGGTAGTCCCAGTGCAATTGCCGGCACTATAAGCGCAATCGTTGCGGCACTTTTTACCGCGCCAAAAATAGAAATTGCTGCCAGCATGTAGCCAATGAACAAACTTCCTGTATCACCCATAAAAATCGTCGCGGGATTGAAGTTGTAGCGCATAAACCCAATAGTACCACCGGCCAAAGCTGCTGTGATAATAGCAACAGGGTAAAAGCCTTGTTGTAACGCTACCAAAATAATCGTTACAGAGGCAATAGCAGATACACCGGCGGCCAGACCATCTAGGCCATCCATAAGATTTACAACGTTAGTAAAACTAACCACCCAAAATACAGTAAAGGGAATTGACAAATAATCTAAGTAAAAATAGCCACCCATTGGGTTATTTAGCCATTCAATCCGTATATCAAACAAAATCAAAATCATTGCAGCGGCAATTTGTCCCAACAATTTAACTCTAGCGGAAAGCTGATATATATCATCAAATATACCCACCAGTAAAATTATCGTGCCTCCTAATAATACACCAACTACATCTTTGGTAATATTCATACACGTTAACACTGCCACCATAAAGCCAATATAAATTGCTAAGCCTCCTAAGCGAGGCATGATAACATGGTGCACCTTACGTGCATCCGGTTTATCAACAGCGCCTAGCCTAAAAGCAATTTTTTTTACATAGGGTGTTAAAACCCACCCCAAAAATAAAGCAATGGCAAAAGCCACTAAATATGATTGCACTTATGCACCTTCCTGCGACCCAAATCGCCCACATAAAATTTTTGTAATAATACCTCCTATAGTATAGTACAAAAACCGTTTAACAACAAGTAGGCAATATGCATCAAAAGAAAGTATCCGTGTATAAATGCCTCTCTTTGACATTATTTTTTACCGGTTTCTTGGTCTGTTTTTTCAGTAAAAACTATCATTTCAATATTACCTGCTTCATGCATCATTTCCGCTGCCAATTTATCAGGATAGGGATTAGCATAAACAATCCTTTTAATACCGGCATTAATCAAAATTTTACTGCATACAACGCAAGGCTGATGGGTGCAATATAATGTTGATCCTGAAATTGACACACCATTAACAGCTGCTTGAATAACAGAATTCTGCTCCGCATGAATGCCTCGACACAATTCATGCATTTGTCCTGAAGGAACATTAAGCTGCTCGCGCAGGCAACCAACTTCTTCGCAATGGGGTAATCCCTTAGGGGTTCCATTGTAACCTGTAGCTAAAATTTGTTTATCTTTTACTAAAACTGCCCCTACAGCACGACGCAAACAAGTAGAACGTTTGCTTACTATTTGAGCAATCTCCATAAAATAACTATCCCAGTCAGGTCTCTCCATCAGTCCGTACCAAAAATACGGTCACCCGCATCTCCCAAACCGGGAACAATATAGCCATGTTCATTTAGATGATCGTCTAAAGCTGCTGTATATATCTCTACCTCAGGATGTGCTTTTTGCAGAACCNCAACACCCTCAGGAGCTGCNACNAAACACATCATTCTGATTTTTCTATATCCTTTGCCCTTAAGCATGGTTATAGCGGCGGTAGCACTGCCACCGGTTGCCAGCATAGGATCTACTACAATTATTTCTGCCCCTTTATCTTCCGGNAGTTTCCAATAATATTCTACTGGTTTTAAAGTTTGNGGATCACGATACAAACCNATATGCCCCACTTTAGCATTAGGAATAACTTGGGTTACCCCACGTTCTAACCCTAGCCCAGCCCTTAGAATTGGAACAATAATAATACCTGATACATCCAATTCATACCCGGTTGTAGCAGCCACAGGAGTCTCCACCGGAATCACCCTAGAAGGAAGGTCCTTGGTTACNTCATAAGTCATAAGCATAGCAATTTCATCTAACATCTCACGAAAATGCTTGTTGTCTGTTTTTTTATTGCGCATCATAGTCAATTTATGATTAATAACAGGGTGATTTAATATNTGTAATGACATTATTTNATACTCCTCCCTTATAATCCCGGATACATAGGATATTTNGCACACAANGTNGCAACTCTATCAGNAGCTTCTTTTTGNGCNGCNGCATTNTNAGTATTNTTTAAAACTAATCCTATAATTGCTGCAACTTCTAACATGTCTTCTTCTTTAAAGCCTCTAGTGGTAACTGCTGCAGTTCCCAAACGAATACCACTGGTTACAAAGGGACTAGCCGGATCAAAAGGAATTGTATTTTTATTGCAAGTAATACCAATTTCATCTAACATATGCTCTGCCACTTTACCAGTCAAGTTTTGCCCACGCACATCAACTAATACTAAATGGTTATCTGTACCACCGGAAACAAGTCTAAACCCAGCAGCTAAAAGACCTTTAGCAAAAGTCTGACAATTATTAATAATCCCTTGTTGGTAGACCTTGAACTCAGGAGTTAACGCTTCCCCCAAAGCAACCGCTTTAGCAGCAATAATATGCATTAATGGTCCCCCTTGAGTTCCGGGAAAAACTGCTTTATCAATAGCCTTGGCATATTGTTCTTTGCATAAAATCAAACCGCCTCTAGGACCACGCAAGGTTTTATGAGTTGTAGTCGTTACTATATCTGCATATGGTACCGGGCTGGGATGCAAACCTGCGGCAACTAATCCGGCAATATGAGCCATATCTACCATAAGCAATGCGCCCACCTTATGCGCAATATCTGCCATACGCTTAAAATCAATAATACGCGGGTAAGCACTCGCTCCTGCTACGATCATTTTAGGTTTGTTTTCTATAGCCAATTTTTCTAGTTCTTCATAATCAATAGTTTCTGTTTTTACATCTACCCCATAAGGCACAACATTAAAATAAGATCCGGAAATATTTACAGGGCTGCCGTGTGATAAATGCCCTCCTTGAGAGAGATTCATTCCCATAATAGTATCACCTGGTTTTAAGAAGGCGAAATATACCGCAGTATTGGCGTTAGCGCCAGCATGAGGCTGAACATTGGCGTGCTCGGCGCCAAAAAGTTTTTTTGCTCTTTCAATGGCCAAAGTTTCTACTTTATCTACATATTCACAACCGCCATAGTATCTGTGCCCAGGGTATCCTTCCGCATACTTATTGGTTAAAACCGTACCCATAGCTTGCATTACTGCAGGAGAGACGAAATTTTCGGAAGCTATTAATTCAATTTTATTGCGTTGTCTACCTAACTCTTCCTTAATTGCGGCATCTATAGCCGGATCAACTACCTCTAATTTTTCTAAATTCATCGCCTATCCCTCCAACTATTATTTGTAAACAGCTCTTTCGCCACCTATCAATGGCGGTCTTGTTCGTGCCGCAGTTAAAATTGCGTCACCAATTTTTTGCTGAGCAAGCCGCACCGGGACTGCTACTCTTTTCAAGTGCATGCCAATAAGGGTTTGCCCTATGTCAAGCCCTAAATGGGCAACGATTTTTTCCACTACTATAGGCGTAGTAAAATTTGCGTAGGCTATAGTAGCCAATGCACCACCGGCATATCGCACCGGTCTAACGCCCACCTCTTCCCAGCCATATTTCTCAGCTGCTGCCGTTTCAGTCACTAAGGCACGATTTAAATGTTCGCAACATTGTACTGCGAGAAATAGTTCATGCTTATTGGCAACTTCCTGCAAAACGCGAAAAATAATTTCAGCCGCTTCCATAGAACCAGCTGTGCCTATTTTACTNCCAACTACTTCNCTGGTACTGCANCCTACAACAAAAACCTGTCCTTTTTGGGGATTAGCTATGGTAATTAACTCTTCAGCTGCAGCTATAAGCTGTAATTCTATTTTCTCAAGCTCCATTACATCACCTTATTTTTCTAAATTCATTATTTTTTCTACACGACGNGCATGNCGCCCACCTTGAAAATGACCAGTCAAATAAGTATCAACTATTTTTTCTGCTAANCCTAGNCCAATAACCCTTTCACCCAAGCATAAAATATTAGCATCATTATGTTCTCTGCTCATTAAAGCTGAGAAACAATCTCCGCATAGNGCAGCTCGTATTCCNTTTATTTTATTAGCAGAAATAGAAACNCCAATGCCTGTACCGCAAATTAATATGCCAAGCTCTTGTTTTCCTNCTACTACCCCTTTGGCAACTGCCTCAGCATAATCAGGATAGTCAACTGATTCTTCNCCATAAGTACCATAGTCTTCTACACCAAANCCTTTTTCCATAAGATAAGTNTTGATATGTTCTTTTAGATGAATGCCGCCATGGTCACTACCAATTGCTATTTCCATAATGATAATCCCCTTACTTCCAGCAAATTTTTCCCTCTGTTGACCTGTAAACAGGCCACTAATATTTTATCACAAAAAACTAGGAATTGTCCCACTTTGTAGGATAAGTTTTCCATTTTCTGCCTTTAAAATATTGTTACCCGCTGCTTTACGCATTCTATTCATAATAGCAAGCCCCAAACCTTCCTCAGACACACCCTGAGCAACTATAACATCAACATTTTCTTGATCAAAGCGTCGCAGATAATCATAAAGCTTTTCTGCCAACTCCGCTTGGGTAGAACCCCAAGAATGGAGAATTATCTGCTCGCTAATCGCTAATTTACTAACAACGTCGCCAGCTGCCAAAACACCAATCTTTTTACCCTGTGCCCTGGCTTGCGTTACAAAATAACAAATCTCAGTTGAAACATCCTTTCCTTCCAACAGATACATTTCCGCTCTAGGAGCATAATGACGATATTTCATGCCGGGAGCTTTGGGCCTTTGATTTGCTTGTAAAAGTCCCGGGTCTATTTCCACCACGCCCAGAACTTCCTCCAGCATTTCTAGGGTTATACCGCCAGGCCTTAAAATTGTGGGAATCGGAGCCGTTGTGTCAACAATAGTGGATTCAACACCAATATTAGAAGCCCCGCCATCTATAATTCCGGCAATAACCCCCTCCATATCCTCTTTTACGGCCTGGGCTGTAGTAGGACTAGGTTTTCCCGACTTATTGGCTGAAGGAGCGGCAATAGGGCACCCTGCTAATTCAATTAGCACTTTGGCTATAGGATGATTCGGCATTCGAATGGCCACCGTTTCTAGACCCGCTGTTACCTCCGTAGGAATGAGTGGTGATTTTGGCACAATAATTGTCAAAGGTCCAGGCCAAAAACTATCCATTAGCCGTAAAGCACTTGGCGATAAATTTGTAGATAAAAGCTTCATAGTTTTCTTATCTGCAATGTGCAAGATTAGAGGATTATCAGCAGGGCGCCCCTTAGCTGCAAATATTTTTTTGGCAGCCTCACTGTCTAATCCATTGGCTCCCAACCCATACACAGTTTCAGTAGGAAAGGCCACCACTTCACCCCTTCGCACTAATTCTGCCGCTTGCGCCAATTGTATTTCAAGCTTTTTATTTTTGTCTAATTGCCAAAATTTCGTTTGCATATTTACTTCCCTCTTTAGTAGCGAATACCATACGGTCAATATTAGCATAATCATTACGTACTGCAGTTATTGCTAACCCTTGTTCCCGGCACATCTTGGCAACCTGTTCCCCTTGCCCTATGCCTATCTCAAAAGCTACCATACCTTCGGGTTCTAAAAAAGCATTAATGTTTTTTAAAATCCGCTGATAAAAATCCAGACCAGTTACCCCTCCGTCTAAAGCTGTGCGGGGTTCTTTCTGTACATCAGCCGCCAGCGAAGAAAGTACTGCGGTAGGTATATAAGGCGGGTTGGATACTACAACATCAAATTTTTTACCTTTTGCAACGTTTTCAAATAAGTCTGATACTAGCCCGTTACAACGCTCAGCAACTCCCAAACTTGCAGCATTTTCCAAGGTAACAGCTACAGCTTTGGCGTTAATATCTACTGCCACTGCTCTGCTCAAAGGTAATAGCTGTAATAGGGAAACAACAATTGCTCCACTGCCACAACCAATATCCAAAATATCCAGCGGCCCCTTATCTTTATTAAGCTCAACTATTTGTTCCACTAAAAGCTCTGTTTCCGGCCGTGGCACCAAGGTATCTTCCGTAACCTTAAATTCACTATGCATAAATGCCCTATGCCCCAAAATATAAGCAAGTGGTTCGTGTTTCGCGCGTTTTGCCACATAACTTCTATATATATGTAACTCATCTTCTTCCAAGGGTTGATCAAAATTAACATAAAGATTAATACGCTGGCATTTTAAAACATCACAAAGCAGTACCTCGGCATCAAGACGTGGTGTTTCCACGCCTTTATCTGCGAAGTACTGCTTTGTCCATTC
>JGI20225J20221_1001614_pt1 | contig 21688 bp, 15 predicted proteins | sample BioMet4_FD_20221 | JGI IMG/M metagenome (IMG submission 20221)
CTAAAACAATGATTAAGTGTTTATAGTTATATTTATTAGTTGACCATTTATAGTAATCAATAACCGGAACAAAGGTATTAGCAATCAAAATTGCAAAACACATTCCTTCTGGATAAGCACCAAATAATCTAATTAAAATTGTAATTGAAGCAATTAAAGTTCCATAGATTATTCTACCTGGTCTAGTGATTGGAGAAGTTACTGGATCAGTTGCCATAAAGACCATTCCAAACATAAATCCACCACTTAAAAGATGATAAAGCATATATTCAAAAACATTTGAGGCATTAATTGCAATACCAGCAAATAAAGACATTAAAACAAAGGTAACAAGCATTGAAAGCATGATTCTAAAATCTGCACTACGTCTAATTAATAAATAGATACCACCAATTAAGATACATAAAGCACTGGTTTCACCAATTGCTCCAGGAACTGTTCCAATAAATAAATCTAATAATGAATAAGGCATATTTGCAAGACTACCAGCTACCGAAGAAGTGCCTCCCGTAATTACATCATATAATTGATTTAAAGGAGTTCCTCCCGCTACTACATCATAAAAAGCATTTCCACTATATGTCCAAGTTGATCCAAAACATAAGGCAGCGAAAATACGTCCAACTCCTGCAGGATTAAAGACATTTTGTCCTAAACCACCAAAGAGTAATTTTGCAAAAACAATGCCAAATAAAGCTCCAGCAAATACTTGATACCAAGTAGAGGAAGCAGGCATAATTAAAGCAAAAATAATCGCACTTACTAATGGGGATAAAATATTTGTAATACTAAAGTTCGAATATGATTTAATAAACTTCTCTTTGAAAGTTCGTTTAACTCCATCATATGGGCCAATATTTCGTAAACCAACATAAACAAATTCAGCCAGAAGCATCGTCACGACACTTACTAAAATAACTTTTAATCCAGCAAGTCCATTCATGACTAAACCAAAAACAAGTGTTGGAAGAAGAGCAATTAAAACATCAATCATCATGCGCGAAACACTTGATTTTCTTCTTAGGTGGGGAGAAGTTTCACTAATAAATTCCATATTATTTTTTAACCACCTTTACTAATAATTTTGCCCTACGGACAAAATCGGTAACTCTAATTTTAGAGGTACAAGAATATGAACATAAACCACATTCAATACAAGCTTTAACATTAAGTTTATTTAATTTGTCTCTATCTAGTATTTTCACCGCATTCATGATGGTGACTGGTTCAAGTCCTACAGGACACGAATAAACACAAGATCCACAACGAATGCAAGGTTCAACTTTATATTTTTTTTCATTTAAAATAATGATTGAGGTAACAGTTTTAGTTATGATAACATCATCAGTTACACTAGCAACACCCATCATTGGTCCACCCATAATGAAGACTTTTTTCTCTTCATTTGTATAACCACCAACCATTGGTAATAAATCTTTAAAAGAAGTACCAATTTTAACTCTAAAGTTTTGTGGTAAAACAATTCCATTACCATTAACAGTAATATTTCGTTCAATAACTGGCATATTCCATTTAATTGCGCGCCAAATTCCAAGACAAGTTGAAATATTAAAATTCATAATGCCATATTTTGCAGGTAAAACGCCAGTTGGTATTTTAATACCGGTGGCACTTTTAATCATGGCAATTTCCCATCCTTGTGGAAAGAAATTACCAACCTTACAAAAACTTATATGATCATTTGGATAAATTTTTAAAACGGAATCCCAAAGAGCAGCTAAATCAGTATATTTTTTCTTAATACAAATAATGGCTTTTTTAGCTCCAAAAGCTTGCATGGCATATTTAATACCTGCAACTACTTCATGAGTAAATTCGAGTTGAATACGATGATCACTAGTTAAGTATGGTTCACACTCAATACCATTAACAAGTATCGTATCAATTGGATCAGTTGTTTGAAATTTAATATAAGTAGGAAAGCTTGATCCTCCAAGACCAACTAGAGCTTGCTCTTTAATGATATTTGTCATATCTTCTCTAGTAAGTTTAGCAATCTCTTCATCACTTCTTTCATAGACACTATCAACATATTCTTCTTTAAAATCATTTTCAATTTTAATAAAGTTAACTTCTTTTCCAGAACGATGGAAATGTTTTTCATAACCAACAAAAGTGCCACTAACCGTAGCATGGATGTTTTGTTCAAAGAAGCCACCATTACGTTTACCAATTACTTCACAACACTTAACATGATCACCTACTTTGATATAAACTTCAGCCGATGAGCAACGAGCATTATCAGTAGCAATATATACATACTTTGGTTTAACAAAATTACGAGTTGGCAAATAAGTTGTTAATTTGTAAAGGTCTTTTATGACCGTTGTCTTAGCTATCATATTTAAAATTATAACACCTTATAAGATAAGGAGGGATAGGAAAATAAAAAATTCTAAATAATAAATTGAAAAAAATAAATAATACCTATATATTTTATAGATAATAATTTTTATTAATTAAGGTAATGAATTTTAGTAATTAATCTTTAAAGTCTTAATTACCACAAATAATATGATTTAATTACTGACAAAATTATCTTCGCTAAATCAATTAATCTTTAAGTTCTGCTATTCTATTAAAAAAGTTTCGGATAAAAACAGCCATTTTAAAATTTCGTCCTAATTTGAAACTTGTAGGTAATTTGTGATTTAAAATTAACATCCTATGGATATCGGATTTAAATTTATTATTTTGTGTTCTAGAAGGTTGTATGCGTTACTTCTAAAATATGCTTCGTCTATCCTTGAAAATAACCATGTATATTTTATATTTCCACTAGTCTCAACGGAACAAATAATGTTATCAACAAAGAATTTATCTTTAATAAAATCGAGAAATTCGTTTGTAAAAATCGGAAATACGATTTTAGGTCCTTTTTCTTTATCAAAAAATGCAGTTCCAAACATTGTTTTATCTTCAATTATAAAAACGATTTTAAACGTGTATTCATCTTTATTAATTTTTAATTTCATACAAATATTTTTTTTGTAATCTTCAATTTTTTTGTAATGATTATTAAAATTAATTTTAAGATTATTTAGATAGTATTCAAAAGATAATTCCGTTTTTAATTGTCCGTAATAAGTTGATTTGTTTTTTTTAATCCATTCCTCATATTGGTGATTATCTCTTTCTATATCAATTCTTGAACGACTGCCTTTTTTTCTACTTGCTCTTGAGGCATCTACTTCAAAATGTTCATAAATATAAATTGTTTTATACGATACAGAATAAAAATCAGGACGATCAAAAAGTTGTATATTTTCAAAGTATTTAATAAAATCAACATAGTCAAACTTTCCTTCTTCAGGATAATGTACTTCTTGATCTAAAATAAATTCCTTCAAATAGGAATAAGCTTCATCCATATTAAAATCTCCTTTTAAACTTCATAAATAAATTAAATATCTCTTGCAAAATCCAATGAATTATTCTTTATCAATTAAAATATTAAGATAATCACCTATCTTTTTAACAATACTAGTAACCAATGCATTACCCATCATAAAATATCTTTTGCTATCGGTCATATTTGTATTGGTCCAATTATCTGGAAATTGATTTAATCTCTCACATTCAAGAGGTGTCAATTTTCTTAATTTGTTTGTTGCTGGGTCCATAATTATATGAGTACTTCTATTAGTTGAACCTTCACTTGTAAGCATTGTTCTTCCTGGCAAATCAAGATAATCATATGGAGACATTGCACCTTCTGAATAATGATATTTAATGCCAGTCTTTCGATTTGTTCTTTCTATTTTTTTACTTCCTCTTAAATATTTAAATTTTAAAATCTCATCGCTATTAAGATAATATTTTGCGTCAACATTATTTACAATTATTTTATTTAAAATAATAGGTTTCTTTTTAGAAGGGGTTAGTTCTTTTGTATAAACTATCCCATCTCTCATTAATCCACTATTATGAAATTCAGCACCAAAACTATCTGAAAAACTTGGCAAATCTTTGTAATTTTTATATAAATCGATAGTATTAAGTATGTTGTCATTTTTCTTTGTATTAAAACAGTTTCCAAAAACTCCTTTGTTGGTAATAATATCTTCATTTGTCAAACTCTTTAAGCTTTTGTAAAAATTCGTTTCTTTTTTATACGCAACAATATAAGTTCTTCTTCTTTGGGGAGCACCATAATCAGCTGCATTTATTACTCTCCACTCAACAACATATCCATTATCATTAAAGCATCTCAAAATAATGCCAAAGTTTTTTCCTCTTTGTTTGGCAGGTGACTTAATTAATCTATCTACATTTTCAAGAAAAACAAAGGCTGGCTTTTTTACTTTTAAAATATCATTTATTTGCCACCATAGAACACCTTTTTTGCCTTCAATGCCTTTTTCGTTAGATTTTGATCTAGCTACAGAATAATCTTGGCAAGGAAACCCGCCGACTAATAAATTAAAGTCAGGAATACTTTTTTTATCAACAAGTGAAATATCTGTATTAGAATCTTCTTTTTGATTTCCAAATCGTTTTTTGTAGCATTTGAAAGCATCTTGAAGTTTTGTGCCTGGTTCCCATTGATTAGCCCACACAAAATCCCATTTATCTACTTCTTTAGCGTGACCATCTTTATTTATATGAGTTATATGGTTCATTCCAACTCTGAATCCACCAACTCCAGCAAAAAGTTCTATTACAGTTTTCTTCATATGATTTATACATTATAGCAAAACAAATTAAAAAGATCAAGATCGAATTTTATTATTTTTAATGATTTCTAAAACATAAGAATTATTAAGCCAAAAACATTGTTTAGTATAACATTTAGCTCCTGTTAATTTATCAGGAACAGGTAATGCAATAGTGTCATTAGCATTGAGACCATGAGGTCTAACATGTACATAATCATCAAATGATTTACCTGGAAAATTATTGATTCTAATAGGCTTGCCATCCCTATTATATTTAATTTCTTTAACAATGTTACCACTTAATAAAAGTTCTTTAGTTCTTTCAAAAACCCTTCTCACATGCTCATCAATAATGTTTTCTGGCATATTCCAGAAGAATGCATTATCGAAATATACTTTTCCATTTTTTTCTTTATAAACACAGAATAAGAATTTCTGGTTTTCAAACATATCTCTAACATCCGATTCTTCAAAATCTTGTCTGGCCAATTCACAAAAATCAATTTGTGGAAATGACATAGATTCCTTAATCTTGCTATTACTACCAATTCTAATAGTTTTGATTTTAATGTTTGCTTTTAAAAACTCGTTAGTTTCATTAATATTACCTTTAATTTTAAGCATTCTAGCAATATAAATATTGTATCTAGATTTTGATTTACTAATTATTTTAAATTTATTTTGTATTTCTTCTTCACTAATACCATAAAACTTACTTAATTCATTAACTACAAGTTCACCAAAACTAAGATTTGATAAGTCAACAGTAGGAAAAATATGTTCATATTTAGATTTATTAAGATATGTTTTTACCAAATTACTAAAATATGATTGTTTTAAACAAAATTTTCTTTGTTTTGCTTTTATATCAGAATAAGGTTGTTTGATTAAATCACCTTTCCCAGCAGTACAAGCTCCTAAATACATAGTATCGCTTTCAGAAATATTGTTAGCTTGACCATCTTTAATTTTTTTAACAATTTTATTGTAATCATCCTTAATTATAAACAAGTCTTCTTTAGGAAATTGATTATAAAAAGAATCAACTATTTTCATATCACCATAAGTAATGCCTTTTTCATATATATAAAGCACTATTAACATCTTTTGCATTTTTTCCCATACGGGACTATTTTCAAAACTGAAACTTATAATATCACAATAGTTCAAACTATCTATTGTTAATCTCTCTTTTGCACTATATCCTTTTTTGGTTTTTATTAATCCTGATGTTTTAATTTCAACACCTAAATTCTCTAAATCTGGTTTTGGATTTGAATTGATACCATAACCAAGAATGCCTTCTTCAACAATTTGACCCAAACGTCCTTTATTTTTGTCATTCAAAAGCCTATTATTCACATCATATTGTTTAAAAAGATGACCATATGCTTTTTTAATCTGATCAAGAACTTCATTAATAGAATTATATCTTTTGTCTTTCATAACAAAATTATATATAGTTTATTAACAAAATAAATACCACAAGATAATAATTTTTTAATGAAAAGTGGCAAGGTTATCGAAACATAAATTAATACAACATTGTATTTTACTTACATATATTGACACTTTAATTTAAAAAAATATGTCAACAGATTATTATTTTCATATATCATTTTTAATTTATATATAATTTTTTATTAAAGATTTTAAAAGTTTTACCCAAACCCTTTGCTTAAAATGATTCCTTTTTATTTTTATTGGGTGGTCAAATAATTTTGGATTTATTAATTCATAAGAAAAGTAATCGAATTTATTATTTAAATCGTTATCTTCTAGATTATACCAATATCTATATTCCTGAAAACTTACTTTCTTTACGTTAAAGAGATTTACTGTTCCCATTATCTCGTCTGAATACGAATCAATTATAAAAATTATACCTCTTTTAGATGTTGAAAAGGAACGAATGTAATCATTTCTTTTATTTTTGTTAAGTGACAAAGTTATCGCAACACATAGTCAATTCTTTTTCTTTTGCACCAATACTCCTATTCTATTGATAAGAAAGGAGGTAAATATGAAAAAATTAAATGCAGAAGATCGAATGCTAATTCAAGCATGTCTAATTAAAAACAATTCAATAACGGAAATTGCACGTAGACTTAAAAAGAATAAATCAACAATTAGTCGTGAAATATCATCCCATATCGAAATTCATAAAGGCTACGAGGAACATATTTGTACGCATTCGAAGGAGTATTTTATTTGTAATGTTTGTCCACATAAATATTTTTGTGGATATACTAAAAAATATTACAATTTTGAAAAAGCAAACTCAGAAGCTGAAGAGGTCAAAAGGAAATCACGTTCGAAATCACAGTTGACCAAACAAGAGATACTATCAATTAATGATATTTTGCTTCAAGAAGTACGTGCACTTAAACAATCGTTACATCACGTTTATGTGGCTAATCCAATAATTCAAAAAATTTGTTCAGAGAGAACAATAAGACGTGGAATATATCGTGGTGATTACGATGTTAAAGCTCATGAGTTAAGAAGATATGTAACTTTTAAGCATGAATACCTTAAGAATCCAAAGTGCAATCTAAGAAATTTAAGCGTAATCATCGGAAGAACTTTTAAAGATTACCTGAATTACACTAGTAAAAATAAAAGACTCAACGTTGTACAATATGATTCTGTTATTGGAAAACTAAGTGATAAAAAGGCAATTTTAACCGTCACATTTCCAAGATATGAGTTTCAATTTGGCATCTTAATTGATAAATCAAATCCAAGATCTGTTGTTGCAAAAATTAAAAAATATTCACTAATATCGGTTCTGGAATGGTTAAAAAGATTTTTCCAATTAATCTTGCTGATAACGGAATTGAGTTTTCATCTTTTAACGAAATAGAAGAAATGAATGGTGAAAAGATGTGTATGACATTCTTTACAAGCCCATATAAAGCCACTGATAAGGCTGAATGTGAAAGGTATCACGAAATTGTTCGCTACTTTATTCCTAAAGCTACTTCATTAGACTTTCTTACTGACGAAAAAGTTAACTGGATGTTTTCTCAAATCAATTCAATGGTAAGAAAAAATAAAGGAAATGCAACACCTTATGAGCTAGTCGAAAGAGAATATGGAAAGGAATTTTTAGATACAATTGGGATTACAAAAGTAGAAAAGAAAAAGATCAACTTAAATCCGATTTGTTGATCTCTTTTCCTCTTAAATAGCTGTTGCGATAAAGTAGTCAAAGTTATTGCAACAGTGTTTTCGGCATGCTTAAATTGTATGAAATTATTTGAAAAAAAGCAAACTTTGACAAGTTAAACGCAACGATATCTATTTATTTATTGCTAAACATCGAAATAATCAATTTGTGTTGCGATAATTTTGTCACTTAACAATAACAAAAATAAGATAAAATGAAACTCATTTTATAACTCATTTACAAGTTATGGAGTGCACCCTAAATGGTCCAAAGAGACAAAAACTCCTTTATGACTAAGTTGCAAAACTTTAATTGAAAGGAGTTTTTGCTATACTAAATTGTCCCTTATGGTTATATAGATTTTAAGCACTTAAAAAGATACTTATAAATGTAGTAAATAACACACGAAAAAGGGTGAGACTAATCTCACCCTATTGCGAATCAAACAAACATATTTAGGAAATTACTAAAAATCTCCAGAATCTATTAAAGACCAAATAATATAAACTAAATTAGGACATCCTTAATAGAATATATTAACTATTTTGAACAACTTGATAGATGCCTAAAAGCTTATCGCTTGAATCAAAACCATAAACAAATAATCGAACAGCACAATCAATAGAAGCAATAACACCACTCTTCTTAACTACTAAATATAATGTATCATCTTTTGAAATGAGACCATAATTAAAACCTAAGAATGATTGATCGTATGTGACACTATCTTCAGTAGCAATAATTCCTCTAGTTATCGCAGTAGCGCTATCAATAGCTCTAATCTTATTACTACTAATCTTAGTTCCAGTAGTTTCTACTACTTTGCTTGCATTAACAAAAGTCATTATGCCATTAGAAACAAGTCCATCAGTACGATTAAGTGCACTAATCTCAAATCCAACTTTATAAGTAGCTACACTTGTATTTTCGCTGTTTAAAGTAAACGCTTTACTACCACTATCATAGTAGACAGCAGTAATTCCTGTTAATGGAGAAGTAATAACATATTTATCTGTGTCACCGGTAGTACATGTTGAGATGTCAATAGAAGCAAAGTAATTTAAACTCATTGAAGATATAAAATTTGATATAGTACCAGCAGAAATAATCCCACTATTAGTGACTCTTGTAATTTTAATTTTATCTTCGATTTTTATATCGTCTGTTTCAGCAACTCCAATACCTTTTTCATAGGTAGGATTGCCCCAAATAACACCAGCATATTTTTTTGAAGTAATATTACCAGTATTTGTACAATCAGTAAAAACTACATCTGGATCAGTTGGTAAGGTACCAGTGTCTGTTGCGAAATAACAAGCTCCAAAGAAAGCACCAGCACAAGTTCCTTCATTAATCAAATTAACCTCGTTTTTGCAATTTGAAACATTAATCTTCATATTTCCAGCTGTTTTGTCAGTTCTATAATCAAAAATGGCATCATAACTCAAAAATCCAAAATTAGTGGAATTAATTGTAACTGTAGTAACGCCATCTTTCATATAACTATTTACATGATCAAAAGTAGTCGAATCACAATACCATGTACAACCGCAAACAGTAAGCCCACATTTTGCACTTGAATAAGTATTAATATTCTTAAAAACAGAAGTACCATAATCAGAATCAAATATAGCAATATAGGTTTTTGTAGTATCTTCTGAAGCAATTATTGCCTTGCTATCACCATCAAAAGTGCCTTTAAAATATTTAATACCTGCAAAGTCAGCAGCAAGTGTAATATCAGCTGTTTGCTTAAAGTATAGACCATCAACTTCCATAACATCGACAACGGTACTATTATTCAATAAAGCAAGTTGATCAAAACTAGAAATAAGAAGTGGACTTGTTGCAGTTCCTTCTCCACCTTCAAATTTAATTGCATCAACTTTTCCATCACCAATTAAATCTTCAGTAGCATCTTGTTTATAAACAGTCGTGTAATATTGACCATTAATGAAATGTTGAGTAGTTGTAGTAGTAGCACCATTATCAACAAGATAGCAACCATGTGTATTATCCTTTTTAGTATTATTACTAGTGTTACCACTAATAGTAAGTGAACCTAAATCACTAGTATGAGCTCCCCAACTTGCACCATCTTGTTTCTTACCAATAACAACATCACGAATATTATTAGTGAAAGTATTACCAGTAATTGTTGTTCCGTTCGTAAATGTATAATCTTGATCTGTAGCAGTACAAATCTTAACTTTGATTGCTCCAGCAGTTTCGCCATTATCAGTTAGATTCTTAAAAGTAGAGTTAGTAATTGAAATAGAATCACCAGTTTGTTGTTGATTAATATCAATTAAAGATCCACTACGCTTCTGATATTCAGGTAATTCACTTCCAGTAGCATTATTATAAGATCCATCAAAAACGCAACTATCAATATTTAAAGAACCTACATTACCAAGGTAAATACCTTTAGCATATCCGCCAACGATTGTTGAATTCTTTATCGTAACATCATTAGTTTCTGTAGTCTTGTTATCACCAAAGCAGTAAATCGAAGCAATAAAACCAGCATCGATTGTAACATTACTTAAGGTAATGTCTTGATTTTCAGCTAAAGTAATTGCTGATGCATCATATTTTGTACCATTACCATCAGTTGTTGCAAAAGTCGAAATACCATTTAATAAATTATTACCTTTAAAACTTGCTCCAGCAGTTGTAATTGGCTTAATAACTAAATTCTTAATAGTTACTAAACTATTTGAATCTGTATCAGTTCCAGTCGCTCCAACAACTTGTCCATAAAGAGTAGCTCCTGCTCCATCAATAATGGCAGGATTACTACCTGCAACATCGCTTGCAGTAATGGTTCCACTATAGGAAGCATTTTCTTCAAGTACTAACGAAGCTCCATCACTTACAGCAAGACCATCAAGTGAAGTTGGAGTAGTTCCGCTAGCTGCATTAACAATAAGTTTCTTTCCAGTAGGAACAACCACATAACTAAAAGTTGTAGTAGTTCCAACATTCAAAATTACAATATCACTACCGTCATCAAATGCTCCATTAATATCATCTGCTCCAGTAGGATTAGAAAGAGTTGTAATTGTTTTTTGGCTGAATGTAGCACTAACAACAAAACCATTAGTAACCATTGGAAGTGTAATTGAATTACTAGTTACACTTGCTATTTTATCAATACTATTAAATAGAACACTTTCAAGTATGTAACCTGAGTCAGGAGTGAAAGTATAAGTTACATTCTCACCAACTTTAGCACTACCTTTATTCACAGTCACAAATCCATTAGCAGAAGGTAAAATAGTAGATCCATAAGTGGTTGCACCATCACTACCACTTGATCCATTATTACCATTTTGACCTTTAATATTACCAATGACTACCCACGAACCATTAGTTTTCTTGTAAAGATCATAAGTTGCTGTATCAAGATAAACATCACCTTCAATACCAAGAGTAGCATCTGGAACTCCTTCACCAGTTAACATTGATGTTCCATCTTTACCATTCGTACCATCTTTTCCATCAGTGCCATCTTTACCATCAGCACCATCTTTACCATCAGCACCAGTTGCACCAGTTGCACCAGTAGCTCCAAGTAGCACCTGTTGCACCGGTATCGCCTTTAGCACCCTTTTCGCCAGTTACTCCACATGAAGATAAAGCACAAGCTAAAAGAGCCAAACAACAAAGTCCTTTAAATGAATTATGTTTCATAATGACCTCCATTTCATGCATTTAATATACTTAATTTTAAACTGATTAAAAAGGAAAGATAAGAGACAGTAGATGATATTATGAAATAATTCGCTGAAAAAAGGCCCACCATCAGAACAATTTAAAGTTATTAATTTTGTATTAATATATCAATGAGAAATCTCTATATCAATATTTGAAAAATTTTATATATATTTAAATAATATTTGATACCACCGAAAATATTTAAATATCATAATAACTAGATTTTTATCGTAAATTTCAATAATTTATTAAATATTCAACAAACTAATTTTAAAAATGAAAAATCTACTATCATTTAATTAAATAAAAATACCTTTAAATCTTGTCATTCTTTAATTTAATTCTAAAAATAATTATTGAAAGAGTATAACAAAGAATTACATATATTAAAGAAACTAAAATGTATTGAGTAAAATTGGTAAAATCCCAATCAATTACGCATCTGCCAACTTTAATAATGTTAGCAAATGGTAAGGAATAGCAAATCGTTGGAAAGGTTCCTTTAAGTAGATCAATCGGAAAAAAGATTCCCCCTAATAAAGCAGTAAATGTTGGAACTAAAGAAGCTATTCCGCCTACAGCTTTTGAATTTACTAATATTCCAAATAGTATGCCAATACCAATAAATAATAATGATAATGGTAATAAAACAAATGGTAATAGTAAAAGAGTATAGCTAAATGGTAAGCCAAGAATTAAAGCACAAATTATTATCATTATTTCTTGAATAAAAGCCACAATAATAAAAGGAAGTGTATATCCTAAAATAAAGTTAATAGATTTCATTGGAGAAGCTTTTAATCTTAAAATAAATGAACTCTCTCGATCTAAGGCAATAATGTTTCCGCCAAAAATACTTAAGAAAGAAAAACTAAAAACCATCATCCCTACCGTCATGGTATTTAACTCAAATTGAGGTGTTTCTTCTATAGTTGTATTCATCGAATTCATAATAAGTTGCATAACGATAAATAAAACTGAAGGAAGAAAAATACAAAAGATAGTAGATAAAGGATCTCTAATAATCTCTTTTAAATTTCGTTTAGCAAAAATCAACGTTTTACTCATCTTTATTCCCTCCACAAAGTTTAACAAAAGCATCTTCGAGATTATTTGTTTTTGTAATATTATAGATTTCTACTAGATTACCTTGAAATAGTAATTGACCATTTGAAATCACTCCAATAGTATCTGCAAGATTTTGAGCTTCTTCAAGATAATGCGTTGTAAGAATAATTGTCATTTTTTTCTTTAAATCTTTAATAACATTCCACATATCTCTTCTTGCTAAAACATCAAGACCAAGGGTTGGTTCATCTAAAAATAGAATTTTAGGCTCACTCACTAAAGCCATGGCAATTGATACTCTTCGTTGAAAACCACCTGATAAGGTGCTACATTTTTTATTTTTATATTCTTCAAGAGAAAATTCTTTAATTAATCCATTTGTCTTTTCTAGCGCATCCTTTTTTGCTAAGCCATAAATTAAAGCCATCATTTCAATATTTTCAAAAACAGTTAACTTCAAAGCTAAAGCCGAATCTTGTGGAGAAATAGAGGTTATTTTTTTAATATCATCTATATTAGTATTTAAATCATAAGATAAAATCTTTGCAGTACCGCTTGTTGGTTTAATTAAACCCGTAAGCATTTTAATAGTTGTGGTCTTTCCTGCTCCGTTTAATCCTAAAAAAGCATAAAGGGTACCTTCCTCAACACTGATATTTAAATCTTTAACAGCAGTTTTCTCTTTATACTGCTTAGTTAAGTTATTTGTTATTATGGCTATCATTTTTATCCTCTCCATCGAGTATGGTTTTCATATCAGTTAAAGCATCTGATTTAACTAAAGCGATGCCTTTTTCTTTATCACATAAAATAATAATTGAATCACCAGTTTTGATATTAAACATATCCCTAGCATCTTTTGGTATAACAATTTGACCTTTTTCTCCAACTTTACATATACCAATCATTCTATCTTTCATAATTCACTCCTTGTATAACAATTCATACATTTCCTACTTATCATACTCGAAAAACTTTATATTTTCAATTTTTTTCGTTTAGTATTCAAAAATCAATTTATTAATATTTTAGAAATTAAAAAAAGTTTGATATCTTCTATCAAACTTATGCTTTCAATATGGCGCCCCCGGGCCGATTCGAACGGCTGACTTTCATCTTAGGAGGATGCTACTCTATCCGGGCTGAGTTACGGGGGCAAAGACTAAAACTTAAAATCAAAGAGAGAAATCTGCTCACTCTCTTTTAAGTTATCTAAAACATGCAAAGAAGTAAGCTTCTTTAAAATTGTACTACTAATTCCTCCACGTTTAAGTAAATCTTCTTTGGAAGAAAATTCTTTTTCTTTACGAGCGTTAATTAAAGAGACACCACCTGCTTCACCAAAACCATCTAAGACTTTAAAAGGAGGAATGAGGGCGTTATGTTCACGATCAATCACAAAATTAGCTGCATCACTTTTATTAATATCAATATTACTAAAAGTAAATCCACGTTCACAAAACTCTAAACAAAGTAATAAAGTATCTAATAAATCTTTATCTTTATTACTAAATTTATCTATTGGATTATTTGCTTTCTTCTTATTTTGTAATTCAACAATCTTATCGTGAATTTTATCAATTCCAGCGCTCATGGTCTCAATATCATAAGCGTTGCATCTTAAAGTAAAGAAAGTCGCATAGAATTCTAGAGGATAATAAACTTTATAGTATCCAACTCGACAAGCCATCGTCACATAAGCACATGCATGTCCTTTAGGGAACATGTATTCAATCTTTTTACAAGCTTCAATATAGTAATCAGGAACTTTATGATCAATCATTAATTTAATTTGATCACTATTTAAATGCTTATCTTTCTTACGGACTGTTTCCATAATATTAAAAGCATCTTGAGGAGCGATATTATAACGCATTAAATCAACCATAATATCATCACGACAACCAATAGCATGGGCAAGGTCCATTACTCCACTTGAAAATAACTCTCGTTGATTGCCATTCCAGACATTGGTTCCGTGAGTAAGACCACTAATAATCATTAAGTCGGCAAAAGTTTTTGGTTTGGTTTCTCTTAAAGTTTCACGTGTTAATTCAGTACCAAATTCAGGAAGACCAAGTGCTCCATTATCTTTTGGCATATATTTATGAGCAAGATTTAAGGCATCATCGGTTGTAAAAAGTGAAAGAACTTTTGGATCATTCATTGGAATTTTTGCAAAACTAAACCCTGATAATTCAGACATCATTTTGACCGCTTGAGGATCCACGTGTCCTAACATATCAAATTTTAATAAAGTATCGTGAATTGATGAAAATTCAAAGTGGGTTGTTTTCCAAGTAGCATCAGTATCACCAGCAGGATATTGAACTGGACAAAAATCATAGATATCATATCCACGAGGAATCACAACAATTCCTCCTGGATGTTGACCAGTAGTTCGTTTAACTTCACAACATCCTTTAGCCGTTGATGCAATAAAAGCATCACTTGGATTCTTACTTAATTCTTTATAATAATTTTTTACGTATCCAAAAGCTGTTTTATCTTGAACAGTACCAATAGTTCCGGCTCTAAAAACATAGTTTTCACCTAATAGTTCTTTAGTGAATAAATGGGCTTTTGGTTGGAAATCAGCTGGAAAATTTAAATCAATATCTGGGACTTTATCAGCATGGAAACCTAGGAATGTTTCAAAAGGAATATCTTGACCATCACCAATCATTATCTCTCCACATATTGGACACTTCTTTAAAGGTAAATCAAAACCAGAACGAATATCATCGCCTTCATAAATTTCAAAGTGTTTGCATTTTGGACAACGATAATGAGGTTTTAAAGGATTAACTTCAGTAATCCCGGCCATCGTAGCGGCAAAAGAAGAGCCAACACTACCACGGCTACCGATTAAGTATCCTTGATCATTACTCATTTTCACCATACGGTGAGAAATGTAATAAGTCACGGCATAACCGTTATTAATAATACCATCAAGTTCTTTTTTTAATCGCTCTTCAATATAGGTAGGAAGAGGATCGCCATACCAATCGTGCGCTTTCTTATAACAAATATCACGAAGCATTTTGTCGCAATTATCAATGCTAGGAGCAAAAAGTTTATCAGGAATTGGTTTAACATCATCAATTAAATCATTTATTTTATTAGTATTTGTAATGACGTATTCCTTCGCTTTTTCTTCTCCAAGCCACTTAAAACAATCTAACATCTCATTAGTTGTTCTAAAATGTTGATCAGGATTTGGATAATAATAAAAACTATCGTTTCGAGATTCATTTTTTCTTAAACGTTGAAGGTGACGTAAATCATGTCGTGTTCCACCTACGCCATCGGACTCAATTAAAACATCACGATATTTTTTATCTTCTGGATTTAAATAATGGCAATCGCCAGTAGCAACAATTATTTTATTTTTGCTATCAGCAGCTTCAATAATATCTTTTAGATTCTTTTTTAATTCATCAAGATCATTAATATCACCTTTATTAATTAAAAAAGAGTAATTTTCTAATGGTTGAATTTCTACATAATCATAAAAATCTAAAGCTTTTAAAAGAGCAGCTTTATTCTTTCTTAAAGCGCAATCCATCAACTCCCCATTTGCACAAGCTGAACCCACTAATAAATTCTTTCGATATTTAATTAAATTAGAACGAGTTACATAAGGATGTACTCCTAAATAATTAATATGGGCTTCGGAAATCATCATATATAAATCTCTTAAAGCCTCATGATTTTTGGCAAGTACGGTAACATGATATCCTTGACGGCCAAAATGTTTAAGAATTTCAATGTTTAGTGGTAATTTCTCTAAATCAAGTAAATTATTTTTACCTTTTAATTTCTCAGCTAGTAAAGGCTTAATGCATAACCAACATTTAGCTAAAACATCAGCATCATAATCTGCTCTATGTGCTTTATGATTGGTGTTTTCACTAAATGAAACATCTTCATCATCATCTTCATCATTTTCATAGTTTACTTCATAACGTTTACACATCGAACCAAGAGTATGTTTAGAATTTGATTCATTTAAAAAACGATCAATAGGCAAGGTATCAATACATGGTAAAGTAAGCGGACCAAATCCATTATTAATCATTTCTTCATTAATTATCCAATAATCGAATTGTGCATTATGGGCAATTAAAATAGAGCCTTTAGCAAATTCTAAAAATTTAGTGATTATATCTTTAAATTTAGGGGCATCTTTGACCATTTCATTACTAATATGAGTAATTTTTTGTAATTTCTCAGGAATTTCAATCTCTGGATTCACTAGTGATTCAAAGTTCTCCGTAACAAAACCATTTACAATTTTCACCGCACCAATTTCAATAATACGGTCATACTTAACACTTAAGCCAGTTGACTCGGTATCAACTACCACATAACTTGCTTTATCTAGATTCATATCTAAAGGATTAATAGCTCCCGTAAGATAATCCTCAATCATATATAATTCACAACCATATAAGATTTTTATTCCATACTTCTTGCCAGCATCTTGAGCCATTGGAAAAGATTGCACTACTCCATGATCAGTTACAGCTAAAGCTTTATGTCCCCAATGCTTGGCTAAAACACAATATTTATCAATAGTAGGAATTCCATCCATTTCACTCATATTAGTATGAAGATGAAGTTCAATTCTTTTTTCTATTGAGGTATCTTCTCGTAAAGGAGTTGGTGGCAAAATAAAGAAATAGTGGCCCATAACAATGGTATTTCTTTTAAATTTATCAATACTAACACGCCCTTCAACTCTTAAATTATCATCAACTTTAATAGTTAATAAATCTTCTTTTTTGAGACTTTTATCATTAGAAATAAAGGTAACATAGATGGCTTCTGAGCCATCATCAAGACCAACTTTAACTAATAATTTACCAGTTTTTGTTTCACGTGCATCAAGTTCGAAAACTCGTCCATTAAGATCAACTGCTCCACTATTAGAATCAATTTGAGCAATCTTATATTCTTGGTAATCGCCTTTTTTAAAAAGTTCTCTTTGACGACGTTCTTCTTTCATTTTTTCAAAATTATCTTTTTGTTCATTAATTATTTCGATTTCAGTTTTTTTCTTTTCTTCTTCAAAAAGAAAATCTTTAGTCTCTTTTATTTCTTTATCTTTATTCGTCTCTTCTTCTTTAGGGCTATCACTATCATCTAAAGAATTATCTTCTTCAGTAATAGTTAAGTTATTTTTTAGACTTAAATCCTCTACTTCCTCACTAATAGATTCTTCTTTAACATCCGTGGAAGTTGTTTTAATAACAAATCCATAATTAATCATTTTAAAAAAATCGTTAAGTTCATTTGCGTAGAGAGTATCAAATTTTGCTTTTTCTTCTTTGGTATCAAAAATTAAAGTCAAAAAAGTATCGAGACGATCTAAACTATAACTGACTTTAAATTTAGCAATTGTATGAGCTTTATTAAAAAACCAATCATTAATTAAAGCGATTAAACGGTCACTTTTTAAATTTGTATTATAAGAATAAGTAATCTGATATTTATATGTAGTAATCGAGGATAAACCATTTAAAAAACGTTCTAAAGTTCCATAGTCCCAACCAGTCTCTTTTATAAAAGAAAAAATAAATAAATCTTTATCATATTTTGATTTAATGCAAGAAGCTAAGACAAGATCAAAAGAATCAGAATCATGAATTCCAATTGAGTTTAAAAATCTTAGTGTTTTTGCATCATTACTCATTTTAGAATAGACCAAAAATATCCTTAATAAAGATAACAATCATTAAACCAAAGAGTAAGAATAATCCAACATAAGAAATGATATTTTTAATCTTTGGAGGAAATTTCCATCGATCATCATTACTAGCTTTTTTATCACCAATATTAATTTCTTTTGGGTTATTAGAATCTTCAATAACGACAGGAGCACTCTTTTTCTTCTTCGCTTTTTTAAAGGCATTAACTGTTAATTCAATTAAAGTAACAAGAATTTGCCATCCATCAAGTCCAGGGAATGGTAAAAGATTAAAGATTGCTAAATTAACACTAATTACCGCCCAAGTATTTAAATAGACATAGAAAGGATAAGAAGCAAGAATCGTTGTTGTTTGATTAAAAATAGCTACTGGACCACCAACTTGAGCCCAGGCATTTGAATCATAGAATAAACTAAATAAAGCACGACCAATTAAACTAGTAGAATTAGCAAAAGTTTCTCCAGTCACTTTTAAACTATTGAGACCATTCCAAAAACGATAGACAAAAGTACCAAATCCTAAACGATTAATCGTATTTGAATCTGATAATGAAAGATGTAAATATCCACTAACTGATTCTTTTGTAACATTATTCATTACACTAACACTAATAGGTTTAATTTCTTCGCCTTTTGAGAAAGTGTAATAAGTATAAGCTTTGTTATCATTTAATTTTGGATAATATTCATTAACGCCATTATTTGTGATAACTTCCGCTAAAACAAGTTTAAAAGAAAGTGAAAAATCAGTATCATTATATCCGACACTTGAAGTATCAATAATTAAAGAATAGTAATTAGTATTATTTAAAATAACTACAGGTTGAGTAGGATCATTAATTGAATAAATTAAAGAATTTGTTTCGTCTTTTGGCGCATTTGTTTTTAAGAAATAATAATTTTGATCATCATTACCATAATCGACTGGCGAAGAAACCTCAATTGGTTCATTTCCTTCGATGTCGTAGGTTAAATACTTATTCATGGTTGATGAATCAGTAACACTAATAACATTAATATAATCGACTTTACTTTGTTCAAAACAAGAAGCAGCAATAAAGAAAATAACAAAAGCTAAAACAAAATTCATCGCAATACCAGCAAACATAATAATCAATTTTTTCCAGTATGAGATATCTTCAAGACTTCTGCCTTTTAATTCTGGTTTTTCTTTTAATAAATCATTATCATCTTCCCCAAGCATCGCAACATATCCACCAAGTGGAAAAATACCAATTGAAAAAGTGGTTTCTCTTTTTTCATTTTTACTATTAATAAAAAAGAGGGAGTCTTTCTTTTCATCTTTTGGCTTACGACCAATCTTTAAAATTTTATAACCAAAGCCAATTGAAAAATCACTGCAATAAACTTTAAAGGCTTTTGCGGTCAGAAAGTGTCCTAATTCATGAATAGTAATTAAGACGCCTAGCGCAATAATGAATAAAATTAACGAAAGAAATTGTTGCATTATTTAATCCTCACTTTATCAAAATAGTCTTGAACCATTAATCGAGTATCGAAATCAATTTTTTTAAGTTCTTTAATATCATAAACTTTTCTATACTTACTTTCACGAGCAAAGCGTATTATTGTTTCATCAATTTCTTTAAAAGTAATTTTATTAGTTAGATAATTTTTTATTACTTCTTCATCGAGGGCATTTATAATACATCCAGCATCACCTAAATTATCTAAAATTACTTTCGCTAAACTTAAAGAAGGGAAACGATTTTCATCAACTTTATAAAATTTATATTGATTTTGCGTATTTACTTCTAAATCAGTAAAATGGTCTTCTTTATTGTTTGGTATAGCAAGATTTAAAGCATAAATAATTGGGTCAATCATGGTTGGTTTTCCAACACATAAAATAGTTTTATCTTTAAAAACCACAAAACTATGTACATAACTATCTTTATTAACTAAAACTTTAATTTTATCTAGTGGTAAATCAAAAAGATAATGGGCTTCAACTATTTCAAACATTTTATTCATCATCGTATTGCTATCAAGAGTAATTCTTTTTCCCATCTGCCAATTAGGATTGCTAAGGGCAACTTTAGTTGTAACTTCACTTAATTTTTCTCGAGAATAATCGAAAAATTGTCCTCCACTAGCAGTTAATACGATATGATCAATATCTTTTACATCGTTTTTATATAGACACTTACTAATAGCAACATGTTCACTATCAATTGGAATCAAGCGACCATGACCACTATTTAATAGTTCTTTAATAAATTCGCCGCCAACTACTAAAGATTCTTTATTAGCTAAAAGAAGAATCTTGTTTAATTTTAATATTTCAATACTTGGAAAGAGACCTGCAAAACCCGAAATAGAATTTTCGTAAACGTCACTATTTGCTTCCTTAATCATTAAAATTAAACCATCATCACCTGAAAAAAAGTTAATATCTTTATAAGTTTTTTTTAAATCTATTACTTTTTTACTATCATAAATATAGCAATATTTAATTGTTGAAAAAGTTCCTAAAATCTTTTTTAGAACTTCAATATTGTTATAACAAGAGATCCCTACTAACTTATAATCAGTTCGCGATTTTAAGGTATCAAGTACTTGTAAACCAATTGATCCACTTGCCCCTAAAACCGTAATCGTTTTTATCATAAAAATATTCCCCAATTATGATTCATTAAAACGATTAAAAGACTTGAACTAATACAGGTAAAGATAATAGAGTCGATACGATCTAAGATTCCACCATGCGACTTTAAAATAGTTCCAAAATCTTTAATACCAAAATTACGTTTAATAGCACTAAACATTAAGTCACCTAAAGTTGCTGTTAAAGGAATAATTAAAGATAAAATAAGAACGTTATACCAATGTGTAATATCTAAAAAAGAAGTCATAGGAAAACCACAAGCATCAAAAATTAGCGCAAAAGAAAGACTAGATATAAGCGAAATTACGACGCCTCCCGCAAATCCTTCCCAAGTCTTTTTTGGTGAAACAATTGGCGTCATATGGTGACGACCAAAAAGTACCCCAACAAAATAAGCTCCAGCATCATTCATACAATCTCCCAGCAAGACATAAATCAATAATTCAGTCGATTGCCAATATTTAAATTCGTTTGTGGCGATTAAAGCCGTATCTTTAGCGCTATCAGTAAATGGGAAATAACGTAAAAATAAAGCACATTGGAAACCAACCGAAACAATAAATAGCATCGTAATAAAATAGAAAGCATCGTTAATCTTAAAGTTTTGATCAATAATAACCATCAAGAAAAAGAAACCAATTGAAACGGTAAAAGCTGACAAACTAATTTGAGGTACATTAAAAGCATTATGAAGACTAAAAACAAAT
>JGI20225J20221_1002269_pt1 | contig 21686 bp, 18 predicted proteins | sample BioMet4_FD_20221 | JGI IMG/M metagenome (IMG submission 20221)
AAGTTTGCCAAGAATGAAAAAATCAGCTTTATCAGCGACAACATACTTGTCGCTGGCTGCGACATCGGCAGCGAGACACATTATCTCAGAGCCATTGACACGCGCGGCAGGGAAATCAGCAAGAAGGCATTTGCCTTCAGCAATGACGCCGAAGGTTTCGCCTCGGCAAAGGATTGGCTGCTGAAACTGGCGGTTGCCAATGGCAAGGACCAGATTGTCGTTGGCCTTGAGCCTACCGGGCATTACTGGTTCTGTCTTGCGGCGTGGCTGGTAACTAATGGCATCAGTGTCGTACAGGTCAATCCTTACGCTGTCAAGCAGACCAAGGAGGTCGAGGACAACAGCCAGCTCAAGGATGACCGCAAGGATCCCAAGCTTATCGCCAACCTGGTGAAGGATGGGAACTACGGCATGCCCTATCTTCCGGAAGGCGTCTATGCTGACCTTAGGCATTTCTCGCTGCTCAGGGATCAACTTACCGAGGACAGAATACGCGCAGTGAACAGGCTCCATCGTGTATTGACGTTCTGCTTTCCCGAGTATAAGGACGCATTGGGGAAGATTGACGGTGCATTCACGCTGGAACTATTGAAGGTGGCGCCTTTCCCGGAGGATTTGAAGGCATTGGGCGTAGACGGCATCAAAGACATCTGGCATGCCGCCAGGCTTCGCGGATGCGGTTACAACCGTGCAAAGACCCTTGTGGAGTATGCAGAGAAGAGCGTTGGCCTGACAGATGGCATAACGGCTTCCCGAGAAGCTGTCATCTGGTATGCCGAGGAGATTTTACGGCTGGATATGAAACTGGAACAGGTTGAAGCGCAGCTGGAGGCAAGTTGCCGGGATATACCGTATGCTGAAAACCTATTGGAAATCTCCGGCATTGGCGACAAAATACTTTCGGGTATAGCGTCTGAGATAGGAGACATCTCACGCTTTGACGATGTCAAAGAAATCCAGAAGCTCAGCGGCATGAGCCTGGTTGCGTGCAGTTCTGGCAAGCACCAGGGAAAGACAAAAATCAGTCACCGCGGGCGCAAGCGCTTGAGGTACTGGCTGTTCCAGGCCGCCAAATCATCGGTAGCACACGCCGTTGAATTTAAGGAAATCCACGAGTACTACACGACCAGGGACGTCAATCCCTTGAAAAAGAAGCAGTCACTGGTCGTTATCGCCTGCAAGCTCCTGCGGATCATATTCACTATCCTCAGAAATGGCACACGCTATGATCCAGCAAAGATGCTGCGTGACATCAGACGCCAGGAGCCGCAGACAGTGCCAACGGCAGCGTAACGAATCATCGGTATCTCCACACAGTATATCCAGACAATTTTACATGTTCCAGAGCCCTGCCGGGCTGCTTGCAACAGTGCTGGCGGTTGGGCAGGGTTCTGGAAGGAACCACTGATGCGGTGCGGCTGCCAGCGCGGCCTGCGCCATAATAAACAGGTACCAGGGGAATTTGCTCAGTGCCGCGTCCACTGTTTAATCAGTATTGCGCATATGAAACTGGTCGGTAAGAGTCAAGACAAACAAGAGCTGTAGCTGACAGAAGTTCACTCCGTGAGGCACGACCTCGTAAGAAAGCTTAGTCAGCACTCGGTGTATGAACAGGTGGGACGAAGGAAGTTGGGCCACGAGCCCATTAGACACGGAAGGTTCATCATCATAGTTGACAGAGGGAAAATAGCCTTTAAAAAAATTAGGGCAGGAGGCTCTGCTCGCTATACCCTTTTTCAGCTATTCGGCATGAAATGCTACGACTGTTCATCATTTTTAGTTCTTGTTTCGATAAGAATCTACTTGAGAAATGGCTTGAAATCAACGATTTTGGGCTTGACATTATAGGAAGAAGTGTTACAATACTTCCGCCAAGGTTAAATCGACAAAAGCAGGAAACCAAAGCGGATGAAAAACCAAAATTAAAGGTAGCCGCTTACTGCCGTGTTTCCACGGATAGTGACGAGCAGGCTACAAGCTACGAAACACAGATAGAGCATTACACACTGTTCATACAAAACAATCCAGAGTGGGTGCTGGCAGGTATATTTGCTGATGATGGCATATCCGGCACGAACACAAAAAAGCGTGATGAGTTCAATCGTATGATCGAAGACTGCAAGGCTGGAAATATTGATATGATTATTACCAAATCAATCAGCCGTTTTGCAAGAAATACAATTGACTGCCTAAAATATATCAGACAGCTTAAAGCATTGAATATTGCGGTATTTTTCGAAAAAGAAAATATCAACACAATGGATTCCAAAGGCGAAGTGCTGCTTACCATTATGGCATCCCTTGCACAGCAGGAAAGCGAATCCTTATCGCAGAATGTTAAACTGGGCATTCAGTTTCGCTATCAGCAAGGTATCGTGCAGGTCAATCACAACCGATTTTTAGGCTATACTAAAGATGCCGACAAACACCTTGTGATTGTGCCAGAGGAAGCAGAGATTATAAAGCGAATTTACCGAGAGTATCTGGAGGGTGCGAACTATAAAGAAATATCAGCAGGCCTTGAAGCAGATGGGATTCGGACAGCCGCAGGCAAGCCAAGGTGGCATTCAAGCACTTTGAAGAAAATTCTAACCAACGAAAAATATATGGGAGATGCCCTTCTTCAGAAAACCTATACAGTTGACTGTCTTACCAAAAAGCGAGTTGCCAATGACGGAACGGTTCCACAGTACTATGTAAATAATGACCATGATGCCATTATTCCAAGAGAACTTTTTACAAGAGTGCAGGAGGAAATGAAACGCAGAGCAAATATACGTGAGGGTATGGACGGAAAGAAAAGAGTATACAGCAGTAAATATGCACTTTCAAGCATCGTGTTTTGCGGGCATTGCAGTGATATGTACCGCAGGACACATTGGAATAACCATGGCAAAAAGCAGATTGTCTGGAGGTGCGTTACAAGACTGAATGCTCCGGGGGTGGAATGCCCTGCAAGAACATTGTCAGAAGTACAGCTGCAAAATTTGGTGCTTGAGGCAATCAACAAAGTGCTGGGCGGAAAACAGAGAGCAATTAAGGTCTTGGAAATCAATATCTCTGATGTGATAGGAAATGCCCATAATGAGGAACTGGAGCGTATTAAAAAGCAAATTGAAAAACAGCAGACACTTCTTGTGAAAATGACTGCTGCATCTGAGGATTATTCCAAAGTGGTGGATAAGATTTATGCTCTACAAAAGGAACAGAAACAGGCAATGGCAGAGAGTGTGAACTACAATGCCGGAAAAGAGCGAATCGAAGAAATGATTGCATACCTAAAATCACAGCCCAAACGGGTCACAGCCTATGATGAACAGCTGGTGCGAAAGCTGATTGAGAAAATTACGGTATATGACGATCACTTGGACTTCCTATTCAAGTCTGGCATACAAATTGAGATTAAAGGATAATTTAACACAAGACAATGGCAGGCACTCTGTAAAAAGGCAGGGTGCCTGTTTTTTCTGCAAAACCATTGAAATATTCATAAAATATGGTATGATAAATTATCTGAAATGTGTTAAAATTAGTCAATAAACAAACGGGAGATTTAATATGCTGAAAAATAATATAGAAGTTGATGTTAAGGTCAAGTGTATAGAGAGCGAATTAACACAGACGCAGCTTGCAGAAAAGGTTGGTACAACGGGACAGTACGTGAATCGTATCATCAAGAAAAAAGATGGCGTTGTGAATAAAACTTTTGTGCAGATGCTGGAAGCTTTGGGGTATGATATAGAACTCACTTATGTGAAGCGAGAAGATTAGGGTGATGCATTATGATAATTTATGCTACAAAACAGACCTTTGAGAGATACAAATTGAAACTTCCAAAAGAGTTAACTCATCCAATCAATCAGATTGCGGAGACTGTGATTGAAAATGAAAGCGGAGATAAAATTCTTGAATGGGGTGCAAAGCTGTTCTATTTTGATAAAAGAAAATGTATTCAGGTAGTGAATTTTGCCAGTAAGCTAACACTATTTTTAGTTGATGTAAAGGTAGCGGACTTAGAAAATGTTGGCGATATAATGGCACATTATCTGCTGGAATTATATAAGACTGATAAGCAAATGACAAATGCCCTAAAGAAAATGTTTGAAGCAAACCCAATCACCTGTTTTGAAAAGCTCACAGACAAAAGTGTTATCGCTACACTGAATACAACACAAAGCCGATTCGCCGATGATGGCTATCGATTTTATGAATTTATCCGAGATGGAATTTTGCATACGCTGGAGATCAATCACGCTGTGAATTTTAATTGGCTGTTTACTATGAAGATAGATGGTAAAACAGAATACATCTATGCCGGAGAAAAGTTCAAGGAGATTGTGCTTGAGAGATATTGGAAAAATTAAGCAGAAAACTGAAGGGAGAATAAGATATTGGATAATCATGGCGAAATGATAATTTATCAGACAGAAGATGGTCTGACGAAGATAGATGTCAATATGCAGGATGAAACGGTGTGGCTATCGTTAGAGCAGATGGCTGACTTATTCCAAAGAGATAAGTCTACCATATCAAAGCATATTAAAAATATCTTTGAAGATGGAGAATTGGTTAGAAATTCAGTTGTTGCAAATTTTGCAACAACTGCTGCGGATGGAAAGACATATCAAGTGGATTACTACAACTTGGATGTTATTATTTCTGTTGGCTACCGAGTAAAATCCCAGCGTGGTGTGCAGTTCCGTATTTGGGCAACAAATATTCTGAAGGAGTACATCAAAAAAGGTTTTGCAATGGATGATGACCTGTAGCCGCTAACTTCCTTTGACCATGCCTTGCCCGCGGCTTTTGTCCTTGGCAGGCTGGAATTGCTCTCTTGAATTGTCTCTTGCCCGGGTATATAATTCCAGTCATCAACTGGTACCGGGGTGAAATAAAAAGGCCACGCCGCGAGTTCCCTGAAGAAGTCCTCGTAGCGTGGCTGCCAATAAATAGCATGGTCATATTATCACGTTACGAGATAAATTTCAAGCCCTCAGAAGATTTATTCTGGGTCAAAACTAAAGAGATTTCTATCTGCCCTTGCTGCGGTCAGCCGCTTTCCGGCTATGACCACCATCTTCGCCTAGTTCGCCTTCGCTGCGGCATCAAGGTTCGGCTGCTCGTGCCAAGAGCGTTTTGCCGCAGCTGTCATCGTCTGCATACACAGCTGCCGAGCTTTGTTCAGCCTTACAAGCACTATGAAGCCATGGTTATCCAGCAGGTCATGGATGGCAAAACTCTTTCGACCTGTCCGGCCGAGGATTCCACCATTCGCAGATGGCAGTCTGCGCTCCGGCACGCTGCTCCGTATCTTGAGATGCTGCTTTATGCCGCCAATCAGGCAAAGCGGCCCTTGTTTGGCGAATCCTTACTGGAAAAGCTACGGAAATCCAGCCGCAGATGGTTAACCTTTGTCACCCATCTGCTCATTTCTGCTCGGGTGGATTTACCCACCTGCTTTGCGTTCACGCCGCCTGGCTGAAGGTGTATGCTCGCCTTATACAGTTGAAGGGAGCATATACGTTATGGAAAAATCTATGGAAGATGTGGCGGCGGCAAGGTTTGAGATCATCAGCCCATTGCTCGATGCCTCACTTGACCCGGTTTTGCGCATTGAAAAGCAGAAAGAGGTATCCTGGCACTGCGGAAAATCTTACCGAACCATCGGACGCTGGCTCAAATCCTATGCAGCCAATGGTTTTGCGGGGCTAAAGCCAAGCAAGACCTGCCCGAAGACGGTATCAGCTTTGCCGGAAAACTATGCCGAGATTTTAGAGGCGGCCATCACGCTTCGCCGGGAATGTCCTTCCCGCAGTGTGCGGGACATCATCCAAATCCTTGAGCTTGAAGGTATTGCGACGAAGGGAACATTGAGCCGCAGCACGCTGCAGCGGCATCTGCAGAAAGAAGGCTTCGGCCTGCGCCAGATCCGGTTGTATGCCAAACACGACGCGGCTTCACGCCGCTTTGCCAAATCCCACCGCTGCATGCTGTATCAGGGAGACATCAAGTACGGGCCGTATCTGCCGGTCGGCAAGGACGGACAGAAGAAGCAGACGTATTTGGCGGCCTGGATCGACGATGCGACGCGCTTTGTAGTCGGGGCCAGGTTCTACACCAACCAGAAGGTCGACATCATCGAAGATACGCTCAGAGAAGCCATCCTCACCTACGGAAAGCCGGAGGCCATCTACGTGGACAACGGCAAGCAGTATCGGAGCAATTGGCTGCAAACAGCTTGTGCCAAACTTGGTATCAAGCTGTTGCATGCCAAGCCGTACCATCCGGAAGGCAAGGGCAAAATCGAAGCCTTCAACCGCCGGCTGGATTCTTTTCTGGCAGAAATTGCTTTGCAAAAGCCGGGCAGTCTGGAGGAATTGAACCATTATCTGGCGGTATGGCTCAAGGAGAAGTATCATAAGGATCCGCACGCCGGGCTCTCCGGCATTTCGCCGGAGACGGCTTACCTTACGGATAAGCGCCCGCTCTGTTTTCCAGATATTGCGGCTTGCCAGGAAGCTTTCCTGCACACGGAGACCCGGGAAGTGGACAAGGCCGGCTGCATCAGTTTTGACGGACAGAAATACGAGGTTGGGCTGAAACTGGTTGGCCGCAAAGTCGATGTCTGCTACGATGCCACCTGGAAAGACGAGGTGGAAATTCATCATAAGGATTTCCCGGTCTTCAAGGCCAAGCGCCTGCGGATTGGTGAAAACTGCGGCCAGACGCAGCTTTTTCCCGAAGCGACGCAGCCCATCGAAGCAAAGCATTCACGGCTGCTCACTGGTCTTGACCGGCAGTCCGGCAAGGCGCATAAACCAGCAACGGTCGCCACGAGCTTTCGCAACATGGCAAAGGAGCTGAATGCGCATGTATGAAGAATTCTTCTCGATGAAGCATACGCCATTTACCAATCGCATTCCTACGGATTGTTTGTATCTTTCCGATGCCGTGAGCGAAGGACTTGGCCGCTTATGCTATGCGGCAGATCAGCAGCTCTTTGCCGTGGTAACGGCGGAAGTCGGCTGCGGCAAGACGACGCTCATCCGGAGGCTCACCGGCAGTCTGGATCCGGAGAGGTATCTGGTGCTGTACCTTTCAGATTCCCAGCTTACACCGCGCTGGTTTTACAACGGATTGCTGCAACAGCTTGGTACAGAAACAAAATTCTATCGCGGCGATGCCAAGCTCAGCCTGCATCAACAGCTCGAATATATCCGGCAGGCGAAGCATAAGAAAGTCGTCACCATCGTCGATGAAGCACATTTGTTAAAGCGCGAGACACTGGAAGAGATCCGGTTCATGCTGAACTACCAGATGGATTCACTGAATCCCATGGCGCTGATCCTTGTAGGGCAGAACGAACTTTGGGACAAGCTGAACCTGCAGGCTTATGCCGCCGTCCGCCAGCGCATCGACCTGAAATGTGAGCTGCCGGCATTTGATCGGTCACAGACAGAGGCCTATCTGCATGCCCATCTGGCATATGCCGATGGTAGCGAAGAAATCTTTACCGATAAAGCAATGGATGAAATCTACAAGTATTCCGCCGGCTCCGCCAGAGCCATCAACAAAGTCTGTACACACAGTTTATTGAGCGCGGCCCAGCGAAACAAGAAGCTGATCGATGATCACATGGTTCATATGGTTATTGAAAGCGAGCTTCCATAACGGCTTAAAGCTTGGCATCTTGCGAGGTGCCAAATTTTAAGCCGTTATGCGGCAAAACATGGGAGCAGTTTTTGGCAAATGTCTTGGGCAAGGCAAGGACAAAAACGGCGAGCAACAACAATGACCGTCTGAAAGAACTGGGCGGTGGTGGATACTTTAAAGAACTGCTTGAGCGTATTCGTGATATTAGAGCATCTGAAAAGGTGTTTTACCGACAGGTACTTGAAATCTATGCAACAAGTGTGGATTACAATCCAACAGCAGATATTTCCATTCAGTTTTTCAAGCGAGTGCAGAATAAAATCCATTATGCCGTTTCTGGAGAAACTGCAGCTGAGGTGATTTATCATCGTGCTGATTCAGAAAAAGAATTTATGGGGCTCATGACCTTTTCGGGAGAACAGCCGACACTTCGTGAAGCGAAGGTGGCAAAGAATTATCTGGATGAGAAAGAGCTTCGTGCAATGGGACAGCTTGTTTCTGGATATCTTGATTTTGCAGAAAGACAAGCAGAGCGAGAAGTGCCTATGACAATGGAAGATTGGGCAAAGCATCTTGATGGAATTTTGACATCAACAGGTGAAAATCTTCTTACCGGTAATGGCACGGTAAGCCACTTACAGGCAATGGGAAAGGCTCAGACGGAATATAAGAAATATAAAGCGAAAACACTTAGTAGTGTAGAACAGGACTATTTGGACAGCATAAAGCAGTTGGAGAAAAAAGGAAAACAATAGAGACACAGGATTAATTTTTAATATGCAGATAGATAAATGTTGATGGTTACACAATTGACTTTTAAGAACGTTAGGGAGAAAATGTATGAATTTATTACATAGAATAAAAATAGAAAATATTAAAGGAAAAGATGTCTTTGAAGTAACGTTTGTAGACCTTACTGCGAATCAGCCGAATATTGTTGTTGCACCAAACGGATATGGCAAGAGTACAATTGCCACGGCATTTGAGGCTGCTGCTAATGGGAAAATGAAAATTAGTGATAAAGATTTATACCAGCGCAACGCCGAAAATCATCCTAAATTAGAGGTGGAACTGTGCGGAGAGCATGCGGGCACTTATATTTCTACAGATGCAGAAGGAAACATCTCAAGAAATATTGCTATTTGCACGATTAACAGTCCACTTTATGCAAAAAGCACTACACGAGGTTTTGGAAGAACTGTAGCTGCGACCGCAGACTTGAGAGTGGAGCAAGTAATTGTTTATAACAAGATACCAGAGAGTTGCCGTTTGAATTATTCATATAGAGCCATATCATCAATTTATGGAAACAAGCGGAAACTGTTCGTCAATATTTCAGAAATGTTGACAGATTGCAGTAATATTAGATCTCTTTTGAAAATTAAGAATTGCTTTAGTAAGTGTTGCACTCAGCAAGGAATACAAGCAAAGTTTAGAGATTTTTTGAATAGTTGTTCGGGAAATGGAACTGCAGAAAGTATAAAAAGCCAAATATCACATGACGAAATTAAGGCTGTTAATGCAAACAGTAATGTTCATACTCTTCTTGAGTGCATTTCAAATATGAGTAATAAGCCTGAAGGATGGTGTGAAGTTGATGCAATATTTACTGCGATACAACTATGCAATTTGTTTAAGCCATATCTCGACGCTGGCGAAAATGACATTCTAAAAAAGGTTTATGCGTTTTTATCATATAAACAAACCAAAGCATTGATAGATGAACGACTTAATCTATTTAATACAACTGGACGTAGTGTGCAAACGCATGAAGACCATCGAAAGTTGGTAATAAACTTTGACAGAGCACCATCAATGTCAAATGGCGAGAGGGACATTCTGTCTTTTATTTCAAACCTCACGAAATTTGAAGTTGAGTTTAAAAAACAATTGGGAATTTTAATTATCGATGAAGTGTTTGATTATCTGGATGGAAGCAATATGCTTGCTGTTCAATACTACTTATCACAATTGATAGATAGATGCAAATCTTCAGGAAAGATTCTTTTTCCCATAATATTCACTCATTTAGATCCCGAAGTGTTTGCAAACTACTATTTCAATAAGAAAAAAGTTCACTATATATCTTCCTTTGCAGCAATGGATATTAATTCTCCAATTGTAAAAATTCTTCGCTTACGCGAAGACAGATCATTAAGTGAAGTCGAGAAAGATGAAATTGAAAAGTATTATATCCATTACATAAATCAAGTATATTCGCTTTCTGCTCCATTGGCAGCACGAGTTTCAATCGATTTTTGTGATAGCAATACTGACTTTCGACAGACAATGTATAACGAAATAAAGAACGAATACTTATTGGAGCACCTGTACAATCCGATTATGGTAGTGGCAGGAATCCGAATCCGAATAGAAGAACTTGTATATGAGAAACTCGCTGGTACAGATCAAGCTGAATTTATACAACAGCATAAGGTAATTAATAAGCTACACTTTGCAGAAGAACATGGTGTTAATGTCCCTGAACTATATTATCTTTTACAGCCAATGTATAATGATAGTCTACATTTGGGCGGTGATAATAATACAGTTGCACGGAAGATGAAATCTTGCTATCTCAAGACAAACAATCTACATGTCAGAAGAATGGTTCAAATGCTTTTTGAGTAAGCAATACAAAAAAATAATATGGCTTGTGTGCAGAAGAAATGCAGTTATCCAATCTAAGGTTGTACAAGAGTATATGTGCCGGTAAATAGCGTTGCCTGTTCCCACAAAAATAAATCCCTGCTTTCAAAATCTCGTTGACCTATCCCCAAGTGAAGAACGCAAAAAACCGTAAAAGTGGCAAAAATCGCCCTTGACCTATTTACTGAAATACCACGATTTTCTGGGATTTTGCCGTGGACTTGTTCTTCAAAATATAGATGGTTTCGTGGACTTATTACCAGTAATAATAAGGGTTGAGGCTCGAAAATGGCAATTAACATCACCCGCTCAAGCCACGTGGAGACGGTAGTACTTTTATCCCACAAAAAATCACAGGCATCCTCGCCGTCTTTATAGACAGGGAAATTAAACAAAATAGACTTTAGGGGCAATTCTGCCTCGTCACGTGGAAAAATCTCTATTTCTTTGATTAACGAAGAAATCAGGGATTTTTTCTCGTCATCGGTGATTTTGTCGAATACGATGTCGAAGTTAGCAAGCAGGGTGTAGATGTTTTCCAAAGTGATTGCATCTTGCTCCACGGCTTTTCGGCGCAGCAACACATCCTCAATTTTTTCTTCAAGCTCTACAATTATGTCATATAGTCCATCAAGTCTGAGGGTCATGTCATGGATTTTGCGTTCCCTGAAACGAGTATCCTCAGGCAAACTGTCGATTTCATTTTCAAGTCGCGTTTTGTTCAGTTCGATCTCTCTTAGCTTGGATTCGTAATTCTTAAGTTCTCTGTTCAAGGTGGATGTATCGATTTCTTTGCCAATCCTTGATTTGATTTCTCCTGCAAAATCCTGATTTTTAATCAGTTCACGAATTGCTTCAATGACAAGTGGTTCAATATCGGTTTTTTTCAGTGTTGCAGTGTAATCACAGGATTTTCCCCGTTCAGCTCGAGCTTTGCTGCACACGTAATAATAGATTTCTCTATATGTACCGTCTTTGTTAGTCCACGCGTGCTTGTTGGTATACATTGGGCCACCGCATTTAGGACATTTCAAAATACCACTTAACAGATGTGCTCTGTCCCGACCTATTTTGGAAGGGGACTTAACGCCTGTCAGTTCTCTTTTCTCGTGTGCTAAATTCCATAACTCTTCGCTAATAATTGCCTCGTGTTGGCCTTCAGCTAAAATGTAATTTTCCTGCGGCGTTTGCTTGTATTCGTTCTTAGTACCTTTCACCTTTTCGCGGGCACGTCTGCCAAAAGCAATCTTGCCGCAGTAAACCGGGTTATCAATGATCATTCGTACAAAATGGGTACTCCATTGTGTAAGTGAACCGTTTGCTCGTGAGATTTTCTCAATGCCTTGTAGATTTAGATATTTTGCGATTTTCGTAAATCCCATATTCGTATTAGCAAATTTATCAAAGATAATGCGAACAGCATCAGCCTCATTCTCTTGAATAAAAAGCTGTTTGTCTTTAAGAAAATAGCCGTAAGGAGCAAAGCCACCGTTCCAGCCGCCTTGTCGAGCTTTTTCTTTTCGACCGTTCATTGTCTGCTCAATGATGTTTTCACGTTCTATTTCAGCAACGGCAGAGAGAACAGAAATCAAAAGCTTTCCGCTTGTTTGTGATGAATCAATGCCTTCTTCGATACAGATCAGATTCACTCCAAAGGATTGAATGTGCTCCAAGGAGTTCAGAATATCAGCCGCATTTCTGCCAAAGCGAGATAGCTTGTAAACTAACACATAATCAATCTCTAAGCCATTTTCAATATCAAGCAGCATTTGTTTGAAGGCAGGTCTGCCTTCGATGGATTTACCGGATTTTCCGGCATCTTCATAGATGTTTACGATCTCCATTTCTTCTCTATCGGCAAAACGCCTTAAGTTGCTTTTCTGCCCATCCAAGCTGAAACCATCTACTTGCATTTCAGTGCTTACTCGGGGATAAAGCACACACTTTTTTCCACTCCTATTCATTGTCATACCTCCAATATAATATTGGAAAATATCGATTTTTCAATACGGTCATTTACTCGACACGGTTTATTTCATCCAGAACATCTGCACCATGTTTTTCTATAATCTGCGAAAGCACCTTTATGAAATCCTGAAATGATTTTGATGCCCTCGCCGCATACAGTTCTTTAGGTAGTGTAGCTTCAACCGTGGTTTCGGGTAAGTTTTTGATATTTTCCATTTGCAATCACCTCCAAGTGAGTTGCTTATTTTGATTATAAGCACTAATTATCTTTGTGAGAAGTTTGTCGCAGTATCATATAGAAGCACACCACATATTGCGCTATGCAAAAATGTGGTGTGCCTTATGTACTCATGTGCCTTATTTGCCACGCACCCAGGCAAAGGGGGATATCTTGAGCTGTCATTGGCTTGACATCATAGCCCCGCAATACCGATCAGCCTTGTCCCTTCAAGAGGCCGCAAATATCACAGGAACTCCCCCTCGAGTCTGTGGGAGGTCGTGAGAAAGTATCATTATTCCTGATGTGTGTCATCGCACAACCATGCCAACGGTTGCTTTAATGGCTGCATTTCATCGCTCCGATTGTTTAAACTTGTCATCATGGCGCTGCCCATTAGCTGCTTTGCTTTTCAGCCACACAGGATTCGTACTCAAAATACCGTATATTTAGTTATCAAGGAACAAAATTGAATGACGATAAGTCCGTCTTACTAATCAGGACAAAAAACAGGCAAAAGTAAGGGGGGGTTAATGAAACTTTTTCGAGAATGTTTAAATAATTTTTGCTAAGTGGATTGTGTTGTTGATGAATACTTGGCACAACAAAAAACACCCGCTACTCTTTTTTTAAAGCAGTAGCAGGTGACTTTATATGGTGAAAATGGATATGTTCTTCTTGCTGATTGAAACCAAATGGTTTATAATGTTTGTATTGATATGTGGAGGGGAAACGATGAAAACTTCGGATATGATACGGCAGTTATGTGATCAAATGAATATCAGCGTTTCGGAGTTGGCAAGACGTTTAGGTCAGTCGCCACAGAATTTTGGGAAAAAGCTGAAACGTGAGACGATTACATTGGAAGAGCTAAAGTCTATTGCAGAGGTTATGGATGTAAAATTTGAACAAACATTTATACTTCCTGATGGCAAAGAAATAAAAGCAGAAAGTGAGTAAAGGAGGTGGCCTATTATGATGATTAATCCGGAAGGCTACTATGAAGACCATCTCGATGGAAAGTCCAAACTATGGTCAAGTGCCTAATTTGATGTTTTGATAAAGTATATAGCGATGATTCAGTTAGATGGCATTGGCAAAGAAATTATTGACAAGGAAAGCAATGGAACACTGGGGCCTCCGATCAAATGGGGACTGTCAAGTAAAGTGTGTAAATTAATTTAAATTGATGCCTGATATTTCTGTACCATAGCGCCGATCCGTTCATCAATGATTAGCTGATTCATCACCATAGCCCAGTTACGAATGGCGTGGCCCTGCCATTTCTGGTAAAGCTCTTTAATCCGTAGGTAGAATACCTTAAATACAGCTGTTTCGCTGCTGAAAGCGCCTTTCTTTGTTACCTTGCGAAAGCTCGAGTTGACGCTCTCTATCGCATTCGTCGTATACATGACACGACGTACATCGCTGCCGTAGTTAAACAGCTGCTCAATGTGCCGGAAATTGGTTTTCCATACGCGAACGGCCCCCGGGTACTTGCTCCAATCATCGCAAAAACGTTCAAACTCTGCCTGCGCGGCTTTCAGGTTTATTGCTCCGTAGATTTTCTTGAGCTGTGCCGTAAAGGCTTTGTAATCCTTGCTTGGTACGTATTTCAGCGAATTGCGGACCAAATGCACGATGCAGCGCTGCACTACAACANTCTTGAAGATTGATTTCGCGCCGTCTTCCAGGCCGCTTACGCCGTCCATGGAAATGAAGCCTATATCCTGAACACCGCGAGATTTGATTTCATCGAACACCTGCATCCAGCGATGCTTGCTTTCGGTATCGCCCATCCATAAGCCCAGTACGTCTTTCTCGCCCTTTAAATCATATCCCAATACAACGTACACAGGCTGGTCAGAAACACCTTTCTCCGTACGCATGGAAACATATATACAATCGACGAATATAAAGGGATAGAAGGCCTTCAATGGTCGATTCTGCCACTCATTCAGTTCATCCAGAACACAGTCTGTGATATTAGAAATCTGTCCTGCAGACAACTTAAAGCCATAGATGTCATCAATCGTCGCAGAGATGTCTCTCTGGCTCATGCCACGGGCATACATGGCCAGCACCTTGCCCTCAATGGAGGATACATCCTTCTGGCGCTTTTGCACGACCTGTGGCTCAAAGGAGCCGTCGCGATCCCGTGGAACATCAATGGGGACTTCTCCTGCTGAGGTCTTAATCGTCTTATGCAGATAGCCGTTACGGCGATTATCCGTTGCTTTCTCGCCGCGTTCATTATTGTCATAACCCAGATGATTTTCCATCTCACCATTCAGCATGGCCTCAAACATGGGACCGAAAACATCTTTAAGGGCATTTTGCATATCTTCAACGGTCTTTGGCTTATATTCACCGATGATAGCCTTAGCCAGGGTCTGACCACGTGTGGGTTGTTTCTTAGACATAGATTTCATTACCTCCGCATGTGTTTGATATCCCCGACAGGGGAGCATATTTTAAACTGCCGTTAACTCACTTACACAGTTTATTATACACTCCCNGTTACGGCGATTATCCGTTGCTTTCTCGCCGCGTTCATTATTGTCATAACCCAGATGATTTTCCATCTCACCATTCAGCATGGCCTCAAACATGGGACCGAAAACATCTTTAAGGGCATTTTGCATATCTTCAACGGTCTTTGGCTTATATTCACCGATGATAGCCTTAGCCAGGGTCTGACCACGTGTGGGTTGTTTCTTAGACATAGATTTCATTACCTCCGCATGTGTTTGATATCCCCGACAGGGGAGCATATTTTAAACTGCCGTTAACTCACTTACACAGTTTATTATACACTCCCTTCAAATGTCGTTTTTGGGATGCTTATGAAGAAGCAAATAGATCGAAGGGAGTATCAAAATGCGTCAAAAAAAATACAAGTACATTTTTTATTGCACCGTTATTCTGATGGTGATCTTAAGTATAGGATTGTTTTTCGTACATAATGAATCTGTAAGTTCAGATGCGGATCAGCATTCCAATATAGTTTATAGTGACGTGAGCGGTCAAGAAGTAAGAATAGGTGTATTGGCTAATCAAGGCGACGAGAATTGTATGAAGCTTTGGGGGGCAACTGCCAAATACTTAAATGAAAAGATTAAGGACCATAAATTTTTCATTGTCCCATTGGGATTCGATGAAATTAACCAGTCAGTTGAGAGTGGTGATGTTGACTTTGCGTTGGTGAATCCTTCCATTTATGTCGAGCTTGAAATGAAATACGATGTTAGTCGATTAATCACATTGAAAAGTCAGGTTTCCGGGAAAGAACTTATTCGCTTTGGTGGCGTGATTTTTACAAGCAGCACAAATACAACCATTAATACGCTTGAAGATATCAAAAATAAAAGCTTTGTAGCAGTTGATGCAGAATCATTTGGTGGATGGCAAACGGAATGGAAAGAGTTTCTTGATCATGGCATCGATCCATACAAAGAGTTTGCAAAGTTGGATTTCGCAGGTACACAGGAGCAAACGGTATACAAAGTTTTAAGCGGTGAGTATGATGCAGGTGCAACACGAACAGGAATATTGGAACAGCTGGCCCAGGAAGGGAAAATCAAGCTATCAGATATCAAAATTCTTAACCAATGTACCAGCTGCAATTTTCCTTTTTTGCACTCCACGCAAATATATCCGGAGTGGCCCATCGCAAGATTGAGCCATGTGGATGACAGGTTGGCGCACGAGGTCGCTTTGGCGATGATGGAAATGAAGCCGGTAGATGAAGCGGCGAAGAATGCTAATATTGCAGGATGGACTGTACCGCAAAATTATACGGTGATTGGCAACACGCTGAAGACCCTGAAAATAAGACCTTTTGAGAATTACGGAGAAATTTCAATCAAAGATATTATAATCCAGTACAAATGGTTCTTGTTGGTCATGAATCTTGGTATTGTTCTGGCTGTTTTCTTTATGATGCGGCTGATATCTCTGAAATCAGAACTTCAGCAAGCGTTGGACGTTTCGAGGCAGATGGAACAAAATGCTGAAAGGGCGAATGCAGCAAAGAGCGAATTCTTGGCCCATATGAGCCACGAGATCAGGACTCCGATGAATGCAATCATCGGGCTCTCCCAACTGATGACGAATACCGAGTTGTCCCCAAAGCAGAATGACTACATCAAGAAGATTATCAGCTCGGCAAAACATCTGCTGGGTATTATCAACGATATTCTGGATTACTCTAAAATTGAAGCAAATGAAATGGAACTTGAGAACCGTTCCTTCGATTTAAATGAAATCTTGCATAACATGAGCAATCTGGTTTCTCTCAAAGCGGAGGAAAAGGGGCTTGAATTCCTGTTCGACATTGATGCTTCGGTGCCATACCGTTTGATGGGTGATCAGCTTCGATTGAGCCAGGTGCTTACTAATTTAACAAGCAACGCAATGAAATTCACTGAAAAAGGGCATATCATCCTTTCGATAAGATCGGAAATACTGGATTCTGAAAAACTGAAACTGAAATTCGAAGTTCAGGATACCGGAATTGGGATGACACAGGAGCAGATGGAAAAGCTATTCAAGCCATTTTCACAAGTGGATTCTTCAGTAAGCAGGCAGTTCGGAGGAACAGGTCTCGGTCTTACAATCTGCAAACAGATCGTTGAGATGATGGGTGGCACAATCTCTGTTAATAGCGAGGCTGGTATAGGCAGTTCTTTTATTTTCGATGTGGTGATGGACTATGATAACCAACAGCAGGATACATCAGCCATATCTTCTGAACTCCATGGATTGAAGGTTCTAATCGTGGATGACAACGAAACCGCCAGAGACATTCTGCGAAATATGCTGGAATCCTTCCGTTTTACTGTATATGAAGCAGCCTCGGGTGAAGATGCAGTCAGTATGCTTAAGAGCGGACAGGTTGTGCCACAGCTGATTGTACTTGATTATATGATGCCTGGAATGAATGGACTGGATACGATAAGATGCCTTAGAGAATCTGAGACGGCTGGGGATATTCCGGAAATCATGATGCTGTCCGCCTTTGCTAAGGATGATGTGAAGCTTGATGCCAAATGTCTGGGTGTGGAACGCTTTTTGGATAAGCCTATAAATCCGTCATATCTGTTCGACACGATCATCGAGATTTTCGGTTTCCAGAACCGAAGGGTGAGTGATGTTGCCAAGTCTGAGAAGTTGGTTGACATCAGTCGAATTCAGGGTGCCGAGGTTATCTTAGCTGAAGACAATGAAATCAACCAACAAGTGGCCTTCGAACTTCTGACTCACGCTGGATTGGTCGTCACGATTGCCAACAATGGATTGGAAGTGTTGGAACTTCTTGCTGCTCAAAAAGAACACCACTATGATATGATCCTGATGGATATTCAGATGCCAATCATGGATGGGCGGACTGCTACGGTGAAGATTCGAGAGATGAACAATGTATATAAGGACATTCCAATCATTGCAATGACAGCCCATGCAATTAAGATTGAGAGCGAAAAGAATCTGGCCAGCGGCATGAACGACCAGGTGAATAAGCCGATTGAAATTGATAATCTCTTTGCGGCTTTGGTTAAGTATATCCCTCCGAAGGACTTCGACAATCAACCAATCTTTTTGCAGGATCTCGGCATCACAAATAATGAGACTGGAACTTCAATCCAAATAGCTGGACTTGCTACGGAAGAAGGTTTGAAACGGGTGCTGGGTGACGAAAAGATCTATGTGAATCTATTAAAGTCATTCTACAAGCAGTACTCGGGTATTTTAGATGAAATATCCGGAAACATCGAAGCCGGGCGATTTGATGCGAATGAACGCATTGTGCATACGATCAAAGGCAATGGTGGAAATCTCGGCGCAAAACAGTTGTATCTGTCAGCAGGCAAGCTGGAGGAGAATTTTAGGAATCATATCGTAACCGACTCGGATATTGCCGATTTCTCAAGCGAACTTAACATTGTGTTGAATGGTATTCAATATTTTTTGAACAGCTATCAGGCACCGGAAGAAGAAGTGATCGGTTTCGATCCGGCACAGTTGGAAATAGAAATCCAGATGCTGAATCATCAGCTTCAGGAATACAACACAGACGCCATCAGCACCATAGAAAAAATAGCAAAATTATGTTCAGCAGATGAAAAAGGAAAATGGCACGAAATAAGAACGCTTGTGGATGATCTGCAATTTGATACGGCACTGCTGCAGTTAAATGCAATCTCGGATAGTATGGGTGCGAACTTGGAGGAAAAGAAATGAGTGAAAAGAAGAAGGAAATCCTGATTATTGACGATTCCACAGATGCGATCAAAGTATTGATTAAGGTTCTGACGCCAGAATTTACTGTGTATTTTTCGACTGACGGCTTTAAAGGCATCGAACAAGCCAAGGATAAAAAGCCGGATCTGATATTACTGGATATCTTGATGGATAAAATCAATGGCTATGAAGTATGTAAACTGTTGAAGCGAGACAAAGAGACAGCCGATATCCCAGTGATATTTCTCACGGCAGTGTCGGAATTCATGGACGAAGCGCAAGCGTTTAGCATCGGCGGTGCTGATTACATCACAAAACCTTTTGTCCCTGTTATTGTTTTGGCAAGAATTCGAAATCACATAAAACTTACAGAGACGCTGATGGAGCTAAAACGCTTATATAATATTGCCCTTGACGCAAATCCTATTACAGGCTTACCTGGAAACAACAGTATTAAACAAGCAATTACTAATGCAATAGAAGCAAACCAAGAAGCCTTCGTTTTTTATGCAGATTTGGATAACTTCAAGGCGTATAACGATGATTATGGATTTGCAAATGGTGATAAGGTCATTCTTTTCACCTCTAGCTTGCTTCAGGCTGTAATGAAGGAGTTTGCAATTACGGAAGGCTTCACAGGTCATATTGGTGGGGACGATTTTGTGTTGATTATTGAAAAAAGCAAGGCATTGGACTTTGCTGGCCGATTGATTGAGAGATTTGATCAAGGAATCAAAGAATATTATAACGATGAAGATCGTGCGAACGGGTATATTGTGTCGATAAACAGAAAAGGAGAAGAAACGAACTTTCCGTTTGTGTCTATCAGTATCGCAGGTGTGGACTTATCCCAACGGGACTATTCCAACTATCTGCAAGTCAGTGATATATGTGTAGAATTGAAACACAAGGCTAAGCAAACCGCAGGGAGCTGCTTGGTGATTGATCAAAGATTGTGATTAACGTTTTTTCATAAAGTTATAATAAAGTAAGGCATTCCATGATTTGTTCATAGAATGCCTTTGCTCATCTTAATCCTTGCTTCCCAGACCCACTGTCACAAATTCCATGGACAGCACCAAATTTTTGCATACCGAAATCTTGTGATTAGAGGAATTTTTTTGGAAACATTTTAAGATAATTTTTGCGCAGGGGATTGTGTAGATGACGATTACTTAGGCACAACAAATCAGCTGCAACTCCTTTTTCAAATGAGTAGTAGCTGATTTGTTATGGTAGGGACTGGATATGTTCTTCTTGTTGGTTGAAACCAAATGGTTTATAATATTTGTATTGATGTATGGAGGGAGCAGAATGAAAACTTCGGATATGATACGGCAGTTATGTGAACAAATGAATATCAGCATTTCGGAGTTGGCTTACTATGATGATTAGCCCGAAAGCCTACTATGAAGAACAGCTGAAAGGAAAAACTAAAGAGCAGATTATAAGTGCTATTCATGGGCTTAAACAAGAAATAGGTCGCCTTAAAAACATAATGGAAAGTCCCGACTATGGTCAAGAGGCTATTGTGCATCCGAGTGAAGATACCCGTATTCACTGGACTCGTGAATATTTGGAAAGAGCTAAGTCAGCTTACAATCAAGCCGGTGGAAATTATAATTTATCAAAATCGGAAAAAATGGCTGCTGACTTCAATCTAAACATGGATTCTTTCTGTAAGATTACTTTCGGCATTGGCGGTTTCTTTGGAGGTTACCGTAGCTACATTGTGGAAATTTCAGATAATCTGAAAGCCTATACAAAATTATGGGAAGATGAAGAATCACTCATTCTATTTGACAATGAAAATGAGGAACCATTCACAAGGGATACCTTTTTAGCGGCATTTGCAGACCTTCATATTGGTGAATGGCGTAGAAGATATACAACCCAGCGCTTTGGATATACGGTGTGTGACGGTACGCAATGGGAGCTGGAGTTTGAATATAATAATGGACATAAGCCTGTAAGGTTTGACGGCGATAACGCATACCCGTATAACTTCAAGAAGGTTAAAATGTTATTTGGTATTTTTGATGTTGAGGAGGATGAGGAAGAGGCTGATGCGGAATTAAATTCTTCAAGGCCAGCAGAAGGGTAAACATATAGAAAATTTTAAAATACAACAGAAAATGGAGGGGTGAAATTGGACATTGATAAGTTGAAAGCGCTGTCATATGAGGAGCTACGTGCTTTATATAAGATTTTCTTACATAGTCAGAACATATCAAAGTTAACAGTCAATACAGCATATGTCGATACATTCTACCTTTGGAGAAAAGGAAGCAAAGATCTGTTCTGGAATACAGTAAGTGCTATGGATTTTGAAGATTCGGCAAAGAATGAGCTATTAAAGGCTCTCACTGAGAATTCGACGGGAAATATCAAATCGCTTGTTAGTAGCTACTTGTCGCATTTAAGACGGTTTCGTTTATTCTTATCTTCGGATGGAACTGCCCAGCCATTCACATCAATGCAGGAGAAGGTTACTAATCCTTCGAGAACCCGCAAAAAGAGATTGGACATTGGAGTTCCTGTCCCATCAATCGATCAGGTTGAAAATTATCTTGAAAAGTGGGATGGCCTTGAGAACTACCACTTACAAGAGGATGCACTTCATAAATTGTTTTTTAAGCTATATAATGGAACCATGAATTAAGACAACTTCGAAACTACTTCTTAATGTGAATCTCGTGGTATACTGGAGGCGATCAATGAAAAGGAGATAATCATCATGTCACGCACGCGCCGTCATTTCACATCGAAATTCAAATCCAATCTCGTCATCGAGCTGCTCAAGGGTGAGAAAGACCTCAACACGCTGGCGGCTGAGAACGAAATCCTGCCGAACCTCTTGCGGAACTGGAAGAACGAGTTCCTCAGCAAGGCAAGCATCATATTCGATGATTCCAGAGAGGACAACCTCAATCAAAAACTCGAGACCGAGCGGAAGGAG
>JGI20225J20221_1001616_pt1 | contig 21671 bp, 18 predicted proteins | sample BioMet4_FD_20221 | JGI IMG/M metagenome (IMG submission 20221)
CGGCAATCAATGCATCAAAAGTCTAATCCCGATGCTCCTCTACCACATCCTTCCCCAATCCGCTTATGAGACCCTTCTTCGGAGGGGATACCTGATTGGTGACGGTCGCCGGGCCTGGACCGGAATGCACCGTGCTTATGACTGGATGGTCGCTCAAATGGAACGGCGATTGCCGAAGCGGCCCGGAAAAGCTGGTAAATATCCCGTATGGGCTTGGGCATCTTGGCGGTGCAACCAGACGCGACCTGACCTTCGGTACAGGGGTCATCTCCCGTCCGGGATGCCCGGAATGCTCCTTACCATCGAGATTGATCCTTCTCTGGTCCTCCTCTCCGACTTTAACGCTTGGCACATGTGCCTCAACAACTGGTACTATGCCGCTTCGGAAGCGGAGGGCGATGCCTGGGAGGTCCGTGCAGCATCATTGCCACCCGAGCAGCAACAGCGAGAGAAGGAGCAAAGTTGGGAGAAGATGTTTGATCTCGACTCCTGGCGCGACCCCGAGTGGTGGGGACAGATCGACGGCATCCAGGCGACATTCTGGGTTTTGGAAGCTTACATGGTCAAGGCCGCGAGGCCATTCAAATCGCGATAGTGTTGAAACCAGACGGAGGGCAGGGAAAATCCCCCCAGGGATTGCGGGAACAGCGTTCACCCCCTTGCCATCTTCGCCTGTCTGTATTATATTTAAATATAATTTTATTTGGAGACATCCTATGCACACCACCAGCCTTCGAAAAGTCGGTGGCTCCGTTATGCTGGCTGTTCCGCCCGCCATCCTTGACCTTCTCAACTTGCAGGCAGGAGCTACTGTCGGACTCGCTGTGGATAACGGTCGTCTGGTCGTCGAACCGTCTCCGCGTCCGCGCTACACCTTGGAAGAGTTGCTTGCCCAATGCGATCCTGATGCCGAAATCAGCCCTGAAGATCGGACATGGCTTGATGATAAGCCAGTCGGGAACGAGTTGCTGTAATGGAACGGGGCGATATCTACCTGGTTTGCCTGGACCCGACCTCAGGCCATGAACAGCAAGGGACGCGTCCCGTTTTGGTCATATCTCCCTCCGCCTTCAACCACCTCACACGAACCCCCATCGTGCTACCGATCACGACTGGAGGGAACTTTGCCCGCACAGCCGGTTTTGCTGTGTCCCTTGACCAAGCTGGGACAAAGACGACAGGCGTTGTGCGTTGCGACCAGCCTCGTGCCCTTGACTTGGCCTCGCGCCACGGACGCAAGTTGGAGAGTGTACCTCCATCGATCATCGATGACGTTCTGGCCAAACTCGCAGTTCTATTCGAGTGAGGAAACCTTTTAGGCTGACTTCTTCAGGGATCAAGCTGGGTTGAGCAAGGAGAAAGTCGTGATGCGGCTCAGAGCTGAGTGACTTTTCCCTTTGAATTCAGCTATGATAGCAATGTCCTGATGGTTTTACGCGCCAAAGGGGTGCTCCATGAGTCAACAGTACCATCCGCCCTTTTCCATCACCCCTGCCATCGTCAACCTCGTCGGGAAGATCAGCGAAGCCGTAGGGCGGTTGACCATCCTGGGCGAGCAAGCGAGGTCGCTCCGGCTCCGGCGCATCAACCGCATCCGTACCATCCGAGGGTCCCTGGCTATCGAAGGGAACACGCTGAGTGAAGCGCAAATTACCGCTATCCTCGACGGGAAACGGGTTATCGCTCCTCCTCGGGAAGTCCAGGAGGTCCGAAACGCTCTCACCGCCTATGATCGCTTCGATATCTGGAATCCTGGAGAGGAGAAGGACCTGCTGGAGGCCCATCGTATCCTGATGTCCGGCCTGATCGATGCGGCTGGAAGCTACCGGACTGGAGGCGTGGGCGTGATGGAAGGCTCCCATGTCATCCACATGGCTCCTCCGGCGGATCGCGTCCCTCTGCTTATGGGCGACCTGTTTCGCTGGTTGATGGCCTGTGACGCCCATCCATTGATCACCAGCTCGGTATTCCACTACGAATTTGAGTTCATCCACCCCTTCGCTGATGGGAACGGCCGCATGGGGCGGTTGTGGCAGAGTCTCATTCTGGCCCGCTGGAACCCCTTGTTTGCCGACATCCCCGTGGAAAGCCTGGTTTATGAGCATCAAGCCGACTACTATCAGGCTTTGCAGGAAAGCACGCGGCAAACGGACTGCGCTCCTTTCATAGCGTTTCTGCTCACGATGATTCTCGAGACCATCGTTGCTTCCGCCCCCCAAGTCGTCCCCTCAGTCACCCCCCAAGTCGGTCAACTGCTCCAAGTCATGAAGGATGCAATGTCCCGCGAGGAGTTGCAGGATATCCTTCGATTGCAAGACCGGAAGTCGTTTCGGGAGCGCTATCTCAGACCGGCCCTGGCGGATGGACTCATTGAGATGACCATTCCTGACAAGCCCAATAGCCGCCTGCAACGGTATCGACTCACGGACAAGGGACGACAGTGGCTGCAATCGAGTGGTGAGCGATAAAGTTGCGTCGGTTGACGCGCCATGGTTTGCATGAAGCCGAGTGCTATATAATATATTGTAATTATTATAAAAATTAGTTTACGCCAACAGCCAACGGCATGTTTGGCTGACCGTTGGCAGCACCGTTGGCCCACTGAATCCGACCGTTGGCTTGACGCATATTTAGTCAATAAAAACCGTTGGATAACCGTTGGCGCGCCAACTTTGGCAACTACAATTTTTTTAATAATTTTAATATGTTATGATTTCTGGAGGGCATGGGGTTCAGGGGGTCGGAGGTTCAAATCCTCTCATCCCGACCAGAGATTTCAAGGGCTTACGGTGAATAACCGTAGGCCCTTTTCTCGTTGGATAACCGGGTGGATAACCTTTTGGCCCAGGATTCCAGGGGGATGGTTCTCCGGGCCGATCTCTTTCCAAATTCAGGAGGTTGGTAAAATCTCTCCCCGGAATGCTGGCTCCATTAGTTTTCACCTGCATCCTTTCGGAGTCTTGAAATAGCGAATTTTCTGAGGTCCTTGACATTGGCCAAGCCAAACTTGTCCATGATACGCAAGTAATAAGTCTCCACCGTCCGGGCACCGATGTGTAATGCCTGGGCGATCTCGGTGTTCATTTCCCCCTGTCCCATAAGTTCGAGGATCTGCCGTTCACGCCGGCTGAGCCCCTCTTTTACGCTGACAGCACCCGTCGGGCTCTCCACGTCCTGTGTCGTGGCAGGCGACGGACGGACATACGTTTCTCCCCGCAAAACCCTGTCGACGCCTTCCAGCAGGATTGCCGGTTCCTCGCGCTTGGTCACATACCCCTTTGCACCGCAGTCCAAGGCCCGTTGTATGGTGGCTGGCGATTCGTGCATGGAATAGACCAGGGCGGGAATGTCGAACGCCTTCAAATCGGCGAGCAGATCCAGGCCATTTCCTTCCTTAAGCGTAAGATCTAGCACGGCCAAATCAAACCGGATTTGGTCGAGCAACGCCAAAGCACCTTCCCGGGAATCGGATTCGCCGGCGACGGCGTACCCTTTGGAGGTAAGCACCACCGTGAGGCCTTGCCGCACGGCCGGATGATCGTCCACCAGCAAAATACGAGGGGGGGTGTTAGTTTGCATTTCCATGGTTTTTCGCCTGCGTTGTGGGAAACGCTGCAGTGTCAGCCAGGGGACATGCGGCCGTGCATTGCACGTGGGTGCCGCCTCCTGACGCATCGTCTATACGCAAGGCCGCGCCGATAATCTGGGCCCGGTGCGCCATGATGGCGAGTCCCAGGCCGCCGTTGGACCGTTTGGCCGCGCGGCGACCTACGCCGTCATCACAGACAGTCATGACGAGACCCGCGTCGCCTTCGCAACACAGACAGACCTCGATACGGCTGGCTTTGGCGTGCTTGACGGCGTTAGCCAGGGCCTCCTGCGCGATACGGTACAGGGGCGTAGCGTTGGGGTTGATGCATTTGGCACATTGCAGGGACTGCCGAAAGGCAATGGCAATACCGCTGGTCCTGGCCACGCTGCTCACCAATTCATCCAGCGAGGGCCCGGGCACACTCGGATCATGTTCGACAGGCCACAGTCCCCGGGAAATACGATAGGCGTCATCCGCCGCATCACGCAGCAAGTGTGTGAGGGTATCTCCGGCGGCTTCGGGTGGGGGCTTTTGTAACAGCGCCGAACACCATAATCGGGCGCTGGCCAGTTTTTGGCAGAGCCCGTCATGAAGCTCGTGACTGATACGGCGCCGTTCCTCCTCGCTGATATTGACGACCTCTCGTTCCAATCGACTCCGTTCGACAATTTCTTCCTGCAAAGCCGTCTTTTGCCGCCCCAGTTCCCCAGAGAGGCGTTCAGCATTCAGAAATGCCTTCGAGACGTTTTGTCCCAGGGCAATGGCTTGGCAAAGTACGAAGACGAGCAGGCCGACGGTAATCATATACGGAGACTGGATAACTCCACTATGACTGAGGATATCGTTTACGGAAGTGGCAAAAAGCAAGATAGCGCCAATCAGAAGGAAAACAGCACCATTATATCTTTTGTTGAAACATATAAAAAGCTTTGAAAGATAGTATATTGGAAATATTATGGTGGCCACAAAACCAAGTATGATGGCCTTGTATACTATATACATTGGGAAAAATATGACAATAATGGGAAGGATAAGTGATCTCATGTCTGATATGATCAGCATAAAATTTGAAAATTCTGAAGGATAAAGATTCTTAAAAAATCTGTAAAGGCAACATCCAGAAACAAGATAGCATGACATGGAAAATCGTTCGAGAGAAATTGGCGATATGTTGTCTGTAAAAAGCGTAATAACCCAATCTGTTGTGTTTGAGCAGCAAGTATAACCCACGAGTAACAAACAATATATGCCAAAATAAAGCGTTGAGATTTCTTTTCGCCGCCAAAAATATAAGATGATGTGGTGGCAGCCCATGAGCAACAGACTGCCGGCAAAAAACAAGGCCGCGCCCCAGGTGCGTATCTGGCTTGCTTGCAATGTTGTTGGAGAAGCCAGAAGCATGGCGCCTGGAACGCCGCCTTTGCGGAAGGAATGATTGGAAATCTGCAGCAGCAGCTCCACAGGTTGTCCAGATGCTTCCAGATTGGCAATCGCCACGGACCGCCGCGGTTGTTCCGTCTCCGGGCTGATACCTGGGACGCCGCTTTGCGCTACGAGTTTTCCGTTGGCCCAGAGTCGGTAGGCCAGTGGGATGTCGTCGAGCCGAAGGGCAAGGTCCTGCGACTTCCCCGTCATAAGGCGCAACCGAAAGGTGGCTTGCCCCAAGCCGCCAAGCGTTTGGTCATGCAGCCGATATCCTTTCCAACTTCCGGGCAACGTGAGCAGACCTGTCGGCACGGGAGGCGCTTTACCGGGTGCGAAATCCCCGGGGGTTAGGAGCCGGTCCCAGTAGAACTCCCATTCGCCTTGCACCGGGACAATGTGGGTCCCGGAGAAATCGATTTGGGAGAGGTCAAGGATTCCTTTCGACGCCATGACCTGCGCGTCGGCATAGCCAGAACACACGGTCCAGACACTCAAAAGCGCGACCACGGTCGGTCGAAGTATGCGTTTCAACACGTTTGGCATGGGGTGCGGGAAGATCCTTTGGGAATGCGTGCTCGCATGAAGCACCGAATAGGCGGGCAGCAATATCCCAGATTGCCACGAGGCTCCAGTCCTCAAGCGTTGTCCCGCCAAATCGCACCTCCATAGTCTGCCATGAAGGTGTGTTTCGTCTGTCCGGGCCAGACCGGACAGACAAATGTTCTCCGGACAGATAGATCGAGGCACGTTTGAGAGAAAACGGCTCTCTTGGCGCATGGGCTGCGGTGCCAGGGTAGGCCGTTCCGGCTAGAACAGTCGTAGCGCAAACGAAACTGGCACTGCATATTTTGGGACATGCTATGCCAAGTAACACAAGGTGGAGGTATGACTTTTTTTCAAGCGGTCAGCATATGCTTCAAAAAGTATGCAACGTTTGCCGGAAGGGCGACGCGGGCTGAGTTCTGGTACTGGAGTCTATTCTCCTGGCTGCTCTCACTTATAGCATTGGCCATTGACACGTCGTTTTCCAAAGATGTCGGCCAGGGAGGTGGAAGTCAGATTGTGTCGACTATTGTCGCGCTGGCGACATTCCTCCCCAGTCTTTCGGTCACGATCAGACGATTGCATGATGTCAAACGCTCTGGGTGGTGGTTCCTTGTGGCCTTTACTGGAATTGGCCTGATTCTTCTCTTGTATTGGGCTGTCGTTCCAAGCCGTAATGAAGGCAACAAGTATTAGCATCAGTTCATGACAATTTGATAATTCGTCCAAAAGGAGGGTTCACGATGGTTGTAAAGGCGTTGCGCTTGTTTGTGGTGTCCGCATTTTTGGTCCTGATTTCGGCAGGCTTTGCCATGGCCAAGGACATCGTGGTTGTCAACGGCACGTCCTTTTCTCTTCACGGCATGGCGTTGTCGCCGAGCGAATCGAATAGCTGGGGGAAGGATTTCTTGGAGAATGATGTTCTGAATCCTGGCGACTCCATGACGATCACCGTAAATGGCGACTTGAAAGGCTGGGACTTGGCCGTCGTGGACGACGAGAAGAATCAGCTCGAATTCAAGAAGCTTGATTTTAGCAAAGTGCATAAAGTCACGTTGCTTTCAGATGGCACAGCAAATCTTGAATAATGGAAATATAAACGCAACAGTTATTATGTAGGCGGATGAGTTGCTATTACACTAGCAAATTAATATGGCATGAGTGGCTCATTTGCAGGGTACTACGTCTAGAGCTTGTTGCGATCATTTAACCATGCATCACCAGGAGCTTGGAATGAATAGGATTGCTTCGATTGTTTTCGGATTGTGCCTTATGTTGTCTATGACCACTGTGTCTTTTGCCAACACACAGTCATTTAAGCATTTTTCAGTTGATGTCCCGCAGGGATGGGAAGCGGCAGAGGATGGCGAAGTTGTTTCCATTCTCGCCCCCGGCCATGTTGCGGCTATTTCCGTCGCGGTCGACAGCGCTGAAGGTATGACCACCGAAAATTTGGCTAAGACCATGGCGACACAACTGAAGGGCTCTACACCGGTGGCGGTCGATGCTGGTGGATATGCCTTTACCTTCAAGAGCCAGAATGGCGTGGATAGCAAATCGACGTTGTTTGTGAACAACAATCAGTACGTCATGATCACGGTCACAGGAAGCCATCCTGATGTTCCGAAGATTCTCCAGAGCATCAAGGATAAATAAGGCCAATTGGGTATCGAAGACCATTTTGTGTAATGTCAACTTCGCAAAATTGTCTTCGCTGCCTTTTGCTCAAAGTAGAGTTAATTCGATTCGTGGACAGAAAATCCTTTGAGAAGGAGAGGCTCACGATGTCGAAATGACCTTACCCCGTCGGGTATACCACGGATAAGTTCGGACTCGGCGGGCCTGTAACGAAAACTGTGTAAACCTTCTGGGGCTTTCGCCCCTTAGTGGAGGTTTACACAGTTTTCGTTACAGGCCCCCTGGAAATCAGCGCTGTGATAAAAATTACTAATATATCGAATAGTTATTGCCTGCCTTTCCAAGGTTAGACTCGGCCGGAGAACATATTCTCCGCTTGACCCTTCCCTGACTTCCTTTCTATCATCACGCAATTGGCATTAGAAATACTTCCTGTTCCGCATCCAAAATATGGCTTGTATGAACGCAACGGTACAGAACTCGCCATAGCTAGAAAAATTTTATGATCCAGGTAAAAGCTTTTATCTTGGAAATATCCGTTGCGTCAGACGAACAAGTCTCGATTTTCCTAGCATCTTTTGATCACAGGACCAAGGAAGCAATAGCGTGAGTGAAAACTACTCTCCTCGTATCGCCAAAGAAATGTCACTGCCCGTGTCCCAGGTAGCAGCGGTGGCTAAACTGGTGCAGGACGGGGCTACAGTCCCCTTTGTCGCCCGCTACCGTAAGGAGGCAACAGGCTCTCTCGACGAGGTGGCCATCGCCGCCATCCGTGACCGTCTGGAGGAACTCGCCGAGCTGGATAAGCGCCGCGAGGCCATCATGTCCTCTCTGGAAGAACGCGGTCTTCTCACATCCCAATTGAAAGACAACCTGGAGAAGGCCCAGGACCGAGCTCGGCTCGAAGACGTGTACCTTCCTTACCGACCGAAACGACGCACCAGGGCCGCCATGGCCCGTGAACGAGGATTGGAGCCCTTGGCCCAGGCGCTTCTGGCACAGCAAGGCCGTGACCCCAAGGTCATCGCCCGGCCTTTTGTGAATCCGGACCAGGGAGTTGCGGATGTGGAAAGTGCCCTTGCTGGAGCTCGGGATATTCTGGCCGAAGACATGGCTGAGGATCCTCGTCTCCGTGCAGCCGTGCGTGATCTCTCTCTCCGACGAGGTCGGTTCCAGTCCAAGGTCGTTAAAGGCAAACAAGAAGCTGGAGCGACCTTTCGCGACTGGTTCGCCTGGGATGAACCGTTGCGGTCCATACCAGGACACCGTGCCTTGGCCATGTTTCGTGGGGAGGCCGAAGGATTTTTATCGCTGTGTCTGCGTCCGCCCGAGGAGGAGATTCTTGAGCTTGCCCGTCGGTCCTGGCTGCGCGGTGGGGGACCGGACGCGAGAGAGGTGGATGCCGCCCTTGTCGACGGTTGCAAGCGTTTGCTGGCTCCATCCCTGGAAAATGAGACACGCGCCGCGGTGAAAGCGCGGGCTGACGCAGAGGCGATCCAGGTCTTTGCCCGCAATCTGCGTGGGCTCCTTTTGGCGTCCCCCCTTGGGCAAAAACGTGTGCTGGCCTTGGACCCTGGCTTTCGTACTGGGGCCAAACTCACCGTGCTGGATGCCCAAGGGGGTTTGTTGCACCATACGACAATCTATCCCACCACCTCGACCGCGCAGCGGGAAACCGCGGCTACGTTACTCAAGGAGTTGTGCACGCGGTTCAAGGTTGAGGCCATCGCTATCGGCAACGGCACCGCCGGCCGGGAAACCGAAGCATTCGTGCGCGAACTCGGCCTTGGCCTGCCCGTGGTCCTGGTGAATGAGGCCGGGGCCTCGATCTACTCCGCATCGGAGATCGCTCGGCGGGAATTTCCAGACCTGGACCTGACTGTGCGCGGGTCTGTGAGCATTGGACGCAGGCTGATGGATCCCTTGGCCGAGTTGGTCAAAATTGATCCGAAATCCATCGGCGTCGGCCAATACCAGCACGATGTGGATCAGACTGGACTTCGCCGGGCTTTGGACGATGTGGTCATAAGTTGCGTGAACGCCGTCGGTGTGGATGTCAACACGGCCAGCCAGGAACTGCTGACCTTCGTATCCGGGTTAGGTCCGGCCCTTGCCAAGGCCGTGGTGATGCATCGTGAGGAGCATGGACCTTTCCGGACTCGGGATGCCCTGCGTCAAGTTCGGCGGCTGGGTCCTAAGGCTTTCGAGCAAGCTGCCGGTTTCCTGAGAGTACGCGGAGAGGAACCGCTGGATCTGAGCGCTGTCCATCCGGAACGCTATGCCCTTGTGCGGCGCATGGCCCGTGACGCGAAATGCACCGTGAGCCAGCTTCTGTCCGATCCTTCTGCCAGGGCGAGGGTACGCCTTGCGGATTACGTCTCCGGGGACATCGGCTTGCCTACCTTAACGGACATCATGAGTGAACTGGAAAAACCAGGCCGGGACCCAAGAGCAAATTTCAGCGCTTTTTCTTTTGCAGAAGGTGTCCACGATATCAGTGACTTAAGTTCTGGAATGGAACTTCCCGGCATCGTCACCAATGTAACAAGGTTCGGGGCGTTTGTGGACATTGGGGTTCATCGGGATGGAATGATACATGTAAGTCAATTGGCTGACCGTTTTGTGTCCGATCCTGCAGAAATCGTAACCGTAGGACAGGAGGTCCTGGTACGTATAGTGGACGTTGATTGGCAGCGCGGCCGCATTGGTCTCAGCATGCGCAGCCTTTCAGACGAACAAAAATCGAAGCAGTCGTAATACACGTAAATCAGAAGAAGCCTCGCCCACTTACTTAAACAGAACCGCGTGGCCTAACCCCTTGAAAATCTTGGTCGGGATGAGAGGATTTGAACCTCCGCCCCCTAAACCCCATGGACCGGGCACCTGATCTATCTATTGAAATAATTTACGAAACCTTGGGAAAGAGAACAAATTCCCGACCGACCCTGCCTGGCGATGCAGGCAAACGCTTCTCCAGGTGGTATCCGATTGCAGCGTTGGCCCCGGGGAAAATCCTGTAAAAATTGGTCGACAGCGCTCCATATCGAGTTTTGGTCACCGCCGCAGTTCAACCAGCGATTATGCAGCGCAAGAGTCATCCGAAGCTGTTGTCAAGCCTGAGAAAAATAGAACTATTGCATCCACGGCCCATTCATTTTCATCGACTCAACGATTCCATGCGCTTCCTCAGAAGAAGGGCCGACACAATAGAAAAAAACAATATTGTGCTTCGTGATACAACGACCAGCGCACTGATATGGTCCACTATTAAAGGTAACAGACGGATTATTTACCACAACATCGGTAAAGCCACCACCGATTGCTGTATTGTAAACATATTGCTCACATTGGCCATCGACAAGATTTATCTCTGTGTAGCTGCTCGCCTGCCCAGCCATGACGATGCCCGCCGACAACAAGATCAAAAAAAGCACCAATGCCATTACCAAAAACTTGACCAACCGTATGTTCATGCACAGTCTCCCTCAGTTTCTGCTTAATCCTATCTGACGTCAGCCCTATGATATCATTTGCCTCGCTCAATATAATCTTGATTGTCACACATTGCCTACCCTGTCAAGACGCGCTTGCCATGAACCACGCCCGGCAGCCTGGATGCCAGGATACAATTTTGTAACGTTCACGGGCTCTGAATAATTTTCGATTTCTGCAAGAAGTTGACACATAACAATAGCAGTGCCCGTACGAACTTGCCTTACCAGCGAAGTGGTACTCGTCGTCAACAATCAAGACGGCCCCTGATGCAGAAAATGTCACAGGAACTGATCGAGTGAGCACACGGAGTCGGAAATAACCCTGCCCCGTCACCATTCCCTTGCCCCTCGGATTCGCACGGTAGGGTCCCATCCTGGAACTTCCTTGCCCGCCCGGGCGGGGCCCGCACTCAGGAGGGGCATCCTGAAAAAGTATGTTTAAGCTCGGGGTTGTCTTCGGGCTTACGGCGAGAAGAAGTGGCAAAACAGGCTCTTTCGCGCACATTGTCAGGCCCGCCACCCTCCGGCGGAAAACGTGAAAAAATGCATCTGCTTTATGAAGAAAGTTCTCCTTGACAAGGAGTACCCAAAAGGAAAAATTCCATAATACAATTGGGCCGTTGGTCAGCCATTCGCCCCCCGGACACGACGTCGTGCCAAGGCGCTTTTGGAACCGCCCGCGGCCCGGGCATGGTGCCTTCTGCCTTACGGCATAGTGTCGTGGATGGATCGGTTTTTCGAGGGGACCTCGCCCCGCCTGATCATGTGAAGGGAAAGGAGAGACTATGAACAGCCGAATCCCGCGTTTGCTTTTCGTGTTCATGCTGAGTGGATGTGTCTTCTTTTCTCAATGGGCGTTCGCCCAGGCGCCGGCCGCCGAGCAGCCGGCGAAACCCGCTGCCGAACAGGCGGCTTCCCCCGCCTCGCCGGCCGAGCAGAAACCGACGTTGCCTTCTCCGACGGACAAGGACCTCGCCTTCCTCCTGGGGAAATGGGACACCAAAATCAAGATTGCCCCCAACGACTTGCTCGGCAATAAGGAGGAATTTAAGGGCGCCGGCAAGGCCGAGTACAAGGTCTTCGGCAAGGTCATCGAGGGCATCCTGACGAGCGATACCGACAGCGGCCAGTATGAAGACCGCGAGTTCATCTGGCACGATGACGGCACCAAGGACTATAACATCATCCGCATCAGCCCGGAAGGATACGCCAGCAACCGGAAGATGACAAAGAGCGGCGAGCATTTCGTGGTCGAGTATTCCGGGACCAAGATGATGGATGGCAAGAAGCCAATCAATTTCACGGTTCGGGCGAAGTTCAAGATCATTTCTGACACCGAAGTGAAGTATTCTTCGGAGGTCAAGATTGGGAAGGCTGACTTTGTGCCTTTTGTGCAACTCAAAATGCAGCGCGTGTCCAAGTAACCGTGAAAGGATGTGGCCATGCAAAAGAAAGATATTTGTAATGTGGCAAATCCGGTCCTGCGCGAAGCTCTCGAGCGCATAGAAAAGGAACGGGAGGAACGCTGCTCGTTCCCCTTCTGGGGCAACTGGGGGAACTGGAGAAACTGGAGCAACTGGGGCAACTGGCACAACTGGCGCAACTGGCACAACGGCTGGAGAAACGGCTGGTAGCAGGACCATCCGGAAGCCGCGCCGCGGATCGGGCGGTTCCTGTCCCATAAGTCCCGGAGCGGGCGTTTCAGTTGCGGCCGGACACGGCTCCGCGTCGCATTGCCCTGAAACGTCCGCTCCCGGGCGCCGAAATCCGGAGGCTCCCGCATCATGTCGTTGCATGCCATGGCCGAATCGTTTTTCGTCCCCGTCACCCCGCAAATCCAGGTCACGCTCAACTGCAATTACCGTTGCACCTATTGCTTCCAGAACCATTGCGCGAGCGACATCATGGATCTCGCCACAGCGGAGGCGATTCTCATCAAATGCGCCGAGCACAACCGCAGCTGGGTTCGCGGCTGCGCCCAGGGCCAGGTCGAGATCTTCTGGCACGGCGGAGAACCGCTTCTGGCGGGGATTCATTTCTATCGCGAAATCTTACGCATCCAGGCGAAGATCCCGGACATCACGTTTAAAAACCATCTCCAGACGAATGGCGCGCTGCTGACCGACGCTTACGCGCAGTTCTGCCGCGAGCACGACTTCCAACTCGGTTTCAGCCTGGACGGCCCGCCGGAGATGAACGACCTCCACCGCCGCACGGCGGTCGGCGGGAATTCCGCCTTCGAGGCCACACTGCGCGGCATCGACAATTACCGACGGCACATGCCACCCGGGGCCCGCGTGCCCGTCATTGCCGTCGTGACCCGGGACACCATCGACCGCGCGGCGGATTTCTACTTGTTTTTCAAGGAACTCGGCGCCGAGGTCCAACTGGATTTCTACGACCTACGCAGCGACGATTTGGCCCCCAACGCCATGGACGCTCTTTTTACCCAGGCGCCCGGCGAAGACCAGTTGCAGCGATTTTTGATAGAACTTTTCGACCTCTGGTTCCATGATCCGGACCGGCGGGTCGATTTCAAGGAGCTGCGCGAGGACCTCGACATGGTGTTGCGGCAGGAAACGTTTTTCCGCAATCCGATGCACAAGAAACGGTGCAGCCCGGGGCGCACGATATTTAACCCGCAGGGGCTCGTTTTTGCCTGCGACCAGTATGTCTGTGATCCGGCCACGGCCATCGGCGACATTCATCACAACAGCGTGGCGACGCTCATGCGGCGCAAGGCGGCATTGTGGGACTCCATCAAGACCGTCATCCGCAAAGCACCGGAGGCCATGGCCTGTTCGCGTTGCGACTGGGGGCGCTTGTGCATGGGCGGCTGCCTCACGTGCATGAAGTACAACGCCATGCTGCTCGCGGCCAGGGCCGAGGGCCTGCCCGACGAATGCTGGCGGGACATGCCGGTGCCGCCGTCGCTTGCGGCCCTGTCCGGCGAAACCTACTACTGCGAGGCCCTGCGCGGGCTTCGGCGTCACATCGGGGACACCGTCGACCGCGAGTTGAACAAGGCGCATGGCTCGTAAGACCTTCACCCTCACCCTGGAGCCGGTCGCGGCCTGCAATCTCGACTGCGCCTACTGCTATGCGCACAGGGAGACGGCCCCCCCCCCGGACGCGGCTCGTTTCGTGGCCGCTCTCGATCAGGTCGTCAGGTATGCGGCAGCGCACGGCTGCGACGGGCTCGACTGCGTCTGGCTCGGCGGCGAACCGCTGCTGGCCGGCATCGATTTTTTTACCCGAATGGTGGCCTGGACGGCCTCGGCCGCTTCCCGGATCGACGTCCGCCATTTTTTGCAGACGAACGGGATGGCCCTCGACGGCGCATGGTGTCGCCTGTTGCGGGAGGCGGATGTCCGGCTGGGCCTGAGCCTCGACGGTCCCCGGGACATCCACGACGCCTTCAGGCGCGGGCCCGGCGGCGCGCCGACCTTTGCCCGCGTCATGGACGCCCTCGGGATGCTGCGGCACTACGGGGTGCCGTTCGGCTGCGTTGCGGTCGTGACCAGGCAGACGCTTGGCCGGGAGCGGGACGTCTACGATTTTTTTTGCGGCCTGGGCTGCGGCTTCCGGATCAATCCCGTCATCCCCGGACCGGAAGGCACGGACCGCGCCGCCCGGATCACCCCAGAGGAATACGGCGGCAGCCTCGTCCGGTATTTCGACGCCTGGAACGTGGCGCGCCCGGATCGCGTGAACGTCTCGCCCCTGGACAACTATGCCGTGTCGCTCCTGGGCGGAGCGCTTCAGGAGTGCCAGCAGCGGGACTCCTGCGCCCGGCTGAGCCTGGGGATCAAGCCCAACGGCGACGTGGTGCGCTGCGGCCGCTTTCAGGACCGGGTGCTGGGCAATCTGGCGGACACGACCGTGGAGGCGCTCCTGGCGGGCGGCGAGAACGATGCGTTCGACGGCAGGGCCGATGCGCTGGCGAGCTGCCACGCCTGTGTCTGGTGGAAACAATGCCATGGCGGCTGCCCGCACAACGCGGTCGCCTTCGGGCGCGACATCCGGGACAAGGATCCGTTCTGCGCCGCCTACAAGATGATTTTCTCCCATATAGCGAGTGCGTTATCCTTATGAATTCGCTTCCGCAGCCTCCCACCGTCCGGGCCTGGATCGTTCGAAACCTCAGGCGGTATTGGGGCATGATGTCCGTGATGCTGTCGTTGCAGCTCGCGTGCGCGTTGCTGGTTTCCGTGCAGCCGCTGTTCTTCCAGCGCATTGTCTCCCTGGTCGTGTCCGACCATGCCGTGTTCCCCTTTGGGGAGGGGCTGCGCCTTTTGGCTGACCTGGGTCTGGTCTATCTGGCCGGGGCGCTGTTTCAGGGACTGGGCGGCTATGTGGCCTCGTCGTTCGCCGCGAATTTTTCCCGGCAATTGCACGTCGATTTCTTCGAGAGGATGCTCCGGCTGCCGATCCAGACGCTGCACAAGCAGTCCGCCGGGGAATTCTTCACGAAATTCGGATTCGATACCTCCCAGGCCGAGTTATTTCTCGTGGTGTTTCTCCCCTCGGTCACCCGGGAACTGCTCACCGTCCTTGCGGTCACGGGAATCCTCCTGGCGACCTGTCCCCTTGTGCTGACGTGCACGGCGCTCGGCATCGTGGCCGTGACCACCGCGATAACCGCACTGCTCCACGTCGTCATGGAACGGTTTGCCCAGACCCAGCGCGGTCAGTCCGGCATGATCAACAGCCTGCTCGACGAAACGCTCCAGGGCATCGACACCCTGAAGACCCTTGCCTCGGAAGGCCGGAGCGGTCGCCGTTTCGAGCGGCTCGCCACGGAGCTGCGCGATGTTTCCGTCAAGGCCGGCCTGACCGGCGCGGCCTTTTCCTCCGTTTTGGACCTCGTGGGCAAATACGGCGGTATCCTGCTCATCTTTTTGGCCTATCGCCTGATTGCTCGCGGTTCTATCAGTTCGGATGCCTTCCTGCTTTTTTTCTTCTACGCCGGCATCCTGCAACTGAGCGTCGCCGCGCTGGTCAACGCCCTGGCCAATTTTCAGCCCCAGCTGGTCGGGCTCCGCAATGTAGCGCACTTTTTCGCCGAACCATTAGAGGAGGAACCGCGCGGCGCACGCACGGCTTCCATCGTCGAGGCGGTGCCCATTGAGATCACGGGATTGACCTTCGGTTACCCGGGGACCGCTCCACTTTTTCGCGACGCAACCCTGCTGGCTCCCGCCCGCAGCACCACGCTTATCCACGGCCCGAGCGGTTCGGGCAAATCGACGCTGATCAATCTGCTCCACGGGTTCTATATCCCGCATCAGGGGCGCATCCGTTTCGGCGACCTGCCCCTGGAGAGCCTCAATCGGCGGGAGCTCCGACGCAACGTCGGTGTCGTGACCCAAGATCATTTCATCTTCAGCGAATCTATTCGCGACAATATCCGCATCGCCAATCCCGACGCCGACGACGCCCGGATTATGGACGCCTTGGTCAAGACACATCTCGATGGCCTGGTGCGGCGTCTGCCCGCCGGGCTGGATTACCGTCTGGATCCCCGCGGCAAGGACTTGAGCGCCGGCGAGCGCCAGCGGATATGCATCGCGCGCATTCTTCTAACCGACGCGCCCGTCATGTTGCTCGACGAACCGTGGTCGAACCTCGATATGGACGTCCGCAATCTCCTGGCCGAGGTCATCAACGGCTACCGCAGCCGCAAGACGATCGTCATCATGTCCCATGAAGACATCCCCACGCTTCTCGTCGATCAGGTCTATCGGCTCGACCCCGGTGCGGGAACGTTCGTGCGCGAGGAGCAGCGGATGGCAAGTGCCGCGCCCCGCTGGGCGGCACCACATTCTTGCGATTGAGGCCAAACGCGGGCGCGTTGACGTTGCTATTGTCGAACGTCGTGCGCAGATCATCTGGATTGAGTCCATACGCCGCCATCAGCAGCGTCGTCGCGACGGGACGGAGAATGAAAAGGCGAGAGGGGTTCATCGACCAACCTCCAACACGGTGGTGGTCGCAATGCCAAGAACGTTCGCGAGGGGAGCCTTTTCTGCAATACACACCTTCGCGCCGTTACTGAGATGGTCAGCGCCATCCACCACCACTTTGTCGCCTTCCGTGAGGCCCGTGAGGATGGCGATGCGGCCCTTGGCCGATGGACCGGTCTTGACTTTTTGCAGCGCGACCATGTTGTCGGCATTCAGCCGATCGGCGAAAGACCCGGGGGTCCCCGTCTGGACCGCCGCGGTCGGCACCGCAGTGCTTGCGTGCTGGGTATCGAGATGCAGCGTCACGTTGACGAACAGGTTGGGGAACAGGGCTGCGTCTGGATTGTTAAACAATGCCTTTGGCTTAACCGTACCGGTGGCGGGGTCGATCTGGTTGTCGACGGTTTCGAGCACCCCGTGGGCAAGCTTTTCGGTATTGGTTCGGTCGTAGGCCTTCGACGCCCAGGCGCACGCCGGTCCCTAGTCGCTGCATCACCTGCCGCAGGTCGTCTGCCGGCAAGGTGAACACCACTGAACTCGGGGTGGTCTGGGTGACAACGACGATGCCGGCGGTGTCCGAGGCCGTGACGTAATTGCCGGCGTCGACCTGCCGCAGTCCGACGCGGCCGTCGACTGGTGACACGATGCGGCAATAGGTCAGATTAAGCTTTTGCGCATCGACTTGGCCCTGGTCGGCGCGGACGGTCCTCTCGTACTGGCGGACCGTGGCCTCAGCCGTATCCACGGTTTGTTGGGACGTTGCATCCTGGTTGATCAGCGTTTTATAGCGCTTGAGGTCCCGACGGGAATTGTCGAGCAGCGCTTGGTCCTTCTCGCGCTGCCCCTCGTATTGGGTGAGCGCCGCTTCGTACGGCCGGGTGTCCACCCGGGCAAGAAGATCGCCTTTTTTAGTTTAGTTGGAGCCTTGTGGGATTTTGAAACTCATTTGTGATGTTACTCATAGTCGTGGATGCCATACAATCGTGATGGTTTAAGCACCGCAGCTTGCAGTAACTAGAGGATCAAGTAACATATTGAAATATTTTAAAATTATAAATTGGTGCCAACAGCCACAGGCGTGTTGGCTGACCGTTGGCAGCACCGTTGGCACTTCCAGCTGTATCTCGCTGTCAGATCGCACTTTTTCCCGTTCCACCCGGTAAACTGCCGGGCAGCACTTGGGACCGTTGGACATTACAAAGGCATCCCCCGCCTGAAATCGGAAGTTCAAGTCCGAGGTGCGTTCCCTTTTGCTGACCACGCATCCATTCCCGCTTGAACGGGCCCGGGTGTGGGAAAGACCACAAAAACTGATTACGTTAGCCGCATGGGAACCGATTTCAACCCGGCGCCAGGTTTCCCGTCCCTCCCCTTCTTCGTCTCCGTCTCTCCGGGATTTTTCAGTACCATCTCCAAAAACTCTGGACAGGGGCATTGCCCAGGTCTATAGAGTAGTCGAGTCTTTCGGAAAGGTTGGTTATAACCTTAACGGAGGTGATGCCAATGGGCCAGTCAGATGTTGAACAGTTTTTTGATGTAGGGCACTACTAGGCCAGTATAAGCAAAGGATACTTGGCAAACTCCAGGTGTGGTAAACACCAGCCCTACGCTTGATGCTGAGGCATCCCCTATAACCTACAAAAGAAATTGACTACACCATTACTGGCCCCGGCTTTAGCAGTTGGGGCCTTTCTTTTTTGTACTGGTGAGCCTAAAAATTCCTTTGGCGTACTGTCCCGGTGGGGCGTTTGGACATTTCTGGTGCACCATTCGCAGCAATCCGACCACGGCAACAGACCGCTGCATGAAACCACTGCACGCAGCCGGCCTTCGCTTCTGGATACTGTTGCGGTGACTTGAAACCGGAATATGTTTGTCCTATAAGGAAAGTAGTCTTTAAGCCCAATTTTATGACAGGGAAAAGGAATTGAATCAATTCAACGGGCAAACTGCGATCATGAGCGAAATATACCGGGGGCAGCGGCATCGTGTTTTCCGTGTCCCGATCTCCGAGCATGGCCCGCTGATTGTAAAAACACGCATTGAAGATTCAAGCGCCGGCGAACAGATATATACACTGCGCAATGAGAGGAGGATTCTGGAGCTTCTTCAAGGTATTGATGGTTGTCCGGAGCTGATTCCCCAAAATGATCCTAAACAAGGTTTGAAACTAAAGGATTTCAACGGCATCGCTCTGAGCCAAGCAAACGTTTGCGGATCGCCTGACTTGAAATTTTTTCTGGAATTTGCGGAATGCTTGGCAAACATTATCTCACAAATTCATGGGCGCGGTGTTATTCACAAAGATATCAATCCCTCCAATATCTTGTTTCGCGCTCACGATCGGAAATTACAAGTCATCGATTTCGATTTGGCCACGACGTTTGCCGAGGAGCATCTTGAATTCGTCCATCATAGTCACCTGCTTGGTACCCTGGCCTCTATGTCTCCGGAGTTGACCGGGCGAATGAACCGGTCCGTGGACTCCCGTGCCGACTTGTATTCTCTCGGTGCCACGCTCTACACGTTGGCCGTCGGCGTGCCCCCGTTCGACGAACCGGATGCCCTGAGTCTGATCCACGCCCATCTCGCCCGCTTGCCCCAGCCGCCGCTGGAACTCGCTCCATGGTTGCCACCCTGTGTTTCCGATCTCATTTTGACGCTTCTCGCCAAGGAACCTGACGAGCGCTATCAAAGCGCCGCCGGCCTGGCTCACGATCTTGGCCTCTTGCGCTTGGCATTGGCAGAAGGAAGCCCGTTGCATCAGGTCGCGTTGCGCCAACACGATCACCCGCTTTCCTTACGGCCGCCCAGCCGGCTTTGCGGTCGCGTCAATGAACTCGCGGCGCTCATGGATGCGTTCGCGAGGGTCAGCATGGGGGGGATGCGGGCCGTCTTCGTGGGCGGGTATTCCGGTGTCGGCAAGACCTCGTTGGTTCAAGAAATACATAAGCCAGTCACCTTGAGCCGGGGCTGGTTCATTGGCGGTAAATTTGAACAGTTACAGCAGCACCGTCCTTTCCTGGCTCCGATCCAAAGCCTGCGGCAGATGTGCCAGTTGCTGCTTGCCGAGCCCGACTCGGAAATAGAGCGGTATCGCCTACGAATCCTCTCGGCGATCGGCTCTTCCGCCGCCGCCCTGTTTGAAATCGTACCAGAATTTCAGGCACTTCTTGGCTCGCAACCCGCCGCACCCCATTTGGAGCCGCGCGAGTCCCAGGCGCGTTTGCGCAATCTCTTGGTCGCATTGATACACCAGGTGGCGGCGCCGGAACATCCGCTCGTACTCTTTCTGGACGATTTGCAGTGGGCGGATCAGCCCTCGTTGGATTTCATCAGAGACCTTCTGGACGAGACGGCACTTAACGGTTTGCTGTTCATCGGTGCCTATCGGGACAATGAAATTGACGAGTTGCATCCGCTGTCGCGATTTTTGCGCGAACAAGTCCCGCCGTCATGCGCGGCCACCGTCATGACCTTGCCCAACCTGACCGTGGGCGACATTGGCGCATTGCTCGCCCAGATGCTGCGCATGCCACAAACGAACGTGGGCGCCCTGGCCAAGGCGCTTTATGCGAAGGCAGGGGGGAATCCCTTTTTTACCATAGAATTGCTCAATGCCCTGTTTCGGGAAGGCATCTTGCGCAGCAACCCCCAACAGGCGTCCTGGGTCTGGGATGACGCCGTGATTGCGGCGTATGCGACAAGCGCAAACGTCGTGGAATTCCTTGGCCGGAATGTCCGTTGTCCGAAGGCTGTGTTGCCGCCTTGGTGGCGGCCGCCTGCCTGGGTACTTCTTGTTCGTTTGGCCTTCTCGCGTCCGCCGATGGGTATGGCTCCCTGGGGGAAGTCGCGGAGAGCCTGGAACCCGCCCTTGGAACGCGGGATTCTCGTCACCCAAAGCGCGCTTGCGTTGCAACCAACGCCGATGCAGCGGTTTCGGCCTCCGGTTTTTTGCCACGACAGGATGCAAACAGCGCCGTTACCAGCCTTTATGACGGATGCCCGGCGTAGCCGGCTGCATTTGAATATCGCACGGCGGGTTTCGTGCATACCCGTGGCCGACCCAGCGTCTCCCCTCAGAACGGCCGAACATTTGATGCCATGGCCTGCCGCTGCCTGGCGGAGCGTTCGGAGCGGAATTTTCTTTGCGCAGAAGTTATTTCTTTATTGCCGCGGACCGGCCAGCCAAAGGCCGGCTCGTTCGCGTCGCCGGAGGGTATCTGCTGCTGGGCATCGGACTTTTTGCCGGAAGAACCTTGAAAGACGACCGCGGACACGGCGTTCCGCCCCTGCCCATGCCCGAGTTGCATCTCGTGCTTTTAAAGCCAATTCGCGGAACGACGAGGCTGACGCCGTTTTTTTCCGCTCCTGCCGCCCCACACGCCAACGCTCCCCCGTTACGGCTCGTGAACTTCCTGCCTGCGTCCAGATCTCCCAATTTGGCCAACCCGAACGCCGCTATGCCGATGCCATTACGTCTTGCCCTGGCCCCATTCTGCTGGCGAACAAACTCGGGATGCGGGTTCCGAGCAGAGAACACCTCGGAGCCAATCTCGGGCACGAAGTCGATCGCCGTTTTACACCCCCTGCGTGACGACCGGAGCCTTGGAGCGGCTGACAAGTGCCCCGCGAATTGACGGAGACGAACTTGCCTTCCTTGGGGGGGCGAAACTGATGAATCGCCGTTCGGAACGACGGCCTACTTTTGCCAGCCGCTTTCTGTCGCGTTGGTTCCAAATGCGGTCCTCGTCCGCACTGTTGGATGGAGCCAAGGCTATGCCCGCGTCGATGCCTGATCCCGACAGGATACTTGAGTTGTTCCCACCCATTTCCTGCCCCGCAACGGACTATGCACGGGGTTATCGCAATCGGCCGTATCGCCATGGAGACAGGGATTGAACCGTTGACGGTTGGCAGTTGGAAATTTTTCGCCCACGCCCAACACTGCTTCGGGCTTGTTCACGAGCCACTGCGTATTTCGAACCCCTGGAGGAAGGCTTCGCCACGCCC
>JGI20225J20221_1001620_pt2 | contig 21628 bp, 15 predicted proteins | sample BioMet4_FD_20221 | JGI IMG/M metagenome (IMG submission 20221)
CTACTACGAAGAACTATCCGAGCCATTTTCAGCAGTTCTTATGTTCTTTTTGAAAGCTATTCATAAGGTGTTTTACCAGCCATAACATTTTATTTATGGCGTTCTATTATTTATTCGTTAGGGAAAGGAGATAAAAAATCTACTTCCCCTAACTAGGCAAAAATTAGTTTTTATTTTCAGAACCATAGGACTGTACGATTGCTGGTACGTTTGGAAGACCGTTCATCAAAATTAGGTTCCGATTCGTGATGTAGTTCTTTTGACAAATAATATAAGAAGAGACGCAGTTGTTAAAAGTTGCTACTCCTGTTCCATGAAACGACGATTACTCAAGGGGTCTTTAAAATAAGTCGTCACCTCAAAACGGACGAACAAGGTATAGGGTAATTATGGCGAATATCGTGTCAAACGGAAGGAGGCATTAGGTACGAGAAACGGACGTTGTCAGTTAACGAAGCGATTTTGTCTTTTACAAAGTGATTGTAGTCATTGACGATTGCATTTTTAGAAGTTCTCGAAATCGAAAACTTTGAACGTAACGGTAGTTGATATAATATAAATTACTCACTTATTGGAATCTTTTGTTTTGTCCGTCTATCGGCGTTTACGTACCGATCCGAGCGGTTTTATATCGTCTTGATATCTTTCTTTTAAAAGGTCGCGGAATAGTCAACCTTTAACAGAAAGTATATATCATCAACTTCTTTGCACCAGCAAGCATTGATAGATCTATCGTTTTCTTTAATGTCTTGCTTTCTGCATTTACACCTGCAATATACCATTTGTCACCATGTCGACGTGCTAAAACGATATATTTACCAGGATAACCATCTATGTATTTCACTTCATCCCACGTAGTAGGAACATTCTTCATGAAGTCAATAGCCCATGAAGGAGCATCTTGAAGATTATTTGGTGCTAACGCAAAATGCTGTACTGCACTTTGGAACAACACTGCTGTTGCCAAAGCATATACATCAGAAGTATTTGGTGCTAACGCAAAATGCTGTACTGCACTTTGGAACAACACTGCTGTTGCCAAAGCATATACATCAGAAGTAACACGATGATTACCATGCTTGTTGTCAGCATTATAATACTTATTAAGTGCACTACCTCCGAAGTCCATACTTCCTATTGTGTTACGGACGAAAGGATGAATGCAGGCATTTACAGCCTCACGATTGCAAAAATCCTGAGAGAAGTGAAGATTTTCACTTGCCAGCACAGCCTCACTAGCTGCATAGTTAGGATACATACGCTCCCAACCTCTAGGAATTGTACATCCATGGAAAATAACTTCAAGTCCGTAGTCATTGGCATCTGATAGTATACCTTCATAAACCTGCATCATGATCTGTTTGTCACCTCCAAAGAAATCGACCTTGATACCTTTTATACCAGTCTGCTGCATCCATTTCATTTCCTTTTTACGCAAGATTGGATCATTCATTATCCCGCGTGGAGACTGAAAAGCATCATTCCAATAACCATTAGAATTATACCACAGATATAGTGAGACACCCTTTTTAGCACCATAAGCCGCAAGTTCAGCAATTTTGTCACGACCAATCTGAGTATCCCATAATGCATCTACAAGTACAGACTGATAGCCCATAGCAGCAGAGAAACCAATATATCGCTTCTGATCGTTATAGTTGCAACTGGCATCCATACCGATAATCCAGCTCCATGAACCTTTGCCATAAGTATATTTCTTAGACGGTTCATATTTTCTTTCAACTACATCGAAAGGAACTGTTGTCTCAACAATATTTGCGAGAGTTGTTCCTAAAGTTATAGTACGCCAAGGAGTCTTACCCGGCAAAGAGATTCCTGGAGATACAGTGCCATTACCATTACATTCTCCACTTTGTGGGAATCCTATGCGATAAGTTCCGTCAGATTCTCCCAAAAGTCTTCCTGCACAATAACCTCCGTCTACACCAGTTTCAGAAACAAGTATCCAACCATCATTCTGATTTTTGAACAAGCAAGGGAATGTGTAACCTTCTCCCCAACCGTTTTTACCCATAGCTTCATCAAGAGTGTAGGATGTCTCATAACTTGGAGATGTACCAGCAAATCCGCCCATCGGTTTAGCTTGCGGACAAAGGAATGTAGTACTTCCTGTTGCAGGCTTAAACTGTGTCAACTCTTTTGTTATAGTACAGCTAAGATGTGCACTGGTAGGATGAATTATATATCTGAAAGCTACATCACGATTGCTAACTCTAAAGATAACATCAAGTGCATTTACAGAATCACGATAAAATTTACAAACAGCCTCATTGGCTACATAATGTACATCGCTCTGCTTGATGTTGGGCAATGAATAATTTTCATCTAACTTTGATGTTTTTACATCCTTCAGTCTTAGATTTTCTGAATAGTCAGCATAATTACTTACAACACCCAGAAGAGAAGGTTGTATAAACACTTTATCGCCATATTTAACCGCATATTGTGGTTTTCCGTTATCATCAGTAACAGTCACACATATTTTTCCATCAGGACTTTTTATAACATTGTTTTGTTCCTGAGAAAAAGCCGTAACACACGAAAGAATTATACTACAAAATAAAGATAATGCTCTTTTCATATTTATTAATTAAAATCTTAAAGTTATTTTCTTACCAGAATATGTTATTGTTTCTGATACGTTCTGACTTTCGTTATTTATATAAACAAGTTTAAGCGTACGCTTCTTACACATCCCTTTGAAAGTACCCTTTCGCTGTCCTATCTCAAGGACGCGGCTGTTGTCTTTCCATGTTATTTGATAAGTAGAATAAGCACCCTTCTCGTAATTATAACTTGTTCCGTCATCTTCATAAACAGTAAACTTTCCGTCAGATCCGCCATAAATACGAATCTCCCAAAGAGCATCACGCTCTTCAGAAGTGCTCTGAACAGAAGGTCCTAACGGAATTATAGAACCAGCTTTTGCATATACAGGTATTCGTTCCTTAACTATAGGCATTTGATATGTATCGCCACCAGCATACATCTTATTAGTAACGAAGTCATACCATTTTGTATCTTTTGGAAGATAAACTGGCATCTGACTTATTCCCTGTTCAAACACAGGAGCTACTAACAAAGACTTACCAAACATATACTCTGTTTTTTGTTTCAAAGCCTGCTCATCATTGGCAAAATCCATAATAAGCGGTCGCATAATAGATATTCCTTCCATTGATACGGCGGCAGCATTTGTGTAGATATAAGGTAATAGTCTATAACGCATATCAAGACACTGTCGTGCATTGTCAGATACCTTTTGACCATAATTCCAAAATTCTGTATTAGTCATATAGCCATGCACACGCATCAAAGGCAAAAATACAGAAGTCTGCATCCATCTCATGAAACGTTCATGATAAAGAGAATCATTGTATTGATTGCCAGGACGGAAGAAACCTCCAGCATCATAAGTCCACCAAGGTATTCCAGCAGACATTAATCCCAATCCTGCTGTTATCTGTCGTTTGAATGTATCCCAATCATTGCCAACGTCACCCGACCAATTGGCAATGCTATAACGCTGTATTCCGGTATAAGCACAACGGGTAAGTATCATCGTACGTTGCATTGGATTATCTTTNCGACAACCCTCATAAACAGTTTTGTTTACTAGCAACGGATAAGTGTTTCTGAATATTTCGCCAGGTGTAGTACCATTGTTTACAACTCTTCCACTCAAGTCATCATTCTCTGGTTCAGTTGCATCCTGCCACCATGCATCAATACCATAAGGTTTAAGCATACGTCTGCTGAAATTACTCCAATAAAATTCAGCTGCCTTTGGATTGAAGAAGTCAACCCAATTTGTATTCGGAATAAAATATCCCAAACTGTCCAATTCGTGTCCTAGTTCTGTTTTATGGTCAGTATTAGACCAAACAGAAACCATAAACTTAATGTCCATAGCATGAAGACTGTCTGTCATGCTCTTCACATTAGGATATCTGTCTTCGTCGAATTTCATGGCATTCCAACCATATTTTCCCCAATACTGCCAATCCTGAACCATCATATCNACAGGGAAAGACTCTTTNCGGAATNNNTTAGCNGTTTCNANTATCTCNNNTTGTGAATTAAAACGTTCACGGCAATGGATATAACCTAGCGCCCATAAAGGCATAACAGGAGCTTCTCCTGTTACTTTGCGATAAGCAGCCATAGCCTCATCAGCATTGCCAGCGAAAACGGTATAGTCTATGCTTTGAGCAACTGGCGAACGAAACACGGTCTCATCTGCCACCTCATGAAAATAGAGTGTAGGCGAGTCGTTGTTGGTAAGCTGTGCTTTAACATGATGAATTCCTGCTGATAAATGGGTAATAACAGAAGATGTAGGCGGAAGCCANAGATTTTCCATGTTNATCANTCTNTGTCCGTCAATCTCTAGATTCAGTTTTCTAGCCATTTTCTGACCTACATCAAGAAGGAAAGAATATTCTCCTTCTTTATCAACATTTATATCAGCTTCGAATACATTACTTTCACGTCGTTCTTTTTTATTTCCATTTGTTGTCGTGACATCAACCTCAGTTACATCCCCACTCTCTGTATTTTTCTTTAGAGCAACCTTATCATCAGAAGGATTAAAATCTACCAGACCGTAATTATTCCACAGCAATCCATATCCCTTATTTGACAATATCATTGGTATAGAAATCTGCGTATTCACCTGAGTAAGTCGCCGTGAAAGTCCACGAACGTCAAGATATCCATCCTGAAACTGTCCTAATCCATATTGATGCTCGTCTGACGGAGAAACAAAATGCTGTTCGGCAACATAAGTTTTCTCTTTACCGATAAAAGAATGATCCAGACTGCGTCCATTTTCAGCAAGAATCTGTTTGCCATTCTTGCCTAAGTATACTATTAATCCAGTATTGCGGTCTATCTCTACCGTAATATTCTTCAGACAAATAGATATTTTATCTTTATTATTCTCTACATTGAATGTTGGATTTTTCAAGTTTTCTACATACACCAATTCAGGCATAACACGATACACCTCTTTGCTGAATGTCATTCTTACGGCATTATCAGTAAGTGGTTGTATCGTTATAGTTCCGTCTATGGTCGTAATATTTACACGTTTATTATTTGAAGCATATCGCAAAACTTTCTGCGACATTGCTGCAATAGAAACCTGCAAAAATATCGTTACTATTAAAAATATTTTCTTATTCATCTAACATTAATGTTTAGGATAATGTCACGTTAGTGATATATCAAAGTTTCTTCATCTGCCAATAATCCAACTTAAACAGTTCTTTGTCTGCACTGCCCTTGAATATTAGATATAAATCATGTATACCACTAGTTTTTATCATACTAGCAATATAATTATGCCATTGATTATTTTCACCAGAGATCTTACAAGTACCTAAAACTTTACCATTCATACCGTCAATGCGGATTTCCACATTACCTCCATTCAAAGGTTCAGCATTTATAGTTATATTCTTTGCACCTTTACCGAAGTCAACACCCTTCAATAGTATATAATCACCATTGTGGATATCATTTACAGCGACACGATTATTCATTTTCTCTGCCTTCACGCCTTTACTCCAAGCCATAGTCTCAGCTTCTACACGCTTATAAGGATTAAGGTGTCCGATCTGTGCCACGCCTTCCTTGGTCCAATATGGTACTTCCTCTATTGTTCCGTCTTTACGATAATGCATTTCTGCAACAGAAACAGAACGACGCTCATGATGCTCCATTATACCATGGGCATGCATAAGGTCATAGTTGAGTCCAAACACATAAGATTTTCCTTTATAATCCATTATTCCAGGATGGTTTCCCCTACTCTTATCCGTCGGCGCCATTATATAGTTTTTGAATGTCCACGGACCTGTAGGAGAGTCACTCATGGCATATCCTATACCTTCAGGGCAACATGTAGAAGCGTATGCTAGATAATATTTACCTGCACGCTTATAGAACCAAGGGCCTTCCTGATAATGATCAGGACGAGCTACTTTATGAATTTCTCCAGAATATGAAATCATATCGTTATTAAGTTTTACATAATATGGGTCTGGATTACCCCAATACATATAAGCTTGTCCATCATTATCAATGAACACAGTAGGATCTATATCATTCCAATTTTCTTTCTGCCAAACAATCGGTTTGTTTATCGGGTCAACAAATGGTCCGTAAGGACTATCAGAGACCAAAACACCTATGCCATTGCCATGAATAGGGCAATACATATAAAATTTACCATTACGGGCAACTACTTGTTCTGCCCATGCGCCATTATCAATTTTAGTCCATGCAAAACTTTTAAGAGAAGCAACTGTTCCGTGATCAGTCCAGTTCACCATATCAGTAGAGGTAAACAACAGCCAATCCTTCATCAGGAATCCGTCTGCATTGTCCTCGTCATGAGTGGTATACAAATAGACAGTGTCCTTATATACCATAGGGGCAGGATCAGCTGTGTATTTTGTTGTAAGAATAGGATGTTGTGCAAAACAGCCCAAAGAGGATGTTGCCAACAACATAAAAGATAAGATTCGCTTCATTATTTTAAGTATTAAGTATTAATTATTAATATGCAAAGTAACTAAAAAAGTATTGAAAACAACAATTAATTTGTTTCCAATACTTTTTCTCTTATATCATAGTTGCATTCATTATTACATCAATGAACTTTTATCGCATGTTATTTAAACTGCCACCAATCGAAATTGAACAATTTTGCACCTTGATTACCTTTAAACAAGAAATACAAATCGTGTACACCAGTTATCTCTTCATTTAGATTCGCGTCTACAGTTTGCCACTTTTCCCAACCTCCTGTATAAGGAGCTGTTAATGTACAAAGTAATTTTCCATCTGGCTTATCAGCATGAACTTCAATTTTTCCTCCTTGCAGAGCACTAGCTACACTTGCTGTGAATGTTTTTGGAGATGTAGTTCCGAAATCTAACACACGCACAACAATGGAATCGCCGCTATGGATATCACTTACATAAACGCCAGTTTCCGCATTCTGTTCTACCTTTACACCCTTAGAGAATGCCATCGTTTCAGCTTCAACTCTGTTCTTTGGGTTCATAGTTCCAATAGGTTGTACTCCTGCGCTTGTAGGCAGGATAGTTGGGAACGAACCATCCTTGTTATATTTAAACTCTTCTATAGCGACGCTGCGATCAAAGCCACCTCCCTTAGGAAGCTTACCTGTATGATAGAAGAAATAAGAATGTCCCTTGAAATCACTAACTCCACAATGATTTGTAAAACTACCTGTATTTGACAAAGGCATTACCTCACCCATATATTTCCATGGTCCAAATGGCTTCTTAGCCATAGAGTAAGCAATATGTTCTGGCACTCCACCAGCAGCATACAACAAATAGTAGTTTTTATTGCGCTTCATTAACCAAGGACCTTCTGTATAGCTATCTTTGTATTTCACCCCTTTCTGTCTGTCACGGAATGAAGGACCACCGAAACTATTTTCATCTTGCGGAATATTTTCAATCTTTCCATCAATGCTTACCATGTCCTTATTCAACTTACAGAAATAAATACGTGGATTTCCCCAACATAGATAAGCCTGACCNTCATCATCTAGCATGACTGTTGGATCAATGTAATCCCAGTTACCGTCAGCAAGCGGTTTGCCGATAGCATCCTTAAAAGGTCCTGTAGGACTGTCACCAACAGCGACACCTATTGCCATTGCACCACTCAATTTAGAATGTGCGCATACATACCAATAATATTTACCGTTTCGCTTTATAGTCTGTGCGGCCCAAGCTCTTCCATCAGCCCATGAGAATGATGCCAAAGATAATGGAGAACCATGATCTGTCCAGTTAACCATATCGGCACTTGAATAAACACGCCAATCGTTCATCCAGAAGAAGTTAGCATTGTCTTCATCATGACCTGTATATACATACATTCTATCACCGTCTGCCATTGGAGCAGGGTCTGTTGTATAATTTGTCTGCACAATAGGATTCTGAGCAAAGCTGGCAGCCGAAGCCGTTGCCATAAGCATAGATAAAAGTATTCTTTTCATTTATAAGTATAGTATTAATAAAACTAAGTGCAAAATAACATAAAATATTTCAGAAACAAAAATTACAATGTTTCTAAAACTTTACACCCTGTATCATTTTTTGCTCTAATTTGGTTAATTATGCATATTTAAGGCTGATTCTCCATATATTTTGTGAACTGTAGAATTTGAGGATATGTCATTTCAAGCAATCCATAAGCAGAATAGTCTCGAAAAATAATTTCAAGAAGAAACAATTATCGAGTTTTTATTGTACCTTTGAAAAATAATAAAGCGCAAAAAGAGAGACATGACTAATAATAATTTCACATGGATATTGCTCAAATGGTTTGAGGAAAATGGACGCGACTTACCGTGGCGTGAGACGAAAGATCCGTATGCGATATGGTTGAGCGAGATAATTTTGCAGCAGACACGCATTCAACAAGGTTATGCCTATTGGGAAAGGTTTATGCAACGCTTTCCAACTGTGAACGACCTTGCTGAAGCAACTGAAGACGAAGTGCTACGCTATTGGCAGGGATTAGGATACTATAGCAGAGCACGAAATCTACACACTGCCGCCCAACAGATTGTAGCATTAGGTCATTTCCCGAATACATTTGAGGATATCAAAAAACTAAAAGGTGTAGGTGACTATACAGCAGCAGCCGTTGGTTCCATTGCTTTCAACCTACCGGTTGCAGTCGTGGATGGAAATGTTTATCGTGTGCTGTCACGTGTTTATGGAATTGAGACACCAATCAATTCTACAGAGGGGAAAAAAGAGTTTGCAGCATTAGCACAATCATTATTGTCAACAGACCAACCAGCAGCTTTCAATCAAGCTATGATGGATTTCGGAGCCATTCAATGCACTCCGACATCCCCACACTGTATGGACTGTCCTGTGTCTCAAAGGTGTGAGGCATTCCGTTCTGATAGGATGGGATTATTACCAATAAAGATAAAGACAATTAAAATCAAGACGAGACATTTCACATATATCTACCTACGCTACCAAAATATGACTGCAATCCACCGCCGCCCGGCTGGCGACATTTGGCAAGGATTATGGGAACCACTTCTGATAGAGGACGGAGAGATACCTGACTTCAAAGGAAAACTTACATTATTAAAGAAAGAAGTGAAGCATGTGCTCACACATCAGATTATTTATGCAGACTTCTATCTTCTAGAAACACAGAGTAAGCCAGAATTACCAAAAGACTTTATTTGGATTAACGAATCAGAACTAGACAATTATGCTATACCACGTCTGGTTGAAATACTAACAGAGAATTTAAATCTCCTCAAAGGTAAGTAGTGAATTATCACAATAAATATCTCTGAGGATTTAAAGCTATTTTATAAAGTTCCCCCAAATGCTGAGAAATGACAAATTAATCGTATCTTTGCATCAATATAAAAACGAATTGTAATTTAACAACAAGATAATGAGATCAAAAGACTTAAAATCGTCTGAACCGGCAAAGATATTAGTGATAGGCGAAGATTCTAATTTACAATGGTCCGACACAGCGACCGAAGTAGCCATGTTTGCCGACTATTATTTTCGCAGTTTTCCGGAAGATGACGGAGAACGTAGTCGTAATGTGGAAGCACGCAATTTATTCAGTCATATAGCTTTCGTCACTCTCAATAGTGTCAAGCCCCAAGAGATGTACATTACTAACTTGTGTAATGACCAGTTAACTCCTGCTCCGAAGGGGAAAAGAGTTCTTATCCCAGAAGAGTATGCTCTTAAGGGACTGTCTCATATCGAATGGCTATTAGAACAATATCCAACTATCGAATACGTGCTGACCATGTCTCTGCAAACCAATTATTGGTTACAGAAATTGGGATTCTATGGCGACGACAATAAATTCATAGAAGAGGCTCAACCACGTCGTAAAGGTCTTGAGGATATGTCAGCACCTTTCTATCAACCGGTGAATGGAAAAGCTTTCGAATCCATCTGCGGCAATATCTATAACGCCAAAAATCATCCTGTCAAGGTGATACCAATCCTTGCAGCCAAAGATTATCCACTGAAAGGAAGAAACATAGAGCTTTACACAGAGGCTTACGAAAAAATAAGAAACTCTTTTCGCAAATAAATGCTGCATAATCCAGTTGAATTTAGGTAATCATACAGTGGGTAAGCCGTTGGCGGAATTAAATAAGCGTGTATTTAACCTATTCTGCAGATCCCTAGTCAACGCTGTCAATAGATATTGAATAATTGCTGTCCGATAAAACTTTTTGCTATTACTCAAAAAGTTTTATCGGACAGCAATTATAACATTAAATGAAAACAAAAAAAAGAAGGGCTTGCCTCACGGCAAACCCTTCAACCTAATTATAGGGAAAAATGTATAGGTATGAATTACATTTTACTTATTATTCCTAATTCCGTAGCCTTTATAAAATTAACTATATTGCGTATCTCAGCACTATCAGGAACCTGCTCGGTTATCTGAATTACAGCGTCTAAAATACTTGTCTGTCCATGAAAGACAAGACGATAGGCATTGGCAATATGTTTTTGTATTTTCTTATCAATATTATACACACCCATCATAGTGGTATTCGGTCCACCATAAGTCACAGGTTTTCCGCCTACAATGATATAAGGAGGAACATCCTTTGAGAATGCAGTACCAGCCTGAATCATTGAGTAATCACCGACACGTGTCTTTGCATTCTCGATTACACTGGAACTGAAAATTACTCCATTTCCAATAATGCAATCACCAGCGATCTTTGTTCCATAGCCAAAAACACAATTGTCTCCAACCTTTGTGTCATGAGAAATATGTGCACCCTCCATGAGGAAGTTATCATTACCAATAACAGTACTTGCACCCTCATGTGTAGCACGGTTAACAACAACATTCTCACGTATAATATTGTTATCGCCAATAATGAGCAGACTATTCTCTCCTTGGAAATTGAAATCCTGTGGGAGAGCTCCCAATACTGCACCTTGAAATACTTTATTACCCTTACCCATTCTTGTACCGTTAAGAATACTAGTGAAAGGAAAGACAATACAGTCATCACCTATCACCACGTCATCCTCAATATACGCAAATGGATATATCTTGCAGTTTTCTCCAATCTTTGCTTTTGGAGATACTTCTGCACGTGGACTTATTTCACTCATAATATTACCACCCCTAATCTTCCCGAAAGAAGATGTCCAGATTTACTACGGGGTATATCTGGTTGTGTTATTATTCTTTTATCCAACGCTAATCCGTATTTTACTATTTAGCGCCTCCGCCAAGAGCATAATACAGATTCACGACAGCTTGCATCTTGTAGAAATCATCGGCAACCTTTGACAATTCAACATTGAGCAGACTACTCTGTGCCGTTATTACTTCAAGATATGTGCTTCCGGCGCTTGCCATAAGGTCCTTAGTATCCTCGACATTCTGTTTTAAGACTTCAATCTGCTTAGCCTCAATTGTTGATTTTTCGGCTGAAGAGTTATAAAGTACGAGTGCATTGCTAACTTCACTTCCTGCAGTAAAGATAGAATTCTGCCATGTATTATATGCCTGCTGATATTGAGCCTTAGCTACCTTTAAACCGGCAACGAGCTTACCATTTTGGAATATAGGTTGAGTAAGAGAACCCACAGCTGTGAGCAACAAATTACCAGGATTTACAATTCCCACACCACTATTATTAGTGAATGCTCCGCTGGCATTGATATTTAAAGCTGGATAAAAACGGCTTCGTGCTGTCTCGATATTATAAAAACACTGAGCGAGTTTCATCTCTGCTGAATGAACATCTGCACGGTTATTGAGCAACTGCACACCAATTCCTGTAGAGAAGTTTGCAGGAAGACTTTGTTCGTCAATTTTTCCTCGGCTAATACTCTGAACCTGCTGTCCTAAAAGTAAAGACAAAGAATTCTCAGTTTCACGAATCTGTCGCTTTATATCAGTTTTTTGAGTAAGAACAGAATAGTAATTAGACTCTGCCCTCTGTACTGCTGTAGAACGAACACCAATCACAGAATTCTTCTGCAATTTCATTATATCCCATGTATTCTTTGTAAGCCCTTCCATGTCGTTGACTATTTCGAGTTGCTTGTCAAGCATAAGAAGTGAATAATACATGTTAGCTATATTGGCAATGAGATTGGTCTGTACTGACACCTGATAATCCTTGCTCTGAAGTAGAGCTACCTGAGCAGAACGCTTTGATGACAATAGAGTTCCAAAAAGATCAGCACTCCAACTTGCTGTTATAGGCATACTGTAGATCTGATTAGCCTTTAACAGCAAGTTGGAGTGCTGATCTTTTTGGAACTCTATTGTCATCAAAGCTACCTGAGCAGAACGCTTAGATGACAATAGGTTTCCAAAAAGGTCAGCACTCCAACTTGCATTGATTGGCAAACTGTAAATTTTAGTAGCCTTTCCACCATCCCATGAAGAAATTGTTCCCTGTGGAGAGAAAGTGAAAGAAGGTAGGAATGCTAATTTTGCAGACTTTAATTGAGCCTCTGCCATCTGAACGTTCAAAGCTGCATTAAGAAGGTTGGTATTGTGAGCCAAACCTACCTCTATCAATGATTGTAGATGCGAGTCGGTAAACACACTACGCCAAGGAATATTTGCGAAACTTGTTGTATCACGAGCAGCGAGAGAATCACTGTCAGACACTGCATCTCGCATGATTGCGCTTGTATTTATATCTGGACGTTCATACTTTCCATACAAGCTCTTGCAGCCACTCAACGTGAGTGCTGCAAGACCAAGTAGTACAATACTGTTATATTTAATTTTCATCATACTGATTCTTCTAGTTTTTTGGTGAAACCGTTGACTTAGAATTTGCATACTGTGCCAGTTCAGAAGCAGCCTCAGCATTCTCCTCATCCTCAAACTTGAGCGGAGTGAGCTTCTCCTGCAACCACTGGAATACGGCAAACAAAGCAGGAACGACAAACACCTGACATAATGTACCTATAAACATACCTCCAACTGCGGCGGCACCCAAAGTCTGGTTACCATTCTTACCAACACCTGAAGCAAACATCAATGGAAGCAAACCTACAACCATGGCGAGAGACGTCATAAGGATTGGTCGCAAACGTGCTCCAGCTCCAAGGATTGCTGAGTATTTGATAGCCATACCTGTGCGTCGTCGTTCAAGAGCAAACTGCACAATAAGTATGGCATTCTTTGCCAACAGACCGATAAGCATAATTAACGATATCTGCATATAGATATCATTGGAATGCCCGAATATCAATGTAAAAATAAACGCTCCAGCCAATCCAAACGGTATTGAGAGAATTACAGCCAACGGAAGAATGTAACTTTCATACTGCGCACTAAGAATCAAGTAAACGAATACTATACAAAGTACGAATATCAATGCCGTAGAATTACTACTTTCTGCCTCTGAACGAGTTAAACCTGAATAATCATAACTATAGCCATCAGGAAGAGTATTCTTTGATACTTCCTTTATAGCCTGCATAGCCTGACCAGAAGAATAACCTGTCTGCGGAGTGACACTCACATTAATTGATGTAAACAGGTTGAAACGTGATATATTTGAAGGTCCATATATACGGCGCAACTTGACAAACTCACTTACAGGAGACATTCCTGTAGGAGTTCTTACATAAATATTACTGAGTCCATCTGGGCGCATTCTACTTGCAACATCTCCCTGAATCATTACACGATAGAGTTTACCAAATGAATTAAAGTTCGATGCATAGAGACCACCATAATATCCTTGCAACGTTGTCAACACATCAGAAGGAGCTATTCCTGCCTGTTTTGTCTTAGCAACATCTACATCTACCATATACTGAGGATAGTTAGGGTTGTATGAAGTCTGAGCCATCTGTATCTCTGGTCTCTTATTGAGTTCAGCTATGAATTCCTTGGTTACATTATAGAACTTGTCAATGCTTCCACCGGTCTTATCCTGCATAGACAGTGTAACACCGTTTTGCATAGAGAAACCAGGAATCATAGGAGGACCGAATGCCAATATCTGAGCATCCTTTATCGTTGCAGTCTGCTTGTAAATCATACCAAGAACAGAAGTATTTTCAAGAGGGTTCACAAACAAAGCCATTATGTCGGCATTTTTGATTGCGTTCTTTATACGAGTAGTGAAACTTCCCGAACGTTCCTCAAACGATTTCAGTTTTACAATAAATGTAGCCTGATCAGAACCTTGTCCAGCAATAAAGTTATATCCAAGTATAGACTCACGACGCTGTATAGCAGGGTTATTGGCAAGCATTTTGTCAACCTGTGAAACAATCTGCTTAGTGCGTTCCTGACTTGTTCCTGGTGCAGCAGAAATAGTAACAAAGAGTGTTCCTGTATCCTCATCTGGTACAAGACCAGTCTTAGTTGTAGCCATTGTTATAACTAGAGCAGCAATACCTAATACGACAGCGCCACCAACAACCAAGTAATGGTTGATAATCCATTGTACACCTTTCTTATACTTATTGGTAATCTTATCAAACTGATGATTGAATCCATCATGGAAACGGGTTACAAAAGTTGTCTTCTTTTCGCTATGCTCATCATCCTCGTGAGGTTTCAGGAACATTGCACAAAGTGCAGGAGAAAGTGTAAGGGCGTTAAGGGAAGAAATCACGATAGAAATAGCCATCGTAACACCAAACTCACGATAGAAAGTTCCGGAAGTTCCACCCATGAAAGATACAGGCACAAACACAGCAGCCATTACCAATGTGATTGATATGATAGCTCCAGAAATCTCATTCATGGCATCAATAGATGCAGCGAGTGCACTCTTGTAACCTTGGTCCAACTTGGCATGAACCGCCTCCACCACGACTATGGCATCATCCACCACTATGGCTATCGCAAGCAGCAAGGCGGACAGTGTCAGCAAGTTGACGGAGAATCCAAATACCCATAAGAAGAAGAACGTACCTATTAACGCAACAGGAACCGCAATCATTGGTATCAATGTTGAACGGAAATCCTGAAGGAATATGTAAACCACAATGAACACAAGTGCCAATGTGATAAATAAGGTGAAAACAACTTCATGGATAGAAGCGAACAAGAATTCGGTTACATCCTGCTCAATTGTATATTCCAATCCAGGTGGGAAACTTTTCTTTGCCTCTTCCAAAGCAGTTTTTACATCTGAAGCAATCTGAGTTGCATTAGATCCAGCAACCTGATTAACCATACCAAGTACAGCAGGATGTCCATTATTGAGAAGGTTTACATTATACTGTAATCCACCAAGTTCTACCTTTGCAACATCACCCAACTTCAACGTCTGACCATTAGTTGAACTAGATATTATGATATTCTCATAATCAGGGATTGTCTTCAAACGTCCCTTATAGCGAAGCACGTATTCAAAAGCCATATCGCTGTTCTCACCAAATTTACCTGGCGCAGCTTCAATATTTTGTCCATCAAGAGCTTTTGTAATGTCAGAAGGAATAAGTCCGTACTGTTTCATCTTATCGGGCTTAAGCCATATACGCATGGAATAAGTACGAGTACCCGGAGTCTGAATGTCACCTACACCATTTATACGTTTCAACTGAGGTATAACGTTGATAAGTGCATAGTTAGTAACAAACTGATCATCATAACGTCCGTCCTCTGTAGTAAGAGAGAACATAATAACGTATGAAGACTGACGTTTAGACACCGTCACACCAGCACGAGTAACCTCGGCAGGCAACAACGAGCACGAGTAACCTCGGCAGGCAACAACGCCTGAGCCTGCTGTACACGGTTCTGCACGTTAACCTGTGCCATGTTAGCATCAGATCCCTGTTTGAAATACACTGTAATCTGTGCCATACCATCATTGGTGGCAGAAGATGTCATGTAGGTCATGTTCTCAACACCATTGATACTCTCTTCAAGAGGAGTCACAACAGAGTTAAGCACCGTCTGAGCGTCAGCACCAGTATAAGTGGTCGTGACGGAAATAGTAGGCGGTGCGATATCCGGATACTGCTCTACTGGCAGCGATATCAATCCTATAGTACCCAACAATACAAACAAGATGGAAATCACCGTTGAAAGTACCGGGCGCTTTATAAAGTTAGTTAATGTCATATATAACTATTCTCTTTTTATNNTTTTTACTTGCCTTTCATAACATCAACAAATCCCTTTGCTGTACTCTGCTTTGCAGCGAGTTTAGCGGCATCGTCGATTTTCTTATCGTACTGAGCTTCTGTGATAGGCTTGATCTTCATACCGTCAGAAAGTTTGGTAATGCCCTTTGTTACAATGCGGTCACCAACGCTCAATCCTGAAGTTACGATATAAGTCTTTCCGTCATTTTGCGGATTAACAGTAATTTCAGTGTATTTCACCTTATTATCTGTACCTAACTTATATACAAATATCTTATCCTGAACTTCAGAACATGCTTCCTGTGCAACCTTTATAGCATGATTGTCATCTGTAGGGATTACAATCTGTCCAGCACCTCCACTCTTCAATAGTTTCTCTGGATTAGCGAAATGTGCTATAAGTGAAACAGAACCAGTAGTAGCATCAATAACACCACTCATCTTCACAACCTTTCCTGGATGATTATATACCGTTCCGTCTGCCAACTGAAGTTTTACTGTCGGCATAGAAGAAATGGCTGCGCTTACACTTCCTGCAGTCTTTGTCAGATTAAGTATCTCACTTTCTGACATAGAGAAGAACACTTCCATTGTGCTTATATTAGATACTGTAGTAAGCGGCTGTGCATTAGAAGAGCTTACTAAAGCACCCTCTTTGAAAGGAAGACTTCCGACTACACCATTAGAAGGACTCTTTACCTGACACCAACTTAGAGTTTCTCTTGCTGAAGCTAAAGATGCCTGAGCTTGAGCTACAGAAGCTTTTGCTGTGGCATAAGAATTCTGGGCAGTAGATAGTTCATACTGTCCGATCACATTCTTTGCAAAAAGTTTCTTGTTATTTTCATAAGTAAGTTTTGCTGTGCTCAGTTGTGCGTGTGCAGTATTTACACCAGCCTGTGCCTGGCGAACAGCAGCACGATAAGTCTCACTATCAATAGTAAACAGCACCTGACCGGCAGACACAGTCTGTCCTTCATGTACATAGACCTTGGTAATAAAGCCCGAAACCTTAGGACGGACTTCTACATCCTGAATACCTTTAATAGTGGCTGGGTAAGTAGTCTGTAATGATGCATCTGAAGCACCTACTGAAACTACGGCAAACTCATCATCACCAAACTTTGGCATACCGCCACCCCCACTACATGCCGTGAGAGAACTTGCGATTGCCAGAATAAATAAACCATTCTTAATCTTCATACCTATTTTTACAATTAAATTTATACATAGTTAATAATATAATGAAATACGGAGCGCGGAAAACTTTAAAGCCCCCTTTTAGTTTTTAAACTTTGCGCAAAGTAACAATAAATCAGTTAACAACAATCTTTCTGACATACACTTTTAACAAATAATTTAGTTAGAGGTTTGCGGCCCTAAAATAGAAGGGTATTTTTATCAATTATATGAAAAAATCCCGAGGCAATCCTTCCAAAATCGGATTTTTAATCGATTTCTATTTATAATAAAGAAACTAAACTTATACCAAGCCCATGCTCTTTGCTTTTTCATAAGCAACAGCACCGGCAACGAGCTTCACGTTTCATTTATCCACCCTTATTAAGAAAAATACAAAGATTAGAACAGCATCTTTATAAAGGGTCTGCCTTCAAATGCCTCCATAACTTCCACGAGACACCAGGAAAGGTAAAGACTTAAAAATATCTTTCCATGAATTTTTACATTTCCCAATCTATTGCAGGTTGCAAGCAAATCGCTATTGTAAATCGCCGTTTAACTTAAGAAAATCTGGCTAGATTTTTTGCAAACCAGTACACGTGCGGGGAAGGTTATCTAAAGGAAAACGCTGTTTTCACTAACCATGAATCTGTTACGTGATAATTATCAGCCTATTACAGCAAAGAGATCATCAGGTCATCAATGGCTCATTACACAAGCATACATTCATATAGTCTCACATAACAGCACTGTCTGTATTTTAGCTTCAATCATACCAGGCGGATTATAACAAAATAAGGAACGCATTATGAAGAAATCAACACTATTCTTTGGATACATACCTTTCATTTTATTTGCATATATCCATCGGTAAACTATCATACGACGGAAAAAAATGCTTTGGAAATCATTAATTGGGCCACCTAACCATTAAATTGTAGGATTTAATGAAAAAAATGGCCCATTACCTGCAAAACATTATCCATTAGACGCTTTGCTTTACGCAGGTTTAAGCAAATAGTCAATTTGGCAAACAATGCCCTGCCCAAAGCAGCCCAAAAGCAATTCAAAATCTCACCAATTTATACAAATTCTAGATGCTATCATCTGGCAGACTTTTCCAATACCATTATCAAAAAGCACTTATCAAGAGTTTATGGTAAAAAAATTAATTCTGAATGCGCGGCTTGCCATTATCTACGGTTACCAAACAAAGATCCATGCAGTAAGAGAAGTAGTTTCATGCGGATAAGGTTCAATTGCTAGCAACCACCACTCCTCTGAAGATACTAACAAAATCCTTACTATGGGTGGCAATTAGTAAGACAATTATATTATTGTTATGAGTTTTTCATCCCAAACAATTCGTTACCCACCACTATATTATACTTTTATACCTGTGGGGCGTATATACGACTCAAAAGAGCTATCCAAATGGTCTCATCATCAATGATAAAATTCAACTGAGTGGCAAACCTTATACAACGCATCATGCGAAGTGGATCATCAGAAAAAGTTATATCTGGACCTAGAGGAGTACGAATGATACCGTCTTCCATATCAAGAACACCATCGAACGGATCTATAAGTTCACCGAAGCGTTCTTTGTTAAGACAAACAGCAAGAGCATTTATTGTGAAATCCCTCCTATTCTGATCATCTTCCAATGTACCATCCTCAACATGCGGTTTGCGAGAATCATGACTATAACTCTCCTTCCGTGCACCAACAAATTCGACTTCTACTCCACGATATTTCACTTGAGCAGTTCCGAAATTACGAAACACTGAAAGATGAGCTTTCTTTCCAAAAAGGTTTTTCAATTCGGTAGCAACGCGAATACCACTTCCAACTACGACAACATCAATATCATTAGATGGTCTCTCAAGGAAAAGATCTCGCACATATCCTCCCACGACATAGCATTCCAATCCCAAGGAATCGGCTGCTTCTGAGATTTTATGAAAGATATCCTTATCTAGTAGTTTCGCCAAATCGGCATTTGTAATATTTCTCATTGTTACTTAATTTCTCTTAACGTGCTCTAAATTGCGTGCAAAGATACTAAAATTTAATGTCAGAATATGCAAGTTCAGTTAGTTTTTTATATTTTTGCACTCATGAAGAAGTATTTTTGGCTTTTTGCGCTTACAGCAATTATATGCAGCTGTGCCGAAACTCAAGACGAGAAGGCAACACCATTGATGTCTGACATAGAGTCACTCTATGGCTCAGGTCAATACAAGCAAACTCTAGACTCAATCATGTCGCTGAGGAAGAATTATCCTGAAGCGATAGAAACACGTAAGCGTGCCTTGAAAATATGGCAAAACGCATCATTAAAGATGGCCCAACAAGACATCGCACGCACAGATTCAGCACTTCAGGCAACACTAAAGGCTATTTCTTCGACTGGAAATATCGGAAAAAGAAATATGCTAGGCGTCAAGCGTGACTCTCTGAAAGCAAGATACGAAGCAATGTGCGGCGTTGTAAGAATGATACATTATCGCCAAAGAATGAAATAACGTTCTATAAAGCATAAGCCAAAAAATTTGGTGAATTCATTATTAATAAGTAACTTTGCATCGCAAAGTTTTAAGGCTTATGAGCAATTTGAATACAGAGAAACAGTTTGAGAATTTTGAATACAGAGAAACAGTTTGAGAATGTAATGAAAGAATGTCGTGAACTCTTCAGTAAGAAGTTACACGACTATGGTGCTTCATGGCGTATATTGCGACCGTCATCACTGACGGATCAACTGTTTATCAAGGCAAAACGTATACGTTCACTGGAGATTAAAAAAGAATCTTTAGTAGGTGAAGGTATACGTCCTGAATTTATAGCACTTATCAATTACGGAATAATTGGGTTAGTCCAACTTGAAAAAGGATTCGTTGACTCTGTTGATATGACAGTTAGCGAAGCCATGACCCTGTATGACAAACACGCTAAAGAGGCATTGGAACTAATGCTAAAAAAGAATCACGACTATGACGAGGCTTGGCGCTCTATGAGAATCAGTAGCTATACCGACTTCATACTGACTAAGATTGAAAGAGTTAAGGAGATTGAGGATATTAACGGCGAGACTCTTGTTTCTGAAGGCATTGATTCCAACTACATGGATATAATAAACTATGCGGGTATTTGGCGCAATAAAACTGAATGGAGAGAAATAGTACATATATATCTGTCAAAGCACGTTTTATCGAAATATTGATAAATATATGCAGACTTATATTGGCATTCACATTCATATTCTCTGGATACGTAAAAGCTATTGATCCAATAGGCACTCAGTATAAACTACAAGATTATCTTGGTGCCGTAGGAATGGCTGGCATGATACCAGACTGGATTACGCTGACTACATCAGTTGCAATGTCGGGACTGGAATTCTCACTGGGAATATTCATGCTGTTTGCCATAAGACGTAGAATATGTTCTAAGATAATATTGGCATTCATGTGCATTATGACTGCCATTACGATATGGTTGACTATAGCAAATCCGATAAAAGACTGCGGATGTTTCGGTGACGCTATCAAACTGACCAATATACAATCGCTGATAAAGAACATTATACTTATTGCATGTGCTGCGGTTGTGACATGGAAGCCACTGTCTATGGTGAGGTTCATATCTAAAAGTACCCAATGGATAGTAATAAACTATACAATATTGTTTATTGTATTGAGCAGCGGCTACAGTTTGTATTATCTGCCACTGTTTGATTTCAGACCATATTATATAGGTGCTAACATACGCGAAGGGATGACAATACCCAAGGGAGTAAAGCAACCTAAGTTTGACACATCATTCATATTGGAGAAGAACGGGGTAAAAAAAGAATTTTCGCTTGCCAACTATCCAGACTCTACATGGAAGTTCATTGATAGCAAAACGATACAGATTTCAGAAGGATACATTCCACCGATACATGACTTTTCTATTGAGGACAAGAATACTGGAGAAGATATCACCAAAAAGATATTGGACTACAAAGGATACACATTCCTGCTGATAGCACCACATCTTGAGCAAGCTGATGACTCCAACTTTGGCAACATTGACCAGATATACGAATATGCGCAACAACAAAACGTACCATTCTATTGTCTGACAGCAAGCAATGATAAACCTATAAAAAGGTGGATAGACATCACTGGGGCGGAATATCCATTCTGTACAACAGACGAGACTACCCTAAAAACTATAATTAGGAGTAATCCAGGATTGCTTTTGAT
>JGI20225J20221_1001622_pt1 | contig 21623 bp, 16 predicted proteins | sample BioMet4_FD_20221 | JGI IMG/M metagenome (IMG submission 20221)
CCATGTTTCGGGGTCACCATTGGGCAAATTGTGCTGAACGATGCAATCGTCGGCTAAAAAACTTTTAAGGGTATTTACGTTGCTTATAAATAATGGGTTGCTTCCCATATTATCAGATATGTGAATTTTGTTTAAATATGATTGATCCGTATTAGCTATTGAAACAAGATAAGCAGCCCCATCACTATGGCAGTTATTTTCTGTGATTAAAAGATTATCTAAACTTATATTATTACAGTATTGAATATTGACACTGCCCAAAGATAAATGACCGAATACAGAATTCCCATTGATAAGGGAGAGGTTTTTAATAGAGAAATTACTTATGGTATTATTTCCCTTCAGATGATAATGCAATTTATCGGCATCCAGAATGGTGCTGTCGCGGTCAGTCCCCACAATATTTACATAACTCTTGAGACTCAGCGGAAAAAATTCACCCGTTTGCGAAGGAGAGTACGTCCCGTCGGCTAAATGAATGGTCAGTGGAGGTCCACTTTTAGCGGAAGCTATTTTGATAAGGGCATAACTAATGGTTTGCAATGGCTCGGATGCACTCAAACCACTGTTTCCATTACTCCCGGAAGGACTCACATACAGGCTGGCATGCACCGTCTGCACTTTGGCATGCAGAATATCCGTCGTTACGTCATTAACCGGAAAGCCATATAAATCCAATGAAGCAATATAATAATTATCGGGATTGATCACCGTAAAGGTATCTGCCACCACATGGATAGCAGGACAAGTGGACGACTTATAAATTTCAGTACCCCGGGATGAATAATTTAAATACATATTATTCCGCACAATGCTGTCGAAAGTTATGGAAGTATTATCCAGCAACATGATACATCCTCCACCGGAAGCTCCATGATTATTATAAATGCTGTTACCAGACAAAAAAACCGTTGAATTGCAGCAAAAAATGCCGCCTCCCGCATCCGACAGATTGTCCTTGATAATGCAATTTCTTATCACAGGTTGGGCATTCCTTATTCCTATACCACCTCCCCTCCGTGTCTGATCATAAAAAACGGAACCGGAACCATGCTGTAGGGTAAAGCCGCATAAAAGGGTATGCCCATCCTCTCCCGAAATCATCAGCACCACACTGCCATTATGGTTTCCGTCAATGATGGTCTGGCGGATAAGCGAATCTGCGGGATTCAGCAAATACAGGCTGGCAACCGTGATACCTTTCCCCTTAAAGTTAAGATTTTCGTAATACGTGCCCGGATATACCAGAATGGTATCTCCGCCCGACGAAGCATTGATGGCTTGCTGAATGGTGGGGTAATTACCGCTTCCGTCCTGCTTTACGGTTATCCGGGTACCAAAAGCATTAAAACAAAACAATAAAAGGCAAAAGAAAGGTATGGTTTTTGTCATTTCAACACATTTATTTATTATTAAAAAAGATGCAGGGGCTCACCAAAAAGAGTATGACTGATTATTATTCTTTATGTTACTTTGTGCCTTCTTTGTGGTTAATTTTTAAAATATTAAACCATAAAGCCCACAACAAAGATCTTTAAAACTTTTTAATCCGTCCCTGCATCAACAATCACATTATTTCATATAAATTAGTTTAGTCTGATAAACCACATTTCCGCTTATCATTTTGCACAGATAGATTCCCTGGGGAACGCCTGCCCCGTTTGCATCTTTTCCGCTCCAGTTTGCGGTATAGTTTCCTTTGGGCAGCTTACCGTCAACAATCGTACTGACCAGGGCACCTCCCATCGAATAGATTTTAACGGAAACCTTTGCCTCTTCGGGCAGGGAATACCGGATGGTTGTAGCATTGCCGAACGGGTTGGGATAGCATTCAATGCTTGCCTTTTCGGTAAACGACAGTTCCTCCTTTTTCTTGAACGACACCAACTGGTAATCGGCATGTTCGTTACATAATATTTTCCGTTTATCTTTGGTCAGAGTCCAGGGGTTATATACCCAATAATCGCCCGTGGAAACCGGCGCCGACTTGGTCCCGTAATATTTTACAAAGTCTATCTGCCGGTTGTTATTTACCGAATCGGGCAAATAGGCATTCAATTCCACCAGGGTGTCGTTCACTGCCACAGCTCCTATACATTCGTTGCCGGCATATGCCCCGATTTCTTCCACCGGATCCGAACTCTCCAACTCGATATAGATCGGAGTATAATCCGCCGTCTCCGTATAGGTAAAATGCTGAGCCGCGGCTAACGAAGATTCTTCGGATGTTCCCGTAGAACTGTTATCCCATTGGAAGGACGCATCGTCGTAGCACTTTACCGCCACCATATCTCCGTATTTCAGCGGTGAATTCCCGGTCATACTAATCCACTGGTTATTTACCTTGGTCATGGTCCAGTTCTGGGTCTTGATTTCATACAGATTGTCCATCTGACTTCCGAATGCCTCGGCAGGGGTCAGCGATTTATTCAGAAAATAACCGATCCAGTTTTCGTGTCCGGCATAGATATTAATTGAAGTTGATGGATCAAGAACACTACCCGAAGTGGGTATATGACTCATATTTTGGTTGTTGGTATATAATTTATACCCTAATGTACTTTGAATCATCGATAGCCCGTATGGAGTCCAACTACCACTTAGCCATTCTAAAGAAACATGGTTTCCATTTGAATTATTTATTCCTAAAAAGTTTATTTCTCCAGGAAAAGGGGTTATGTTTTGCAATACTCCGATAGCATTTACCGGTTCATTTAATTTACGTTCCAGCCTTGGGAATGAAAGCCAGGTCCAGCCGGTCTTCAGGGCCATTTTTTCAGGAGCACAATCAATAACACTGACATTGCTGAAGCCAGCAAATCGTTGGTTAAATAGCATTCCCGGATAATCTTTATAAGCATAATACTGATGAATAAGCACCCTGTCATTAGTCATCAGTTTAATCAGAGTTGTATTATTATCAATACTATCGCGAATAATAATTACACTATCCGTTTGTGCATTACTTTCATTGAAAATTGCAAAACTAAAAACAACATAAAGCGTAAATAGAAAATAAAGCCTTTTCATAAGGTGTCCTCTATAAAATTAGCAATTGGTCGTAGTTTTGCCTCTATGGGGGAAGCTTTTTATTTAAACTTCACTCCTTTCGGAAAAGCCATGCAACAAAACTAATATTGTTTTTGACATGGTATACATATTTCATAAAAAAATTAAAAATTATTTATTACTGTTGTCCCCTAAGAGTATTCGGACCAAGGTCCTTCAAATAGCTGGAATGTATAACCCCAGGCTTAAGCTTAGCGTTAGTAAAACACAGATTAAAAACGCTGTCAGGTCTTTCAGACGCTGACAGGTTATAGACCTGACAGCATCGTCAGATCTGTCAGCGTCTTATTATAGACAGCCTTGTTTGAAAGAAAGAATGAAATACACCCAGTCCAACGAGGAATTTCTGATCTCAATGAATAGTTAAGACTGTCCCAAAAGACTAAAAACGGTCAGGTCTTTCAGACACTGAAAGGTTATAGACCTGACAGCATCGTCAGATCTGTTAGCGTCTTATTAGGATAGCAATGGAATGGGAGTTTATACTGTGCTCTGGTCGTTCCATGAACATAGTCATGGTAATTTATACTTTGCCTTGATTTTCTCATGAACATAGTTATGGTAATTCATACTCTGCTTTGATTTCCTCATAAACATAGTCGTGGTAATTCATACTCTGCTTTGATTTCCTCATAAATATAGTCATGGTAATTTATACTCTGCCCTGATCATCTCATGAACATAGTCGTGGTAATTTATACTCTGCCCTGATCATCTCATGAACATAGTCGTGGTAATTTATACTCTGCCTCGGTCGTGCGTCATGGCAGTTTACTTTTCCCTTCAGCCGGATGTATATTTTATCCGTTTATGCTCCATTATTTGTTTAACCCAAATTATTCATTAGAAGCGAAGCGAGCTAATGAATTAGTTGGGTTTAACCCCGATTTAGAAAAACTTGAATGATAAAATTTCCTTACCAATAAAAAAGATAAATTCTTAGTTTTTCTTAATCGTTTTGCCGTTACAAAAATGTCAATAATAGTTCATTACTATTGTATTTTTTTAATGATTGTTATTTGAAAAAAAATCTAACGGCAAATCTGGGTTTAAAAACCATATCACTAAAAACCTCTTAAGTAATAGAAACTATAAATTGTCGTATAATTAAATTTGAAAACATTAAAAATAGAACACGGATTTTTGCTGAAAATAGCGGATTAAAAACGGATTTTAATTCCGACTTGTCTGAATGATTTTCTGATCTATCCGTTCTTATTATTCATGCTTGCATGAATAAAATCAGCGTTAAATCTGTTTGTATTATGATCAGTAGTTATCTGTTTTTTCCGTGGAATCCGCGTCCTATTTTTTTTGATATACGACATTCTATTTGTCCTATTACTTAGTAATGCACTACCAAATATACAATAAAAAATATTTCAAAATTCTGAAACCCCGGAAGAATGATTCTGTATCAGTTTGCTGTGCTTGTTACCATACGAAAAATACAAAATCAGCCCGATTACCAGCCAGATCAGAAAACGCATCCAGTTGGTAATGCCTAATTCCGAAATAAGATACAGATTGGTCAACAGGCCAAGGACAGGAATCAGCGACAAGCGTTTAATCACAGCCATTACGGAGATAACGGTGGCAATCGCCATAAAGCCAAGGGATGGAATCTTATGTTTGAAAACGTCCCAGAAGGAATGGCCGGGAGTAACTTTTACGGAGAAGAAACCGGAAATGCCTTCCCCGTTAAAATAAAACAACAACAGGATAATGATGAGCCAAATCAGCGGTAAAACATAACGGCTGCTGTAATACGGCACACGGAAACCTTTGCCGGCAGGCTTATTGTCCTTACGTCGATCAATGATAAGGATACCTCCCGAAACAAGGATAAATGCAAACAAAGTACCAATGCTGGTCAGGTCGGTAACTTCGGTAATATTGAGAAAAAGCGAAGGCACGGCAACCATCACCCCGGTAATAACGGTGGAAAATGCTGGCGTTTTAAAGCGCGGATGCAACCTTGAAAATATTTTCGGCAGTAATCCATCGCGGCTCATGCTCATCCAGATGCGGGGTTGTCCTACCTGGAAAACGAGCAGTACACTTGCCATAGCGATGACAGCGCTCACGGCAATGACTCCCGACAGTCCGGAGAGATGCAACTGTTGAAACACATACGCCAGCGGATCGCCCACTTGTAACTGGTTGTAGGGGACCATGCCGGTAAGCACCAGACTGATGAGAACATATAAAACGGTGGTAATGACTAAGGCATAGATCATGGCTTTGGGCAGGTCGCGACGGGGATTTCTGCATTCTTCGGCGGTAGTACTGATGGCATCAAAACCAATATAGGCAAAGAAAACCCCGGAAACACCTTTCAGCACACCGCCCACGCCATTGGGCGCAAACGGACTCCAGTTAGCCGGATGGACATAAAAACTGCCTACACCAATCACGAGCATCAGAACGGCAAGCTTAAGAATTACCATCAGGTTGCTGGCAACCTTGGTTTCATAAATGCCGACATACACCAGATAAGTGATAAATATTACAATACCAAAAGCCGGGATATCGGCAATCAGCCTCAGTCCGCCAATCGTGGGCGCATGCTGCCAGGCTTGGAAAGCTTCCTGGAGACTTGCCGTAAGCTGGTTGAAAGGTGTTCCTCCGGCCATACTTTGCACCGCCAGATGATAGCCACGGGAAGCCGTTAAATAATCTACCGAAACGAATTCAGGAATATGAATCCCTATTCCCTGCATCAACGCAGTAAAATAATCGGACCAGGAAATAGCTACGGCTATATTTCCCACAGCATATTCCATAATCAGATCCCAGCCGATAATCCAGGCTATCAGTTCGCCAAAACTGGCATAAGCATAGGTATAGGCGCTTCCGCTGATAGGGATAGTGGCAGCAAACTGGGCATAACACATGGCCGAAAACCCACAGGCCACAGCCGTAAACACAAACAACAGCGATACCGCCGGACCACCGCTGGCTGCCGCCGTGCCTATGGTACTGAAGATACCGGCACCAATAATAGCCGCAATACCCATCGCCGTCAGATCGCGGACATTTAAATTTTTATGAAGATGAACTTCTTTGCTCGCCTGCACAGAGGCATCGTGCAGAATATGCGCTATGGATTTCTTGCGGAAAAGGTCGCTGGCCGGCATCTGTATTAAATTTTTGCTAAAAATAAAAAAAATGTTTATCCGTACATTATTTAATTTTAATTTTGAAGCGATTTTAAATACAAACCTATGACACTATCCCCCTGTGGCATCGATTGTGAATTATGCCCATTTTATCAGAAAGACTGCGACGGTTGCAAGGCCGTGGAAGGGAAACCATTCTGGACAGAAGACGCTTTCCCTGAAGGATGTCCATTATACGAATGCTCAATCACCAAGCATAAATTTACATCATGTGGTTGCTGCGATCAATTGCCCTGCAAAATCTACTTCGACCTTAAAGATCCTAATCTAAGCGACGAGACACATCAGGAAATGATTGTTAAAAGGGTGGAACTGTTAAAAAACAACAGTTAAAGCATCCTGCGGACGGCTTCGGCTATAGCCATGGCATCGAAACCACATTCGTGATAGAGTTCCTCGCAGGTTCCTTGTTCAACAAAACGATCGGGTATACCCAAACGGTAAACATCGGCCTGGTAATGATGATCTGCCATAAATTCAAGGATAGCGCTGCCCATGCCACCGGTAACAACTCCATCTTCTACGGTAATTATCTTTTTAAACCGAAGGAATATTTCATTAAGGAGTTCTTCATCCAATGGCTTAAGAAAACGCAAATCGTAATGAGCCGGGGAGATTTCTTCTTTGGCAAGCATACGGCAGGCTTCCGTTACGAAATTGCCGGGATGGCCGATGGAAAGAATAGCAACGCCATCACCATCTTTAATTTTTCTGCCTTTTCCGATGGGAAGTTCCTGCAACGGTGTTTTCCATTCAGGCATCACACCCCGGCCACGAGGATAACGGATAACAAAAGTACCCTTATCGGGAAGCTGAGCAGTATACATCAGATTGCGAAGCTCTTCTTCATTCATCGGAGCCGAAAGCGTGATATTGGGAATATCACGCAGGATAGCCAGGTCGAAAAAACCGTGATGGGTTGCCCCATCTTCGCCCACCAATCCTGCCCTGTCGAGGCAAAAAACGACATTCAGCTTCTGCAACGCCACATCATGGATAAGCTGATCATAAGCCCGCTGAAGAAAGGTGGAATAAATGTTGCAAAAAGGGAGAAATCCCTGGGAGGCAAGTCCTGCCGAAAAGGTAACGGCATGTTGTTCGGCTATACCCACATCAAAGGTGCGATCAGGCATTTTCTCCATCATCAGATTGAGGGAACAACCCGACGACATGGCCGGAGTAATGCCTACTATTTTCGGATTCCTTTCAGCTAGTTCGATAATGGTTTTTCCAAAAACCGTCTGATATTTGGGAGGAAGTTTACCCGGACAATTAGTGGTAATGATTTCGCCTGTATTTTTATCAAACACACCCGGTGCATGATACCGGGTTTGATTTTCTTCGGCCAATGCCAGCCCTTTTCCTTTTACAGTAATGCAATGTAATAATTTAGGACCCGGCAATTTTTTCAAATCGCCCAGTACTTTGGTAAGACGGATCACGTCATTTCCATCCACCGGCCCAAAATAGCGAAAATTAAATGCTTCAAACAGATTGCTCTTTCGCAGTATAGACGATTTTACGGCATTTCCTATCTGTTTGACAATTTCACGGGTATATTTACCATATTTACTGCCTCCTCCGGTAAGCATCCATATTTTGTCGCGTATTTTATTATACGTCCGTGAAGTAACAATATCGGTAAGATATTCCTTAAGAGCTCCTACGCTTTTGTCAATGGCAATGCCATTATCGTTAAGGATAACAAGAATATTGGTTCCCGATACGCCGGCATTGTTAAGCGCTTCCATAGCTTCACCTCCGGTCATGGCGCCATCGCCTATTACCACAATATGCTGGCGCTTGCTATTATGTTCTAATTTGGAAGCGATAGCCATTCCCAAAGCAGCCGAGATAGAAGTGGCCGAATGCCCTACACCAAACGCATCGTACTGGCTTTCGCAAATACGGGGAAACCCGCTTATGCCATTATACTTACGATTGGAATAAAAAACATCCCTTCGTCCGGTAAGAATCTTATGAGCATAGGCCTGATGTCCTACATCCCATACCAGTTTATCATCAGGAGTATTAAAAACATAATGAATAGCTACGGCTAACTCCACAGCCCCCAAGCTTGCACCAAGATGACCGGGATTAACTGAAATTACATCAATAATAAACTGACGAACTTCTTCGCTTAACTGTGGCAAATCGTCCTCCTTCAACTTCCGGAGATCGGAAGGAAAGTTGATAGAAGATAATAATTTCCCAGGCGTAACATTCATTATTTACAATTTGGATTGCAAAAATAAGACTTATCCGTGAATTTAGCATTCCCGAATAGGCTCCATCATCAATTTAACAGGGCTTTTATAATATCCCCAATTCAAGTTGTGCGGCTTCCGACATCATGTCGGTATCCCAAGGTGGGTCAAAAACGAGATCAACAACCACATCTTTTACACCTTCCACAAGTTTTGCGCCGTCGTGAATTTCCACGGGAAGACTTTCGGCTATCGGACAGTTGGGCGCCGTAAGCGTCATTTTTATATAAACCGTTGCATCATCTTCGACCCGAATTTCATAAATCAGGCCCATGTCATACACATTTACCGGTATTTCCGGATCGAAAATGGTTTTGAGTGCATTGATGACACCGTTTTTTATTTCATTTTTATCCATAATCGTTTGTTTTCCCGTTTTTAGGTTATCAGATTCTTCGGATGCTGACAGGTGTTGATTTATCCGTTTTTTGTTTTAAATGCTAATGCATAAAGTTTTATCTGTTTAAGCATGGATGTTAATCCGTTGGAACGGTTAGGCGATAGATGATCTTTTAATTCAAGGGAATCAATAAAAGTCAATGGAGCTTCGAGAATATCGTCTGGTGATTGATTGGACAAGACCCTGACCAACAAAGCAATTATACCCTTGGTAATAACCGCATCGCTGTCGGCACTAAATTTTATTAAACCATCTTCATAAACTGCATGCAACCACACCCTCGACTGGCAACCAGAAATCAGGTTGTTATCCGTTTTAAACTTTTCATCAATCAAAGGCAACGATTTTCCAAGTTCGATAAGATAATTGTAGCGGTCCATCCAGTTATCGAACTGGTTAAATTCAGATATTACTTGCTTCTCAATTTCTTCTATTTTCATTTTCAAAAAATTATAAAAACATTTCTTTAACTTTCAGAATTGCTTGAATTAAAACATCGATTTCTTCTTTGGTATTATAAAAAGCAAAAGAAGCCCTGATGGTTCCTGGGATCTTATATTTGTCAATAATGGGCTGTGTACAATGATTACCCGTCCGAACGGCTACCCCAAGATGATCCATGATAGTACCGGCATCATACGGATGAATTTTATCGAGAACAAAGGAAATAACCGACGCTTTATCAACAGCCGTTCCAATAATTCTCAAACCTTTAATCTTTTCTAATTCGGCGGTAGCATATTTCAGCAATTCATTTTCATAAATGCCAATATTTTCAATTCCAATAGCATTGATGTAATTCAAAGCTGTTCCAAAGCCTACCACATCGGCAACATTCGGAGTCCCGGCTTCAAATTTATACGGCAGACTATTATACGTTGTTTTTTCAAAGGTAACATTTGCAATCATCTCTCCTCCGCCTTGGTACGGTGGCAACTTGTTGAGCCATGATTCTTTACCATAAAGGCAACCAATACCCATGGGTCCGTAAACTTTGTGTCCGGAAAAAGCATAAAAATCGCAATCCAAATCCTGAACGTCAACCTTCAGATGCGGGATAGCCTGGGCACCATCAACCAGCACCGGAATCCCATGGGAATGAGCTATCCGAATAATTTCTTTAACAGGATTAACCGTCCCCAAAGTGTTCGACACATGAGTAATAGCTATGATTTTTGTTTTTCCGGTAATAAGTTTACCAAGTTTATCCATCTCCAGTTCACCATTATCGGTAATCGGGATCACTTTAAGCTTAGCCTGGCGTTCCTCACAAACAAATTGCCACGGGACAATATTGGAATGATGCTCCATGGCAGAAATAAGAATTTCATCACCTTTACGAATGAATTGCTTCCCAAAAGATGAAGCAACCAGATTAATTGCCTCAGTAGTACCTCGGGTATAAATAATTTCTTCCGTTAGCCGGGCATTAATGAATTTTTTGATTTGCTGACGAACACCTTCAAACGACCGGGTTGCCTGCTGGCTGAGAAAATGAACACCACGATGAACATTGGCATTTTCGGCGCAATAATAATTGCTGATCGCATCAATAACACACTGAGGCTTTTGAGTAGTAGCAGCATTATCAAAATAAACCAGCGGCTTGTCATACGCCAGGCGTTGCAGGATGGGAAAATCTGAACGGGTAGTTAAGATATCTGGCATTTAGAATTTTAAATTTTAGAATTCAGCTTAAAACAAGAAGTCAAAATTAGGATAATTTTGACAAATCAATATCAAATTTTACGGGTTTTCGTCCACTGCAATCCAGAATACACTGGTCGCATATCGTAAGCTCACCTTTTAACCGTTTGCTTACCAACTCATCAATCCGTTCGCGCAAAGGGTCAATAGAAATTTTATTAATTACTTCTTCAGCAAAAGCATTCATTAGCAGCATTCGGGCGCTATCCTGACTTATTCCTCTCTGCTGAAGATAAAACATCGCTTCGGGATCAAGTTGTCCGATAGTTGCTCCGTGACTGCATTTCACATCATCGGCGTAAATTTCGAGATGTGGTTCCGATTGAGCATTGGCTTTATCGGTAAGCAGAATGTTTTTATTATTTTGATCGGCATTGGTTTTTTGAGCGTCTCGTTGTACCAGAACATGTCCATGAAAAACACTTTGTGCCTGATCATCAAGTATGCCCTTAAATAATTGATTGCTGGTACCATTCGGGGCTGCATGTTCAACGGCAAGATGATTATCAATATGTTGCTCTTTATCTACCAGATACAAACCGTAAAGATTCGTTTCGCATCCCTGGCCATTAAGTTTTACGCTGGTATTGTTACGAACAATGCCGCCATTAAGTGTAATAGTGTTTGAAGTTAAGCGGCTGTTTGCTTCCTGGTGGAAATACAGGGAAGCAACCATCGTTGATTCATTGTCTTTGTTTTGCATTTTATAATAATCCAGCTCAGCATTTTCGCCTATCACCACCTCGCTCACTGAGTTTATGAGGCTTGCTTTGTGCAAAAGGGAATGATCGCAATTGACCAACTGAAGCTTACTGTTTTTACCCAAAATTATCAGATTGCGGGGCTGAATAAAAATATTTTCTTTCAGATTAATGATGTTAATAATCTGAATGGGTTTGGAAACCTCTACCCCATCGGGTACGTAGATAAACATACCATCCTGGGCAAAAGCAGTATTAAGGGCGTTCAATCCGTTATTCCGAAAATCAGCATATTGTGCATAATGCTTTTCAAAAATTTCGGGATAGGTTTCCATGGCTTTATCGAGACTTCCTACGATAGTTCCGTTAGGCAGAGTGGTGATGGGCAATGTTTTATAAATATACCAGCCATTCAACTGGCTGAAAACATAGGTATCGAGATCGTAAACCTCACATTGAAACACTTTTTCTATATCTATCTTCTCATCTAACGGCTGAAAATGCTGAACATATTCCAATGCAAGCGGTTTGGCCAGATTAGTCGAACGCCATTCTTCAAGCCGTGTATGTGGAAAACCTGTTTTAGCGAAAGCTTCCATGGCTTGCCGTCGGAGTTGATGTACATGCGGCGTATCATGCTTGAAATTAGCCCGGAAATTATCATCAAACAAGCTGATTAATTTATCCTTAAATGTATTTTCTGTCAAAATGCTTTCCATAGCTGATTTTTTCTTGGGTTCAGGTTTTTACTTCTTGTAATAAAACAAATTTCAGGAAATATCGCCCGAAATTTATTATCCGTTTTTAAGCCATTCATATCCTTTTTCTTCCAGTTCCAGCGCAAGTTCTTTACCACCGGTTTTTACGATGCGTCCTTCAAACAGAACATGAACAAAATCAGGAACAATATAATCGAGTAATCGTTGATAATGAGTAATAAGAATAGCTGCATTATCTTTAGTATGGAGTTTATTTACTCCATTTGCCACAATGCGAAGGGCATCAATATCCAATCCGGAATCGGTTTCGTCGAGTATAGCCAAGCCTGGATCAAGCATCGCCATTTGGAAGATTTCATTTTTCTTTTTTTCGCCTCCCGAAAAACCTTCATTTACTGAACGTTTAGTTAGATTTGACTGAATCTCCACCAATTTTTTCTTTTCTTCCATCAAAGCTAAAAAATCGCTGGCAGGCAAGGGATCAAGTCCCTTATATTTACGCTGTTCATTAACGGCTGTTCGCAGAAAATTGGTAATGCTTACGCCCGGAATTTCCACCGGATACTGAAAACCAAGGAAAATACCTTCACAGGCGCGCTCTTCAGGCGACAGATCAAACAGATTTTTTCCTTTATAAATAATTTCACCGGAAGTTACATCAAACTCCCGACGTCCTGCAATAACAGAAGCAAGAGTACTTTTACCGGTACCATTGGGGCCCATGATAGCATGAACTTCTCCGGGTTTCACTTCAAGGTCGAGGCCTTTAAGTATTTCTTTATTATTGATTGATACTTTTAAATTCTTGATTGATAACATTTGCTTTCGGTTTATTCGTAAATTATTGTTTTATATTTTTTTAGCCAACAGAACCTTCAAGGCTGACAGATAAGAGTTTTTGAGCTTCAATGGCAAATTCCATGGGAAGTTTATTCAGCACTTCCTTTGCATAGCCATTCACAATCAGCCCAATAGCACTTTCAGTACTGATTCCCCGCTGATTGCAATAAAATAGTTGTTCATCGGATATTTTACTTGTGGTAGCCTCGTGTTCCACTATGGCCGATTTATTCTCGACTTTAATATAAGGAAATGTATGAGCACCGCATTTATCGCCCAGGAGAAGGGAATCGCATTGTGAAAAATTACGGCCATTTTCTGCCTTTCGCGTCATGCGGACCAATCCGCGATAGCTATTATTGCTGTATCCTGCTGAAATACCTTTGGAAATAATAGTACTGTGGGTATTTTTACCCAAATGTATCATTTTTGAGCCAGTATCGGCCTGCTGGTAATTATTGGTAATGGCCACGGAATAGAATTCCCCGACAGAATTGTCGCCCATAAGAATAACGCTCGGGTATTTCCAGGTTATTGCCGAGCCGGTTTCGACCTGAGTCCAGGAAATTTTTGAGTGATTGCCTTTGCACATTCCGCGCTTGGTAACAAAATTGTAAATACCACCTTCACCTTTTTTGTTACCCGGATACCAATTTTGAACCGTAGAATATTTCACTTCAGCATCCTTCATGGCTATAATTTCCACGATAGCTGCATGCAACTGATTTTCATCACGCTGCGGAGCCGTACAGCCTTCCATATAACTTACGTAAGCGCCTTCGTCGGCAATAATAAGTGTACGTTCAAATTGTCCGGTTCGGGCAGCATTGATACGAAAATAGGTAGAAAGTTCTATAGGGCAGCGAACTCCTTTGGGAACATAACAAAAAGAACCATCGGTAAATACGGCGGAGTTGAGCGATGCAAAAAAATTATCGTCAGGCGGTACTACTGAGCCCAAATATTGTTTTATCAAATCAGGATGTTTCTGGACAGCCTCGCCGAACGAACAAAAAATAATACCCAACTTTGATAAGGTATCGCTAAAAGTGGTCTTTACTGAAACGCTATCCATTACCGCATCAACGGCTACACCGGTTAGTCGTTTTTGTTCTTCGAGTGATATTCCTAATTTATTAAATGTATTTAAAAGTTCAGGATCAACTTGATTGAGGGAGTCCAACTGTTTAGTTTGCTTAGGCGCAGCATAATAAATAATATCCTGATAATTAATGGGTGGATGGTGCAGATGAGCCCATGTCGGTTCCTGCATTGTCAGCCATTTGCGATAAGCTTTCAAACGAAATTCGAGTAAAAATTCCGGTTCATTTTTTCTGGCAGAAATAAAACGGATGATCTCTTCACTGAGCCCATTTGGAGCCATATCCATTTCTATATCAGTATAAAATCCATATTTATAATCTTCACGGGTTATTTCCTCTAATATATTATTTGCCTCTTTTGCCATTTCGGATTATTTAGATTAATTAAAAATAGACGTTGCAAAGATAAAAAAATTAATCGTATAGTTTATTTTTAAATGTAAACAATTTTGATGTATAAAAGTTTAATGAGAAGGAGATTTTTCTGGTTAAAAAAATAAAAAAGCCCGCAACCCATTTAAGGGGCGGGCTTTATAAAATAAGAAAATGAACTATTCTTCTTCGGCTTCCTGTTCTTCGTAAGCTTTAAGTAAAGCTATCTGAACATCCATGGGAACCTGTGTATATTCGGCAAACTTCATTCCATAGGTAGCTCTTCCGCTGGTCATTGAACTTATGGCGGTAGAATATTTATTCATTTCTGCCAAAGGAACTTTTGCTTTAATTTTCTGATAATTGCCTTCGCTTTCCATACCCATAATAACGGCACGACGTCCCTGAAGGTCTGTCATAATGTCGCCCATTTTATCTTCCGGTACTATTACTTCTACATCGTAAATGGGTTCAAGGATTTTGGGGCCGGCATTTTTAAATGCTTCTTTAAATGCATTACGTCCGGCTAATTTGAAGGAAATTTCATTAGAATCCACGGGGTGCATTTTACCATCATGAATATAAACGGCAATATCGCGGGCATAGGAACCTGTCAAAGGACCTTCTTCCATTTTTTCCATGATACCTTTAAGGATAGCAGGCATAAAACGAGCATCTATAGCACCACCAACGATACAATTATAAAACTGCAACTTACCGCCCCAAGGCAAAGCTTCTTCCTGTTTGCCACGGATAGGAAATTCGGTCGGTTGGACCATGTTTTCGGAATAAGGCTGTATCAGCATGTGAACTTCACCAAATTGGCCGGCACCGCCCGATTGTTTTTTATGACGGTACATTGATTTTGCCACCTTAGTAATGGTTTCACGATAAGGAATTTTCGGAGATAAATAATCCACTTCAATTTTGTTAAGTTTTTCAAGGTGCCATTTAACAATATTCAGATGAAGTTCTCCCTGACCTTGTAAAATCAATTGTTTCAGTTCTTTGGAATAGCCTGTCAATAAGGTCGGATCCACCTTATTCATTTCATTGAGCAGTCCCCCTAATTTTTCATCATCAGCCGAATTTTTAGCTTTAACGGCAACCCTGTATTTGGGTTCGGGGAAGATTGTTGGCTCAATTATATCATCTGAATTTTTCAGAGAATCGAGTGTATGGTTTGTAAGTGTGCTTTTCAATTTGATGGTTGCACCAATATCGCCAGCTACAATTTTTTCAACTTTTTCGCGGTTTTTTCCGGCAAAAACAAACAATTGCGTTATTCTTTCTTTGTTGTTTTTATTTGCGTTAATCACATCCATTCCTTCCGTAATCTCACCAGAGTATACTTTAAAGAAAGAAATTTCTCCAAGATGTGACTCGATAGAAGTTTTAAAAACAAACGCACAGGTTGGCTCGGCAACATCGTATTTAAGATTCTTGCCTTCAGTGGTTTTCATTAATGGCATTTCGTTAGCCGAAGGTACTGAATTGCAGATAAATTCCATCAAACGGTTAACACCCATATTCAATTTGGAGGAAATGCAAAATACCGGGAAAATTCCACGGTTGATAATTCCAAGTTTTAAACCTTTTTGAATTTCTTCTTCAGTCAATGAACCTTTGTCAAAAAAGATTTCCATTAATTCATCATCGTTTCCGGCAGCATTTTCAATCAAAATGCCATGAAGGTCTTCAGCTTTTTTCTTTTCTGATTCAGGGATATCGACAATGGTAGGTTTACCTCCACCTTCGGGGAACTGTAACATTTTCATTTGCAACAGATCGATAATTGAGTTGAATCCATGACCTGTATGTACCGGATATTGTGCAATGGTAACATTAGGACCAAACTGGGCTTTCATTTCACGAATAGCTTCATCAAAATTAGCTTTTTCATGTTCCAATTGATTTATGGCAAATATTACGGGGGTGTGATCGCGATTGGTATATCTCCAGGATATTTCGGTACCAACTTCTACTCCATTTTGGGCATTGACAACCATTACAGCAGTATCCACAACCTTAAGAGCTGCCACTACTTCGCCTATAAAATCATCAAATCCGGGAGTATCGATGATATTAATTTTTTTTCCGTTGAATTCTGTGTATAATATGCTCGAATATACCGAATTTTGACGTTCAAGTTCTATTTCCTTGTAATCTGAAACAGTATTTTTATCCTCGATTGTTCCGCGGCGATTTATAATTCCGCCTTCAAAAAGCATGGCTTCTGCCAAAGTAGTTTTACCCGACTTAGCCCCGCCTATAAGTGCTATGTTTTTTACTTCGTTTGTTTGATATACCTTCATGAGAGTGGTTAATATTTAGTTTAAAAAATACAAAAATGGAGGTTGCAAAGTTATTAAAATTCTGTAATTAAAAAATATTTGGTCATCGGATTAAGCTTAATTACAGAACCAGAATTTTTATGCAGAATAAGCGTTTTAAAATCAGAGCCCTGAAATGAGAGATTTCGATTCGTCCCAGGCATTTTTATGTAATTTTGCACCCAGTATTTCGATGACTTTTCCGGCAAGAACCGAACCAATACTGCCACATTTGTCCAACGAAAAACCCTGGGACAAACCAAACAGAAAACCAGAAGCATATAAATCGCCTGCCCCGGTAGTATCAAAACTTGTCGCTTTTATGGGCTGAATAGGATAAAGATTTTCGTTTTCTTTTACTAGCGATCCATTTTTGCCTGTTTTTACGACGGCAATCGAACAGGTTTCTGCAAGTATATTTATAGCTTCTTCCGGTTCTTTTCCGGTAAATGAACGGGCTTCCTCTTCGTTGGCAAAAACAACATCAACATATTTCTTTACCATTTCCTTTAAAAAATCGAGATTCTGCTCCACAACATTATAACTGGCTAAATCAAGAGATATCGTTAATTGGTTTGCTTTCGCTAATTCAAGAGCTCGTTCTATCAGCTTTTGATTTTGAACCAAATATCCTTCAATATGAAAATAGTCATAACCATTAAAAAGTTTATGGCTGAGGTCTTCCGGACTAAGCTCTATGGCAGCTCCAAGATAGGTCGCAAAAGTTCGTTCGGTATCAGGACTAATAAGAGCAATCGCACAACCAGTGTTCGTTGATCCCTTGAAAAGCAAAGGATTAATTCCTACTTTTTGCATATCCTTTGTAAAAAATTCACCTTTGGAATCATCTCCGACTTTACCTATAAAAGATGTTTTTATCCCAAGATTCGCCAGCCCGTGAATAGTATTTGCCGCCGAGCCTCCCGAAGAGTGTTCCTGATGAAATTGAGTAGTATTTGATAAAATTTCCGTTGATAAATCAGCCTCAACCAATTGCATGCTTCCCTTTCCTAAATGATATTTTTTTAAAACATCATCCGAATCAAGGCGAATTAAAACATCAACCAACGCATTACCAATGCCAAGTACACTTACCATAAAAATATTGTTTTATTAAATGTAAAAAAATTTTGGCAAAGATATTGTTTATATCATCTCTTTGTTTACTTTTGCAAAAGTTTTTGAAGGGAAAAACGTTCCTCCTTGGCTCAGTTGGTTAGAGTCCCGATAGATCGGGATTAATCAGAGGAGTCAAAGAGAAATTTGAAATAAAAATATTTTCCTCCTTAGCTCAGTTGGTTAGAGCATCTGACTGTTAATCAGAGGGTCCCTGGTTCAAGTCCAGGAGGGGGAGCAAATTATAAGCCACTTATCTTTAGGTGGCTTTTTTTGTTTATGTTTTACATTTACATTATTTTTTCTCTTTCTGCCAATAAATATTATGTCGGTCATTCTGATGATGTCCCTATCCGCAGAGTTCTTCCGGTTTACCGGAATCCAGGAGGGGGAGCAAATCATAAGCCACTTATCTTTAGGTGGCTTTTTTTGTTTATGTTTTACATTTACATTATATTTTCTCATATTCATTGCTCATCTCAATATTATTTATTATTTTTTGGCAGAATGTCAGCTATTATTTCTTTTTAATTACATTTGTGCAATGAATAAAATATCATTATTTTTTAATATTCATTCATTATAAAAACAAGCTATTTATCTGATGTATAAAAAAATTTGGTAATATTAAAAGGGTGAGTACATAACTTTTGAAAATGCCATCAATTCCGAATAAATCACCTTAACATCTTTTCTTTAAATAATGCAACAAGTTACACTTTTTAAAAAAAGTCTTCTTTTTTTAATCCCATTCATCTTATTTTTAGCCCTTACATACAATGTAAAGGAAGCCAAATTAGCCTCAATTCGTACGGTTGATCCAGAATATATTCATCTGATCAGTTCAGTCAATCTGGCAAGTGGGCAATATAGATTATTGAGCATTGAAAGCCCGGCAACGAGCCTTTATATTTATGGCGCCATGGTTGTAAAAATCACACATTGGCTCACTGGAAATAATGCTAACTTGATGGATGATTTTTTGTTAAACCCCGAAAAGTATATTTTATCCTTTAGGATTTCTCTGATTTTTGCGACTTTATTATCGTTGTTGTGCTTGGGCTTTTTTGTCTATAAATACACCGGCAATCTAATTTTATCTGTTTTTTTACAGCTCTGTCCCTTTGTATCTTTAGAAACTCTTAACTTAACCACTATCATTTGTCCCGAAAGTTTCCTGATCATTATCATGATCTGGTATATCATCCTATTATTATTGTTGAGAAAAGAGGCCGTGAGTGAAATTAAAATTGTTATTTATTTTTCTATAATAGCAGCTATTGGATTAGCAACTAAAATGACGTTTATACCACTCATTATTATACCTTTGTTATTATTTTCAAAAAATAAATATCGTTTATTCTATCTTCTCATCACAGTTTTATTAGCCTTAGTCATAGCATTTCCAGCCGTAATTCAGCACGAAAGATTTATTTCCTGGGTGAACGGACTCATTTTCCATGCTGGAAATTATGGCAAGGGAGCCGAAAAAATTGTTGACATTAACTTATTTGAGGGAAATCTTAAAAAAATATTCAGTACCGAAATATTCTTTTCTATAGCCTATCTGTTTTCTATTTTTACCGTAATGTATTTGTTTTTCATCAAAAAGAAGCAAGACAAAACATTTCTGTTTTTCCTTGCTATTGTCATTGTTTTTACCTTTCAGATTGTATTAACAGCCAAGCATTTTGCATTCCGGTATTTAATTCCCTCGATGATGCTTACCACTTATGTTATTTACGAATCGGGAGCGACTTATCATCTTTATTATTACAAATTATTTAGTGCAAGGAGAATAAAAATATTGTCGTATACTACCCTGGCTATCATCCTTGGATTTGGTTTAGCCAGCTTAATCAGGCATAATATTAAGTATAAATTCTACCGGGAATCCCGGATGGATGCATATCATTTTATAGAAGAAAATCTCCACGGGAAACCCATCTTGATTATTCCCAATTACTTCGGGTCTTCCACATTAGCATATTCGTTATACCTTTCGGCGGTATGGACAGGAGAATACAGGAATTTATATTTCGAAAGGCTAAATCAGCTATATCCGGATACCTATTTTTATCTTCCTTTTACAGAAAAATATCAGAAATGGAATTATGATATTAGTTTGCCGGATATCTTTACAAAATATAAAGACTTTTATGTATACGGAGCTTTGGATGCTACCGACGCCAAAGAGGAAGATTTTAACCAGAAAATAAGAAACAGGATTAATTACTATAACAGTTTTGGCCAAACGGTCATTGGAATCAAAAGGATATACCAATCAGCATACGATGTGGTTTACAAGCTCAGTATCGATCAGGATAAGCTTCATCATTTATATCATTACGAAGAGATCAAATGTGATATGGAAAATTTATCGAAGGATAGTACCTGCTTTGAAACCAATACCAAGTACAAATTTAATTATAATAACAATCGAAGCAATTCCACTTCCTTTTCGGGCAAGTATTCCCAGTTTCTTGATCAAGGTCATCCCTGGGGTAGTGGTATAACATTGGATAATGTAAAATCCGGCAATTATTATGAAATTACCCTCTGGAAAAAATCATCCGATAAAAACTGTTTTATCGTTGCGACCATCGAAAATTCCAACGATTTTTATATCGCATGTAATTACGTAAACCAGGTAAAAAATGAATGGGAACAACTAAAGTTGACTTTTGAAGCGGACAAGAAAATAGAAAACAAACAAGTTCACATCTACATCTGGTATAATGGCAAGGATCATGCTTTTATTGACGATTTTCAGATAGCCATCGGTACCCTGCCTGCAACGAATGGAATCCCCGCTTTTTAATCAGAAATCCAGCCTACGGACAATCACCCTCAGAAAGCACATAATTAGCTGATATTTTTAAATTTATCCGCGTTTTGCAATAACTATGGTTGCGTAATACTATCTTTTTTAATAATATTCAAGTTATTTTAAAATAAATATTTGGTAATTAAAATTATTTATTATATTTAGCGCCGAAAATAAAATAAAAAAGTGGGTTACATAATTTATAGATCAACTAAAAAAAGAGAGCCAGCCTGTTAGAGTAGCCCCTGTAAGGTTTGCAGGGAGAATCGTTTTTTGTTCTTTGTATTATTGTAAAGCTATTGGAAACACTGATAAAGTTTACAGTAAGTCTGTGAAAACGTCCGGTACGCACCGTAAAACGCAAAGTATGCAAAAAAACGTCCAGTAAGGGGTGTAAAACATCCGGTAAGGGGTATAAAACGTCCGGTAAGCGCTCAAAAGTCTACTTACACACCGAAAAACATCCAGTGAGTACTGTAAACCTTCCAGTGAGTGATGAAAAACATCCAGTAAGCACTGAAATTCTTCCAGAAACTACCGTAAAACATAATTTATGGGGTGTAAAACACTCCGTAAGCCCCCGAAGGGTCGCCGGATAAGGTTTTCATGTCGCCGGATAAAGTTTGCGAGCGGTCAGCTAAGGTTTGCGTGGGGAGTGTAAAACGAACTGTGTCATAAAAATTTTCAGTACTTTTGTTTGTCGGGATAAACGGACACTGGCTCTGCTGAGGAGCAACCAGTGAGGGAGTGTAAAACGAACTGTGTCATAAAAATTTTCAGTACTTTTGTTTGTCGGGATAAACGGACACTGGCTCTGCTGAGGAGCAACCAGTGAAGGGATAAACCCGACCGACGGAATAATTATCCTAAAAGTGCTATGTGCAAATGTAGCGCTTTTTTTAATGGATAATAATTCTGGAGTAAAATGCCTTAAAAAACCCATATCAAATTGTATTTATGTTTATTCTGGCTCTTTCTGCAAAGATA
>JGI20225J20221_1001398_pt3 | contig 21579 bp, 20 predicted proteins | sample BioMet4_FD_20221 | JGI IMG/M metagenome (IMG submission 20221)
TCTCAGGGTAAGGAGGGGATGCAAAATAAAACAGTTACAGTTATTTCCAACGATCCTTCTCAGTCTATGGTTACATTAGCTGTCACCGGGACCGTCAAGAAAAAGGAGGAAGCTTCCAATCAGCTGACTCATAAACAAAGCAATTAGCTTTTAATTTTATTTTTTACTGCTCTGCAGTTATACTCTAAATACCTCTCTTGCCGGGAGGTATTTATTTTTTAAAGAACTTTAAATGTAGTAATTTCGCAAAAAATTTGTGAAATGAGTCAGAAGAATCCTGTCTATCATCATGAAAATGATCCTAAATACGTTGGATTAAATGTCAATGCCGGTATTGAAAGACCTGATGTGGTGAATGAAGATTCTATAAAGAGGTTTCTGAAGAAAAGCAAAAGGCCTTTGCTTTCAGTGGATGAATATTTTAACGGGATCAGGAGCGGGAATATACCGATACTCAGCCAGGCTATTACCCTGATAGAAAGCAAAAAGGCCGAGCATCAGAAACTGGCCCAGGAAATCATTATAAAATGCCTTCCTTTTTCAGGAAAGTCGGTAAGATTGGGAATAACCGGAGTCCCGGGGGCAGGTAAAAGCACCTTTATTGAAGCATTGGGCAAACATATAACCCACGATGGAGGGAAACTGGCCGTCCTTGCCATCGATCCCAGTTCAGAAAGGACCAAAGGCTCAATTCTTGCAGACAAGACCCGCATGGAGGAGCTCTCTTCCAATCCTTCGGCCTACATCCGACCCAGCCCTTCAGCAGGCTCTTTAGGCGGGGTGGCCAGGAAAACCCGTGAAACAATGATCTTGTGTGAGGCTGCAGGCTTTGATACTATTTTTATTGAAACTGTTGGCGTCGGGCAATCAGAGACTGCTGTTCATTCAATGGTAGATTTCTTCCTTTTAATCCAGATTGCCGGAGCCGGTGATGAGCTTCAGGGAATTAAGCGGGGCATTATGGAAATGGCAGATGCTATTGTTATTAACAAAGCTGACGGAGACAATATTGAAAAGGCAAATTTAGCCGCTGCACAATTCAGAAATGCGCTCCATCTTTTTCCGCCGTCTCCCTCGGGCTGGATTCCCAAAGTGTTGACCTGTTCGTCCAAGACGTATACCGGCGTACCCGAAATTTGGAATATGATAATGGATTATATTCAAATCACCAGAGGAAGTCATTATTTCGAAGAACGCCGCCATGACCAGGCAAAATATTGGATGTATGAAACAGTGAATGAAAGCCTGAAAAATAATTTCTATCATAATGCTCTTATCCGGAATAAAATTGCCGAATACGAGCACCTCGTATTAACAGATCAATTGAGTTCATTTGCCGCCGCCGGGAAACTGTTGCAAGCCTATTACAAATCCATTGAAAATGATTAAATTTTTTTAAATCAATTGTTTTCATATCTTTGCTTACATTAATTGCTTTAAAAAGGCAAAAAACCTGCATTTTATGAAAAATTTCCTTTTAGGGTTATTATTGCTGTCAGGATTGTTTTCCTGTGCACGTCCGGATGGATTTGTTATACACGGGAAAATTCAGGGGAAGGACAATGGATCGGTAAAGTTGCTCAAATATGTTAATGGACGGCTGGCGACTGAAGATTCAACCAAAATCGAGAAAGGCAGCTTCGTGCTCAAAGGAAAAACAGATCTTCCTGAATTCAGATTTATTACTCTTGAAACCCGTCAGCCACTGGCACAGTTTTTTGCTGAAAACGGAACTATCTATATAAAGGCTTATATGGACTCTTTGAGTAAGACTGAAATCAAAGGTTCAAAATCAAATGAAGAATTTCAGATTCTGACTCATGAAATGTTGAATATAAGCAAAGAAACCGGTCAGCTTCAGCAAAAGTACATGATGGCCCAGCAGCAAGGCGATGAAATTGCCATGAAGCAGGTCAAGGCTGATTATGATGCAATGATACAAAATCAGAAAGTCTATGTCAGAAATTTTATTCGAGAACATCCCAAGTCTACAGTATCTCCTTTAATAGCCCTGATGCAGTTTTCACAAGAGCTGACCCCACACAATATTGATACACTTGTCAAATTTTTGGATCCCTCTATTCAATCTTCCATCTATATTGCTGATCTGAAGAAAATGGCAGATCGTATGCGCATTACTGATGTTGGTGCCCAGGCACCTGATTTCACACTGAATACTCCTGAAGGAAAAGCACTGTCATTATCTTCCCTGCGTGGTAAGGTTGTTTTAATTGATTTTTGGGCCTCCTGGTGTCAACCATGTCGTCATGAGAATCCAAACGTAGTAGCTGTATACAATAAATATAAAGACAAAGGATTTGATATTTTAGGTGTCTCTTTAGATAAAGATAAAGATGCCTGGATTAAAGCCATTGCTGATGACCACCTAACCTGGAAGCATGTTTCAGATCTGAAATATTGGGAGAGTGAGGCAGCTGTTAAATATGGCATTCAGTCAATCCCCTCTTCTGTATTGCTGGATAAGGATGGCAAAATTATTGCCAAGAACCTTCTGGGAGAAGCCCTTGATCAGAAGTTAGCCGAATTATTTAGAAAATAAATTCTGATAATCAGGAGGATGTCCTTTTACCTCTCCTGTAATTGCTTTCAAGAAAGAAAAGAGTTTCAGTATTTTAATCATAATATATTGAGAAACATTAAAATACTGAAACTCTTTTAATTTATGTTCCTTTGTTGTAATTCCTTTTTCATCCTGGAAAAGACTTTAATCATGGTCGTTTCTAATTCTTTGTATTGAAGTCTTTCTTTCCCTATATAAACGATCATTAACGCTAATCTTGCTTCGCCGGAATTCATTGTTTCATAAAGCTGGTCTTTATGAAGACGATATGCTTCCCTCATCCTCCTTTTAAGATAATTCCTGTCATGAGATCTTTTAAAATTTCTTTTAGGTACACTAAAAGAAACTTGAACAGGAGAAAATGTAGAAAATTCTGCGGAAATTTTCCAGATGACTTTTAAAGGATAACATAAAAAAGAATTACCTGAAATAAACAGTTCACCAATAATCTTTTGGCTGCAGAGTCTTTCTTTCTTACTGAAGGTAAAAGAATTCATTTATACGAAAAAAAAGGGGATGTAAAATCCCCTGTTTCAAATTAATTTTCTAAGACTCTTTAGGATATAGACTTTAGGCTACAGGTGCCCAGACCTAACGCCTACAGCCTGAAGCCTTCTTTTATTTGTTATTCTTATTGAACTCTACAATAAATTTTTCAAGAGCCATGGTCATAGAAGGAGCTTCAGGAACAGGAGCTTCGATGTCAAGTCTCAATCCGGCGTCCCTTACTGCTTGTGCGGTGGCAGGACCAAAGGTGGCAATTTTAATTTCCCCCTGTTGAAAATCAGGGAAATTCTGTAATAATGATTTAATTCCAGAAGGACTAAAAAATACAAGAATGTCGTAATTCACATTTTTCAAATCGGATAAATCGCTGCTTACAGTACGATACATAATCGCCTGTTTATAATTTATCTTAGCCTGTTCCAGTTGAGCAGGAATTTCATCCTTGTGAATATCAGAAAGAGGAATCAAGAAATTTTCTTCTTTATGCTTTGAAAGAATGTCTATAAGATCCGTGAACTTCCCATTTGCAAAGAATATTTTTCGTTTCCTGTAAACGATGTATTTCTGAAGATAGAAAGCAGTGGCTTCAGAAATACAAAAATATTTCATGGTATCGGGAATGGTTAGTCTCAATTCCTGCGCTAGCCTGAAAAAATGATCAATGGCTGTGCGACTGGTAAAAATAACGGCCGTATGATTGAGAATATTAATCCGATCCTTTCGGAAATCTTTGGCAGATACCGGTTCTACCTGAATAAAAGGACGGAAATCAATCTTCAGGCTATTTTTTACAGCCAAATCATAATAAGGTGAATTGGCAAAGTTTGGTTCCGGTTGAGAAACTAATATTTTCCTTATTTTCAAATTATTGGCTTTTTAAATTTCTATTTTTATTTTTTCTTCTTATCCCATTGTCATGACCTTAAAGATCAAAAACAAGGGTAAGATTTCAAGGAGACAAAGGTACAAAATCAAATAGAAAATTGAAATTCCTTTTCGATTTCCTATATAAATACTTCTCAGGATCGAAAAAAAATACAACAAAACAATCATGGCCATCATTATCCATACAGTGACAAAGGTGACCCTTGGCTCAATCGCATGGATAGTGACAATCGGCAATAAAAATATGCCCAAAGCTTTATAAAACAGGAACATGTTGAAGGTTGACTCATCAATCCTATCTTCAAGCATAATAACAGTACCCACTGCGTGATACATCAGATTCTTCAGGAACAAAAATCCATTGATACAAATAACCAGTATGAGGAAAAATAGTAACCCCGGTAAGCCCGGAATGTTCACATTATTAAACTGCAGAATCTGATATACTGCAAGAGGAACTATCAGATAATAGATAAAGTTAAGCCTGATATTACCGTACAATTTTTTATATCCGCTCTCGCTGTAAAGTCTTGTCGCCGCGCTTACCTTTACCAGGCTTACCATTAGAAGATTAAGATATTTATTAAATCCTACCCGCAAGGATGCAAACAGTATCCAGGCCAGTAAAAGAATTCCCAGTAACCAGTCTTCTCTTTGAAAAGCAAGGATTTTACCTTCTCTCCCGTAAGGTTTGGACGATATTTCCGTGGAGGTACGTATTTGTTGCTGGAAGAGGGAATCTGAAAGATATTCTACGTTACCAAATCCGACAGTATCACCTTCCGTACTATAGTAACCCGGATTCCCGGTGTAAATATTCCAGAGTGAATCCGGAGTAGTATTTATAGACTGCTGTTCTTTGCCCGAATAGTTTCTTTGCCAGGTCTGCTCCCTGTCTTTCTGATCAATCTGATTCAATGCCTTTGTGGAAGAGGTGTCAAAAGATTTCTTAGGCAGGACCAGTTTACTCTTTTGGGTATCTTTATAAACCTGAGACTGTCCCTTTTGTGTACCCGGGGAAGCCACTTTTGTTTTTGGGAAATCATTTTTTTCAGCAACCGACATAAACTGATTTTTCACACTGCAAATATAATAAATAAGCAAAGATCCGTTAATTATGAATGAGAAGACATTATGATGTTTTTCAATCTCAAGTTTTAGTTGACTCCTGGAGAGGAGCAAAATAAAATATCCCGGTAATTTATTTTGCTCCTCTCCAGGAGTCAACTGATGCAGTGTATAGGAAAGCACATGCTGAAGTATTCGGAAATGTTGATAAATATTTCGCTCCTTATATTGTTCGCCAAAATGATGGTTCCATTAAAAAATCACATTTACGCGATTTTTCGCCGGAATTAAATAGTGGCTATCACCTTGTTCCACAGATTCTGGCCGGCAACGCCGAAGATTTTATATTTCTCTCTAAATTGTTGATTGATGCCGGATACAACGAAATTAACTGGAATCTTGGGTGCCCTTACCCAATGGTTACCAACAAAGGTCTGGGATCAGGTTTACTGGCATCGCCTCATAAAATTGGAGAAATTCTTTCAGAATCTCTTCCCAAGGTTTCTTGTCCTGTCTCCGTTAAAATGCGCTCAGGTTTCAGTTCTCCGGATGAAATTTATTCTGTAATTCCGGTTTTAAACCAATTTCCCTTGCATGAAATCATTCTTCATCCCAGAATAGCCGGGCAACTATACCGGGGAGCGGCTGATCCTGAAATATTTATTCAGGCCGTCAGTTTAAGTAAGAATCCTATGGTTTATAACGGAGATATTCTCAACGGGGAGGATTTCAGAAAACTGGAAAATTTGTTTCAAAATCAAACAACATGGATGATTGGTCGCGGCATTCTTAAAAATCCATTTCTGCCATCTGAAATCAAAGAGGAAAATGTTTCACTTCAGACCCGATCAAAACTCCTGAGACAATTTCACGATCGTATTTATTATGAATATTCGAAATTACTTAGTGGAAAGAGTCATCTTCTGATGCGTATGTTAAAATTCTGGAGTTATTTTTGTTTCTCATTTCCAGATCCGCATAAAACATTGAAAAGAATAAAAAAAGCCGGCTCATTGTCCAAATACGATGAGGCAGTAAGTGAAAATTTCTATAGATTGATTGATTATGAAGAAAACTAATGCTGCAAGAATACTGGATCGCCTTAAAATTAATTACGAACTTGTGGAATATGATGTTGATCCGGAAGATCTTAGTGCCATACATTTAGCCCAAACTTCAGGCCTTCCTTTGGAAAAGGTTTACAAGACGCTTGTTCTTCAGGGTGATCGGAACGGGATCTTTGTTTGTGTTATTCCGGGAGGTAAGGAAATTGATCTCAAAAATGCTGCTGTTGTAAGTTCGAATAAAAAAGCAGCCATGATCAAAATGAAAGAACTGGAACCTTTAACGGGTTATATCAGGGGAGGGTGTTCACCCATTGGAATGAAAAAAAATTATCCTGTTTTTATTGATGAATCCGCTTTCGCAATGCCTTTCATTTATATCAGCGCCGGAATGCGTGGCTTACAGATTAAGATCAAACCTAATGATTTGATTTCTGCAGTTAAAGCCACAAAGGCGGATCTCACAGCTGACGCCGCCTCTTCTTCGGAAGGAGTAATGGACGATTATCAGTGAGCCTCCAGCCAGTTTTCCGCCGCATTCATTTCCACCAGAAGAGGAACCGCTAATTTTACAGCATTCTCCATCTCATACTTTACGATACTCTTTACTTTTTCCAGTTCCGGTTTGTATACATCGAAATCCAGTTCGTCATGAACCTGGAGAATCAGTTTTGAAGTAATCCCTTTTTCTTTAAACCGGGCTGCGATATTCACCATTGCTATTTTAATGACATCTGCCGCCGAACCTTGTATAGGGGCATTGATAGCATTTCTTTCTGCAAATCCCCTCACGGAGGCATTGGCAGAATTGATATCTGAAATGTACCGTTTCCTTCCCAGGATTGTTTCTACATAACCTCTTCTGCGAGCCAGAACAAGTTGTTGATCCATGTATTCTTTTACCTGGGCAAAATTGGTAAAGTAATCATCAATGAGTTGTTTGGCCTCGCTTCTTGGGATATTTAACCTCTGTGCCAGCCCAAAAGCTGAGATTCCGTAAAGTATCCCGAAATTAGCGGTTTTTGCCTTCCGTCTCATATCGCTCGTAACTTCCTCAAGTGGAACGTTGAAAATCCGCGAAGCAGTTGCCGCATGTATGTCCTCACCTTTTGTAAAAGCCTCGGTCATCACCTTGTCTTTTGAAAGTGCGGCCATGATCCGGAGTTCAATCTGGGAATAGTCGGCTGCCAGGAACAGATGGTTTTCATCGCCAGGAATAAAAGCCTTCCGGATTTCCCGTCCATTTTCATCTCTTATGGGGATGTTCTGAAGATTCGGGTTCGTGGAACTAAGTCTCCCGGTAGCTGCAATAGTTTGATTAAAAGAGGAATGAATCCTTCCCGTTTCAGGGTTAATCATTTTCGGCAACGTTTCAACATAAGTCGAAAGGAGTTTCTTTAGTCCCCTGTGCTCAAGAATTTTATTCACTATCGGGTGACGATCGACGAGGTTTACGAGTACGTCCTCACTGGTGGAATATTGTTTTGTTTTGGTCTTTTTAGCATTAGGATCAATGCGTAATTTTTCAAATAAAATATATCCCAGTTGCTTTGGGGAAGAGAGATTGAAGGATTCGCCGGCCATGTCAATGATCACCATCTCCAGTTTGTTGATCTGTTCCTTTAATTCAACCGCATATTCTTCAAGGGCTTTAACGTCGATCTTTAGTCCTGTCTGCTCCATACCGATCAACACTTTGAGAAGAGGCATTTCCACCTCCCTGAAAAGCGTATCAACCCCCGACTTTTGCATGTCTGCTTCAAGCAGTGGCTTCAACTGGAAAGTGACGTCTGCATCTTCACAGGCATATTCCTTAATTTTCTCAAACTCCACGGTACGCATGGAAAGCTGGTTCTTGCCCCGTTTTCCGATCAGCTCTTCTGTTGGAACTTTTTTATATCCCAGGTAAATTTCGCTCAGAAAATCCAGATTATGGTTAAGCTCGGGCTGAATCAGGTAATGAGCAACCATGGTGTCAAAATATTCTCCCTTAATTTCAATTCCGTACCGGGAAAGCATCAGAATATCGAACTTCGTATTCTGACCTACCTTCAGTATCTTTTCATCTGCAAAGACATCTTTAAACTCCTGGACAATGGAACAGGCTTCTTCCCTATTTTCCGGGATCGGAATGTAATAAGCCTCACCTTTTTTATAGGCAAAAGACATTCCCACCAATTCATTCACGTTAGGATCAATTCCTGTTGTTTCTGTATCAAAAGCAAATTCATGTACTTCTGATAATTCACCAATAAGTTGCAATCGCTTTTCAGGACTGTTTACCAGATGATACAGATGTTTTGTAGAATAGATACTTTCATGTTTCCCTTTTTGTGAGGATTGAGCCTGCATCTGTTCTTCCAGACTGAACAGCGTGCCTTGTTCTGTCGGCGGAGTCACCGGAGAAACCTTTTCGTTATTTCCCAGTACTCTTGCAGCAAGGGCCCGGAATTCAAGTTCGTTGAAAACTTCACTTAATCCTGTGTAATCCGGTTCCCTATGTACCAGATCCTCTGGTTTGCAGTCCAACGGCACATCCAGGATAATTTCTGCCAGGCGGCGGGACATCCGCACCTGTTTCTCGTAATTCAGGAGATTTTCTTTTACTTTGCCCTTAAGCTTATCAATATTCTGGTAAATCCCTTCCATACTTCCGAACTCTCCGATAAGTTTCTCAGCTGTAACAGGCCCAATACCCGGGCATCCCGGAATATTGTCGGAGGTATCGCCCATTAATCCCAGAATATCGATTACCTGCGTGGGATTGTTAATCTTGTACTTTGCGCAGATCTCTTTCAAACCCAATTTTTCGATGCCGTTCCCCATCCGGTTGGGTTTGTAAATAAAGATATTATTCGATACAAGCTGCCCGTAATCTTTATCCGGGGTGACCATATATACCTGAAATCCTTGTTTTTCATATATTTTGGCAAGGGTCCCGATTACATCGTCTGCTTCAAAACCTTCCTTCTCGATGATTGGAATATTATAAGCCTCGATGATCTTCCTGATCCAGGGGACAGCTGCCCTGATATCCTCCGGCATGGCTTCCCTTTGCGCTTTATAATCCTCAAAAACCTCATGACGGAAAGTAGGGCCTTTCATATCAAAGGCCACCCCAATGTGCGATGGATTCTCCGTTCTCAAAAGTTGTTCGAGAGTATTGACAAAACCGAGCATGGTTGAGGTATTCAGCCCTTTTGAATTTATTCTGGGAGCATTGATAAAAGCAAAATAGGAGCGGTAAATCAAAGCATATGCATCAAGCAGGAAAAGACGATTCATCTTTAAATTATCTGTTTCAGTTCGACCTAAAATTAATAAAAAAGCCGGCAAAATGCTTTCTGCCGGCTAATTATATTATTCATAAATGGGTTTAATTTCCGCAAGAACATTTCTCGAGGCAATCAAGAAGGCCGCTTAATTCTTTGTGTTTGAGAAAATAATAAGTATTCTTGCCGTCACGTTTTGAGCCGAGAACCCCCTTATTTTTCAGGATTCCAAGATGATGAGAGGTTGTAGACTGTTCAATGCCCAGTTTCTCATGGATCTCTGTTACAGTAAGTTTAACTCCCCCGTCAAGAAAACCGACAATGGCGATTCGCATCGGATGGGCAATTGCCTTTAGCATCTCGGCTGCCATTGGTAATTTTTCAATATCAAATTCTGAATAGTTCATTTTAATAACTCATCTTACGCAAGAATGTTGTTAAATTAGGGGGGTAAAAATATACGATAGTGGAAAACTTTGCAGACTTGTACACCGACTATTTGATCAGCTCGACATCGTATGCGACCTCAACAGGAATGGCCGCGTTGTTGTCGATAAGCCATGATAAAATTACCAGGGAGTTAACATGCGGGAATTATGATTCCAAATATTTGTGGAAAAAGGTTAAGCCATATATTGAAGAATTAACAAGGAGTTGTGAACCTATCGTGTTGAGTTTTGATGATTCGATAGAGGAGAAGTTCTATACGGACGAGAACGAACTGATTTGCTGGCATTGGGACCATGTTTTTAACCGATCAGTAAAAGGTGTCAATTTTCTTACAGCATTGGTGGATGTGCAGGGGATGCGTTTGCCCTGTGCGGTTGAGTTTGTCAAGAAAAACTGTTGGATAACCGATAAAAAGACAGGGAAAATAAAACGAAAGGCAGACAAGACAAAGAACGAGATGTTCAGGGAGATGATCACCCAATGCCATAAGAATTTTAATTTTGATTATGTAGTTTGCGACAGTTGGTACTCCAGTGTTGAAAATATGGAACTTGTCAAGGGGAAATTGGGTAAGGGCTTTGTAATGGCATTAAAATCGAACCGGAAGGTGTCATTAGGTAAGGAATCAGAGGATGCAAAAAAATATATAAGCATCGAATCGTTGCAGCCGGGACGGCAAACCGTGGAGGTCTGGCTCGAAGGAGTTGACTATCCGCTGTTGCTTGTAAAGCAAGTCTTCAAAAACGGGGATGGTACAGTGGGCGAGTTGTACTTGGTTTGCAGCGATTTGAGCTTATCATACGACCAAATCATTACAATCTACAAAAAACGGTGGGGCGTAGAAGAATATCACAAATCCATAAAAAGTAATTTGGGTTTTGCCAAGTCGCCAACGAAAACGGTCAAAACCCAATCGAACCATTTTGTATTATCCATTCTGGCTTATATTAAGATGGAGTGGTTAAAACAAAGGACTAACCAAAACCACTTTGCGATGAAAGCGAGGATTTACCAGGCTGCCCTCAAAGCTGCACAAGCAGAACTGCTAAAGTTATCAACACCTGTGGCTGCTTAACTGAATATAGGAATGAATTTTTTGCGTAACATGAGTGAATTAAATAAAAATGCTTAAGAAAACTTCTGTTTTGGCGGGAGCCCTTATAATTACTTTTATCGGCAGTGGGGAAACACAAATAAATTGCATAGATCAAAAAGAAGTGTCGAAAACTGAAAGTTCCACTATCCCTCTCAACGTACAAAAGGTTTTTCAGGCTTCCTGCTTCGATTGTCATACCCGGGGAGGGAAGAAAATGGCAATGAATCATGTTAATTTTTCAGAATGGGATAAATATTCCGCAGAAAAGAAAGCTACGAAGTCTGCAGATATCGTCAAAATGTTGAAAAAGGGTTCAATGCCTCCCAAATTGTACAGACGAACACATCCTGAAAAAGTTCCAACACCTGATCAGGTAACTTTGATATTGGAATGGGCCGATTCCCTGAACAAAAAATGATTCACCGGATACTGTAAGATTGTTGGTTAAACTCAACCATTAAAAAATTTGTATGGAAAATGAATTGACTGAAGCGAATTTAATTACTGATACTGGATATAAATGGGCAAAGGTCTTAGCTTCATCAACTCCGGTAAAGTCAGCATCCGGTGAGGCTCTTTCTTTAAATCGTTCTTGAAGAAAAGTTTAAAACCGGTAAATTGGACAGGCTCTGAATAAATAAAATATTTGTAGGTAGCCTTCTTCAATTCGGGAGGTCCCCAACCATCCATGTTCATCACCAGTTGAACTTCGGGGTGCAGTTTTATATTCCGGGCGCTGGTAACCATGCCTTTTGTGAAACGATGGACAATGAAGATCTTGGGGGGGAGATTGTTCTCTTTGATTAGTTTAACCAGGAAGTCTGAACAGTAATTCACATCAGCCGCATCATAAGTCCCAATCACTGTCCCAGGGCGGCGGCCATCTTTCATCGAAAATTCAGGATCAATAGCCAAATGAACATTGGGCATTTTCAGATATTTTTCCAGTTTGGGAAGTTCCTCGGCAATTCGGCTTAATGCCACCTGTATATCGAGGAAGACGATCATGTCTTTTCTCATTTTTGAGATTTGAAGAACCGAATCGATCTGCTTGTCCGGCATTCTGGTTCTGTATTTACCATCTTTTCCGGGCAGCCCCTGGGCTACAATGGCAATATAATGAAGGGCTGGTTGTACCGGTGTTTCTGGATCTGCCGATTCCCATTTTTTCACTTCTTCATCAAGCCTGTTCAGCATCTGGACAGGAGGCAATTCTCCAAGGATACCCATCTTTTTTGAATACAGATTACCATAAAAAGCCACGATTCTTTTAAAAGGCAATATCGCACCCGGGAGAGGATACGGTTGCTTTTTTACAGGCCAAAAACCAGTGGTATCTCCATTAGCAAGGCTGAGCATCTTCTGATCATATTTTGTCGTATCCAGTGGGGGAAGAGATTGGGCTTTTTGAGTCGAATCCAGGTTTACAACTTTTTTTATTTCCGCTGAGATGGTATCCTTCGTATTGTTGGTCTTTGTCTTTTGGGAAGTATTAACGCAATTCATCAGAAATGCATTCAGGAAAATAAATGCTAAAAATAAAGGTCTCTTATGTAAGATCATAACTAATTCGTTAAGTGCCGATGAGCTGTTTTGGTCTTTTCAGGGATCTGATTAAGTTTTCCCCGCATCAAAGATAATAAACTACTCTCATCTCCTCAGGCTGCAATAAATAATCCTATAAAAAAGATGTCATGATTTTATAATCGGGTGTCCCGTCGAGGTGTTTCTTTTATGCTCTGCATCTTATTTTGGCATCATACTCCGAACTCTGGCCGCAATTCCTGTATCCGGATGCGCGATTGTCCTCATTTTTATTGGCTTTCTGTACGTTTACGCTACAGTGTCTTATTTCCCATTTTATTAATCAGAGTTCGATCTGATAAATTTGGAAATCAAAGACTCACAGTAGTAATTCAATCTCCTCAATCCCTTTGGATTTAAGTCTCCCGAAGATTTTTTACTACTTTTACACCATTATATGTATATTTCAATTAAGAAGTAGTCCATTTTTCAGTCGAAAAGTATACCACTTAGTCATAACAGAATGAGAATAAAAACCTCATTTTTAAAGCATGATAAGTATGTATACAAAACAAGAGATCATCATCCGCAGTTACCGTGAAGGAAAAAGTCAGCGACGAATATCGCATGAACTACAAATAAGCCGCAAGACGATAAGAAAGTATATTGAGGATTACAAGAATCTTCAAAAGGGATCAGTGAAGCCGGAAACGGTTCTTTCGAGGTATCTGTCAAGTCCTCCTCTTTACAAGGTTGGAGAAAGGAGCAAAGTTCGATTGACCGAAGAAGTCCAGACTGTTATAGACACTTTGCTTGAAGAAAACGGCAAGAAGATGCAACAGGGCCTGCAAAAGCAAATTCTGAAGAAAATAGATATTTTGCAATTGCTTCATGAACAAGGCCTGGAGATAGGCTATACCACTGTGTGCAATTATATCAGCGCAAAGCAAGGGAAATCAGCTGTGGGCAAGGAGACTTTTATTCGTCAGCAGTACCAGCCGGGATCAGCCTGTGAGTTTGACTGGGGTGAGATAAAACTAAACATCGGAGGGAAAGTGTGCCGTTTTCAACTTGCCGTGTTTACCTCCTCTTACAGCAATTATCGTTATGCTGTCATATACCAGCGCCAGGATACCCTGGCTTTTATGGAGTCACATGTTTCATTTTTTGAACACATAGGGGGTGTTTACCACCAGATGGTTTATGACAATATGCGCGTTGCTGTTGCCAAATTTATTGGTAAACACGAGAAAGAGCCCACCCGGGCACTGCTCCAACTCAAGGGCCATTACCAGTTTGGCCACCGTTTTTGCAATGCCTACAGCGGAAATGAAAAAGGGCATGTTGAACGCAGTGTGGAATACATCAGAAGAAAAGCCTTTGGTTTTAAAAGCGACTTTGCCAACACGAAAGAAGCCGAAAAACATCTGGAATCAATTATTACCCGGATAAATCAAGCCAAACAGCAATTAACCGGTCGCACAGCAATGGAGATGTTTGCAGATGAGAAAAAGCTGTTATGGCAATACACGGGACCACTGGCATGTTCAGATTCGATACAATTGAGAGTGGATAAATACGCAACAATCAGTTACTGCACCAACCGTTATTCAGTATCTGATAAACTGGTTGGGTGTTTTGTTGATGTTAAAGTATCTAGCAACACAATTGAAGCGTACAACCAAAACAAGCTCGTTGCGTCGCATCAGCGCGATTACGGTAAACATCAGTGGATCATCTCCATTGAGCATTATCTGGATACTCTGAGACAAAAGCCGGGGGCCTTGGACGGGAGTGCAGCCCTTACATGCAGCCCGTATCTGAAAAAACTATATCTGCAATTTTATACCGATGCTCCCCGTGACTTTATTGACTTGCTTCATTATTGTTGCCAATATAAAATTAGTGCAGAAAATCTGGAAGCCACCGTTTCACGGCTGGTCGGCCTTTGCACCCAAGGCATCACCACGGAGAAGTTAACCGCTCTTCTGGGTAATAAGCCCCGGGAAGAGGCCATACCGGTGGCCTTAAATAATCAAACGGCATATATGGCCCAGGAACAACTCAGACAGGTCACCGCATTAATGAATTAAAACAACCCTGGAAATGAAGTTACAAAGCGAAATAAAAACACAAATTGCCAGGTACAGTAAAGAACTGCATCTGCCTGTTTTCCGCAACGAGTTTGAACAGGTGGCGCAGGAGGCGGCCAAAGAAGGGGCAGACTATGAGACATTCCTTTTACGGCTAATGGAGAGGGAATATGATACCCGGTTGGAAAACAGAAAGAAAGCACAGATCAGGCTGGCTGGTTTTCCGGCCAAACTATATCTTCATGATTTAAAGCGTGATTTGCTCCCTGTTGATGCCGCAGGAAAACTGGCCATGCTCGAACGGCTCGACTTCGTCGCATCGGGACAAAACATCATACTGGCCGGAAATCCGGGAACAGGCAAGACCCATATTGCGATCGGCCTGGGATTAAAAGCTTGTCTGCAGGGCTACCGGGTCTATTTTACCACCGTACATGGGCTGCTGACACAACTGCGCGAATCACACGCACAGCGAACGCTGCGGCAGATGGAACTGCGATTTGAAAAATATGATCTGGTAATCTGTGATGAATTTGGTTACATCTCTTTTGACAAGGAAGGCGCAGAACTGCTCTTTAATCATCTCTCGCTTCGGGCAGGACGCAAATCTACAATTGTTACCACCAACCTGGGTTTTGACCGGTGGAAGGAGATTTTTGGTGATCCTGTACTCACTGCAGCATTGGTAGACAGATTGACCCACAAGGCACATCTGGTAAATATGAATGGAGAATCTTACCGGTTAAGAGAAACAAAAGAAATGATGAAAAAATGAAAAATAAACAGCCACAAATCCGGGCTCCAGTACTCTTGTGATCGGGGTACCCCGATCACAAGAGTACTGCCTTTTTATTTATTTAAAAATGGTATACTTTTGGATTGAACTACTGGTATACTTTTCGACTGAAATAAGCAATTATACTTTTGCTATAATCATACCTTTTCTACTATTGCAAACCCGGCATGTTGCTTCACAAGTAAGAACAGCTTTTTATCCTCCCGTCCGGCTTTTCTCCCGGGGAGAAGTAAATGATAAGAACAACGTTTACAGTTCTTCGTTAATTATGAAAGAAAAGTTTCCAAAACACCTTTGTGGGTGCGTCAGTTAATTATTATATTTTTATAAGATCTAATCTGAATGTTTCATGACTCCCCCTTCCACACGTACGATATGGAGTATTGCCTGGCCTATCATGTTGAGCCTGGCAGCGCAGAATGTGGTAAATGTCACAGATACTGCGTTTTTAGGCCATCTGGGAGAAGTTGAATTGGGTGGATCTGCTATCGGGGGCTTATTTTATACAACTCTTTATATGGTTGGATTTGGATTTACCATCGGGGTACAGATCCTGATTGCTCGTCGTCATGGAGAAGGAAATTTCCCGGCCATAGGCAGAATATTTGAGAACAGTCTCTATTTTCTTGGCTTAACCTCCCTTATGATTTCAGTACTGGTTTTTTTCTATGGATCCTCTGTGTTAAAACCCTTTATGTCCTCTCAACCTATATTCGATGCTAGTTCGATCTATTTGAAATACAGGGTTACAGGATTGTTTTTTTCTGCCATAGGGTTGCTTTTTAGATCCTTTTATACAGGGATTGCTTATACCCGCCATCTTAGCATCAGTTCTGCTATTATGGCCTTTTTAAATGTTGGATTGGACTATGCCATGATTTTTGGCCATTGGGGATTTCCCCGGATGGGAATTGCGGGAGCGGCTATAGCATCGGCCATATCAGAGGCCAGTGCCACCATCTATTTCCTAATTGTGACAATCGGGAATCCAAGAGTGAAAGAATTTGCCCTGTTTAAATGGGTTAAACCTGAATTGATCATTATCAAAAATACATTAGGGATTTCCGTTTTTGTTATGATGCAGATGGTGCTTTCCCTCGGCAGTTGGTTCGTCTTTTTTATGTTTATTGAAAAGATGGGAGAGAGGCCTCTTGCTGTTTCCAATATTATCCGAAGCATTTATCTTTTACTGATGATTCCCGGCTGGGCCCTTTGTTCTGTTACCAACACTTTGGTTAGCAATTCCATGGGAAAAGGAAACCCCGAAATGGTTATTCCGATCGCAAAGAAGATGGTTGCATTTTGTGTGATCTCAATGTTTATCGTTTTAACCGCAGCCGGAATTTTTCCTAAAGACATTATTTCACTCTACACCAATAACCAAAGCCTGATTGAGGCAACAATCCCTTCTTTTTACCTGATAATTGTAGCTCTTTTTTTCTTTGCACTGGTGAGCATTCTTTTCAACGTAGTATTGGGAACAGCAAATACAAACATCTCCTTTTTTATAGAAGCTTTTACTTTAACGGTTTATCTGGTTTATGCCTGGTACCTGGCTGTTCGGCTTAATCTGAAAATTGAATTGGTCTGGACCTCTGAATTTGTTTACAGCTCAATTCTCGGAACTTTATCTCTACTCTACCTTTATAAAGGTAAATGGCGCGAAAAACAAGTCTGATGAAGTTCTTTGTAATCCATCAGATATAATTTTTACTGGTTGTGCAGTGAAATAAATAAGAAGTTCATTCATTTTTCCGATCAAAAATTTTATTTGCTAACGATTAAATCTTTTAATGGCACATCGGAGATTATTTCAAGAGTAATTCAGATGTGTTAAAAATTGAATTTAAACCATTGGAAATATGATGTTTGAGAGGCCAGTCCAGATAATTAAGGTCGTGATTATGCCCTTCATAGAAGAAACATTTTAGGTTTGTTTTATTTGCTTCTTTAAATTTGGATTGAATATCGTAGACCCCATCAATGGGCACATTGCTATCATCAATGCCATGAAATATATAAATTGGAATATCAATCCTTAGTAACCTAGTTTTGTTGGCTTCAAGCTGAAAGTGTTCTTTAAGCCATCTGCTGGTTACTTTAAAATAATTTTTCCATATCCAGGCATCATTTCCTGAATCGATCATTTTTAGAAGATATTCGTAATAGTTAGCCGTCTTGGATGCAAAATCTCGGAAGTCAAGAGTATTGTCTTTTACAACATCAAGTGCGTCAAAAGAAACATTTTTAAGGACTTTAGTCCTACCAATGACAGCCATTGAATCTGTTGATTCATATTCCTCCCTGCTAATGATATTGTCTTTGTTTACATCAAAGAATTTTCTAAGGTTTATAATTGAAGAAACACCTGAAAATTGCCATTTGATGATATCAAAGAGGTTCTCATTGGCATAGCCAAACAATAACAGTGCATCCACTCTTTCAGCCCTTCTGTCTGCAACCATGGATGCGATAATTGTTCCTTCACTCGCGCCCAATAATGCGATTTTGGATTGTTTAAGCCGGGAATCTTTTCTTAAACACGATATGATAGACTCAATATCCACGACTTCTGTTGACGGCAGGTATTTTGCATATTTGATAGAATCTATGATATCATACATTGGGGGCTTGTCGCTAATTTCCACTCCGCGCCGGTTGTAAGTAAAAAAGCCGATTCCCCTTCTAGTAAACTCATCTGCGAACAGGTCGAAATAATTAAACTCGATATTGCCGATTTTCCGCTTATTCAGATAAGTGTTGGGCCCGGTACCGTGAACAAATATCACGATCATCTGAACATTGCTGCTGTCTTTTGGCAGTACCAGTTTACCGTCAATTGTTTCGCCATCCGAAAGCCGGACTTTAATAATTTCAGAACCAGAGGCACAAATGCTGAGACCTACGATAATTAAAATAACAATTAGTTTTTTCATCTTGATTTATTTAAAAAGGGCCAGACAGATTATAAATTTGAATAACAAATTTGTTTATATAAGTTTTCAAGGTATTTAAGATTATTGCGTTGCTTCTGTCTGATTTTAATTACAACTACAAGACTCACAATCAAGCCGGTTATAAATCCGAATGTTAGGCCAAAAATGGATACTTTATTTTTGATGACTTCTATTAATGAGCTATGTTCATAATACACATGTATTGATAAAAAAGTAAGAATAAAAAAAAAGGGTAAGAGATAGTAAACTGTTTTATTGGATGTTCTTTTCGATAACATTTCTATTTTAAATTTAAGCCATTCTTTTAATGGTAAATTGGATCTATTGTTTTTTAAGTTATAGATGGACCAGATAGAACTTGTCAAGGCCAATAAAGTGCAGAAAGTAAGTAATAAATTATTTAACCTGTAAAGCAAGTCGTTCCATCGATTTGTCATGGTGATGATTAAATAAGTGATGAACCCAAGACTTGTCAGGGCTGAAAAAGCAAGATGGTATATATACAAATTAATGCTTTTCTTTACTTTGGCGTTAAGTAATTGATTCAGGTCATCTTTTGATTTAAATTCTATTTCCGAATCAATCTTATTCCATATATTTTGTAAATCCTTTTCATTCATGGTCTAAATGATTTAAAATTTCTTTTAAAATTTTTTTTGCCCTGTTGATCTTGACTCCAACATTTGATTCCGATATTCCGATTATTTCGGAGATCTCATTATAGCTTTTTTCTTCAAGATACAATAACATTATTGATTTGTCGATTTCGTTTAATTGATAAATAGCCTTCATGAGTAATCTGACATTCTCATTTAATGATATTTCTTCAAAAGAATCAGCCACATCTGGTGATTCAGGTAAAACATCATGATATTCTAGTTGATTGTTTCTCTTTAACTTAGAGATTGATGTATTTATTGAAACTGCGTACATCCATGAGCCTATACTCTTTCTATTTTGCAAGTCCGGGAATGATTTCCAAAGTTGGTATACAATTTCCTGAAAATTATCTTCTCGGTCTGTTCTATTTCGAAAATAGATTAGATTGACTTTGTGAATAATGCCTTGATAATTTGATAATATTTCAAGAAAATCCTCTTTCATTGTAATTTCATGATCGATTTGGTTCTAATAAGGTATCGCTTTTGAATAATTTCTTACAAAGAAGTATTTAAAAATGTAATTTGCTGATCCGAATCATTTTTTGATTAATTAACACTGTTGTCCGGTGAAACTGGAATTCTCTAATTTTTCAATTGTAAAGTTCTGATATTTAATTGATGGAATTCAATTTTTTAGAAATAAGTCCCGTCCATTTCAGGGAACAAGGTGTTTTTATGCTGTCCATCATGCTCTAGTGAGGTTTACCCAAAGATTAAGTTGTCAATTCCTCTCTTACATCAATCCAAGTGATAAAACCTATTGTATGACCTATGAGGTAGACTTAAATCGGATTCAGATTATTAGTTTACATGCCCAAGAAGGCTTTGGAAAAGTGACCGTAAACGAAAAAAGTTTTATGAAACGAATTTCATAAAACTTTTTTCAAAACCTTCCGAACATTAAGTTCCAGAAGTTTTTGCCGACTCTTTCAAATTATAGCTCTTAGTTCACCACAATCTGTAAATTTTTTCCCGGAGCTATTTCGAAATTCTTTACTTTGACCATCAATGGTTTATCGCAATAGAAGGTCGAAGTACCATTTTGTTCCAAATGTTGAACAGTCCCGGAGTTATCTTCCAGATCGAATACCAGACCGGATTTGTTGCTGATTGTAACTTTTTTACCTTTTCGGGTAATGTTCACGCAAGAATTGAAAAGCGGTTTAATCCACTCCTCTTTCCCTCTCACCATATCATCGGTATAGGTTGCTGTCTGACCTTTGAAGAGAGCTTCTTTTACTCCCTCCAGGGATCTTTCCTTGGCAAATACAAGAGTCATCGGCCGGTGAGAATTTACAAGATCATAAGTCATGGAAATAGGCTCATGGCTGTCAGTATTTGCAAAAACTGTTAAATTCTTTTGCAGATCCCAACCGAATGCGATGGCGTAATACTCCTTGTCATTATATATTTCAATACCATTCATTAATCCATTCTCATATAGCCAGGTATGGATATCCAGCCAACGTGTGGTATCAGGTTGCTGAGCTTTCCATCCAGGATGGTTCCAAAGAATAAATGCTCCCTGACTTTTGGCCTCCTTGATTGCTTCCTTGAAATCTTCCTTTGCCAAGGCATTTGCATCAGTAATAAACAGCGTATTGAAATGTCCGGGTGGCATGCCTCTTGTAATCTCTATCCCTTTGACAAGTAAAATGTTCCTTTTTTCGGCATAAGGTTTTTCGATATCATAAGATCGGTTCAGATCAACGGAAATATCTTGCTTGTGGGGTCGGAATTCAAGATGATCTGTCGATGCTATGACGTCCAATCCTTCATTAACTGCTTCATCCACCCGTAAGGTGGGCCAGACCAGACCATCAGAAAAAACCGTGTGGATATGGAAATCTCCTTTCAGCGTAAGATATCCCGGGATATCCGGAATATTGATCTTTTTGGCTTTCTGGCTGTAGGTACAAATAGCCAGCATAACCAGGAACCAGGATAACAGTATTCTTTTTTTCATAATCTGTGAGTTAAATCGCTGCAAGATATAAAATTTTAAAATCAATAATAAAAACTTAAATTAACTTAATTCAATGTCGTTTAGTTAAGAGAATCAAATTGGATTGGAACACTGATGACACTGATCTAACTGATTTCCACAGATTTTACAATTAAATAAATAAGAAATAAATTAAAGATTTTCACAGATCATCTTCGATGAGACAAAATCTTCACAGATCATTGCTTCCAAATCTGTGGCTATCTAATTCATCGAAGATGATCTGTGAGGATCTGTTTTCATTGACGTATATCTAAAATATCATCAATTTACAATTTAAAAAATCCGTGTTCATCCGTAACATCTGTGTCATCTGTGTTCTGATTTTCCTTAACTAAACGACATTGGAACTTAATTAAATAAATCATGGCGCTTAACTTTCAAATGTCTTTGTATATAAAGAATGATAAAATTTTAAAACATTGATTATAAATGTTTAGTGTAATTATTCTGGGGCCGGCGTGAATTTTAAAATGTCATAAAGAGTTTATACTTTTAAACCAATATTTGAAAATAAAAATTATGAAAGTTCTCATATTTTCTTTTTTCATATTGTTTTTGTATGGCTGCGCTGAAGTCAACGTGAAAAAGGTTTACATCCCCGATATTCCCGGGTATG
>JGI20225J20221_1001626_pt1 | contig 21579 bp, 25 predicted proteins | sample BioMet4_FD_20221 | JGI IMG/M metagenome (IMG submission 20221)
TACCTTCCTGTTTTACCTGTACGGGTTACGATTGCCTTTTGGACTTAACGACTTTCGGCTCGCTTGTCCGCCGTACAAGCCTTAGTAACAGGTTTCTGTCCGTAAGGCCACGATTTCGCTATCGCTTCTTCTCGCCCGCACCTCACGGTACGAACCTTGCGAGTCGCTATGGGGTTCGTCGGCAACTACGCCCCTTGTGGACTTTCACCACAGACTGACGGCATGCCCGTCATACCGAAAATAGCCAGCCTCACAAAATCGGCTGGCATGTATTTATTAATATTTCAAAATTTATTTATTCATTCTATTCACTTTTAATCTTTGTATCAACTGCTTCGCTTACATTATTGAAAATCATATTTTCTATAACTTTTTGTATCTTTCCTTTTATTGTCCTTGCGTTTTCACCAGAAAGCATTATTTCTCTACTCACAATTTTATAAACTTCATCGAACTCAACATCGATTTGGGTTTCATCAATAATTCTATTGATTTCATCAGTTGCTATCCTATATACTGTTGTCGCATCAAACTCTTTAAAGTGAATCAATTTATCGATTCTATAAAATACTGGCATTCCAAGAAATTTTTTCATTTCTTCCTCATTGTTATAATTTGAGGTAATAATAATCAACATCCTTGAGATATCAACTTCATATGATGCATCTTGGAAAACCTCATTATCAAACAACGTATAAAAAGCAGAATAAAAATAATCTGGGCATTTGTCGATTTCATCCAAAAAAACCAAATTGGACTCCCTCTCAAGCAAGTCATATCCTAATGTTTTTCTATTTGGTTTTTCTCCAAAGAAGTAATCCAAATAATTTTCGTTTTTGAACATCGAAAGATGTTTCTCCAAAAAATGTCCCTTATAAAATTGTCTTGCAATTTCTCTTACCAATTCTGTTTTACCCAAGCTACTTTTTCCATATAGCATAATAACATATGGTTTTTTACGCTTTGTATGTAAAAGATACCACATACTTTTTGCCACTTCCATAACGGCCTCGTGTTGACCGATGATATTATCTTCTATTGAGTCAATACTAGCAGCAAAGTGTTCCACCTCACTATCAATTAAGTATTCCTCCTCATTGATCACGTACGAACATGCTCCAATATTCTTGCTAGCCTTAATATACTCCATTAATGTTTTAGTAGGATTATGGACATATATCTCAGCATCCTCTGTTGTAAACTCCTCGATTAAATTTCCAAGCCTGTCATGTGCTTGTTCCGTAATTGCATGGTAATAATCATTTTTAATTATTAACAGTTCATTTTTCGGACCTGTTTGTCGTTCTTGACCATCAATTAATATAGCATCGGACTCTTTCACTAATGCCAAAAAAGAATTTTCTTCATTTCTATCTTCAATAAATCTATGAAAGAACTCCTTTGAGCCCTTGATAATATAAAAACTTCTACTCATTTTTATCACCTAAAGGTACACATGCATAAACAATATCATATAGCTTGATTTTTGGAACACAATCATCATTCGTTTTTGCAGTTTCTTTCAATTCTTGGCCATTATTATTTGGTAACGGAAATTTGTCAGCTAGAGTTTTATTACTATTAACATCCGTAACAAGATCCTCCATTTTATTTATCTGCTTTATGTAATCAAATTGATCTTTCTCAAATTCCCCGATAAATACACCATATGCATTCATTTTTGTCAACAGCAAATCATTACGCCTATAATTGCTAACAAACGATGTATTATTAAATCTAATATATACATCTTGACTAATTTTATATGTATCATATCCATCAAAACTATCAATAACTTCTTTAAATTCATGCACATCTACACCTTCGACACCCCCCTGAACAACTTTTAAATATCCTCCAGCCACTCTAAAGAAAGTTGATGAATTTTCAATATCATCTATGCTAATATTATTAAATTCTTTAAGGTATTTCTTTAATATTTCAAATTCTGACAGTTCAGTTGAAGTTATTATTGTGGTTTTCTCTTTGCTATTGATAAAATGTGCTTCTAGTTTTCCAGAAAACAAAAATTGAAAACGTTCCATAAAAGGGACTCCTAATTTGATACGTCCTCCTACTTCAATGTTTGCACTTGCTTCAGCCTTGGAAGTATTTTCGAAATGTTTTTCCTTCTCACCTTTATAATATTCCTGTAATGTATTCTTAATGGTTTCCGAATCGAAATATATTATTTTGTTTGCAGCTGTCATTTTCTCACCTCCTTTTTTATTATAACATATGTTGGTTTACTCAAATATTATTCCATGTATTAGGCAGTCAATTGACTGCCCGTTATTACCCAACTATCAATGCCAGTATCTCTTTTGTGAACGTGATTATTATCCCTCCTGCCAGCGTCAGAAATCCATTTGCTCTCTGACTCGGATCATGTGACTTGAATGACAAACCCACCTGAACTATTCCAAATCCCAAAAGTATCATGCCTATGGCTCTGATCAGGCTGAATATGAATGTTGACAGGTTGTTCACTACTGCAATAGGATCGCCAGCCGCATATGCAGTAACCGACCCCATCGTAATGGAGCATATCAGGCCGGCATACGAGATAAATGCTATCCTTCCCATATGTTTTGGATCTTCAAGCTCATTTTTCTTTCTTTTCTTCATTCTTTTTTTCCTCCTCTACTATTTCTTTTTCAATGTCTTCTTCAGACATCAGTACATATCCTGTTTCCGCTGCAGATTCTTCCGCTTTCTCTTTATCAGGTCTGAATGCTTCTTCCGCCGTTATCGTGAATGCCGCATCTGTTACTTCTCCATGCCTGAATACCTCGCCTTTTCCGTCTGCAGACAAAGCCACATCAGGGTGTTTCATTATGTCAAACTTTAGATCCTTTACGGGCTTTTCCCCTCGGATAAACAGCAGCGCGAACTGATTGTCCAGTCTCCGTACTTCATCGGGAGTTAAAAGTTCACGACCGGAAATTTGATAATTGGTCGAGTAATTACCGTTCCTGCCGCTGGACTTGCCATAGGTATTCATGTCTATGGTTTCTTTTCCAAGAAGCTCGCTTACATATTTGTGCGTAGCCTGTTCATTGCCGCCAAGGTAAACGAACTCATCGCAGTTGCCCACTATAGACTCCCACTGTTTTTCAAAGAGGGCCTTAAGCTGTGCAAGGTTCTGCAGTATGATCGACACCGAAACGTTACGCGATCTCATTACGGAAAGGATCTTGTCAAAGTCCTCCGGCAATGACACATTGGCGAACTCGTCCATTAGAAAATGGACATGCATCGGAAGCGCGCCTCCATACTTTTTGTCTGCCGTCTCAAAGAGCTGCTGAAAAAGCTGTGTATATAAAATAGACACGAGAAAATTGAAACTCGTGTCGTTATCAGGTATGAGCGCAAAGAGCGCTGTTTTCTTTTCCCCAAGAGATGCCAGATCAAGCTCGTCCGTTATGGTCAGCTTTGCAAGGCTCTCAAGATTGAATTTCTCAAGCCTTGCAGCCAGCGTGATCTGGATGCTCTTCAGTGTCTTGGCCGCGCCTGTATGGTATGCTCTGTAATATTTGAGTGCGATATGCGCAGGATCTGTCTTCTCAAGATCAAAGAACAGATTATCAAGAGGACTCGGCTGATTGTCTTCTTCATCAACATCACCGGCCCTGAGCATCTCCATTACCATCGAGAAGTTCTGTTCATCCTCCGGCGCTTCATACTTAAGATAAAAGATAAGTGCCAGAAGCAGCATCTGCGCTGCCGTATCCCAGAAAGGATCATTTGTCTGCGCGCCTTTTGGCGTGGTGCTTTTGAACAGGTTTGTCACCAGTCTCTGCACATCGTTATCCTCCTTCAGATAAACAAATGGATTGTAGCAGTGGCTCTTTTCCATGTCGATCAGGTCAAGCGCTTTTACATCATATCCTTTTGCTTTAAGCAGATTTCCCGTATCCCGAAGGATCTCGCCCTTAGGATCCAGGACCACCAGCGAAGTGTTGCCCTGCATGACATTCGGCTTGCAGTAGAACCTTGTCATACCGGCACCGGATCCTCCTATTACAAGCACATTTAGATTCCGTCTGTGTTTTCTTCCGTCAAGTCCTATCCTGACATGCTGCGTCAGGATCTTGTTTTCCGAAAGCGGTCTCTGCTGATACTTTTTGTTAAGTGCTGCGGCATCGCCCCATGATGCCGAGCCGTGTTCCTCACCTTTGCGATAGTTTCGCTGCAGTGCAAGGCAGATACCGACTCCCATGATATATATTGTGAGAAACAGTAGAACGCTCCTGCCGCTGTTCTCCATTATCTGTATATGAAGCGGATCTGCGAACACCTTATCCGTATGTGCTAACATGTCGAACATGCTCCGGTCGGCATATGGTGCCGCCAGAAGTCCCACCCATGCTGCAGGAATCATTCCGCACAGGAACAATATCAGTACAGTCTTTTTATCTGTATGTTTCATCTATCTTCTGCCCTTCCGAAAGTCTGAATCTCTTCTCCTTTGCCTCATATGTTTTAACGAGAAGATCATCAACTGCATCTGTGGGGCGCTGCTCTTCTATCAGATTTGTCCTCATTTCGTTGAGCGCATTGAATACTATATTCTGTTCATATTCATCAAGCTCAAGACATACCTTTTTCTCTCCCATGTTTTACCTCGCTTTCGATTTTGCAGGCTGCTTATGCGGCCTGCTTCTGCTATTTGACCTGCTGCGTTCCTTCGAACCCTTACGCTTCTCGGATTTCTCCCTGTAGTCCTGCAGCTTCTCTCTGACTGACGGCTTACTTCTTTCCCCAGTCGACCCATCTAAGCGGCTTGTTAGCTTCGAGCTTTGCCCGGACGGAGGTTCTTTTCCCGTCCGCGCCTGCGAGGGGTTTACACTAGGTTCTTCCTTCCTTAATGGTTTCTCCGAAACTTTTTCTGCTTCCTTCTGCAGCTGCTCCTTTACAGGTCTTTCCTTATCAGGGAATATCCTGTCCTTTTCGATCTCTCCTATCACTGATGCCTTATCCACTGTAGCAAGCTTGAATCTCTCCATGATCCTCTGTATCTTTGATGCATCATCAGCTCTTGCGATGACATCTACTATGGCATTCTCGCTTTTATTGTTCTTGTCTTTAAGTACGCAGTAAAGGACGCCATAGCGTTTAGCTTCCTGCGAGAACTTCTTGATATCCTTCTGCTGTACAGTGAATACCTTGAGCTCTTTGCCGGACTTCAGCATACTGGTAAGTCTCGCCTTGCCCTTTGTCTTCTGTTCCTCCTTTAATACCGCTGCAAGAAGCACCGCAATATTTTTTGCTCCGGTCCCTGTTATCCTTGCAGCGACTTCGACGCCCTCAAGTGACATCCTTACGACCTGCTCGGCCGCATCTCCTCCTGGATTCATATCTGTCTCTCCTCCTTCTTTCTTTCCTTATCTGCTTTTTCCAAATTGTTTCCTACTATGCCTGATCTCTTTTGAATATCAGCACATAGTCTCGTCTCTTTTCTTAACTCCTTAAGTTCAGCTGTCAGCTCTGCGATCCTGCCCCTGCAGTTTTCTATCTCAGGCTCCGGAAGTTTGCGTCTTGCTTTGTTCCTGAGGTCATCTCGCTCTGACGAAAAGCTGTCCATCTTTTCCTCTGCCTTATGAACAAATTTTTCAAGGTCCTTGTCCGTTGATATCCCATACTTTGAAAGCAGCTTTGCCTCGTCGCAGTACTTGTCGCACATCAGCAGGTCTTCCTTTAGGATCATACTCAGCATGGTCGGTCTCTGTGTGTACCTGGGAAGGTATCCGAGCTCGTAGCAGTACCTGAGATACAGCTTTTCAAGTCCGGTCCTTCCCATGATCTTGTCTATCCTTCTTTTCAGACTGTAACTGTTCGGCTGCCGGTACCTCTGATAAAGGCGTTCGCTTCTGACGCTTTCATCATTAAGGCACACACGCTCTATGATCCTCTCCTTTGTATAATCATCTCCCAGCTTGCTGGTCCTGATGCCTTGCTTCCATCCCGGCGGCGTTATAGTCCAGTACTTGTGATTGTCATTGAATCTGCAGAGATATCCGCGGCGCTTCATCTCATAGTAAAGTTCCTCTTTGTTAAGACTAAGTGCAATGGTTTCATCGAGGGCCTGCCTTGCCACATTGTATCTCGTGGGCATGCCGGCTTTCTCCATCATGTTGAGCTTGTATGGAACGCCTTTTCCCTTTGGCTCTTTTATGACTGAAAGGCCATGTTCCATGCAGATCCTGTCTGAAGTCTTCCGCATCAGCGCATAAGTCTCTCTGCTGTCGTGATATCTTTTCCCATCGCGAAACGACACTGAATTTATGACAAAGTGATTGTGGACATGACTGGTGTTCATGTGTGTTGCGATCACGACCTGAAACCTGTCGCCCCAAAGTTCCTTTGCGAGCTCGATACCGATAGCATGTGCCTCTGCCGGTGTCACTTCTCCTTCCTCAAAGCTCTGGTATCCGTGATATGCAACTATGCCGCCTTCCTTATCAAACCGCTTCTTTACGATGAGAAATTCTTCCCTTGCATAGGTCTTGTTACAGTTAAGCGTCGAAACGAAAAACTTGTTTTCGGTCTTGTCTTCCTGCGCCGCGTATTCGATTACATCCTCAAGCATCTGTTTAGACTCTGACCATTTCGGATTCATAGTCTTTTCTTCATTCTGTATATACGCAATCGGTGAGGCGAAGCTTCTGCTCACATCCCATATCTTTGTTACTGCCATTTGAAATCATTCCTTTCGGGAAGCAGAAACTTCTTCTCGATATCAGCCTGAAATCTGTGCCACCTTTCCGATTCGTTTTTGATCATTGATGCCTTCTCGGCATCGTCCCTTGCATTTGCCAGCCTGTCTACTTTCTCTCCCATTTCTCTCAGCTGATCCATCGCATCAAAGAATCTTTCGTCCGGAGCAGCAGGCGGCATATATCCGGCAAGAAGCATCCGCATCAGTCTTGCCTCAGTCATGCATGCGGCCTTTGCCTTCTTCTTGAGATCCTGAGCCTCATCTCTGGTCATCCATATCTGTTTCTTGATCGTGCGTTTCATACGCATCTCCTTTCCCGGGGTCATAGGGGCCTGCCCCTATATATATTCGCCAATGAGCTCCGCAGGAGTATATTGGCAGTGCTTGCTAACAAGACTGAGCCAGGTCTTCTGATCCCGTTTTTCACTTTTACCTCTCGTTTTCTCTCTCATTTGGAAGATAAAAAGACGGTTCCATGACCGCCATAAGTCTTTCTTCCGGCACGATACCTCGCGCTTCCTTTTGTCTGTCAAGGCTTGCTTCCGTCTTCTGGATAAGCGTGTCAGCAGTGCTTCTTATGGTTTCAAGTGAAGAAAAAAGCTCCGGAAGCTCCTTGTCTTTCGACCAGGATGCGATATATCCGAAGCTGTTTTCACCCGTTTCTATTCCAAAATACTGACTGACTGCGTAGGCAACGGACTCTGCTTCCACCTCCATGGTGTGCCTGTCCTTGCCTCTTTCCTTCATGGATTCTTTGACATTGTCCATATCAAGATCATGAAGCATGGCATGAGATATCTCATGAACGGCAGCAGCGACCGTCTGCACTTCGCTCATGTCATCCCGAAGAAATATCTGCTTCGCTGTCTGAGAATAGTAACCGTCTTTACCTGCCATCTTCTCAAAATTTACAGGTACAGGCGATGCTTCCTCAAGCGCTTTCATAAGATCACCGTATCCTTCGACCGCTCCATAGATGTCCGATGCAAGTTCCGGAAGAGGCTTTCCTTCCGTCTGCGATACATCGAATACGTAGGCAGGTCTGAAAGCATTTATTACTATCTCCTCTTCCTTTACGGCTTTATCTGCCGGATCTTCTACTTCTCGCTTCACTTTATATGGTGATGGTGCCAGTATCGTTATGGCTTTTTCACCCCGCTTCACGTATCTTCCGAAGTTTTTCCTCCATGCCAGAAATCCTGCGACCATCGTTGCGTCTGGGTTCTGCATGGCAATCAGTATGGTATTCCTGAAGCTGTAGCGATGGAATTTCGACATCACCTTAAGGTATTCTTCATACTTTCCGCTTTCAAAGATATCTCTTACGCCTTCCTCAAGACGATCTGTTATTTCATCGAGCTTCTCTTTTCTGCTGCTCATCGTTCCATCTCCCTTGCCGTAGGCACATGAGATATCGCTATGATTCCGTCCGGCGTCTGATAAAATGTCTCCGGATTGCGGAACATCGCCTCATACTTCTTTTCAAATTCCGGCGGGAGGCTGAGGAACTTCTCGCTTTCTATCGGTGCATAGCATACAAAAAACGGGCCCGCGATTATATCCTGCAGTGCCCCGTTCTCACCTCGTATTCCTCGATTTAATGGCATACCTCTCATCTTTCCTTCGTCATTACAGACGATGGCGACATCATCTTCAAAGGGCATATATTCCTCGATCATGCCGCCTACCATCTGCTGCATCGAATCGAGGTCCTCACTCATATCAACCATCTCCGCCTTTTCTCCCGGCTTTACCAGGAGCACTCTGATGGTATCAGTATTTTTCTCATCGTTCATGTTCTCTTCTCCTTTCACTTTTCAATTTTTCCTGCTGCAGATACTGCAGCTCATCATTGTAATCTTTGCCAAATATCGGCGGCTCATCACGCACCCTGTAACTCTTTCCTAAGACTCCCATAAGGGCCTTTGCCGCTGCTCTTCCTGTCCAGTCGCTGTCAAAATGAAGCGCGATATCTTTTATCTCACTATGCTCATCAAGATAGTTTTTAAGTGCTGCAGGAACCTTTCTTCTGCCCGAATCTACGCTTGGCTGATAGACCCCGGCAAGGGAAAGCATGTGATCTTTGGTCAGTTCTCCTTTTTCGTACTTTTCAAGAGTTGCATAAGACAGCAGATCGATTGCACTTTCAAACACATGGATCGTGTCACCGATGCCTTCTATCCTGAAGCTATATCTCTTGTCACTTCCTGAAGCATCGCCCATAATCCGCTCTTTGTTCGTTGCTCTAAAAGATGCATATCTTGCAGTTCCCTCTTTATCAAAGCCGACAAAAATGCAGTTATGATATGGAAGTGACTCATAGATCTGTCCTCTTTCGATGCAGCTGTAAATAAGGGCTCTGTCTATGCCGCGGCCTGCAAGGTAGCTGATCACATGGTCATTGCTGTCACTTTTCTTCGGCAGCAGAAGCTTCATTGATTTTTCATGAATCTTTTCAGGCATTAAAAAAGGAGGCTTATCTGCCTCCGTCCCCAGGATCATTTCAACTGCCTGCGTGAATGAATATCCTTTTACCTTTATTAAATAGTCGAGCGCCGATGCTCCNCCNANTCCCCNCGACCACCACATCCACTTGCCGTTTGATATCTTAAGGCTGTCATGAGTTCTGGTGGTGTATACTCTGCCCGAAAGATGGACCAGTTCAGTCGGATCGTGGCATCGCAGGTATGTCAGAAGATCCATGTCACGGGCTTGCTCTATTTGCTTTTCATTGTAATATGGCACACAATTTCACCTCTCTTTCTGTAATAAAAAAGGGTACCGAAGTACCCAACGTAAGTATGTATATCATATAATATACGTCTTAATTTCTCTTAAATCTAAAAATATTATTGCCTATCGGAATATGTATTTGCTTCATAATACTACATGATATTGTTCCTTCATAATCTTCATCCCATTTAGTCATTAAATCCTTAATCGCTCTATTTTCAATTTCCATTTTTTCATCTGTTAACACTACATCCATTTGTGCATAATCATAGTCATAACAGAAAAAAATATGTTCATCAGAATCATTTAGCCAAGATATAATGCTGTTTCGCCATGTTAAATCAGATTTTCCTAAAGTCATTCCATATGTGCATATTATGTCGCTTTGCCGAATACTGTCAAGTGCATTTTCCGTTCGTTCCGGATCAAATTCGCTGTTGAAAACAGGTTTTATTATTGCTCGTTTACCATCATCTGTAACTTTATATTTTGTATTACTCAATTGAAGCTCGTTATCTATGCCAAGAGTCACATCATTTTCAATAGTCCCATGAACATGAATTGGATTTTCATCAATGCGAACTGGAAATCTTGACACTTCTTGAATCCAATTATTATTTTTCACAAACATCAGCAAATAATCAAATGTGCTAGTATAGTTAAAAGATATGAATCTAAATTCAGGTGGATCCATTTTTATCTTTTCATCAATATCCCGGGTGACCTTATTTGTATTGTATTGATAGAACCTAACCATTGATGATGCACATTCTTCTAAATAACCTTTAAAGTTTTCTTGTGAAGAAGCCAGTCTCTCATGAAACCGTTTTTGCTCACCCTCTAAATGCTTTACTAAACATTTTTTAAAATCTCGCAAACACATAATTAATTCTTCTTCAGTATTGAAATCTTTGGCATGCGCTGCAAGTTCCATTTCAAAGTCACCCCAATCAGATATTTCATCCTTAAAATTCTGCAATACCTTATTGTCACTGTATGTATGCTTATATACGTTGCAAACATCCTTATAACTACTTTTCATTCCACAACTAATATCAAATCCATTCCCAATTAAAAATGTAATTTTCATTGTTTTCCTTTCTTTCAAGTCATCCGCCTTAAAATTATATTAGTAGTATTATATCATAACCTCGCAATAGTCTTATATATGTATAGCCGCTAGGTTTGCTATTATCCTAGCAGCAAATTTTATCGTTCCCAGTCCTTCTTAATATTCAGCTGATCATCGAGAAGTCCTGCCGCCTTGAAGCTCATTATCTGACCGCTTTCACCGGCAACAATGATATGATCCAAGAACTTTATATCCATTAATGCTCCGCATTCCTGCAGGCGCTTTGTTGTTGTCTTGTCTTCTTCACTTGGCAGCGGGGACCCCGAAGGATGATTGTGGATTGCGATTATCGCAGCAGCATTTGAAAGTATGCTGCTCTTGAATACTTCTCTCGGACTCACCATCGCAGAACTGAGTGTTCCTACACTGCAGATGTTAAGGTTTATTATCTGCCCATTCGACTTGAGATTGAGAATGGCAAATACTTCTCTGTCATACTGCTTGAGTTCATTTGCAATTACATCCAGAACGTCATTTGGCGATGTTATCGGCTCCGCGCTATATAGCGAAGGCTCCTTAACGAGGCGAATGTTCACTACCTTGACTTCATTTTCTTTCTTCTTCGGCATGCGACATCACCTCCTCAATGCTGAGCGAGTAGACAGTCCCTTCAGGTATCTCTTCGATCAGTTCTTTAAGTTCATCGAGACTTTTAACAGCTATTTCTTCCATGACTGTTCCTTCCTTTCCTGATCCTTTCATCTTGAAAAATCCTTGTTCGGCTCTGCCTTAAGCGCCGGATCTCTCAATTCCGGTACCATTCTGTCTATGATATCCTTCAAGGACTTCATCTCATCAGCTGAAAGCGTTATGCCTCTTGACATATGTTCATGGTCAGGAGACCAGTCGCGTATATCAAACTTCGGCGTGCCTTCATTCCATGAGACCAGATTGAGTTCCTTTGTCCAGCCTGTGGATGACTCTCTTATCACCCCAAGATGCTTTTCCACTCTAAATGTCACTTCTCTATTTTCATCTTTAGTATTCGTCATTTTCCGTACCTCCATAATTCATTTCCTTTATTTCGTCTTTAGTTTCATCTGTTCCGCCGCTTATATAGCTGATCACCTTATGCTTCTTAATGGCATCCTGAAGCTCCGTTATAACGTGGATCTCGGCCACGGTAATCCCCGGAAGCGACAGTATGTCCTGTATCGTAAGCGCCGTTATCTTCTTTTCCGTATTAGCGCCGTTATCAATCAGTCTCGCCAGCGTCTTTGTTATCTGCCTGTCCATTCCCATGATCTTCCTTCTCCTTCTGTTCCTCCAGTATCTTCTTTATGCAGAAGCCGCAGAACGGCGCCTCTCTGCTGAGATACCTGCAAGTTTCACACTGCTCGCATTTCTGCTTCACTCTGACCACCCGTCTTCCATCATCTTCACTCCGTAATCCGTGAATGTGTACCAGCTTGTATGATCAAACCTGTTGTCATTGAAGCAGCCTTTCCTGATATAGCTTTTCTTCTTTAATACCTTTATGGCATCCTTGACCATGTGAAGACTGAGATATGGGCATTCACCCGTTATCGCAAGTGCTGATGCTCTGCACCAGTAATGATCATGACGGTAAAAAGGTTCCTCGCCCGCTACTTCATCAGCAAGAAGCTGCCATAAGTATTCGGCCACGACAGCTGCATTCATTCCGCACTGCCCGGCCACATTACCTCTGAATCTTTCCATTTCATCCTCCATATATGACAAAAGGCGGCCGAAGCCGCCTTTCGCATATCCATATTCTCTTTACTCTTTATCCTTTTCTTCCATTTCCTCTGCGATCTCCTCAGCAGACTTTTTCTTAAGAGCCATGATAAGCGTCCCGCCTGCAGCAAGTGCTATCAAAATGAATATCCACATCTTTGAGCTATCCCCTGTCTGCGGATAGCTTCCGTTATCAGTCACTGTCTTATGGATCACTGGTTTTGGATAGCTTACAGTCTGAGCATTGTCCTTGATGTCAGCATGAGCTGTCACCTTGATATCGTTATGATACAGATCCTCAAATACAACTAACGTCTTCCCTTCAAGTCCTCTTGAATCAAACGCAAACTTGACATCCACTGTTCCGTCTGCTTTGTCCGTCGTGAAAGTCTTTTCGGCAGTTACTTCTTTGCCGTCTATTACAAGTGCCTTGCCGGTTTCCTTGTTCATCAGTATTCCTTTAACGGTATACTCTTTACCCGGTACCAGATTCTTATATGCTACTGTATCTATGATCGTAGCAGTCTTTTCCAACTTGCCCATATGCGTTCCTGTTGCTCCGTCCTTTGCAGATGTGTGTACATCAGGATAGTGGACCGACTGGCCTTCGTCGTCGATATCAGCATGAAGTGTTACGTTAACACCATCAAATACCAGTCTTTCGAATACTACAGTTGTCTTGCCTTCCATACCGGTCGCATCGAAAGTGAATGTCATATCCACGGATCCGTTGGCAGATTCTGCAGTGAATGTCTGCTCTGCCGTCACCTTGTTTCCGTTCACCATCAGCGGCTTCTTTGTTTCTTTGTCCATCAGCACGCCTTTGACTGTGTATGCCTTACCCGGAAGCAGGTTGCTGTATGAAACAGTATCGACTATTGTCGTTTCCCTGCTGATCATGCCTTCGTTATCGCCGGTCTTGGCATCCTTTGCAGTGGTTCTGATCTCAGGATAATGGACTGACTGACCTTCATCAGTGAGGTCTGCATGTGAAGTCACATCAACATCTCCAAGATACAGGTTTTCAAATACTACTGTTGTCTTGCCTTTAAGCCCTGTTGCATCAAATATGAATTTCAGCTTGATGCTGCCGGATGCGGTCTCCGCTTTAAACGTCTTTTCTGAGGTTATCTCTTTTCCATCAACGGTGATCGGATTTCCGGTATCCTTATCCATGAGCCTTCCCTTAACGGTATATTCTTTACCCGGGATCAGGTTGCTGTATGTTACATTATCGACTACTACCGTGTCTTTTGCAGTTATTCCCTGATGCTCTTCTGTCTTAATATCATTTGCAGTCGTCTTTACCTCAGGGTAATACAGCGTCTGTCCTTCGTCATTTATATCCGCATGTGATGCAAGTTCAAGTGATCCGCAGTACAGATCCTCGAATACCACTGTTGTCTTGCCCTTTAGAATGGATGCATCGAATGCAAAGTTGACATCTACCGTTCCTGCAGCTTTATCAGGAGTGAAAGTCTTTTCTGCTGTAACCGCATTACCGTTTACAGTGATCGGCTTACCAGTTGACTTATCGATCAGTGTTCCCTTCACAGTGTATGCCTTCCCCGGTGTAATGTTCTCATATGATACTGTATCTGTGAAAGCTGAATCAGCATAAGTCGTTCCCTGGCTGCACAGCGTTTTATTATCCTGTGCCTTTGTTCCAAGCTTTATATCGACCTTTCCGAACTTGACTGTGAATGACGCCGTATCGGCCTTATCCACTGCGAAAAATGCCATGTTCTGAGATCCGCTGTCAGTGATCTTATATGCCGTATAGTCCTGAAGATTTCCGGTCAGAGTTCCGGATGAATATGTCGTATTCGCTCTTCCAAAATCAGATGTCTTAAGATAAAAGCTCTGCCCGCCGTCGATCTCGACTGTTTCACCTGCTCCATATGTCTTACCGTCCATTACAAGCGACATACCTGAAGGTACCTTGTACTCAACATAGTTGTCCTCGTGGCCTTTAAGCTTTATTACGTCGCTTTTGAATTCGCCGTCGCTTGTCCACGAAGCCGATGCTGTCGATCCGCTCGTTGATGCAAACGATATGCTTGAATCAAAGCCAGCAGGGTCATCAAGTGAATTGACATAAGCAGCGGTTTTCTTTATCATGCTCTGATATGACTCGCTGATCTTTGTGTTGGCAACTCCTCCGGACCAACCTACAAAAGCAGTGCTGGAATCATACTGGTACGAAAGCAGTACATGGCAGAGCAGATAAAAATCCATGCCTGATGCATGACTGCTGTAGCCGTTATTGCTGAGCCACTTTGAAAGCTTCTTCTGACCAAGATATCCATAGCAGTAATACATGGTTTTCGATACCTTGCTGCTGTCCGGCATTGCCGATGCTTTTCTCGATCCTGTATCAGGAGGCACTTCATTAGGCTGCAGGCAGTATGCCTGTCTTGCCTTTCCTCCGACCTCTGCCGTATAATGATGCGCAAGTCCTGATCCGCCATAGGTGTACATCGTGCTGCTTTTACTCAGTGTTACGGTTATGCTGTCGGCAGCGCTTACTTCGCTTGTCCCTGCGATCATCGCCATCGGCATATATGCCAGCGTGATCAGAAGCGACATCAGCACTGCGAACAGTCTTTCTCTTTTTGTTCCTGTTTCTTTTTTCCTCTCGTTCATTTCATTTTCCTTTCCAACTAAAAAATGCCTGATCATCTACTGATGTCAGACATTCTCTTTGATATATATTTTCTTTTTCGGTTAGTCCGTTAGTATTTCTTGAAGTAGGGGTGTGGGGGAGAGCTGGCAAACATACTCCTGCTGAATGCCTATCTCTCATTTCCGCGATCCTTGCGTTCAAGATATCTTGCATAATGTTCCATCGCAGCTGCCACATAGTCTTCACGCTTCGATACCGGAAGCTCCTTTGGGAAAAGATCTTTGAACCTGTCTCCTCTAAGCACTATCCGCTCCTTCTGATTCGGCTTCTCTTCAAGCATTATGGCCTCGATCACATCGCCGGTAAACTTGCCGTCAGCGTACATGTTCCGCATGCGTATAGCCTGTGCGTGAGTAGGAGTACACTGTTCCCGTTCGATATTTTCATACAGCTTCTGCTGCATATCCTTTAGGATATATGAAAGCTCAACCGCAGGGCGAAGTGCTATCTGCCCTTCATCCACAAGATCAAGAAGCTCCGGTATGAGTTCTGTGAGACGGATATATCTGCTTACTTGTCTTCCACTTTCACCTATTTCCGTTCCAATCATATCTCTTGACTTGTGGCCCACTGGTCCACAAGTGTTATCGCTTTTGATTCCTTGCCTATTCATAGCATCCAGCCTCATCTTATATGCGAAGGCCTTCTCACTCGGAAGTATCTGCGTCCTCTGGAAGTTCGATTCTACCATGAAGATAGTCGCTTCATCTCTCGACATATCGACCACTTCTGACCTCAGTGTTTCAAGCCCTGCAAGTTCGCATGCTCTCATCCTTCTATGCCCTGATATCAGTTCATACCTTCCGTCCTCTTTTTTTCGGAGCGTAGCAGGAGTAATTATTCCATTTGCTTTGACGCTTTCCACCAGATTCATCATGTCCTCATCATCCTTCACTTTGAAGGGATGCTCCGGGAATGGATCTATCTCACCAAGAGGGATCTCATATATCTTCTTGAGTTTTGCATCGTCTCTTTCTTCTTGAGTTGAGAAGATATCATCTAGCTTCGGCAGATCTAACTCTATCTTTCTGCTTTTCGGCATCTCTCATCACCTCCCTTGTAAGCTCCATATATGCCTGGGCAGGCTTACTGCTGCTGTCATAGGCATATATGCTTTCTCCTCTGCCGCTGGCTTCAGCTGCCTTTACTGCAATCGGTATCTCCGCCTTATATATTTTGATTCTCGGTCCGTAGCTTTCTCTTATCTGGTTTATTGTATCCTTTGCAAGTCCAGTTCTATGATCGATCAGCGTCATCACTATTCCGTCTATTTTGAGTTCCGGGTTCAGCTGGTTCTGTACCTTAGCAATGGTATTCATAAGCTGCGACATCCCTTTAGCTGGAAGATACTGTGCCTGAACAGGTATTATTACCTTATCCGCTGCAGCAAGGGCATTGAGTGTCACCATGCCAAGTGACGGCATGCAGTCGATGATCACATAGTCGTAGTCCTTCTTTACATCTCTTAGATAGTTCTTCATCACGTTCTCTCTGCTCATTGCATTGACGAGTCCTATCTCAAGATTCGATAGATCCAGATTTGAAGGTATGAGATCAACTCCCTCCTTATGATGAAGAATTGCCTCGCCCTTCTCTATTGGCATATCAAGCACCATCTTTGTAAGGAGTGACCCCAGCGATTCATCTATAGCATCGGCATCTTTCCACCCAAGGCTCGTCGTAAGGTCAGCCTGTGGATCTGCATCCACAAGAAGTACCCTTCTGCCATTCATCGCAAGGCCTATGCCCAGATTGACCGTAGTTGTAGTCTTTCCCACTCCGCCTTTCTGATTACATATGGCAATAACTTTTGTTTCCATCGGTACCTCCTAACTGAAGAGTTCTTCATGCTCTCTTCTGAACTCTATGAGTGTGCACCTTGAAGACTCTTTTATGAAGTTCCTTATGAATACTTCTGCAGCATCTTTTTTAGGGCATATACCGAGGAGCCCGATCATATCAGCTTCGTCATACATCTTTGCAATGCTGAATGATAGTCTTAGAAGCATCGCCGCATTCTCATAATCTCCATCGGCATACATATCCTTCACCATCTCGATGATGTTATCATCCTCATCATCCTCAAAGCAAAGCTCAGCCATCGTTTCAAAAGATGCTGCTATGTCTCCTGCGATCTTCTTGATGACTCTGCAGTCCTCCTTTGGCCTCTGCACTCCTATAGCAATAACTTTCATTGTGTTTTCATTTGGTTCCATATCTCCATTCCTTTCTGCCTTGAACGGCCGTAAATTACAAAAGCCCTGCCGTCAGGTTTTCCTGAAAGCAGGGCAATGTACTTAGTCATATTCAGTTAGTCATCAAGGAATTTGATCAGAAGGTCATCTATTGCATCGGTGTACCTGCCTTCAGCAATAAGTTTGTTCTTCAGCTCGACCAGGCTGTATACTACGATCCTTTTTTCATCGTATGTAAAATTTATCTTATATTTGGTTCCGAACATGATGATCACCTCGCTTTGCAATCTTTCTTATATTAATTAAGATAGCTGCTCTTGTAGGAATTTGCAATTGTGCGAGGTATTCAATGGCTACAATATAAAAGCCCTCCGTAGCCGTTGCAATAACTGGCTCAGAGGGCTTCTGCACATTCTTATGCATGCATTGGCTCACTTTTGGTACATTGGTACACAAATTGATGGTCAATATCGTTGAAATTTCAACGTAAAATTAATCTAAAGGCTTCATTGTAGGGAACATGCGAATGTCTCGAAATCCATTTTGCAAATCCATTTGCATCATGGACGTAAAGCTTCGCTGTGCTTATACTAAGTTTCCGAAGCTTCGTGGCAAACATTTGCTCTGTTTCCGTTTTAATGTTGCTTCTAAACAGCTATTTGACTGAGACCCTGATTGCAACCCTGATCCCGTCATGAGCGATGGCATACACAGTCGTCTTTCCTGTTGCCACAGCAGTGATCTTGCCTTTTGACGAGACCTTTGCAATCAAAGGATTCTTTGAAACATATCTTACCTTGGCACAGTGCCCGGATCCGAACAGCCTATGGCCACTCTTAGCTTTGACTGTTGCTTTTATTTTAGATGCCTTTCCAACTGCCANAGAGACTGTTTTGTTTGCTGCTGTGATCTTTACCGCATTATAAAGTCCGGACTTCGACTTGACTACTGTGTGGGTCGAGATGCTCCTGCAAAGCTTCTTGCTTCCTTTGTATGCTGCCACNTAATATTTGTATCCNCTGTGGTTTGCTCTCTTTGTTTTTGTATATGCAGTCTTCNAACTGCTCAGTGTCTTGAGCTTTTTATATGCGTATTTGTGGTTNCCTGTATTGCACAGTGCACCGTAAACCACATATTTAGTAGCCCCGCTGACTTTCGTCCATGTGAGTTTCATGCTCNTGCCGCTGTTGATCGTTTTGAGCAAAATGACCTTGGCTGCAGCTGCCGGCTTTGCTATTTTAGCGCATATCCCGGCTATTTTTACCGTGCCTGTAATATACTGCCCCGGTACGGTGATCTTACCGGTGGTTTTATCATAAGTGTAATTTGATGTNTCTTTATCATCAATTGTAACTGTAACAGAGTCAGGATACGTATATCCATCCCCCGGATCGATGTAGCAGGTCCAGTCCTCACCATAAGTCGGAGCAGCATCATATGAGATATCACCGTTGTCAGTATCCTCCTCTACGGTGTAAGTCGGCGGTGTCGGTGTCGGTGTCGGTACTGCAGCCCCTAATTTGAGTTTAAGATATTTATAAAGACTGATACCACCACCGTTGTTTTTAGTGAACAAAGCAGCAACTGTCGGAGTCGTGGAATCGGTGGGGTTTATTATGGTGTTGCTGTCTGTTCCTGTCATATCGGCAGAATACGTCGCGACAGGTACATATCCGGATTTATTACAGGTGATATTTGTAGTGATTCCGTTCATGATAAACCATGCCGCAGTCGCGCCGGACGCTGTCACCGAACCGCCGTTTATTACAGGAGAATCAGCCTCCCAAATGCCATATACATCATCTTCACCGCTTGTTGCATGTACCGTTACAGTGGGATCGTCATTCAGCGTTAATGTTCCATATGCACAAATTCCTTGCACATAACTGGATTCAACATTTGCCACATTTACATCAACACTGCCGTTTCCTGAGAATTCAAGTTTATTGTCATTTCTTATGCCATATTCATTGAGTGAACCGCCGCTTGCCCATGTGTTCACTTTATTTGTTCCTGTAAGATTTATCGACATAGAACCGACAGATGATCCGTTTGACGCGCAATCGAAGATGCCGGACGGTTCCTCATCACCTATACCGGTATAATTATTCAAATTAAGATAATTATCGGAACTGCTGCTGCCTGCCGGCATTGTCACTGACCATTGTGATGAAGCGGAAGAGTCATATGCTCCGTATGTCTCGCCTGTCGTTCTTTCATTTTCGAAGCTGAAAGGAAATCCACAGATCCAAAGGTGACTATAGTAGGCGGGAAACTCGCTATCCGCAAATGTCACTGTGGGAGTATATGTCGTACCTTCTTTTTTTGTCATTATAACAACTGATTTGTCTGTACTACTGATTGTTTCTCCTGACAATGCAGCTCCTGTTTCGCCTGCGGGTGCCGTGCTAAAAGCTGTTTTGCCGCCCTCTGCATACACTGCACCGCCGGTGATGACAGGCGCCGAGGCAGTTTCCGCTTCGCATCCTGAGTTTGAAGCGCTGCGTGCTACGACCGTCCCTCCCGATACGGACATCTCGCCGTCTGTTTTGATCCCTGAATAGTTGCCTGTAGTGGCAGTGGACAATCCGGTGACGATTCCTCCGGTGATGGTTATATCACCGCTGGTATATATGCCGTTATCCTCAGTTGATTTGGAATAGACAGTGCCGCTTGAGATGCTGAGTGTCCTGCTTGAGATCCCCTTACCGTCAGCGTTGATCCTTACATATGCGCCGGCTTTTCCGGTGATCGTCAAAGATCTGCACCAGAACAAGGCAGCGGAAGCTGTATCATTATCGATAACAGTGTTTTCTCCTATAAGATGAAGTTCACAGCCGGCTTCGCAATATATAGCATTGCCATTGCCGCTTGCTACTGTTATCTCTGCATCTTTTAATGTAAGCTTACTGCCGTCCCATTTGATGTTCCATTTATCCGGTTCTGTATCTAGCATCTCTGGCTTACTTACCGTTCCGTTAGTCGTTGTAGCATAAGTGCTTTTTTGGTCTGATGGAAACGTAAATGTTTGACCGCCGATTATCAGCGTTGGTATGTATGAGGTCGCGTACGCGGGCTGTGTGAGTGCCATCGCCGGCATGAATGCCATCAATGTAACTATTGCCAGTATGAACGTAAGTACTCTTTTAGATATGGTTTTCGTATTAGTCATATGATCCTCTCTTTCTCAACAGATCCGGCTTATTACTGTCATTATTATATTTCGCAGGGGCCATACATTTATCGCCTGAGGACGAAATGGCTTATTTTTAGGACGAAATCCGTTCTGTTTTCCATTATTATGGGCTATAATCATCTTTAGAGAATAACTTACTTTGAAAGGAACTGTCTTATGTTTTCATTTTGTATCTGTGATGATGATGAGAATATCACTCTTGAAATCAGGGAAGCACTGGAAATCTATGCGCGCGATCATGGTATGACGTTTTCCATCAATATCTGGAACGACAGTTCCAATCTGGATGAGTCGATGCAGAGCAGTGCATCATATGACTTTTATGTCCTGGATATAATCATGCCCCTGACCGGTGGTCTTGAACTGGCCGNCACCATAAGAAAGCATGACTTGAAGGCACACATCATCTTCCTGACATCCTCTGGAGAATTTGCACTGGATTCATATGAGTTCCATGCAGATGCCTATCTTATCAAGCCGATAGACCCTGACAAATTATATACTGAGCTGGACCGGATATTCATGGACATTTCCCTTAAGGATACGGAGGTGCTGACTTTATCCTTCAGAAACAGCACCCGTACCATTCCTGTTGATTCTATCGTTTCAATGGAAGCGAGGCGCAACAAAGTCCTGTTTACACTTAACAATGAAGACAGCTTTGAGATCTATGCCACATTTTCAGAGATGGAGTCGCAGCTGATACAGCACGCTGCCTTTGCTCGCGTACATCGTTCCTATGTGATAAATATGAATTATATCAAAGAAATAATATCAGATGATATAGTACTGGCAGACAGGCAGCGCATACCTTTGTCAAATACATATGCCCGGGAATTCAAAGAGTCTTACCTTGCCTATTTAGGCAGCTTGCAATTCTAATTAGAAGGGAGCAAATAATGTTATCTTTTGTCAGTGTGACCATCCGCAAATCATTCAAATTAAAAAAAAAAAAAAAAAAAAAAAAAAAATATGCCACCTTTTTCTTTGGTGGGTGGGTATTCTCCATGCTGTTTCCTTGGAAATTCCTTTCGCCGGTACGAAAACACCATTTGGCTTTTATACTGTTCAGTGCAGCAAGGCTCTCAGTATTCAGCTGGCTCTTGGAAGATAATATAATTACCGGATTTCTTTATCCGTCATCGTAACATGCATGCTGCCCTTTTTTCCTTATGCTGGTATTCCCGTATATCACAAAAAAACGTGTACTTCGTCAAC
>JGI20225J20221_1002097_pt1 | contig 21518 bp, 28 predicted proteins | sample BioMet4_FD_20221 | JGI IMG/M metagenome (IMG submission 20221)
GAGATCCACACCTGAAAGAATCCCATCCCAATGCTGGAGATCTCGCCACGTGATCCTGGAGATGCCGACTGCTTTTTGGGCTCTGTACTCCGGAGGCAAACCTATGGACCTCAGAAAAGGAATGGCCGTGCGCCGGGAGCATTCCGCGAATGACTTATTACAAAGATCACCTCGGTTTTCACCCGGCCAATCAAGGGCCAGCAGCTCCTGGCCTTGATAACTTAAGCCTCATCTTTTCAGAAAGACCAGCAAGCTAATTGACTATGTTCAGATGATCTGCGGTCTTGCCGCCATTGCAAGGTTTATGTGGAAGCTCTCCATCAATTGCCTACGGCGACGGGCGGAAACGGCAAGTCAACCCTTCCTGGAATGCAATCCTCCACGGCTGGGGCCCTTTACATGCGCATCTGCAGATACCCTGACTGTCGGCTGCGCAGAAACACAAAAACCGGTAATGGCAGAGGTCAAAGCCAAACGCCTCCTGGATCGCTCGCCGAAGAGGTCAAAGGCAAACGTCTGCTGATCGCGGCCGAGATGCAGGAAGGCGCGAGACTCAACGACTCCACCGTCAAGCAACTCTGCTCCACTGACGATGTGTTCGCGGAGAAAAAGTACAAGGACCCGTTCAGCTTCACGCCCTGCCATACACTGGTACTTTACACCAACCATCTGCCGAAGGTCAGCGCATCCGACGACGGTATCTGGCGCAGGCTGATCGTTATCCCGTTCAACGCTAAGATCGAGGGCTCCGGCGACATCAAGAATTACGGCGAGTATCTCTACAACAACGCCGGCGAGAGTATCTTGGCATGGGTCATCGAAGGTGCCCAGAAGGTCATCGCACTGGATTACAAGATTCCGGTGCCAGCATGCGTGCAGAAAGCGATTGAGGAGTACCGGGCGCAGAATGACTGGTTCGGCCATTTCCTCGACGACAAGTGCGATCTTGATCCCAGCTATAAGGAAGGCTCTGGGTCCTTGTATCAGGCGTACCGTAATTACAGCATCGACACGAACGAATATGTCCGCAGCACGGCAGACTTCTACTTTGCTCTGGAAAAGGCCGGCTATGAACGCATTGTGCGTGATAATAAGCGCTATTTTGTTGGCCTGCGGCTCAAGATTGATGACGGAGATTTTCTGAATTAAGGCTGGTGGAGTAACCTCGGCAAAGGTCATATACAAAAAGTCTCTTAGGTCTATAAAAAATGGCATAAGAAAAAGTTTAGTAAATGACATACGTCGAGGTTACTTCTCCACCGGATTGGAGACTGCAAATGAGAGAAAAAACATCCGAGCAAAAATTAACGCTGATGGTCAAAGCCGCAGGCGGTATCGCGCCGAAGTTCGTGTCTCCCGGTTATGACGGGATGCCGGATCGCATCGTTCTTTTACCGGGCGGCCGCATGGCTTTTGTGGAAGTCAAGGCTCCCGGCAAGGTGCCGCGCCCTTTGCAGGAAGCCAGACATCGTATGCTGCGTAAGCTGGGCTTTAAGATTTTTGTGCTGGACGACGCCTGTCAGATTGGAGGGATTCTTGATGAAATACGAGCCACATAACTACCAGACTTTCGCCATCGACTACATCGAGACACACCCCATTGCGGCGGTCCTGCTGGATATGGGTTTGGGGAAAACGAGTATCACGCTGACAGCCATTATGGACCTGCTGTTCGACAGCTTCGTGGCTCACCGCATTCTGGTCATCGCGCCTCTGCGTGTGGCACGAGATACCTGGCCGGCAGAAATCCAGAAATGGGACCATCTGTCACTGTTGACCTACGCAGTGGCGGTTGGAACCGAGACAGAACGCAAAGCGGCGCTTCTGCAACAGGCGGACATCTGCATTATCAACCGGGAGAACGTCCAGTGGCTCATCGAGAGCAGTGGCGTCCCGTTCGACTTCGATACCGTGGTGGTCGATGAGCTGTCGTCCTTCAAAAGCTATCAGGCAAAACGATTNCGGGCGTTAATGAAGGTCCGCCCCAAGGTTAAGCGCATCGTGGGACTTACCGGCACGCCTTCCGCGAACGGCCTCATGGATCTGTGGGCTGAATACCGGCTTCTGGACATGGGGCAGCGACTCGGCCGCTTCATTGGGCAGTATCGCACCAACTACTTCATGCCGGACAAGAGGAACGGCCAGATCATCTACTCCTATAAACCGCTGCCCGGCGCGGAAAAGGCCATCTACAGCAAAATTGCGGATATCACGATCAGCATGAAGTCCACCGACCACCTGCAGATGCCGGAGCTTATCAGCAGCGAATACGAGGTGCAGCTTTCCGAGGAAGAACAGGAACGCTACGACGAACTGAAGGACGACCTCGTGCTGCAGCTCCCAGACGGCGATATCACTGTGGCCAACGCCGCCGCTTTATCGAACAAGCTCTCACAGATGGCCAACGGCGCAGTCTATGACGATGTCGGCGGCATAGTCCATATTCACGACCGCAAACTGGATGCGCTGGAGGATTTGATTGAGGCGGCAAACGGCAAGCCGGTGCTGGTGGCCTACTGGTTCAAGCACGATCTGGCCAGAATCTCCGAGCGGCTGCACAAGCTCCATATCCCGTTCTCCCAGCTTGACACACCGGAGAGTATTCGCAGGTGGAACGCGGGCGAACTGCCTGTGGCGTTGGTGCATCCCGCCTCTGCCGGACACGGGCTGAATCTGCAAAGCGGCGGCTCCACCATCATCTGGTTTGGGTTGACATGGTCGTTGGAACTCTACCAACAAACCAATGCCCGCCTGTGGAGACAGGGCCAGACGGCAGACACCGTTGTGGTGCAGCACATCATCACAAAGGGCACCATTGACAACCGGATGCTGAAGGCGCTCTCTACCAAGGACCGTACGCAGTCCGCCCTGATNGCCGCTGTGAAGGCAGACCTGAAAATCTGAGACAAACTTCGCCAATCCGTGCCAATCCGAGGACTACAAAAATTCGGAGGTACAGATTATGAACGACCCTTATGAAAATCTGGCAAATGCCATCATTACGCTTGCGGCGAATGACTATCGCGCCGCGCTGCGCACGCTGGAGCGAAATCCGAAATACACCCCGGCGCTGCAGGACAAGTCGGAGGTGGAACGGTTCTTCCGCTCCGAATGGTACAAGTTGCTGACCTCCGTCGACGGAGAAACACTGCTTCGGGTGCTGCGCGAGGAGGTGGTGTGAAATGAAAGCGAAAGAGTATCTGACCCAGGCGTTCCGCTTGGATAACCGCATCAACAGCAAGATCGACCAGATCGCTTCACTGAACGACCTCGCCACCAAGTGTACCTCACGCATGACCGGGATGCCACGCAATCCCAGCCACGGAAAGTCCCAAATGGCGGACGCCGTTGCGAAGATCGTAGACCTGGAAGCGGAGATCAACCGCGACATCGACGCTCTGGTGGATATCAAGTGCGACCTTGTGAAGACCATCAAAGCCGTGGACGATATAGACTGTCAGCTTCTGCTGGAAGGACGCTACCTCTGCTATAAGTCCTGGGAACAGATCGCCGTGGAGATGGATTTCCGGGTGCGCCACGTTTATGAGGTACACAACGACGCTTTGAAAAAAGTAGAGAAAATCCTGTCCGCGCAGTAAAACGCACTGTTTCGCACAGGGCGAATGCGGTATCGTTACAATAGGAAAACTAAATCCGGAGAGCCTCGCGGGAACAATCTCGCGGGGCTTTCTTTATGCCCGGAAAGGAGGCAGCCATGTGCCGCACAAACCTTTAACACCCTGCCGCTATCCCGGCTGCCCGAAGCTGGTACCCGGCCGCTACTGCGAGGAGCATCAGAAGCTTATCGACAAGCAGTACGAACAGTACGACCGCGATCCCATAGAGAAGAAACGGTACGGCCGCGCGTGGAAACGCATCCGTGACAGATACATCTCCCGGTATCCTTTGTGTGAGGAGTGCCTGAAGCGCGGCGTCTATACCCCTGCAACCGAGGTTCACCATCGGCTCCCGCTCTCTCGCGGCGGCACGCACGTCGATTCCAATCTTGAGGCGCTCTGCACGCCTTGCCACTCGAAGATCACCGCCGAGATGGGCGACCGCTGGCATGACCGCTGAAATTGGTTCGTATCACATTTTGATACAAACCTCACGCTCGCCGACCGGTAGGGGCGGTCGAAATCTCTGTGCGAATATCGCCGGGGAACGGGCGTGGGGTCATCTTCGCTAAAACGCGAAATCAAACGGGGTATTGACCCCGCCAAGGGAGGAGGAACCACAGCATGGCCAAGGACGGTACAAACCGTGGCGGAGTAAGAGCCGGTGCCGGTGCAAAACGGAAGCCGCTGGCGGATAAGATCGCTGACGGCAATCCGGGAAAGCACCCGCTCACCGTTATGGAATTTAAAAATGCTCCGGACCTGCGCGGTCAGGACATGCCGGAGCCGAAAGAAATGCTCTCGGCGGTACAAAAGGATGGCAAGGCACTGCCCGCTGCTGACATTTACAAATCAGTCTGGCAGTGGCTCGCGGATCGCGGCTGTGCGCACCTCGTTCCTCCGGATACCATCGAACGCTACGCCATGAGCGCGGCCCGCTGGATTCAGTGCGAGGAGGCCATCACGGAATACGGTTTTCTCGCCAAGCATCCAACTACCGGCAATGCCATCGCCTCGCCCTATGTCACGATGGCAAACAGCTTCAAGTGCCAGACCCGCGCAGACTGGGCTGAAATTTTTCAGATCGTAAAAGAAAACTACGCTGCCGGTTACAGCGGCGACAATCCGCAGGACGACCTGATGGAGCGCCTGCTCACGGCGCGGAAAGGAAAATAATCTATGGCGAATACAGAACGCTTTGAAAAAGTGCATATTGATAAACTGGTACCTTACGCTCGGAATGCTCGTACCCACAGCAAGGAGCAGATTGCACAGCTTCGGTCCAGCCTCCGGGAGTTTGGCTTTGTCTCTCCCGTGATTATCGACAACAATTACAACATCATCGCCGGTCATGGCCGTGTTGCCGCCGCCAAGGAGGAAGGCTACAAAACGGTTCCCTGCGTATTCGCGGAGAACCTGACTGAAGCGCAGAAACGCGCTTACATCCTCGCGGACAACCGTCTCGCCATGAACGCGGGCTGGGATGAGGAAATGCTGGCGGTCGAACTCTCCGATTTGCAGGCCGATGCCTTTGATGTCTCTCTGCTCGGTTTTACCGACGCGGAGATGAATAAGCTCTCCGGCGCGGCTGAGAATGTCAAAGAGGACGACTTCGACGTCGATGAAGAATTGAAAAAGCCCGCCGTCACAAAACCCGGCGACCTGTGGCTGCTCGGCAATCACCGCCTCGTCTGCGGCGACAGTACCAAGGCGGATACCTTCACCCTGCTGATGGATGGGAAGCTCGCCAACCTCACGGTGACTGACCCGCCCTACAATGTAAATTATGAAGGCAGCGCCGGGAAGATCCAGAACGACAACATGGCGGACGACAAGTTCTATGAATTCCTGTTTGACGCCTTTGCCAACACAGAAAAGGCAATGGCGCAGGATGCCTCCATCTATATATTCCATGCCGACACCGAAGGGCTGAACTTCCGAAGGGCCTTCTCGGATGCCGGCTTTTATTTGTCCGGCACCTGCATCTGGAAGAAGCAGTCGCTGGTCCTCGGCCGCTCGCCGTATCAGTGGCAGCACGAACCGATCCTGTTTGGCTGGAAGAAATCCGGCAAGCATGAATGGTACTCCGACCGGAAGCAGTCTACCATCTGGGAGTTCGATAAGCCGAAGAAAAACGCCGACCACCCGACTATGAAGCCAGTCGCCATGCTTGCCTATGCGATTCTCAATTCCAGCATGTCGAACTGCATCGTGCTCGACCCATTCGGCGGCAGCGGGTCCACGCTCATCGCCTGCGAACAGACCGGGCGTGTCTGCGACATGATCGAGCTTGACGAAAAATACTGTGATGTCATTGTGAAACGGTATATCGAGCAGGTTGGAAATGCGGATAGTGTGTACCTCATCCGCGACGGTGAAAAGCTGGCTTATTCCGCTCTCCCTGTGGAAGAAGCCGCATCATAATCTACACAAATATTCTGGCTACAGTTTGTCGGATAATCACCCTGCAAAGAACTTGCTATTCTACAGCTTCAGAGTGATATATGTGACTACCAAAACAAAGAAAGGTGGTCAAACCCTATGAAAATCAACTACAACGTAACAGGTGAACAGCGCAAGGAACTGGTCAAGGCAATCGGAGCAATCCTGCAGGTCAAGCCGGTATACATGAAGATGCCGACCTGCGCCTACGAAATCGGCGACATCACGGTCGACAAGGAAGGCACCCTCCTCTGTGAGGACGACGCCAAGGCCGAGCGCATTGCCCACAACCTGATCGCAGACGGATTCACACCGGAAACTGCAGACGCTCCTGCTGAAAGCGCCAGCGAAGACGATGCTCAATCCGTCTGCGATCAGGTTGTGCATCAGGCGATCGAGCTTGTCAGCATCCTCGCAGCTGACGCATCCTTCTTCTGCTGCGAGGATGCTGACAAGCTCGATCGCCTGATGCACAACCTGATCGCAGACGGCTTCACCGCTACCGAGGTTGCGGAGTCCGCATCCGAAGAAGCTGCTCCTACCGAGGAAGTCGATGTGCCGGACAGTCTCACGATTTCAATGCCGAAGGAAGGCTTCACCGACGAAGCCATCGCTAACCTGAAGCATCTGGTCGAGAGCAAGGCGACGCTCATCAAGAAGGCGCTGAGCGCGGAGGCTCTTCCAATCATGGTCGAGGACGACAAGATTTCCTTCCCATGGTTTTCGGGCTTCCCGGCACCGGAAGAAATCAGCGCCTACGCAAAGTTCATCGGTAGGCTCTGCGGCATTGCCAAAACCCAGAAGCGCGTCACTGCCAAGGACAAGGATGTCGATAACGACAAGTACGCCTTCCGCTGTTTTCTCCTGCGGCTGGGCTTCATTGGGGCTGAGTACAAGGCCGACCGGAAAATTCTGCTGAAGAACCTGACCGGTTCCTCCGCTTTCAAAGGAGGCGTTCCAGATGCTGATGAATGAAAAGCTGCTGGCGCACCTCCGGAAAACCTACCCAGCCGGAACCCGCGTGGAGCTTGTGCGGATGGACGACGTGCAGGCTCCGCCCATCGGCACAAAGGGAACCGTGTACGGGGTCGACGACACCGGCTCCATTCTGGTGAACTGGGACAACGGCTCCGGGCTGAACGTGGTCTACGGTATTGATTCCTGTCGGAAGGTCGGTGAGCGCCATGACTGAGAAGGTCAAGGAACAGATTCTCGCCATCCGCGACACCGGCGAAACAAACATGTTCGATACCGCCTGTGTTCAACGCATGGCCTATGATCGCGGCTTCTATGAACTCGTCCTCTTTCTGGAGGAGCACAAAAAGGAATACGCCCGATTCATTCTGACCGGTGAGTAATGCACACTTTTTCCCGCCAAGGTTTGTGTACTATATATCGCCTGAATCGCTTGCTATTACAGGGCTTCAGAGTGATATATGTACATACCAAAACGAAAGGGGTACACCACAATGACCGAAAAACAGATGAAGCAAATCCAGAGCCAACTTCCGAAGGGCGAGAAAATCAACCGCTGCTACAGAGCTTTTGAGGGCGACATCCGGGTGATCACCCGCAAGCCGGACGGTAGCGAGGTCCGCTACACTGTGAGCTTCGACGCCGATGACAACGCGACAATCAGGAAATTTTAAGGAGGCGGCAACCATGTGGTCAGAAGGAAGCATCAAGCTCGGCAGCGACATTTTTCATTACTGGGTCAAGCACTACGACGAGGGTTCACAGTACGGCATCAACGAGGGCCGCATTTCCAAGCTGATGCTGAACCGGAACGGTGAGACGGTTTGCAACTATGACCGGGGCTGGGACATAGAGCCCGCCGACGAAAACACCTCGACCGCGCTTGCCATTCTGCTGAAGGATTACAACTGAACGCAGCCGGGAGTCTGGGCCGGAAGGCCCTGTCTCTCGTTGCCTATAGATTTTTGCGAGGCTGCTCCGGCAGTCTTTTTTTATGCCTACGGAAAGGAGGCGACGGCATATACGAAAGCTCAAAAAATACACACCAACCAAGTTCATGGCGAAGGATTCCTTCTACGACAAGGACTCCGCCGATTATGCCGTCAGCTTCATCGAAAGCCTGCGGCACACCAAAGGCCAGTGGTACCGAGAGCCATTCGAGCTCATCGACTGGCAGGAGCAGATCGTCCGGGATGTGTTCGGTGTTCTAAAGCCCAACGGCTACCGTCAGTTCAACACCGCCTATGTGGAAATTCCGAAGAAGATGGGCAAGTCGGAACTTGCCGCCGCCGTTGCGCTGCTGCTCACCTGCGGCGACGGTGAAGAACGCGCCGAGGTCTACGGCTGCGCCGCCGATCACAATCAGGCGTCCATCGTTTTCAATGTCGCCGCCGATATGGTCCGCATGTGCCCGGCGCTCTCGAAGCGGGTGAAAATCCTCGACTCCAAAAAGCGCATCGTCTATCAGCCGACCAGCAGCTTTTATCAGGTGCTCTCGGCGGATGTGGCGAATAAGCACGGCTTCAATACTCACGGCGTGATCTTCGATGAGCTGCACACCCAGCCAAACCGTAAGCTCTACGACGTCATGACAAAAGGCTCCGGTGATGCTCGTATGCAGCCGTTATACTTTCTCATCACTACGGCCGGGGACAATCAAAACAGCATCTGCTGGGAGGTCCATGAGAAGGCCAAGGATATCCTCGAAGGCAGGAAGCACGACGCCACCTTCTACCCGGTCATTTACGGAGCCGATCCGGACGACGACTGGACCGACCCGAAAGTCTGGAAAAAAGCTAATCCGTCGCTCGGCATCACGGTCGGCATCGATAAGGTCCGCGATGCCTGTGAATCGGCCCGTCAGAATCCCGCCGAGGAGAACGCCTTTCGCCAGCTTCGCCTGAACCAGTGGGTCAAGCAGGCGGTGCGCTGGATGCCGATGGAGAAATGGGACGCCTGTGCCTTCCCGGTTGATCCGAAACCACTGGAGGGCCGCGTCTGCTACGGCGGGTTGGACCTTTCCTCAACTACGGATATTACAGCCTTCGTGCTGGTGTTCCCTCCGGAGGACGAGGAGGACAAGTACAGCATCCTGCCGTTCTTTTGGATACCGGAGGAAAACGTAGACCTTCGCGTCAAACGTGACCATGTCAACTATGACCTGTGGAAACAGCAGGGCTACCTGCAGACGACCGAGGGCAACGTGGTTCACTACGGATTTATCGAGAGCTTTATTGAAGAACTCGGCACCCGCTACAACATCCGGGAGATCGCCTTCGACCGCTGGGGCGCGACGCAGATGGTTCAGAACCTTGAGGGCCTCGGCTTCACCGTCGTTCCCTTCGGACAGGGCTTCAAGGACATGTCGCCTCCGACCAAAGAACTCATGCGGCTGACGCTCGCCGGGCAGCTTGCCCACGGTGGCCATCCGGTGCTTCGTTGGATGATGGACAACATCTTCATCCGCACGGACCCGGCCGGAAACATCAAACCGGACAAGGAAAAGTCCACAGAAAAGATCGACGGCGCGGTCGCCACGATCATGGCGCTCGACCGGGCGCAGCGCGTGGGAATCACAAGCGGAACGTCTGTTTATGACGAGCGCGGTATCATCTCTTTCTGAAAGCTGCAGCCGTTATTTGACTGCCCGTAGTTAAACAACATTGCTTACCCCTCAAAATCATACCCACGCTGCAGTTTTTATGATACTATTATAAAAAACGCAGGAGGGACTTACCAATGGCTGCTATTACAGAAAAAGTGGTTCAATGCGCATATGAAATGGGAGTTAAAGTATACCGTGGCGAAATGACCCATACCGATGCCAAAGCAGAAGTAAATCGCCGTACCGGCATGGATTTTGGTTCTGCTGGTGACTATATCAACGTGCTGCAATATATGTTGGACGGCCAGGTTTACAAACGTACGATTAATAAATACGCGACCGAGTATTATCTTGTCCATATCGATGAAGATTTCGGACGAGAAAAACAGCGGCTGGCCGCAAGCGCAGTTTCAGCCCATGTACAATACTATCGAAGCATCCACGGCTATCTTGCCAGCATTGATGAACTGGCCCGGCGTTATAAATAGTAAACTTTCTGCTGTATGAAGCATCTGCCCAATATCGGGTAGGTGCTTTTTTCATGCCATTTTTCAGGAGGCGAATATGGGAATCAAAGAATTTTTCCACTTTGGCAGGGCGCGAGACAAGCCCCGCGATTACTACACCGGCACGGATTACCGGTTTCTGTTCGGTCCCACCACGAGCGGCAGAAACGTGAATGAGTTTACGGCGATGCAGACCACAGCGGTTTATTCCTGTGTCCGCATTCTGTCAGAAGCCATCGCGTCCCTGCCGCTCAACATTTATCGCTATAAGGCTGCGGGCAAAGAGCGCGTCTATGACCACCCGCTTTACCACATCCTGCACGACGAGCCGAATCCGGAAATGACCTCGTTCGTATTCCGCGAAACTCTGATGAGCCATCTGCTTATCTGGGGCAACGCCTACGCGCAGATCATTCGGGACGGGGCTGGCCGGGTCGTGGCCCTTTATCCGCTGCTGCCCGACAAGATGCAGGTCGACCGGGATGAGCACGGCGAGATCTACTACCTCTATACGAAAAGCAGCGATGAAAACCCGAACGTGAAGCAATACGGTCAGGTCCGCCTCTCGCGGTATGACGTTCTGCACATTCCGGGGCTGGGCTTTGACGGCCTTGTCGGTTACTCGCCGATTGCGATGGCCAAGAACGCGGTCGGCATGGCGCTGGCCTGCGAGGAATACGGAGCCAGCTTCTTTGCCAACGGGGCCAACCCCAGCGGCGTGCTGGAGCATCCGGGAGTTCTGAAGGACCCGGCCAAGGTACGCGACTCGTGGAACGAGGTCTATCGCGGCTCCGGCAACGCCCACAAGATCGCGGTGCTGGAGGAAGGCATGAAGTACACACCGATCTCCATCTCGCCGGAGGAGGCACAGTTCCTCGAAACCCGTAAATTTCAGATTGACGAGATCGCACGGCTCTACCGCATCCCGCCGCATATGGTGGGAGACCTTGAAAAATCCAGCTTTTCCAACATAGAGCAGCAGTCCCTGGAATTTGTGAAATACACGCTCGACCCGTGGGTGATCCGCTGGGAGCAGGCACTGATGCGCTCGCTGTTCACGCCTGCTGAAAAGCAGCAGTACTTCATCAAGCTGAACGTGGACGGTCTGCTTCGCGGCGATTATCAGAGCCGCATGAACGGCTATGCCACCGGCAGGCAAAACGGCTGGCTCTCCGCCAATGACATCCGGGAGTTGGAAGACCTGAATCCGATCCCGGCCGAGGAAGGCGGTAACCTTTATCTCATCAACGGCAACATGACCAAATTGAAAGACGCCGGAATCTTCGCAGCGTCCGCGCCTGCGGGCGGCGACAAGCCGGGTCAGGGAGGTAAAAACACGTGAAAAGAAAGTTCTGGAACTGGGTCAAGAACGACGGCGCTGACGAATTCGGCAGCGAGCGCACGCTCTACCTGAACGGCGAGATCAGCGACGAGACCTGGTACGGCGATGAAGTCACCCCGCAGATGTTCAAAGACGAACTGAACGCCGGGAGCGGCGACATTACGCTCTGGATCAACTCGCCGGGCGGCGACTGCTTCGCTGCCGCGCAGATCTACAACCTGCTCATGGATTACAGAGGCAACGTCACGGTCAAGATTGACGGGCTTGCGGCCTCGGCCGCTTCCGTCATCGCCATGGCTGGCACCAAGGTCTGCATGTCGCCGGTCGCAATGCTGATGATCCACAATCCGGCGACCGTGGCTATCGGAGATGAGGAGGAAATGCAGAAAGCCATCGACATGCTCGCCGAGGTCAAGGAAAGCATCATGAACGCCTACGAGATCAAGACGGGCCTCTCCCGTACGGTAATTTCGCACCTCATGGACGCGGAATCGTGGTTCAACGCCAAAAAGGCCATAGAGCTTCATTTCGCCGACGAGATTCTGTTCTCGCCGGAGGAACCGGAAGAAGCGCCTGACGACGTGGAGGCCATGCTGTTCTCCCGCGTGGCGGTCACGAATTCCCTGCTTTCTAAGCTCATTCCGAAAAAGCCGGAAAAACAGGCGGCACCAAAAGTACCTATTTCGCAGCTCGATAAACGGCTGAGCCTGCTGGCTCACTAATTTAAGGAGGATTTACTTATGAATCAGATTCTTGAACTCAGAGAAAAGAGAGCGAAGGCGTGGGAAGCGGCGAAAGCGTTTCTCGACACCAAGCGTGGCGCGGACGGCCTGATCTCCGCCGAGGATTCCGCGACCTATGACAAAATGGAAGCCGATGTGGTGAACCTCGGCAAGGAAATCGAACGTCTGGAAAAGCAGGCCACCATCGACGCGGAGCTCGCAAAGCCGACTTCTTCTCCGCTCACCAATCAGCCTGGTAACCATGCGACCAAGGACAAGTCCGGCCGCGCATCCGAAGCCTATAAAAAGGCGTTCTGGGACAGCATCCGCAAGAAGAACTACTACGACGTGACCGACGCCCTTGCTGTCGGCACGGACACCGAGGGCGGCTACCTCGTGCCGGACGAGTTTGAGAAAACACTCGTTCAGGCCCTGCAGGATCAGAACTTCTTCCGCACCCTTGCCACCATCATCCAGACCTCCAGCGGTGAGCGTAAGATTCCCGTCGTCACCGGTCACGGCGAGGCGGCATGGATGGACGAGGGTGGACTGTATCCGGAGAGCGACGACACCTTCGGTCAAGTCACTATCAGCGCGTACAAGCTCGGCACCGCCATCAAGGTTTCNGAGGAGCTCATCAACGACAGCGTATTCGACCTGGAAAGCTATATCGCCGCCGAGTTCGCCCGCCGCGTCGGTACCAAGGAAGAGGAAGCGTTCATCGCGGGTAACGGTACCGGCAAGCCGACCGGTGTGTTCACGACTGCGGAAGCTGCTGTGACCACCGCAGGCGCTGCCATCACCTTCGACGACGTTATGGACCTGTACCACTCTCTCCGCAGCGTCTACCGCAACAAGGCCGTCTGGATTCTGAATGACACAACGGTTAAGGCGCTGCGCAAGCTGAAGGACAACAACGGCAACTATATCTGGCAGCCGTCCGTACAGCTTGGCCAGCCAGATATGATCCTGAACCGTCCGTACTACACCAGCGCCTTCGCGCCGGATATCACGGCGGGTAACAAGGTCATCGCGTTCGGCGACTTCTCCTATTACTGGATTGCCGACCGTCAGGGCCGCAGCTTCAAGCGCCTGAACGAGCTTTATGCTCCGAACGGCCAGATCGGCTTCCTCGCCAGCGAGCGCGTCGACGGCAAGCTCATCCTGCCGGAGGCGGTCAAGACCCTCGCAATCAAAAGCGCGTAACTGATACAGCCGCCTGTTGAGAGAAAACTTCCGGCAGGCGGCTCATTCTTGGAGGTGATCCTATGCCAGTAACACTTGAAGAAGCAAAAACCTATCTGCGCGTGGATTCCGGCGATGAGGACGGCCTGATTGCCGATCTCATTTCCACGGCCATGCAGATGTGCCGGGACGTGGCCAGAGCCGACGACACCGCGCTCAATGAAAACGCGGCGATTACCCGTATCGCCGTCCTGTACACGGTCGCATATCTCTATGAGCACCGGGAGGAAGCCAATCACCAGACGCTCCTGCTCATGCTCCGGGCGCTGCTGTTCGGCTTCAGGAAGGAAGCGTTCTGATGGACATCGCGGCGCTGAATGTGGAGGTTACCTTCCAAAAAAACACGGTCGTGACCGATGAGGTCGGAAACCATAAAAATATCTGGACGGATTACTTCACCTGCCACGCAACCGTCGGAACCGGAACGGGTACGGAAGCAAGCGGCGCGGCTACGGTAAACCCGGAGGAATCCATGGATTTCACCACGCGCTGGTGCAGCGAGCTCGCCGCCGTGGAGTCCACCAAATACCGGATTCTCACGCAGGGCAAGATTTACGACATCGTGTATGTCAATCCGATGGGCTACAAACGGAACAGTCTGAAATTCAACTGCAAGCTGGAAAAGAGGTGACGCCTGTGTCAAAGGACATTGTCAGCATCGACGGGATGGCCGACGCCATCATGAAGGGCCTGACGGAGTATGCCTCGGTCGCCACCGATGATATGAAGCAGGCGGTCCGGGACGCCGGGAATACGGTCAAAAAGCAGATACAGGCAAACGCGCCTGTGGACACCGGTGCCTATAAAAAGAGCTGGACGGTCACGAAGGTATCGGAGAACTCCAGCAGTCTGGACCTTGTGGTCCACTCCAAAAATCGGTACCAGCTTGCGCATCTTCTGGAGCATGGGCACGCGAAACGCGGCGGCGGCCGTGTGGAGGCAAGACCGCACATTGCTCCTGCAGAGGAGGCTGGCAAGGAACAGCTTCTTTCCAATCTCGAAAAGGCTCTGCAAAATGACGCATAAGGAAGTTCTGGCGATGGCGGCTGAAACAAAGCTGCCCGTCGCCTACGATCATTTCGCGGAAGGTGAAAGCCCGGAACCGCCGTTTCTGGTTTTCCGCTATCCCTCCACCGACAACTTTTCCGCTGACGGTACGGCCTATTTCAAAATGAGCCGTCTGGATTTCGAACTCTACACCGATGAGAAGTCCCCTGATACAGAAGCAACCATAGAAGCCGTGCTTGACAGCCACGGCTTTTTTTATGCCAGGAGCGAAGTATGGATTCCCTCTGAGAAGCTGTACGAAGTGCTCTATCAAATGGAGGTTTGAATATGGGCAACAAAGTAAAATTCAATATCTGCAACGTCCACTACGCGCCGATCACCATCGGCACGGACGGAGCCGTTACGTTTGCTACGCCTGTGGCGATGCCCGGCGCGGTATCCCTCTCCCTCGACCCGAACGGCGAACCGGAGAGCTTTTACGCGGACGGCATCGAGTATTATACCATCAACAACAACATGGGTTATGACGGCGATCTGGAGCTCGCCATGATCCCGGAGAGCTTTCGCACGGACATTCTGAAGGAAACCGCCGACAGCAACAAGGTTCTGGTCGAGGACGCCAACTCCGAAACCGGTGCCTTCGCCCTGCTCTTTGAATTCGACGGTGACGTCAAGAAGATCCGCCACGTCCTGTACAACTGCTCGGCCTCCCGCCCGAAGATTGAATCCAAGACGAACGAGGAATCCCGCGAGGTGCAGACCGAAACGCTCTCTGTTAAGGCCCGTCCGCTTGCCAGCGGCTATGTGAAGGCCAAGACTGGCGACAACACCACCGACGCTGTCTATACCGCCTGGTATGACGCGGTCTATCAGCCCAACGCTGCGGCCGCTACCGGCAATGGTTGAGGAGGTGTAAGCGATGAGCCTTTGTAAAACAATCGAGATCGATGGAAAGCCTGTCAAATTCCGGGCCTCGGCGGCCATCCCGCGTATTTACAGGATCAAGTTCCAGCGGGACATCTACAAGGACCTGCGTTCGCTGGAGAAATCCGTCACAGATAACGACGAGGACAACTCCGGACTGGACCTTCTGAGCCTTGAGATGTTCGAGAACATCGCCTATGTAATGGCGAAGCACGCCGACCCGGAGGTACCCGACACGCCGGAAGACTGGCTGGACGGATTTAACACCTTCTCTATCTATCAGATCCTGCCGCAGATCATCGACCTCTGGGGCCTCAACGTGCAGACGGAATCGGAGTCTAAAAAAAACTTCGCCCGACTGAACGCGAAATGACGACGGCGTTGTTCCTGCTTCGCTGCGTACAGCTCGGCCTGTCGGTGCAGGACCTTGAGCTTCTGACCATCGGCATGATCAACGATATGTATGTGGAAAGCAGGAACGACGACTATAAATATCCGGTTCTTGCCACACAGGAAGATATGAACCGGTTCTAATGCATGGATGCTCCGCTATTTAGGCGGGGCATTTTTGCCATTTCAAAGAAAGGAGGCTGCACATGGCCGACAGAATTAAAGGCATCACCGTTGAGATCGGCGGCGACACCACCGGACTATCCAAGGCGCTCGCAGGCGTCAACAAAGAAATCAAGTCGACGCAGGCCCAGCTCAAGGACGTCAACAGCCTTCTGAAACTCGATCCCTCCAACGCGGAACTGCTCTCCCAGAAGCATCGTCTGCTCTCTCAGGCGGTTGAAGAAACAAAAGGCAAGCTCACCGAACTAAAATCCGTGCAGGATCAGATGGATGAGGGCCTGAAAAACGGTTCCGTCACCCAGCAGCAGTACGACGCCTGGAAACGGGAAATTGTTGCCACTGAGGAAGAACTGAAGAATCTCGAAACTCAGACCAAGAATACGGATACCGCCATCTCTGCGACGCTGAAAGAAGCAGGCAGTAAGGTTTCCGCAGTCGGCGATAAGATCAGCGGTGTCGGGGAAACGATGACGAAAAACGTAACAGCCCCGATTGCCGCCGTGGGCGCGGCCTCCCTCGCCGCCTTCTCCGAAGTGGACGAAGGCATGGATATCATTGTCACCAAGACAGGTGCGACGGGCGAAGCGCTCGAATCCATGGAGAACATCGCCAAGGATATCGCCACAACCATCCCGACCTCCTTCGCGGACGCGGGCACGGCTGTTGGCGAAGTCAACACACGCTTCGGACTCACAGGCAAGGCCCTGCAGGACCTCTCCACCCAGTTCATCGAGTTTGCCTCCATCAATAATACCGACGTCAATACCTCCATCGGCAATACGCAGATGATCCTGTCGCAGTTCGGGATGAGCGCGTCGGAGGCCGGAAACGTGCTCGGCCTGCTCACCTCGGTCAGCCAGAAAACCGGCATCAGCGTGGATGATCTGAGCAATCTCCTGCAGCAAAACGGAGCCACATTCAAGGAAATGGGCCTCGGCGTCGGGGAAGCCATCACGCTCATGGGCAACTTTGAGAAAGCTGGTATCGACTCTGCCTCCATGCTGACTGGCCTTAAAAAGGCTGCGTCCAACTACTCCAAGGACGGCAAGAGCATGGAGGAAGGACTCGGCGATCTCATCAAACGTCTGCAGGATTCCAGCACGGCGGCGGATGCCACTGCCGAAGCCTACTCGCTGTTCGGTACCAAAGGCGGACTGGCGTTTGTCACCGCAGCCAAGGAAGGCCGCATCAGTCTTGACGGTCTGTCCACCGATCTTTCGAGCTTCAGCACCACTGTCAGCGATACCTATGAGGGAACGCTGGACGGCATTGACTCCGCTACCACCGCAATGAACTCTCTGAAGGAAGCCGGAGCCGCTGTTGGAGAGGTGCTGGGCGATACGCTCGCGCCAATTCTGCAGAGCGTCGCTGCCGGGTTAAAATCCTTCGCGCAGTGGTTCTCCAATCTCTCACCGGGCATGAAGGACATGATTGTCAAGATTGCTCTCATCGCGGCCGCTGTCGGACCGGTGCTCATTATCATCGGCAAAGTGGTCAGCGCCATCGGCAGCATTATTTCCGCTGCGGGCGCGATCAGCGGCGTAATCAGCGCGATTGCCGGTGCACTTCCGGCGCTGGGCGGCGTGATTGCCGCGCTCACCGGGCCAATTGGCATTGTAATCGCCATTGTCGCGGCGGCTATTGCCATTGGCGTCCTTGTCGTGAAAAACTGGGACAGCATCAAGGCTGCGGCCATCTCCATCTGGGGAGCCATCAGGGATTTCTTCTCTACGGTCTGGCAAGCAATCAGCAATACCTTCACGACCGTGGTAACGGCCATCGGCAATTTTCTCACCAGCGCATGGACGGCGATCACCACCACGATCCAAGCGGTCTGGAATGGCATCGCCAACTTTTTCTCCTCGCTGTGGAATGGCATCGTGACGATTTTCACCACGGTATTTGAAGTTATAAAGACGATTGTCATGACCTACTTCACAATTTACAAAACCATCATCGAAACCGTGCTTAATGCCATCGTGGTTGTTTTTACAACCATCTGGAACGCGATTAGCACTGTGGTCACCACGGTTGTCACGGCAATCGGCACCTTTCTGACCACCGCGTGGACGACGATCCAAACAGTAATTACAACCGTGCTCACCGCTATCCAGACGCTTTTCTCTACTATCTGGAATGCCATCAGTACCGTAGTTACGACCGTTGTTACTGCGATCAGCACTTTCCTGACCACCGCATGGACGGCGATTCAGGCCATGTTTACAACGGTGCTTACCGCGATTCAGACCGTTTTCACGACTGTCTGGAATGCCATCAGTACGGTGGTTACGACCATCGTGACCGCAATCAGCACATTCCTGACTACCGTGTGGACAACCATCCAGACGGTGATCACCACGATTCTAACGGCAATTCAGACGGTATTCTCTACGATCTGGAACGCCATCAGCACAACGATTTCTTCGATTGTAAGTGGTATCCGGAATACAGTCACCTCGGTCTGGAATTCCATTCAGTCCGCCGTATCCTCTGTCATGAACGCGATCAGCGGCACGGTGTCCTCCATCTGGAGTTCCATCTCCAGCGGCATCAGTACAACCATCGGGAATATCTATAACACTATCAAGACCGGCTTCGACAATGCGGTCGACTTCATCAAAGGACTGGCAAGCTCGGCATGGAATTGGGGCGCGGATATCATCAACGGTATTATTGATGGTATTAAAAGCTGTATCGGCAAAGTCAAGGACGCCGTGTCCAACGTGGCAGAAACCATTAAGTCGTTTCTTCATTTCTCAGTTCCCGACGTTGGGCCGCTTGCTGATTACGAAAGTTGGATGCCGGACTTCATGTCCGGGCTGGCCAGTGGAATCGAGAAAAGCAAGAGTCTCGTGTCCGATGCCATGAGCTCTGTTGCCGGGGACATGGTACTCCGGCCTCAGGCAGAACTGTCCGGCGTTACCCAGAGTGGCGCATCCTCCGGCGTGGTCGCAGATATACTGAGCGGCATCCAGTCGGCGCTGGCCGACCTGAAGAGCTCAAGTACCGGCGACATCAGTATTCCGGTCTACCTTGGCGGGACCCTGCTGGACGAAGTCGTGGTCAACGCGCAGACAAGGCAGAACCTGCGGTCGGGAGGCAGATAACATGGCATTCATTCAATACCTGAGCTTTGACGGCACAGATATTCCGCTTCCGGAAAGCTACGATGTGGAAGTTTCGGACGTCGTGTCGGACGCGGGCGGAGAGACAGAAGCCGGGACTACACAGCGCGATGTGATCCGATCCGGCGTAGTCAACATCCCGGTTTCCTTCAACGTTTCTCCGGCATGGCTAAAGAAGCTCTCTGAATACCGGAAGGAAGCAAAAATCAAAGTGAAGTTTTTCAACCCATACACCCTCGAAGCCGAGGAGCGGGATATGTATATCGACGGCTTCAAGACCAGCCTTGTGAAGGACACGTCCTATAAGGGACTGTGGAAAGTTTCATTTACGCTGAAAGAATTCTGACGGGAGGTGTTATTCCATGTATGCGGTAAGCAATGCGTATAAAAAAGCCATACAGGATAACACCCGCAGCTACTACTGGACCGGGAAGATCACGCTCGCGGACGGTACGGAATATCCCTTTGAAAATAAGGACATCGTGAAGGGCTCCGGCTATGTCACCCGGCAATGCTGCGGAAGCAATGAGATCGAACTTGGCACCGTCTATGCGGCTGAGCTTGGCATCACGCTGCTCACCGACATCGACCGTTACAGCCTAACCGGGGCCACTATCACGCTTTCTTTCCATTTGGACATTGGGAACGGTGTCTATGAAGAAGTGCCGATGGGAATCTTTGAAATTTCCGAGGCTAATCGAACGATCAGATGTCTGGATATCAAAGCCTACGACTATATGCTCCGCTTTGACGCTGACTTCGATGAGAAGGTCACCAACGGCGTGGCGTATGATCTGCTTCTGCTCGCCTGTGAAGCCTACAAGGTGGAACTGGCCAACACCAAGGAGGAACTCGCCGCCATGCCAAACGGCGGCACCGTCCTCGGCGTTTATACGGAAAACGACATCGAAACGTGGCGCGATCTGATCTTTTACGTGGCCCAGGTGCTCGGCTGTTTTGCCCAGATCGACCGAACCGGAAAACTCCTGCTCACGAAATACAGCAGCATCCCTGTGGCGGATATCCCTGATACGCAGCGGTTTTCCAGCAGTTTTTCGGACTTCATCACCCGTTATACGGCTGTGTCCTCCACCAACGTGCGGACAAAAACGGCAGAATATTACGCGCTTGACCCGGACGATGCCCTGACGATGAATCTCGGCGTCAATCCGCTTCTGCAGTTCGGCCTTGCGGAAACCCGTAAGACACTGCTCACCAATATTTTGAACGACATCGCCATAATCCGGTATGTGCCGTTCGATTCAACGACCATCGGCAATCCGGCCTTTGACTCCGGCGATGTAATCACCTTCTCCGGAGGTCAAGCCGATTCCAAGCAGATCACGGCGGTTACAGGTATCACCATTAAGGTAAACGGGAAGCACAGCCTGAAGTGCGTCGGTAAAAACCCGCGCCTCGCACAAGCTAAAAGCAAAAACGACAAGAACATCACCGGTCTCGTAAATCAAATCGAAGCCGGAAAGATCGTCGTTCATTCCTATATGAACGCTTCGCCCTACACGATTTCCTCCACCAATACAGAAATCGTAAGCATCGAGTTTGCGTCCAATGAGGACACAGACGCGCAGTTTTTCGCATCCATCCTGCTGGATGTCAAAGCGGATGCCGTGGATAAAACGGGCCAGGCAAAAGGAACAATCACCATCCCGGCCACAACGGAAGGCGGCAAACCGACTACACAGGATGAGAACTTCACACTGACATGGAAGGATGACGGAGATGCGGTCATTGAGGTAACTTACATCATCAACGACCATGAGCTTACAACGTATTATCCGATAGAAACATGGAAATCCGGCAGGCATATCCTGAACCTGTATTACCCACTCTCAGGTCTTACAGCCAACACCTACAACACCTTCCGTGTCTGGCTCAAAATGACGGGAGGCTCTGCATCGGTCGGACGTGCGCAGGCCATCGCCACAATCAGCGGCCAAGGCTTGTCCGCGAATAAAGTCTGGGACGGGCGTCTGGAATTTTCCGATACGATGGCTCTTATCCGCTTCGGCGGCCTGAATGCCAGCGCTTACACGGCAGATGCCACAACCGAGTTTCTTACGCCAACGCCTGCCGCTTTCCTCGACAGCGTTCCGCTGTTCCGCGCGGGCGGGCTTGCGATAGCAGCGTTCACAGATACTGCAAAGGTTGATCCGGTTGTAGTAACCGAAACCATCAACGCAGCCGACAAACGGAAAATGACCTATTCAGAAGCTTATGTAAAAGTCACGGATAAGTTTGAACTTCAAACGGCTTATGTTTACAAGAGCACGGAAAACGAAATTGACGATGGCCGCATGTGCTCCGTGACAGTTAATACGGAACAGTTCGCCGCTGTCACCGGATTGGAGGTGGTAAGAAATGGCTGATTACAATGGAATCGAGGCGCTTCTTGCCTCTACAGACAATCTGGTGC
>JGI20225J20221_1001628_pt2 | contig 21505 bp, 26 predicted proteins | sample BioMet4_FD_20221 | JGI IMG/M metagenome (IMG submission 20221)
GCTGGCTGCGGAGCGAACTGCCCAGTCATACGCCGGCAAGCGTTGCACTCGCTACCGTACTCGCACCCCAGCTGCGGGTAGACGCGCTGGCACGTGACCTCTAAGGGTTGCGTGCCAGCGAGGCTTTTGGTCGGGCCAAGTAGAGTAGGTTAAACACTACCAACCCCTGAAATCAGTACACCCGGTACGTCGCTGTAGACTTAAACGATACCTCTTTGAACGATTGTGATCTAAATGTCACTTGGGAAAAAGTTATCGTATAGGCGTCTTCCATGTTTTTTTTTGGTGTCCAAAGGCAACGATAATGAACTCGACCTTTAGCTTTCCTCGAGTGGATATAGATGCTTTAGCCCCTCATGTAGCAAGTAGGGCCGGTCCCTCAGACAGAGTAGCTCCTACACCAACTATTCGGGCTGCGATGCATAGTCGAAGACGGCCACCCTGTCGCGGTGGGGTATGTGTAGTCGAAAGGACAGCGTAGGCTCAGCGCCGACGCAGGGCAGGAGAGAGTACTGCTTCGGCAACTATAGTAGCGGGTCATAGGGTGGTACGTCCACCTACTGAAGTGGTGGTTCTCGTTGCGGGAGCTCCTTCTCGTAAAGTCTCTATTCTAAGCAAACCCGTCGACGGCGCTAAGGCAAGCGCAGCACTTCTGCAAGGCGTGCGCGTAGCGGCTCCAGTCCCGTGCGTTGTTCTTCGGAGGACATCGGATACTTGCGTAGGAGTTCGTCCGTTCGCTCGCAAGGGAGAGGCTCGAACGCCAACGAGAGCTGAGGTGAGGTCTACTACAAGCGTACGAGAAGCTCCTGAAGAGCCTGCTCGTACTCCGCGTCGTCTTGATCTCTGCCAAGAGCGCTAAAACCAGAAAGAAACCTGCGGGCAGAGGTCACTCCACCCGCAGAGCAACAAAAAACCAACCAGAAGGACGAAACAGCATGCTGACACTGCTACCTAGAGCCGAACCGCCCTGCGAACGCCGAGCAAATGTTAATACCCAGTTACCCTTTGGAGTCATGCTCCTCCTTGCGTACAGTTGGTCGCTGCTCCGTGGATTCCCAGCGCAGTAGTAGTGGCAGGAGCCGAGGCTGTCCGGGCCATAGCAGCGCCGGCAGCGGCCATACGAGTCGCTAGTACTGCGTTTGTAGGAGCTGTAGAGGGTCTGCCTGCATGATGAAGAACTGCGAGCTTGCCGAGTCGTATCCTGTCGAGCGAGCCATCGAGATCACACCGCGAACGTGACTGATGGGGTTGTTGACGCCGTTCTTGGAGAACTCACCCTTGATGGTGACACCCGAACCTCCCGTGCCGTCACCCTTTGGGTCGCCGCCCTGAATCATGAAACCAGAGATGACGCGATGGAAGGTGAGCCCGTCATAGAAGCCCTTGTTGACAAGGCCCGCAAAGTTGGAGACGGTGATGGGCGCTGCCGTGGCATTGAGCGCAACCGAAATCGTGCCGAAGTTCGCGACCTCGATGGTGGCATGGTGCACGCCCGACGAGTAGACGTCCCCTGATGGAGCGGAGGACGACGAGTCGTCGTCCGACGTGGCCACATCCGACGTGGCAGCGTCCGACGTGGTGGCATCCGACGCGGCAGTCCCCGAGCAGGCCGCGAGCGTAGCCGTCGCGACAACGGCGAATGATGTGGCTACGAACTCCTTGCGGGTGAGCCTGACATGCGAGAGAGCCATGGTCTTGTCCAATCGTCGGGATATGTCTCTACGATACCAGCCCATGGTCTTGAGGTTGTCGCGCGTTTGCGCGTGGGGCTCCCGCCACGTCATCCTGGCCAAAAAGACCCTCGATTTAGCTGCCAGCTAATGAATTGGCTTCAGACTCTTTCTAGCATCGTGTCCAGCGCCGTGACGTCTCACGGCACACATGAGCAAGCTCCAGAAGGGGGGCATCCACACAGGCGTAGCTTGCCTATAGCACGACGGACACCTCGAATGTCGAGGTCAACGTCTATGAGTCCTTTAGCCTGAGCAAGACCCCCGCTGCCACCCAGACCTTCTCGCTTGTGTAAGGAGCATTGACCATGAAGAAAAAGCTTAATGTCCCTCTTCTGATTTCCCTGCTCGTTGGTATCGCCTATCTCGTCTATAGCATCGTCTACTGGAGCGGTGCGGTCGGAGGCTCCTCAACGGGAACGGCAGCTGCCGGCGCGGCGATCGCATCCATGCTGGTCATGCCGCACCTGGTCTGCCTGGTGGTCGCCATCGTGTTCAACGCGCTCGGCCTCTTCATGAGGAAGGCCGCGTTCGCGCTGGTGGGCGCGATTCTCTATGCCGTGACGCTCGTGCTGTTCATCCCATACTTCATGTTCGTCATCGTGGAGATGATTCTCTCCTTCGTGGGCTTCGCCCAGCTCAAGAAGGCTGTCTCGACCCCATCCGCGTAAGGACGGCTGCCTCCGGCGTCATGCCTCGTCGCATGCGCCCACGCGGGCGACATCGAACGCCCCGAGCCGCAGAAGCGGCCCGGGGCGTCTCTGGTGACCTGAAACGTCCCGCGTCTGGCGCTATGACGCCTGCACACAGCAGCCGACGTGACGCCAGGAGAGACAGGCTTTGTGCGGTCGCCGTGCCGCCGTAGCGCTTCGGCGAGTACGTGAGCCGCTGACCCCAGGACGGCGGGTAAAGGCGCACGGTCGGCCTGACGCCCGTTGCCAGTGCCCGAGAGGCGCGAGCGCGAGGTTGACGGATGCGCCACGAAGGGAGTTCTGCGGCAGGCTCGAAGACGCCCTCGCTTGATGCGCCAATGCGGCGCGCTTTACCTGCCGCCGCTGCCGTAAGCCGCTCGGTAGTTGAGCCACTCGAGTAGTAGAGCCGGGTTGAACATGCCCTCAGCACGGTCGGCGATGGAGACGCCGAGGGAGTCGGTCTTCCCCGAGGTCGTCGTCCGCAGGCCGTGGCGTAGGACTCGTCCCAGCCAGGAGAGCTGCCGCATAGGCGTCGAGGTTGAGCGTCCACGAGACTTGCCAACCATTCTGGTCGAAGTGAAGCGTGCTCTCCTCGCCCGATGCCAAAGAGCTGGCTTGACCTTGCGAGCTGCGGTCTGCCGGCATCCGAACGATGAGACCTTGAGGTTGGCAGACGCAGGTGCGTGGCAAAGTCGCGCAGGCTTGAGATGCCCACCGTCTCGCGACTGAGGTTGTAGTCACATCCACCAGGTTATCAGAATTGAAGCGCCCTTGAAGTAGTCCTGAACCGGTGCTGAAGATCCGTGGACGGGACGGTCATGGCACCCGTGGTCGGCCACTGTCGTGGTGGTAGTGGCCAGCGGCAGCCGCAATCCGTGAGACGGTTTGGTTCCGGTGGGTGGCCCCACCCGCCGCCCACAGGCGACTGGGCTCGGTCGCAGACCGCAAATCGCCCGCCTCCATCGGCCACCGCGTAGAGGGCGCAGGTTGGGGGCTTCACCGCGGGAACGAAGGGGTCCTTGCGAGGCGCTGCCGCGTGATAGCGTTGCTAGGGGAAGGTCGGTACTCCCGAAGGAAGGGCTGCTGGCGCGGCCGGAGTGGAGCTGTCTCGACACGACCTGCGTGGCATAGCGCCGAGGGTATAGCAAGCCACCCTCGGACTCGCTCGAGCGTGAGCTGCGCAGTCGGAAAAAACCATCACGCAGGTCCATGGCATTGACATACTCGCCGTAGGCATTGGCGAGACCGGTCGAGAGCTGCTTGGTCCACGTGCCGTCCGCTCGGGTGCCACTGGAGGCGTACTGACCAGCGGCCCACTCGTAGGAGGCGTCAAGGGTGTCGAACGAGGTCATCGGACACCACGAGGCGCTGCCAAAGAGCGCGTCGGATATGTCGTTGCCCTTCGCGTCGTGCGTGATGGCACCAATGCTCTCGAGGTAGGGCTCATAGAGCGGCGAGGCACCCGAGGTGCCGAGAACCGCGCTCATGCCACCGCCGCCCGAGAAGCCGAAGGAGAAGACGCGGGACGCGTCGCAGGGCAGCGCCCCCGCGTTGTACCTCACGAAGCGAATCGCCGCCTTGAAGTCGACGATGGGCCAGGGAGAGCCACCAGGATAGAGGTCATTGGAGGAAGAGGAGGTGTCATAGCCCGCGCTTCTGCCGCGAAAGCCTGGGTAGACGTAGACGCAGCCAGCCTCCATGTAGGGGCTCAGACCCTCGTAGCCATACTTCGTGGGACTCTGCTGGGCAGCCATGGAACCCGAGTTGATCGGCATGAGAACGGGTGCCGTCGAGGGTGTGAAGCTACCGACCACGGCCTTGTCATTGATCGTGCAGGTGTAGTTGTCGCCGCTCTTCTCGGCGGAGAAGTACTTCCCCGGAACGAAGATCGCAAGGGACTCGTAGGTCTCCGTGGCGGGGCTGAGGCAGTACTTGAGCCCAAGCTGGTAGTAGACGTCATTGTCCCCGTCGTACTTCCATGACGAGGAGTCGATCGCGAGCTTCTCGAACTCCTTGAGGTTGACGTTGGAGGCGTTCGAACTCGACGAATCGGCCGAGGACGACGAGGACGACCCGCCCTGCGTGCCACTGGTGCACGCCGCGAGTCCTATGACGGTACTCGCGGATGCCAATGCGAGGAAGCCTCTTCTGGTGCAGTCCATCTGCTCTCCCTTGTAACGGATGCCAAAGGCGAATCCTTATTTGGTACGGATACCCTTTACGCGCGTAACCTGCTTGTCGCCGCGACGGTCGTCTCCCCAGAAGCAGCAGGAGCACATGCCTGGGCCGACGTGGGAACCAATGGTCGGACCGATGGCGGGCCTCAGCACGCGAAGCTCTGGATCGAGCTCGCGGAGCGTGGAGGAGATCTGATAGCCGTCATCGGGGCAGTCGGCATCACCCACAGCCACGACGTGGCCGTACGGATCGACGATCCTGTTCCTCTCGAAGTATTCCACGAACTTGCGCATGCCCTTCTTGCGACCGCGCGCCACGGAGCGAATACCGAGAGAGCCGTCGAGATTGAAGTGAAGGATAGCCTTCACGTCAAGGGCATCACCCACGACGGAGACCGCCTTGGGGAGGCGACCCCCACGATGGAGCGCATCGAGGTTGTCCACGAGAAAGACCGTGTGCACGTGATAGCGGGCCTCCTTGGCCCAGAGCACGAGCTCCTCTGCGTTGAGCCCNGCATCGCGCTGANGGCAGGCTTCCTCCACAAGGAGGGTCTGGGCAGTGGATGCAACGAGACAGTCCACGACGTAGATGCGAACCTCCTCGTTTGGGTGTGCCTCCGTGAAGCGATCGAGCGCGGTGACGGCGCCGTTGTAGCCTCCGGAGATGCCGCTCGAGATGCAGAAGAGCACGGTGGGAATCCCCGAATCGTAGGCCTCCTGGAAGGCCTGNTCATACTCAAGCTGCGAGGGCTGGGAGGTCATGGGCGTCGCGCCCCTGCGGACCGCGTTGTAGAAGTCATGGACGCTGATGGACTGGAAGAGGTCATCGTCGCCATGAAGCCCGCCATCGGGCTTGTTGGCCTCGACGTAGTGAAACGGAATGATCTTGACACCGAGTGCGTCCGCCTGCTTCTGCGTGAAGTCGCAGCAGGAGTCGCTCATGATGTTGCATTTGACGGTCATGTGCCACCTCTCGAATCGAACGGATGGTTGCTGCTATTGTAAGCGTAGACGCAACCGACGGCCAAAGCCGTACCATGCGACCACGAGAAAACGCCAGTCGCGAGGAGAAACCATGTTCGGACACGAGAAGGAGGCTCCACGGCTCCCCGAGGGCACGAGACGCATCCACGTGCGTTTCGTCGGAGAGGTGCAGGGCGTCGGCTTTCGCTGGACCTGTCGCAACATCGCCTCGAGCATCGGCCTCACGGGCTGGGTCAGGAACGAGGATGACGGCTCCGTCACGCTCGAGCTCCAAGGCCTTGACGACGCCATCGGCCGCTTCTTCACGGGACTGATCGCAAGCTTTCGTCGCTATCACATCGTATACCGCATCGACGAGAAGGAAGACGTCGCTCTCGATCCTCGTGAGACGGAGTTCTCCGTCAGGTTCTCCTAGGGGCGAGACATGGCACGAATGGTGGCAAAGGACCTTTCGCTCGATGCCGTAGCAAGGTCGGGACAGGTGTTCACCTGGCACCAGGCCGAGAGCGGACGATGGCTCGTGACGAGCGGGCCCCGCCAGTGCGTACTCGCCCAGAAGGATGACGTGCTTGAGGTATGCGGAGTCAGTGGCGAGGAGCCCTCCGCGGGCGACCTCGCCTACTGGAGGCACTACCTCGCACTTGACATGGACTACGAGGCGATTCTCGACCAGCTGGANCTNCCNGCGGAGGCACGCGAGAAGAACCGGGGTCTGCGCGTGCTCGCACAGGACTGGTGGGANGTCGCGGTGTCGTTCGTGATCTCGCAGAACTCGAACATCCCGCGCATCCAACGGACGGTCTGGACGCTCCTGGACGCAGGCGACGGACGTATGCCATCCCCCGAGTCGCTGCTCGGACTGGTCAACGACGAGAACGCCGCCGCGGGACTTCGGCTCGGCTACCGAAGGCCGTACCTCGCGGCCCTTGCCGAGCGAGCGTGTGGCTGGCAACCCTCGTGCCTGGACCGCGAGGGCGTGACGCTCGAAGAGACCATGGAGGAGCTCGAGAAGGTGCCCGGAATCGGCCCCAAGGTTGCGAGCTGCATCTGCCTCTTCGGACTGGGATACCTCGNCGCNGTTCCCCGNGACACGTGGATCAGGCGTGCCGANCGCGAGATGGATCTACGCTGGGACGCGAGATACGGCGGCATTCAGCAGCAGTACGTCTTTGCCTGGTACCGCGAGAAGGACGGACCGCAAAGGTCATAAGATGACACCGTGCGGTTTCGGCTCGCCCTTGTGGCTCGTGTGGACAACGGAGCGATATACCGATCTATGCCNTGTAACGGACGGCCGTGCCGTAGGCGACAACGGACTGCATGTCCGTGCCAATCGACCCCGAGTCGAACCGCATCATGACGATGGCGTCGGCACCATGCGCCGCGGCCTCCTCGCGCAGGCGCTTTATCGCCACCTCACGTGATTCACGGAGCATGTCCGTGTACGCCTTGATCTCGCCGCCGACCATGTTCTTGAGTCCGGCCCCGATGTTACTGAAGACGTTCTTCGACTGCGTGGTGACTCCGAACACCTCTCCGATGACCTCGTAATCATGCCCGGGAATTCGTTCCGTCGTGGTGATGAGCATGTCTGCCATAAGAAGCTCCTCAGTCTCGGCCCTGCGATACCTTTTGGCTTTCCTGCGCGATATCTAGTTTACTCGTAGGGAGTGCAGGTCTCGCCAGGACGGCAGATGGCATTCCTTTTGCTGCTCATGGGTTCCGTTTTTCTCGACGCCGAGGGAGGGCTTACGGCAGCCATGGAAGGAAGCCATCCTGAGCTGCAACGGGGGAGGTCTGCCGGCAACCAATACTGCTGCCTGCGCCGCAGGGTGGACATGCCAGCCTCCACCGCTCGACTTGTCCATCCACATGGTCGATGCTCGCCAACTATAGCGGCCTGTTTATGGGGTCCTATCTAGGGCGATGCCAGGAATCGCCAACAGGTTTTGTCCTTTATCGCGAGAGGGCTTACGCGGTCGCGCAGCAGCCCCGCGGGCTGGGAAAGGTCGCGTTCAACGTCGGGGCCCACGCGCAGGCGAGGATGGCAGAGCGCGGGATTACAGACACTCAGGTCGCGCGGGCGCTCAACGACCCGCTGCACGAGCTCTCCGTGACCACCGACGAGAGAGGCCACGCCAAGAAGGTGATAGGCCACGAGGTGACCGTGGTGATCAACCCGGACACGGGTAAGATAGTCACGACGTACCCGACCGGGAAGAAGGCAAGGAGGAAGTATGGCGCTGAGCAAGGAGCAGGTCGCACTGCTTGAAAAGCTCGGACTTCCAACCGACTTCTCGGCTGACATGACAGACGAGAAGTACTTTAAGATCGACGACACCATGAGTGACGAGATGATGAGACATGGAATCAACTCGACCGGCGACGGGCTTAACGACTACGGCGAGCTCTGTCGCAGTGTCATCGTCTCCCTGCCGGACGACTAGCCCACCGTCACACGACGCACCACCCGAGGCCCTCGCGAGAGGGTCTCTTCCTTTGCGGCGTTACCCATGGCCGACCCTCCTATCGTCGGGGCATCCCCGCCCCGACATGCCGAAGAGGAGGTACGAAATGCCAGGTGCTGCATCAACCGAGGGCGAGGGCGACATGGTCAACCGCCACCAGTACGATTACGACACCGAGCGCAGAGACAGGTAAATCGCGGAACTCAAGGAGCAGCTCTCGGACGAGAGGGCCAACACGACCCTCACCGCCGCGGGATGGGGCCTGCTTCATTTCTTCGACCACAAACTATGTCGACAATTCGGAAACCTCGGAAGAATTAGGTTGTCTGGCGCTCAGTGCGTTGGATGGGTGCCACTCGTCGCAAAGGCCCTAGCAGGCGAGGCGTCTCCGGACATCTCCTCTAGGCGAATCTCGACGCTTTCGCATGACACCATTCTGCATGACCCGTCCTTCCACGATTCGAGAAGGCCGGCGTTGCACAGCTGTGCCACCCGCGCCGTGCTAATCCCGAGCCTACGCGCCGCTTCCGACGCACTCATGGATGGTATGTCGTGCTTGTCGGTATCGATGGCCACTGCAATGATCCGCCCGCCTTCCTTCGGAACGTGGCCGAATCCGCCACAATCATACGTCTCGCCCTTTGCGAGGGCGTCAAGCACCATAATCCTTAACCAGTCCGCCGCCATCTTCACGGCATCGTCGAGGTCGTTGCCCTCGGTTGCCCCATCAGCCCAACAGGGGAGCACGGCCATCCTTCCCTCGCACGGCACGAACTCAAACTCTCCGCAGTAAACCATATCCAACCCCTCCATCTCGGTGCGCGAGACGCGCGGGACTTTCTACAACCCCGCACCCTTCCGTATGTGCCGCGCCGTTATCTCGTTTATCTCCTTGTGCCTCGGGACTGCTATCGGTGGGAAGCCCTGCTTAACGTACTTGTCGTGGCACTGGCTTCCGCTTGACTTCCGCTTTGAGAATCCCGCCTGTTCTAGCTCACGCACAATGTCGCTTCGCTTTGCCATCACCTCTCCTTCCGATAAGTGAATATTAGCACTTCTAAGACACTAGCAAGCCGGCATCTTAGAATTTATAAGACCAGCGCAGGTGTCGGGCGTCACAGAGACGTAGGAGCATACGGGGGGCGGTCATGGGACACTCTTCGGGCCGCTTTATGCAATCGTTGCTCCTTTAAGGCTTGTGTACATCGGAGCACTTCGGAAGAACCACGGGAAACAATCATCGGAAGAGAAAGAGGTCGAACGGTTTTAGCCGTCCGACCTCTCGTTTCTATGGTGGCGGGGAAGGGAGTCGAACCCCTGACACGGGGATTTTCAGTCCCCTGCTCTACCAACTGAGCTACCCAGCCAAAGGCTCGCTTTCGCGAGCTTGATAACTATACCAGACTCGTTCTGAAGGTCAAAGGGATATTTCATCGAGAACGTTCGTAGCGGAAAAACAACAAGCAGACCCTTGCACGAAGCCGTGCCGAGCCANNGATTCTCGACCACCATCGATGTTGTGCCTTACCAAGTGCGGCCACCACAAACCCATGGCGAATCCGATAAAGTCGCCGGGTCNCCGCGTCTAGACCTNCTTGAGCCGACGGATCGTCGCGGCGACGTCCCCCTTGCCCGCACGCAGCTCCTCGCGACACGAGTCGACGGGCTCGCCNGAGACCGCNGCACAGATTGCGACCTTCACGTCATTTCCAGACCTGTCCAGAAGGTCNCTCGCCTCGGNCTCATCGACCCCCGACACGGCCTCGATAATCCTCAACGCACGTGCGACCAGCTTCTCGTTGGTCGGCTGGACGTCNANCATGAGGTTGCCATAGACCTTCCCNGCCTGCACCATGAGCTCCGTGGAGATCATGTTGCAGATGAGCTTCTCGGCCGTGCCCGCCTTCATCCTCGTGGAGCCCGTAATCGCCTCGGGTCCCACCACACATTCGACCGCGATGTCAGCATGTCTCGAGATCGTCGCATCGGCCACGCATGAGATCGCGCAGGAGAGCGCGCCAACCTCCCGCGCACGATCGAGCCCGCCGATGACATAGGGCGTACGTCCCGACGCGGCCAGTCCGATGACGACGTCAGCCTCCCCCGTCCCGATGGCATCAAGGTCGGCGGCTCCCTGCGCGGGGCTGTCCTCGGCCCCTTCTCGTGACTTCACGAGGGCCTCTGGACCNCCAGCGATGAGTCCGATGACAAGGCCTGGCCGCACACCATAGGTCGGCGGGCACTCGCTCGCGTCCAGCACGCCAAGCCTGCCGGACGTTCCCGCGCCCATGTAGATGAGCCTTCCCCCGCGAAGCATCCTCTCGTGTGCGCCATCGACGATTCGGGCGATATCAGGGATGGAGCGACGGACCGCCGGAGCCACCTCCTGATCGAGGTCATTGATCGCNTCGAGGGCCTCTCTCGTTCCCATCTCGTCGATGTGCTCAGTTCTATGGTTCACCGCCTCGGTTCCAAGGCCCGCGAAACGCTCGGTTCCCGTACCAGACATGTCAGCTCCCTTCTATGACCTTCTTGCCGAACCGCTCCTTTGATTCCTATGCATGTTCTCCCCCTCGAGTCTCATCCTAGCGAGGGCCTTCCTTGAGAAGAGCAGTGAAAGGTGTCTGTTGTCGAGAAGCCTCATGTACAGATCGACGTCCCCGCGCCCATAGAGCACATCACGAAGGCTCTCGAGGGCATGAATGCGCAGGCGCGTCAGGACAAGTATGCCAGCGCAGACGAACAGGGACACACAAATGAGCCATGGTACGAGGTTCATGCCCATCCGTCACTCCTTCCATGGGGCAGGGGGTTCTTCCGCGAGCCCCCTGCCATGCGACCGTGTTCCACCGTCCTCCTCTGACCTTATCAGGCTGCAGCGGCGGTCGCGGCNGCCAAGAGGGCCTGCACGTCTGCATAACCAGTCAGATACTGGATTGCGGTAAGACCGATTGCGAGAACGAAGATGAGTCCCATGATGGCCAGAGGAGACCACTTCTTGTGGGCGTAAAGATGGTAGATGAGCAGCGTAAGNAGAAGCGGAAGCAGCTCCGGGAAGAACTTGTTGAGCGTCGTGGTCGTGTCGAACAGAACGGTCTGGGCCACCTGACCCGTGGTCGGGTNAAGAACGCTGCCAATGATACCGAACGGGATNGCGCACGTGACGTAGGAGGCGGTGAGGGCACCGACGACGAGCAGTCCCATGATGACCATTGCGTTCGTAAGCCTATCGAGCTTCCCGGATGCCATCATCGACTGCATGCCATCCAGCCCGCCCTTGTACCCAAGCTGGAAGAGCTTCCAGCTGAGCAGGCAGGTCCCTATNGGNTAGGCAACCATGTACACGACAGGACCGAGCCAGCTCACACCGGCCTGCGAGATGGTCATGCAGATCGTAAGCAGGATGGGGATGATNGTCCCGACCCACAGGGAGTCACCAATGGCCGAGGTGGGACCGATGAGGGCNACCTTCACCGACTCGATGGTCTCCGGTGTGCAGGCGCCGTTTGCGTTGCTCTCCTCGAGACCGCAGACGATGCCGTTGCAGATGGAACCAACCTGCGCCTCGGTGTTGAAGAGGGAGATGTGGCGCTTGAGCGCCGCAGCCTTCTCCTCCTTCGTGTCATACAGGTCATCGATCACGGGTGCCATCGCCTGGCCGAAGGCCAGACCCAGCATGGACTCGGCCTGCTGAGAGCAGCCGTTCCAGAAGAACCAGTTCCAGAAGGAGCTTTTGAGGGCCGCAGGTGATATCTTCCTCGGTGCGGCCTGCGTGGTGGCTTCCGTCTTGGTGTCAGCCATGACTACAGCACCTCCATGTTCTTGTCGGAGGGATCGACCATGAAATAGACGACTGCGATNATGGCGGCGATGACCGCCGCGCCCATCATCGGCAGTTTGAAGTACGTGACCATCACGAATCCTGCCAGGAAGATGACCACATACCAGTTCTTCTTGAGCAGGAAGGAGAGTAGGATGCCCATTCCAAGGGCAGTCATCATGCCCCCGAACACGGTGAGGCAGGTGACCACGTACGCAGGAACGAGTGTCGCGAAATCCGCCTGGGTGCTGGCTGCGGTCATGCCACCGAGGACGATCATCGCGGGAACGAAGCGGCAGACAAAACCGATGAGCTGGCCAAGCACGACGTTGGAGACGTACATGTGCTTGGTGTCCCCCGCCTCGGCGTACTTCGCCGCAACGCGGTTAAGCGGGATGTTGAGCGCATACGATACGTTCCACATGAGCTGACCGACAAGGCCACCGATGCCGGCGAAGACCGTGGCCACACCGATCAGGGTTGTCGGGTCCATGCCTGCACCGAACACGATCGCGCCAGCGGTACCGATGTAGGTCGCATACGAGAGGTCCCAGGCGACGGCACCGCCGGGAGTGACGTTGCCCAGGTACATGATCTGGAGCGGGATGCCCACGATCATGGCCGTCTGGACGTCACCCATGATGAGACCCACCACGAACGACGCCACGAGCGGGCGTCCCAGGGTATACCAGCCGATCGTGTTGCCCACCACGGAACCGATCGAACCAAGGTAGACAAACAAGGCTATCAGGACCATTTGCAGTATGTTCATCAATCCTTCTCTCTTCCTGTCACGCCGTCCGATTGATTACAATGTCTTGGCGAAACTATCCCAGCTCCTTTCCTGGGTATTGGGTAGCTGCTGGAACGAGATATCGAACCCTCTCCTCGTCATGTCGCCGATCTCCGCGATATCCTGGTCGCTGAGGAAGAAGATCCCCGTCGCAGCAGCCATCTGATGGTTCGTATCTGGACGTTTGGCCATGTTGCCGAGATAGACATGCTTGCATCCGACAAGCGCGTCCTTGATCTCGAAGAGCATGTGGGGCGTCTTCACGATCACAAGGCGGTTTACCTCGCCTTCCTGGGCGAGGAGGTCCTTTGCCTCGTCGGTCGTGACGATGTGGGTCTTGTACTGCTTGGGGACCCCCATCGTGAGGATGCTCTTCAGCATGGGGTTCGCAGCGCTCACGTCATCGACGCNGATAATCTCTCCGACCCTCAGCGTAGGAACCCAGGCAACGATCGTCTGCCCATGGATGAGCCGATCGTCCACCCTTACGTAGGTCTCGGCCATTTCGTCTCCCTCTTTCTCTTCGGTCAGTACGTCCGAGCTGCTTACCAAAGCTCGTTCTCGATGAGGCTCGCATGCATGTAGCAGACCGTGGGGCCCGCGCTGCCCGACTCTATCTGCTTCACTTTCAGATTAGTGGGATAGTATTTCCGATAAGGAAAGTCGTTGACCTCCCCCCGGAAGATCGCATACTCATTCAAGGCCTTCATCCATTGGCTGACCTCGTCGTCGCTCAAGACGAAATATGCCTGCGGCAGGAAGCCATTCAGATCCTCGAACGTCAGCCCGTACATGAGCCGGATGGACGAGCCCTTACGACGCATCTCCTTGACCGCCTGGGTCACCGCATCGTATGTCGCAATGTGACGCGGATGCATCGAGCCACGCCAGTGCGTGATGACAAGGTCGACGCCCTCGTCCCCGAACCACCCCTCAAGACGAGCCGCGAACTCATCGGTCGTTGGCATCGTATTCGAGTCGTACCCCAGCCACAGGGTATCTCCCCCCAGATCCGCGGCGGCGCGTCCGCTCTCCTCGGCAACCTTGTGAAGATAGGTCTCTCGTTCCTCGTCGGTGTGATCGGCCCCCTCAAGGCGCCCCATGACCACGTTGGCGCATGTCACCCGTGCGCCCTGCGCCGCATACTTGATGAGAAGCGGACCACCGAGGAGCTCGGCGTCGAGGCTGTGGGCCCCTATGGATACGACTCGCTTGCAGCTGCTCATACGAGATCCTTCCTGTAGTCGACGAAACGACGGATGACCTCAAGACCATGACGGGCGTAGTAACGCCTGCCAGGTTCGTCGGTCGTGATGAAGTACATGCGGTATATCCCTCTACGAGACATCTCGAAGCAGTAGAGGTCGAGGAGCACCGAGCCGATCCCGTTGTTGCGCTCCTTCGCCGCGATGCCGATGGGACCGAACCTCATGGGGTTGCCGTCGATGGCCCGCATGCACCAGCCGCAGACGTCCCCCTGCGGATCGATGACGAGCAGCATGAGGTCTGGCGCCGTGTCCTCGCGCATGCTGATGAGCGCGTTGCGCTTCCAGCCGGCACCAAGCTCACGCTGGAGGAAGTCAAGCACCTGAAGCGCGCGGGAGTAGTCGAAGGGGACGAAGCGGTAGCCCCTCTCCTCAAGTCCCGCCCTGCGCTCCTCGGTCTGCGATGGGACCCTGAAGCCGTGAAGGTTCTTTCCCATCGAATAGTGGGTGTCTCCGGCAACGTACCCACACCCCTCGAAGAAGGAGACCGCCTCGGGGTAGTTCTCGGGGTCGACCCCTGCAAAGAAGTAGCTCGGAGAATAGGCACCGAGCGTGATGGTGCGTGCGCCCGCCTCGGCCAAGCTTCCCTCGATGCGAGAGAGCAGCTCGCCCGCAACTCCCTGGCGGCGAGCCTGCGGGTCGACGAAGATGACGTTCACCCAACCACGCTGCGGCTCGAGGCCTCTTTCGAGATAGGGGAACTTACGCTTCGTGCCATAGGCGAAACCCATCACCTGATCGCCCTCNAGGGCGACCCAAGCGAGACACGGGTCAAAATTGTCATCAAANAGGGCCTGACGGCGAAACTTCTGCACCTCGATGGCATCAAAGATGCAGCATCTATTCCACAGGGTAATAACCTGTGCCTCGTACTTTTGGCTGTAGTTCTCGTATATCATGGCATCACTTCCTTAAGTTGGTATGCTAACATATTAACTTAAGACATCGTACATTCGTTCACCATGACGAAACAGGCTGCCCATGACGGTTTTCCGCCAACGGTAGCAATTGNGGCACAGACTGGTTACGATACAGCCTTGTTAGTTTATGTTCTGATGTTAACCGTTACCGAGTACCAGTCCTTGTTGAAATAGGACTCTGCATACTCGATGATGGAGTTGTCNTCGCCAAACGCGGTCCTGCGCACGAAGAAGCAGGGATATCCCTTACCAACGCCAAGCGCGGAGCAGATGGTCTTGTCATCAACGACCTTGACCGAGTATGTCTCGTTGACGAAGTGGGGGTATATCCCGAATCTTGCAAGCATCTTGTAGAAGGAGCCCGTCTCATTGATCGCCTGCGCCTGCTCCACGCCAAGAAGCGAGCTGGGAACGTACGAGACCTGGTACACGATGGGTTCGCCATTCGCGATCCTGACGCGNGCCACCCGCGTCAGCTTGCTGTCCCAGTCCACGTCAAGGTGCTTCGCAACGGCNGCGTTGGGCTCAGCGGTAATGGAGCTGACGGTCATTCCGATCTCGTAGCCCTGCTCGCGAAGCTCCTCGGAAAACGAGAGGGACGTAAGGCCACGAATCATCTGACGACGGGCGACGTAGGTACCACTGCCCTTCATGCCAACCAAATACCCGTCATTGATGAGATCGGCATAGGCCTTCCGAACGGTAATTGCCGAGACGCCGTAGCGCGCCCTCATCTCGCTCTGCCCAGGGAGCTTGTCTCCCGACTTCAGGCTGCCGTCTCGTATCGCGGAGAGGATGTCGGACTCGATGCGGAGATACTTGGCGACCTGCCCATGAGGGCCGTCGGCACGCGGCTTAACGACCATCGTCACTCCCTAGGGAACGTGGACACTTCGGACACGAACCCTTCCCATCGGTGCCGGGGTGCTTCATTGCGTCTCCTCCCCTGTTGGAGCGTCATATCCAGGTAGTCGAAATCAAAGCGATAAGGTGTGCCGAGATGGTGCGGCACTCCGGTCGGCACCATCAGGAACCCAACCACAGGCGACCTCTCCGGATTTGGCGTACCAATCCCGACCTCGTCTGGTTCCTCCGTGCTGTTTTCGCGTGCAGACGCTCTTGCAAGACCACATGACTCACAAAAAGGCTTTCCGAGTATACACCGCCTGATAGACGCACATGGAAACATGTGGTTTCCGCCAGGCCTCCCCCATCGTGCGTACACCCTTATGCCTCGGCGACGACCTCGATCTCAACGAGCGCTCCGGCTGGCAGTGCCCCGACCTCGACGCAGGCCCGCGCAGGCTTCGAGACGAAATAGGTTGCGTAGATGTCATTGAAGGCCTTGAAGTCGGCGATGTCGTTGAGCGAGCACGTGGTTTTAACGACCTTGTCGAGCGAGGACCCCGCAGCAGCAAGCAGATTCCTGAGGTTCTCGCACACCTGCCTCGTCTGCCCCTCGATGTCTGTGACCACGATCTTTCCGACGCTCGGGTCAATGGCGATCTGACCCGACGTGAACACAAGGCCAGCAACCTTCTTTGCCTGCGAATATGGGCCAATGGCCTCTGGGGCCTTGTCGGTGTGGATGGTCTCGACCATGATGAATCTCCCTTGTCAGAACGTNTTGAAGCGGAGNCCCGCTTCGGTAAGTGCCCGCTCGATCCGGGCGATGTGTTCGAAGTTCTTGGTCTCCATGGTGATTCGAAGGTATGTCCCCGTGATATCTATGTCCTCGGTTGCCTTCTCGTGATGGGTGAGCGTGATGTTTGCGCCCTCTTTCGAAAGAACATCAGCGACGAGCTTGAGCTGGCCGGGCTTATCAACGAGCTCCACCTGGATGGAGAGGGTGCGACCAGACTTGAGAAGGCCACGCTCGATGACGCGGGAAAGGATGCTGACATCGATGTTGCCGCCAGAGAGGATGCAACAGACCTTCCTGCCTTTGACGGGGACCTTGCCGAACATGACCGCCGCGACGGATGCCGCACCGGCACCCTCGGTGATGAGCTTCTGCTGCTCGATAAGCGCAAGGATGGCAGCTGCGATCTCGTCATCGCTCACGGTCACGACCTCGTCGACAAAATCACGGCAGACTGCGAAGGGCAGCTCCCCTGGCTGCTTGACCGCAATGCCGTCGGCGATGGTATGGACGCCATCGAGGCGCACGACCTTGTCGTCCGCGAGGGACTGCACCATGCCCGGGGCACCAGCCGCCTGGACGCCATAGACCTTGACGCCTGGGTCAAGCTGCTTGACGGCATAGGCGATGCCCGAGATGAGCCCGCCCCCGCCGATTGGCACGACAACGGCATCGACATCGGGAAGCTGCTCGAAGATCTCCAGACCGATGGTGCCTTGTCCGGCGATGACGTCCTCGTCGTCGAACGGGTGGATGAAGGTATAGCCCTTCTCATCGCGCAGTTCGAGGGCCTTGTTGTAGGCATCATCGTAGACACCCGGAACGAGGCAGACCTCGGCGCCGTATCTCTTGGTGGCCTCCACCTTGGAGATGGGGGCACCGTCAGGCAGGCAGATGAGGCTCCTGATGTCGTTCTTGGCAGCTGCAAGGGCAACACCTTGCGCATGGTTCCCGGCGGAGCAGGCGATGACGCCCCGCGCCCTCTCCTCCTCGGTGAGCTTCGATATCTTGAAGGCAGCGCCTCTGACCTTGAACGATCCGGTGACCTGCAGATTCTCGGTCTTGAGGTAGACGGAGCAATCCGAGCCAAGGTTCGGGGCGAGAATCATGTCGGTCCTGCGAATGACATTCCTCAGAACATACGCGGCGCGATATATCTCATCAAGAGTCAGCATGGTCCGTCGGCTCCCCTCTTCTGGCCAAGCAGTTGTGACGAGTCTAACCATGTTCTCTCGTGTTGCCCACCCCAATTCTCGTTCTTTGACAAGAAATGTCCGCTTGGGGCTGCCATTTTCTATCTTTGATATTGATTGAACGACAGGGTCTTGACTGATCCGGGTGGAGAGGATATAGTTCCCGCCAATCTCCAAGGGATGCTGCCACGCAAAACCACCTGCCCCGCAGCCCCAGGCTCCAGAGTTACCTGCGAAGCGGTACCTGTCTTGTCCGAAGTTCCGACGGCCAGAAGAGGTAGGCGTGGCAATGCAGACTACTGGCGCGAGAATCCTCATGGAATGCCTCCTCGAGCAAGGTGTCGACACGGTGTTCGGCTATCCGGGAGGCACCATCCTCAACGTCTACGATGAGCTCTACAACTACCGCGACCGCATACGACACATCCTCACCTCTCATGAGCAGGGGGCGTCGCATGCCGCGGACGGGTATGCCCGCTCGACTGGTAGGGTCGGCGTCTGCCTGGCCACCTCCGGACCTGGCTGCACGAACCTGACGACCGGCATCGCGACGGCCTACATGGACAGCTCCCCAACCGTGTTCATCACGTGCAACGTCTCCGAAGACCTCATCGGGAAGGACTCCTTCCAGGAGGTCGACATCACGGGCATCACGATGCCCATCACCAAGAGCAACTACTTCGTACGCCACGCAGATGACCTGGCCAACATCGTGCGAGAGGCCTTCGCGGTCGCACGCAGCGGCAGACCCGGTCCCGTCCTGATCGACATCACCAAGAATGCGACTGCGGAAACGGCGGACTACGCATCCCTGCCACGCGAGAGCCATGCCACGACGAGCAGGCTGAGTGATCTCATCCAGCGCTCAAGCCGTGGGCTTAAGGTTCCAGAGCCTGACGCCGGGGACATCGAACGTCTCGCGGACATGGTTCGTGACTCGAAGAAGCCCCTTCTCATCTGCGGTGGAGGCGTCGTCAGAAGCCGTGCGCAGGACGAGTTCACCGAGTTCGCGCTGAGGGTCGATGCTCCGGTGGCGATCACGCTCATGGGTGCTGGTGGCTTCCAGGGGCGCAACCCTCTCACGACGGGCATGATCGGCATGCATGGCACGCAGGCGTCGAACATGGCTGTTGACAACTGTGACCTGCTCATCGCTGTCGGCTGTCGCTTCTCTGACCGCGTGGCGCTGGACTCCAGGACGTTCGCCGACCAGGCACGAATCGTCCAGATCGACATCGACCGATCCGAGATAAACAAGAACGTGAAGACGGACCATCACATCATCGGCGATGCCAAACGCGTGCTGCAGCTCCTCAACGCCCAGATCGACCAACAGCACCACGATGACTGGAAGGGCTACGTCTTCTCCTTCAAGACGGAAACAGAATACGACGCAGGCGGTGACACCCTCACCCCGAAGCAGATCTCTGACGCCATCGCACGCCTCTGTCCCAAGGACACCATCGTCGCCACGGACGTCGGGCAGCATCAGATGTGGGTGGCGCAGCACTTTCACTACGACTATCCCGGACAGCTGCTCACGTCAGGCGGGTTCGGTGCCATGGGGTTCGGCCTCGGGGCCGCCATCGGCGCGAAGGTCGGCAATCCTGACAAGACCGTGATCCACGTAACGGGTGACGGCAGCTTCCGCATGAACTGCAACGAGCTCGCCACCGAGCAGCACTACGGTCTGCCGATCATCACCTTCATCTACAACAACGCGGTGCTCGGCATGGTCCGTCAGTGGCAGACGCTCATCTATGACCATCGCTACTCACAGACGACCCTCGACCGTGGTCCGGACTTCGTCAAGCTCGCCGAGGCGTATGGTCTCGGTGGCGCGCATGTGCGCAATATGGACGAACTCGAGACTGCCATCAACGAGGCGCTGCGCTGCGGCCACGGCTATGTGATCGACTGCGCGATCAACAAGGACGAGATGGTCCGCCCCATGGTTCCCGGTGGCAGCCACATCACAAACTTCCTCGTGGACTAGGGGGCAGGGAAATGGAAGAAGCCGAGAGAAGGTCACTCTCCGTCTTGGTCAACAACGAGGCCGGCGTGCTGTCCCTGGTGTCACGCCTGTTCTCCCGGAAGGGCTACAACATCGAGTCTCTCGCCGTCGGCACGACGGATGACCCTCGTGTCTCACGTATCACGATAGAGATCGTCGCAGACGCGCCCCATGCCGAGCTCATCTGCAACCAACTCTGCAAGCTCATCCCCGTCCGCTCGGTGAAGATGCTCAAGCCGGAGAACTCCATCAGGAGGGAGCTCGTCCTGCTGAAGGTGCGCGCAACCGATGGCGAGGCATGCGACCGAATCATCCAGATCGCAAACATATTCCGCGCATCCATCATCGATGTCTCCCCCACCACGCTGACCATCGCCCTCATCGGCGAGGAAGGCAAGAACGAGGCCATCGTCGACCTCGTCTCCAAGTTCGGCATCCTTGAGCTCGTACGTACCGGCATGGTCGCGATCGAACGCGGCACGGATACGATATACGACGTGACAAAGGAGAAGGGTGAGTTCGACTACGGCAAGAACGTACTATGGAGACCGGCCGCTGTAGCATGTCGTCCTTGACAGGGAGTACGAGGGCTTTGGAGGGTATGCCCAACCGCACGAGCGCCACAGGTGAAGGAGAATGAGATGAGACTCACGAGTCCGGCATTCGAAGACGGCGGATGGATTCCACGCGAGAACATCGTGCGCGGCGATGACCTCTCACCGGAGCTGCGCCTGGAAGGGCTGGACACCAAGGCAGTAAGCATCGCGATAACGCTCGATGACGTCTCGCACCCGTTGTTTCCCGACTACAACCACTGGTGCATCTGGAACATTCCCGCATGCGAGTCCATCCCTGCCGCTCTCCCCGCAGGAGCCCATATCCAGAGCCCCTTCGCGGCGCAGCAGGGTATGGCATATGGCAGACACCGCTACAAGGGGCCCAAACCACCCTTCGACAAATGCCATACCTATGTTTTCACAGCTTATGCGCTCGACTGCATGCTGGAGCTATCGAGCGATGGCAACCGAGACGCGCTCTTGGAGGCCATGGAGGGGCACATCCTACAGCAGGCCACCCTTACGTGTAGGAACCAGCGGGGAAAGCAGTGATCATGCGGAGGTGCGCCATGAGACTCACGCCGAAGCCGCAGATGTCCCTGTATCACGTGTCGTTTTATGCAAAACCTACCCCACGCTTACCGGCGAAGAGCTCTTTTACTCGGTCTTCTTGCAACCAGCCGAGGCTGCGCCAACCTGCTCTCCGCCCTCGAGGGCGTCGAGACGCGCGACGATCTTCTTCTGACCCTTCAGTATCTCGTCCATCTTCACATGGAGGTCGCGTAGCACGAACTCGCTCTTGAGGTTGACCTCGTAGTCGTTCTCCGAGCGCAGACGGTCCTTCTCCTCCTGACGGTTCTGGCTCATCATGATGAGCGGCGCCTGGATGGCGGCAACGCATGAAAGCACGAGGTTGAGCAGGATGAACGGGTAGGGATCGAAGGCACCAGCGGCCAAGACGGCATTCAAGACCATCCATGCGACCAGGACGGCGATGAAGATGGAGACGAACGTCCAGCTGCCTGCGAACCTGGCGATGTTGTCGGCCGCCCTCTGCCCGCGGGTATAGGACTTCGTGGCACCCTCATCCGTGTTCGCCGACACGCTCTGGTCGAGAAGGGCATGCAGCACCTCCTCGTCGTCAAGGTCTTGGTCGACCTTGACGAGAACTTCCTTCATGATCTGACGCTTTGACAGCTTCTCCCGCCGTTTCTCCTGGCTCATCAGCCTTCCCTTCCTCTGACCTCTGT
>JGI20225J20221_1001636_pt1 | contig 21411 bp, 16 predicted proteins | sample BioMet4_FD_20221 | JGI IMG/M metagenome (IMG submission 20221)
TACGCGCATAGACTTCATCTCCTTGTATGTTTTTTATAGCTATACAACATACCACAGTGTGGCGGCGATAGCTATTGTTTCTTGCGTGGGGAGGGCTCAGATGTTATACTGAACCCACAGACTTATCGGGATTTGATGAACAGAAAGTTGAATGTTATAGGTATAGTACCGACTACTTACTAAAATTGGAGATGATACCAATGAAACAATACCATGTTATTAGTGCCAAAAATTTCGGGTATGAAAGTGATCTGGGTGATGGAACATATGACTATTTTGTATTTCCAGCAGATGAATTTAGTCAAAGTGACATTATGGGCTTGTTTGTAAGTGTTACTAAATACACACAAAAAAATAACAACGAATATCCTTATACTGCACATGAATATCAGGGTTCATAATGGCGTGACGCCCTTTCGTCAGCTTGACACATGAAGGGAAATTGCATCACGGAGGCGGCACTTTTTGATTATGATGACTGGGCTGTGTGGCTGCTAATCCTAACGCCATTACAAAATTCCCGTTTTGCCGAGGCAGATTACCAAGGGAGGAAAATACGCCTTGAATCCTGATCTGCAAATTCATAAAAACAAGCGCCGCTGACCAACGGGGACTTATACCGCCGTCAGATGGGCCAATGCTGGAGAGCTTTTCTCGAAACACGGAGCCATCTCGCCGGCAGCAGTACCGACCAGTGGCCGATGGCTTAACCCGAAAAAATGCATTTACAGCCGAAGGAATGATCCTTCGGCTGTTTCTTTTGCCCGTATTACTCCATCTTCATCTGCGGCCCCATATTCTCGGGCAGGGTCACCCTGCATCAGCTCGTCCAAACGGAGCGTGCCCTGATAGGCCACATAGCCTCGGTCAACGAAACTGCCCCTTGTTCCTGCGCCATCCGCTCGGGCACCGTATCTGGCAAAGTCGATGATACCCCGACAAGGTTTTCGTCGTACTCAATGGACCAGACTCTATTGATCATGTTGCTTGCCGTATTCCTCCGGGCGTATCGCACCTTTGGGGACATAGTCGAAACTGCCTCCAGGATTTTTCGCCAGATTTGCAATTCTCACTGGCTTGCTCCGGCCTGAACAAACAACACAACAGCCCCCAGCTTTTCCACGGTTCAGCAGGGGGCTTTAGCTTTCTCAGCAGCGGGCGGCAACAGCTCGGTTTGAGGTCTGGACAGGTTTTTTTCGTTCTCAAAATTCAGGCACCGCGTCAACTTCTTCCGGAAGCTTCGCTTTCCAAAAACCGCAGGCACTAATTTTTTATAAAAGTTGATCCCTGCGCGTGCCATGGCAAGCGCGCCTGCTTTGCGTCTGTGTAACCGGCAGGTAGGAGGTAAGGTTGCGCGGACTTGTCTGCCGGCGGCAATACCGCTTTGAAAACATCTCCCACCTTCCATAACGCCAGTCCTCGTAGCAATATTCCGGGAAAAATACGGCCGTCATAAATCTGCGGACATTTCAAATCCGTTGTCATAGACCCACGCCGTAGGGGGTGATCCGCCCCGACCTCGCCGTCGAGCAATGCCAACGCCACCGAGCCGGAAGTCCTTGCCCTGGCATTTCCTCTATGGTTGCCCCGCCCGCCCAGCGTCAGGTAGTGCCTTGCGTCCANNAGATTTCCAGATTTGTTAAAGTCCGNGANCACGGTGACCTCNTGGACAGNCAGAAGGTCAGGTTGATGAACTCATCGATACCGTGGAGATCCAGCCGGGAGGCCATGCCCTGAAACTGCGTTTTCTCATATTTATCGAAACTGTCCAGCCGTTTGGCGAGATAGTCCAGCTCATCAATATTGGTTACTGTCCTTTCCGTGTTCTTGAGAACCGGCCAGTGGTCGGAAATCTCATCAACTCGACAGTCACGCTTTAATGGATCGCCAATCTCCAACGCCTCCAGCATTTCGATGATCTCATCGTACTGCTCCGCCGGGATGGGGAAAGGTACGGTAAGAACGCCGTATTCTGGGTGCTGGGCATTGCTTAAAACCGCTTGATACTGCATATGTGTGCCTCCTTACATCATCATTCCAAAGGTTATTCCGGGTTCATCATCGTGAACCTCTGTCTGCGGTACGGCATCCAGTGAGAGCATATCAAGAAGCTGCTTCCCGCCAATCTGACAAGCCGCCTTAAAAGCCCCGTTGATGTCATCGTATTGACGCTCCATTTTGGGCGAGAAAACTGCCTCGCCGATATGCGGAAATGCGCCCTCGTATGTGCCGACCGTCAACTTGCCGACCGGGGACAGTCTCATATAGACACCGTCCTCGCCGCCCGTGTAGTACAAGGCACCGTTTCCATTGAGTCGGGTAATGCTGTCCTCGACCCAGCGGCGGGCGTTGTTGGTGGTGATAGCTTTCCAATACTCAAATTCATGCTGATCCATGTTTCACCAATCCTTATCACATCATCTGCTGCTGAGAGGCGCCCTGCTCCATGGCCGCCTTCATCCGTTCAGCATAGTCAGGCACCATCTCCATGATCTGCGTTTGGATTTCATCGATCCGCTCCTCTTGATCACAGGTGAGCGGTATGTCCGATGTCATCGTATCGGCACAGCAGCGGTAGATCTCGATGAGCTGCTCCGGCGTGAACTGCTCTTGCTCCTGCACAAGCCCGGAGCGAAGCGCAAAATCGTGTTTTGCCGCAGCGTAGTCATTTCCGAAATAGTGTCCGAGGGTAAGACCGTCCTTGTCATATGTCCACTGCCAGGTTGTTAACTGGACGCCGTGACCGCTCTCCATGCCGCCGAGGACATATCCGTTGAAGTCCGCCAGCAGCTTATACGGCGCGTCAAGGCTTGACGCTTTCAACGGAGGCGCGTTTTCCATAAGTTTCATGTATTCGGCTGCGGTTGCGGCAACTGATGTCGCTTTTTCAAGAGCGTCGGACATTACATCTGTGGAAACATCCTCGTGCCGATACCGAGTTCCTCCATTCTTGGTGATCTCACAGAGGGGGTTGCCGTGGAAGGAGACTTGGAGCAACTCGCCATCACCGGCGTGCGTATCGAAACCCTCGTGTGCGAGAAGGATGCTCGCTTCCTGAAAGTATTTGCCTTGTATTGTGTTGTCGGTTGATTTCATAATGTACCTCCAGTCGTTTTCTCACAGAACGTAAAAAAGGCCGGTATCCATTTCTGAATACCGGCCTCAATGAAAATATAGTCACTATGTTTTGGTCTGTATCATTTTGTGATACAGACCTTTTTAGACACAAAAAGTTAACAAATTATTTTTGCGAATATGGGGCTGCGTTACGGATTTCAGCCTCTGCAAAGGGGCAAAAGAGCACAGAATTTAGTTCAAGTCCCTACCAACAGGGGAGAATAGCCAGAGTTATCTTTTTTTTGCACTTGAAAAAGCGGACACGAAAAAGCCCAGAAACCGTTGCGGTTTCTGGGCTTTCCGGCAAGTTATCTTTTTTACTTGCACAATATGGTTGCGGAGGCAGGATTTGAACCTACGACCTTCGGGTTATGAGCCCGACGAGCTGCCAGACTGCTCCACTCCGCGATATTAAGCTGTGCAGCGGAGAAATAATATTTTTTCAGCGCGCCCATATATAATAACATGCCATTAATACTGTGTCAAGAGTTAATTATAAATAATTGCGGCCATTATAAAATAGCGCTTTCACCGCGCCAAACTGGCTGCACAGACTCAATGTTATCAGCGTCACATTATACTGAGGTAACGCTCGCCGGTATCGGTAAGGAGAACGACTACGGCTTTTCCGTCGAATTCTGACCTGGATGCGATTGAAGCTGCCGCATAGGCAGCGGCACCGGAAGAGATACCGACGAGCAGGCCCTCCGTCGTCGCCAGTTCTCGCATTGACGCATATGCCTCGTCGTCGGTGACACGCAGGACTTCGTCGTATATGGTTCTGTCCAGAACATCAGGGATAAAGTTTGCTCCGATACCCTGAATTTTATGCGCTCCCGCCTTCTCGCCGGAGAGAAGGGCGGAGCTGTCAGGCTCTACCGCAAATATCTTTATACGGGGGTTTTGCTCCCTAAGATATTTTCCGACTCCGGTTACTGTTCCTCCCGTCCCGACGCCGGCTATAAAAGCGGCCGTTTTTCCATCGGTATCACGCCAAATCTCCGGACCGGTAGTCAGATAATGCGCTTCCGGATTCGCCGGATTAACGAACTGTCCTGCAATGATGCTGCCCTCGTTTTCACGGTGTAGCTGCTCCGCCTTTTCGACAGCGCCCGCCATACCCTTGGCGCCCTCGGTGAGAATTATCTTCGCGCCATAGGCTCCGATCAGCTTGATACGCTCAATGCTCATGCTGTCCGGCATCACGATGACTGCTTTATAGCCCAGGACAGAGGACACGGCGGCGAGGCCAACACCGGTATTGCCGCTGGTTGCTTCAATGATCATGCCGCCCTTTTTCAGCTTGCCCTCGCGCTCGGCCGTGCGGATAATATTCAGGGCGATCCTGTCTTTCGCGCTTCCGGCAGGATTGTAGCTCTCAAGCTTCGCAATCAGGCGGGCCTTCGGACAGCGTCTTTCTCCGAAGTTTTTAAGCTCCATGAGCGGAGTGTTCCCAATAAGGCCGATTATATCATTATAAATCTTCTCCATTTTGTCTCTCCCGCAATTTTATTTCAATCGACTGTTGAAAAAATCTGCCGATATATGTATAATACATCAATGTAACAGCGATAACAAGGACAGTTTGCTGAAGAACCGATTATATTAAATGTCTGGAAAGGCTTGGTTCCATTATGAAACGTACGAAAATTTCCGCGATATTTGCGGACGCTTCCTCCTTTACAAAGGAAGAAATCACAGTTTGCGGCTGGATACGTACTCTCCGCGACATGAAGAACTTCGCATTTATCGAACTGAACGACGGCAGTGCACACAAAAGCGTTCAGGTCGTTTTTGATAGGGAAAATCTCGGCAACTATGACGAGATCGCCCGCCAGAACGTCGGGGCCGCGCTCATCGTCAAAGGCAGGGTGGAAATGACTCCCGATGCTCCGCAGCCGTTTGAAATAAAGGCCTCATCCATTGAGGTTGAGGGGGTCTCAGCTCCCGACTATCCGCTGCAGAAGAAGCGCCACAGTGTCGAATATCTGCGTACGATCGCACATTTGCGCCCGCGTACCAACCTTTTCTCTGCGGTATTCCGTGTCCGCAGCGTGGCTGCGTCGGCCATACACGAATTTTTCCAGCAGAACGGTTTTGTGTACGTTCATGCCCCGATTATAACCGGCTCCGACTGCGAGGGAGCGGGCGAGATGTTCCGGGTCACGACTCTGGACATAGACAATCCCCCGCGCACCAAAGAGGGAAAAGTCGACTACTCAAAAGACTTTTTCGGGAAAGCCACGAACCTGACCGTTTCCGGTCAGCTCAATGCCGAAAACTTCGCCATGGCTTTCGGCGATGTCTACACCTTTGGCCCCACCTTCCGCGCCGAAAACTCCAATACGCAACGCCACGCGGCAGAGTTTTGGATGATTGAGCCGGAGATGGCTTTCTGCGATCTTGACGGCGATATGGACAACGCCGAGGCCATGATAAAATACGTCATCCGCACAGTTCTCGAGAGATGCCCGCAGGAAATGGAGTTCTTCAACAGCTTCGTAGACAAAGAACTGCTTGAACGCCTCAACCACGTTGCAAACTCGGAATTCGGAAGAGTTACCTATACTGAGGCTGTTGAAATACTGAAACAGCACAATGACGAGTTTGATTACAAGGTCGAGTGGGGCACGGATCTCCAGACGGAGCATGAGCGCTTTTTGACCGAAAAGATATTCAAGAAGCCAATTTTTGTTACGCATTATCCCAAAGAGATAAAGGCTTTTTATATGCGGCTTGACGACGACGGGAAAACCGTTGCCGCTGCGGATTGCCTCGTCCCGGGTATCGGAGAAATAGTCGGGGGCAGCCAGCGTGAGGAGCGCCTCGAGGTGCTCGAAAGACGCATGGACGAGCTTGGACTCAACAAAAAAGATTACTGGTGGTATCTCGATCTTCGCCGCTATGGGAGCTGCCGCCACGCTGGATACGGTCTTGGGTTTGAGCGTCTTATCATGTATTTAACAGGTGTAAGCAACATACGTGACGTACTGCCCCATCCTAGGACGGTAGGCACGGCGGAGTTCTGAAAAAAACAAAGAAGCCATTCGCACACACTTGTGCGAATGGCTTCTTTGTTATGCAAATTTCTCGCGTTCTTTTACTGCGAGCTCGTCGCAGCGGTTGTTGAACCTGTTGCCGGCATGGCCCTTGACCCAGTGGAAGCTTACTTTATGGATGCCCAGCTGTTTGTCGAGCTCCTGCCAGAGGTCGACGTTTTTCAGTTCTCCGCCCTTACGCTTCCAGTTCTTCGCCTTCCAGCCCCTGAGCCAGCCCTCGTTGATCGCTCTCTCAAGGTACTGTGAGTCGGTAAAAAGGGAGACCTCGCAGGGCTCTTTAAGCGCGGAGAGGGCCGATATCGCGCCGAGAAGCTCCATACGGTTGTTTGTCGTCTGCGCCTCGCCGCCGGAGAGTTCGCGGGTCGTATCCTTATACTGAAGGACCGCGCCCCAGCCTCCCGGCCCGGGATTTCCGGAGCAGGCGCCGTCGGTGTATATGTTGATCTGCTTCATTGCGGTGTCAAATCGTCCGAATTCTCGGCAGGCTCTTCGCAGCTCTCCTCTTTGTCGGTTCTGGCTATCGAGATAACCTTGGCACCCTCGGAAAGCCGCATTAGACGGACGCCCTGTGTCGCCCGGCCGAAGGTGCTTATTGTATCAGCGCCCATGCGGATTATCGTTCCATCGTCGGATACGAGCAGGACGTCGTCACTGTCGTCAACCACTTTGATGTCCGCGACTTTGCCGGTTTTCTCGGTGACGTTGTAGTTTTTAAGCCCCATACCGCCTCGCTTTTGCGGCATTCCGTCGTTTCCGCGCAGATATTCCTCAATCTCGGTACGTTTGCCGTAGCCATTCTCGGTGACCGAGAGCAGTGAGCCTCCCTCGCGCGCACGCGCGCCGCCGACGCAGTAGTCGCCCTCGCGGAGGTGTATCCCGCGGACACCGACCGCTGTTCTTCCCATCGGACGGACATCGTTTTCGTTGAAGCAGATGGCCATGCCGTCGTGGCTAGCGATGAGAATATTCTGATTGCCGTCCGTCCTGCGGACGGATATCAGCTCGTCCCCCTCGTCGAGATTCAGCGCGCGGATACCGCTGTTGCGGATATTTTTGAGCTCGTCCAGATACATTCTCTTGACCGTGCCATCCTTTGTTATCATAACAAGATACTCGTTTTCTGTGTCGAGATTGCGCGTGTGTATCATGGCACTTACACGTTCGCCCTGCTCGATCTGCAGGAGGTTTATGATGTTTGTACCCTTCGCGGTACGACCGGCCTCCGGAATCAGGTAACCCTTCTTTCGGTAGACCCTGCCGTAATTTGTAAAGAAGAGGATAAAGTCGTGGGTCGAGGCCGTAAACACCGTCTCAACATAGTCCTCCTCGCGGAGAGTTTGCGCCGAGATGCCGCGGCCGCCGCGGCGCTGTGCCCTGTAGGTGTCGGCAGGGATGCGCTTGATGTAACCGGCGTGCGTAAGCGTATAGACACAGGCCTCCTCTTCAATCAGATCTTCGACATCTATGTCGTCCTCAATGTCCTCAATATCCGTTTTGCGCTTGTCGCCAAATTTATCACGAAGGGCAATCAGCTCGTCCTTGAGGACAGAACGGAGCATTTCCGGGCTTGCCAGCAGCTCGTTAAAATAGGCGATGCGCTTTTCGAGCTCGTTGTACTCGCTCTGCAGCTTCTCACGGTCAAGCCCCTGCAGCGCTTTCAGACGCATTTCGAGTATGGCCTGAGCCTGCACATCGTCGAGCCCGAAGCGCTCCATCAGACGTTGTTTCGCGTCGTCATAGCTGGTGCGGATGATGTGGATGACCTCTTCAATGTTGTCCTGCGCGGTCAGCAGGCCCTCCAACAGGTGAGCCCGCTCCATTGCCTTTCTGAGGTCGAACTTTGTGCGGCGTATGATTATCTCTTCCTGGAAGGCGATATATTCGTCGAGAATGTGGCGCAGAGAGAGTATTTTCGGCTGCGACTGATTGTTTACAAGCGCCAGCATATTTATTGAAAACGAGGATTGAAGCTGCGTCTGGGCAAATAGACGGTTCAGGACAACCTGCGGATTCGCATCTTTTTTCAATTCTATAACGATACGCATTCCGTTTCTGTCGGACTCGTCCCGCAGACCGGAGATTCCCTCAAGCCTCTTATCCCGCACCTGATCGGCCATGTTTTCAATCAGGGTGCGCTTGTTGACCTGATACGGAAGCTCTTTGACGATGATTCGCAGACGGTCATGGCCGTATTCCTCCATCTCCGTGCGGGAGCGGATAAGGAGCTTGCCATGTCCGGTGGCGTAGGCGGCACGGATGCCGGATCTGCCCATAATAATGCCGCGGGTTGGGAAATCCGGGCCCTTGATGTATTCCATGAGATCGTTAAGATCCGCTTCCGGGTTGTCAAGGACACAGACGCACGCGTTTATTACCTCGGTCAGATTGTGGGGAGGAATGTTTGTGGCCATACCGACGGCGATTCCCGAGGAACCGTTTACCAGCAGGTTCGGAAAGCGGGCGGGCAGAACGCGCGGCTCCTTGCGTGTCTCGTCGAAGTTGGAGTCCCAGTCGACGGTTTCCTTTTCAATGTCGCGCAACATCTCTTCGGATATCTTTGCCAGACGCGCCTCGGTATAACGGTATGCGGCTGGGGGATCTCCGTCGATGGAGCCAAAATTCCCGTGGCCGTCCACGAGCTGATAGCGCATGGAGAAATCCTGCGCCAGCCTTACCATGGCATCATACACGGACGCATCGCCGTGCGGGTGATACCGGCCGAGCACGTCGCCGACACAGGTAGCGGATTTTTTGAAGGGTCGGTCGCTTGTGAGGTTGTCCTCGTACATCGCGTACAGGATGCGGCGGTGTACGGGCTTCAAACCGTCCCGCACGTCGGGAAGCGCTCTTCCGACGATAACGGACATTGCGTAATCTATATAAGATGTCTGCATCTCGCCGACAAGTTCTGATGAAACAATCTTCTGATCTGGATACATAATTTCTTCCGGCTTATAGTCTTTTGCCATATTTGCCTCCAAAGTTTTGGTATTTACTCAGTCCTGCAGGATACCGCGGGCGGAGCCGATGCTCCGGTTTTTTGTTCCGCCGCGACGGAGAGGATAATCATATATCCAGATTGACAACATATTTGGCGTTTTTCTCGATATATTCCTTGCGAGGCTCGACTTTCTCTCCCATGAGAATCGTGAATATCTCATCCGCCGCGACTGCGTCCTCCAGCTCGATACGCCTCAGCGTGCGTGTTTCGGGGTTCATGGTCGTATCCCAGAGCTCATGAGGGTCCATTTCGCCGAGGCCCTTAAACCGGGAGATTTCCAGCTTGCCCTTACCGTCCTCTCCCCGGAGGACAGAGGAGATACGGTCGCGCTCCTCGTCCGAGTAGGCGACCTTGGTCGTCTTGCCGTGAGTGAGCTTATAGAGCGGGGGCACGGCTGAGTAAACATAACCCTGCTCAATGAGCGGGCGCATAAAACGGAAAAAGAAAGTCAGAAGCAGTGTCCGGATGTGGGCGCCGTCGACATCGGCATCCGCCATAATAATGACCTTGTGGTAACGCAGCTTCGAAACATCGAAATCCTCGCCGAGCCCGGCGCCGAGCGCAGTGATGACCGGCGTCAGCTTATCGTTGCCGTAGACCTTGTCGGCTCTGGCTTTTTCCACGTTCAGCATTTTCCCCCAAAGAGGAAGGATAGCCTGGAACCGGCTGTCACGTCCGCCGGTTGCGCTTCCTCCGGCGCTGTCGCCTTCAACGATGTATATTTCGGTAAGCGCGGGGTCGCGGTCATTGCAGTCGCGGAGCTTGCCCGGGAGGGTAGAACCCTCCAGCGCGTTTTTGCGGCGTATATTCTCCCTCGCCTTGCGCGCGGCTTCGCGCGCTCTCGACGCGGTCATAGCTTTGTCGAGAATGGTCCTGCCGACGGAAGGATTCTCCTCGAGAAAGGTGGTCAGCTTTTCATACAGGATGCTGTCGACAAGCGTGCGGATCTCGCTGTTGCCGAGTTTGGCCTTCGTCTGACCCTCAAACTGGGCGTCTGTGAGCTTGACCGAGATCACGCAGGCAAGCCCCTCGCGGCAGTCCTCGCCGGAGACCTTGTCGTCATTTTTCAAAACGCCTGTCTTCTGACCGTAATTGTTCAGCGCACGCGTCAAAGCCGATTTAAAGCCCGTCTCATGCATGCCGCCCTCGGGTGTGTGTATGTTATTGGCGAACGAGAGAATGAGCTCATTGTAGCTGTCATTGTACTGGAGAGCGATCTCGGCAATACTGTTGTCTCTCTCGCCCCTGATATAGATGACGTCGTTGTGCAGCGGGGTCTTGTTGCGGTTCATGTATTTGACAAACTCGCGGATGCCGCCCTCGTAGAACAGGGTGTCGCGAAGCGGCTCCTCGCCGCGCAGATCCTCGGTCGTGATGTGCAGGCCGGCGTTCAGGAAAGCCTGCTCGCGCATGCGGACGCGCAGCAGCTCGTAATCGTATACCGTGTCCTCGAAAATTTCCCTATCCGGCTTGAAGCGGACGACCGTCCCCGTGTGGTCGGTCGTTCCGATTATCTTTATCTCCTGCGTGATATCCCCGCGGGAGAACTTCATCTGATAGATGCTGCCGTTTTTGTGAACCTCGACCTCCAGCCATTCCGAAAGGGCGTTCACGACCGAGGCACCGACGCCGTGGAGGCCTCCGGAGACCTTGTAGCCCCCGCCGCCGAATTTGCCGCCGGCATGCAGAACGGTATAAACGACCTCAAGCGCGGGCTTGCCGGTCTGTTCCTGTATATCAACCGGGATACCGCGGCCGTTGTCGGCCACGCGGATTATATCCCCCGGCTCGATCGTTACTTCAATGTGCGTGCAGTAGCCCGCCAGAGCCTCGTCGATAGAGTTGTCGACGATCTCGTAAACCAGATGGTGCAGACCGCTCGACGATGTCGAGCCGATATACATGCCCGGCCTCTTCCTTACGGCTTCGAGCCCCTCAAGGACCTGAATCTGCGACGCGTCGTATTCCTGTGTAATCTTGTCGGTGATTTCTGACATTTAGTTCTTCCTTTTCTTCCTTCCGTATTTTAAAGCCAATTGCCGCGGTATTACTCGATGCTGAGAGTCCCGGCTCGCTTGAGAAGAGTCGAGGAGGCGAGCTGTGAGAGGTAGACCGTCTGGTTGCCGTCCGGCCTGCGGCATACGACAAAGGCTTTNGGTCAGATCGTCGCTCACATTGACAACCCGACCCTTTTTCTCGGCGGCTGAGAGAAAAGCCCTTGTGATGTGTGAGTGGGAGGCGTTGTCCAGATCACACACTGCGACGATATCGGACTGCAAGACCACTACGTTTTTTCCAAGATGCAGGTACATATAGGATTCCTTTCACTTACTTCAAGAAAATAAAAGACGGCCCGACGGTCATACGGCCTTTCCTCCGGCAACGGTAATGACCTTGCCGCCAGTGCGCGCTCTGATCTGCCCGTCCTCACAGCACGTGATGAGTGTCTGCCCACCGCCTATGCGGTTCAAAACAAATTCCTGACGTTTCGCGTCCAGTTCACTCAGAACGTCGTCCAACAGAAGAACCGGGCATTCGCCGGTATCCTGTAAGGATATTTCACGCTCCGCCATCTTCAGGGAGAGCGCCGCTGTCCGTGTCTGTCCCTGAGAGGCGAAGAGCCTTGCGTTTTTTCCGTTTATCGAAATGTCGAGGTCGTCCCTCTGGATGCCGGTTAATATGTTCCCGGAGGCTATTTCGGCGTCCCTGTGGGACTTTTGGTGAGAGAGCAGAGCCCCGTACAGCTCGGATGCCGGAGCAAAGGGGTCGGCAACGGTGCCGACCGTCTGATAGGCAATGCAGAGTGCCTCACCGCTGCCGGAAAAGTCGCTGTGTATCGGTATTGCCGCCTCGGAGAGCCTCCTGGCGAAGGAAGCGCGGTACTGGATTATCCTCGCGCCGCATCGGCACAGACCGTCCGAAAAATCGTCGAGCATATCAAGAAGCGAGGGCTTCTCGCGCCAGTCGGACAGTATCCTTTTTTTGTGCTCATAGAGCCGTGTGTATTCGCTTATGAGCTCAGTATACGAGGGGCGGAGCTGTGATATGGCAGCGTCCATGAAACGCCGCCTAGCCGCCGCTCCGTCCTTGATCATATTGAGATCGTCTGGGCAGAAAAGAACGACGCGGAAAAGCTCCGAAAGCGTCGACGATTTTTTTTTCACACCGTTGACCAGTATCTGCTTTCTCGCACCGCGGAACATGCTGATAGCGATGCTCTGCGGCCGTTCCTGTGAAAAGATGCTCCCCGTAACGCGGGCAAAATCGCGGTCAAATGAGATCAATTCGTTGTCGAAGCGCGTTCGGAACCCGTGGCCGCAACTCAGCAGAAACACGCTCTCGAGAAAGTTCGTCTTTCCCTGGGCGTTTTCGCCTGTTATCACGTTAATCCCCGGCGAGAGCGCAATGAGCTCAGCGGAGTAGTTGCGAAAACCCTCTAGGCGGACTGAATTCAGAATCATCCGGCCCCACCGCTTACCGCGAAGCTCTCACCGTTATAGGTTACGGTATCGCCGCTGCGGAGCTTTTTTGTGCGCTGCGTGCAGGTCTCTCCGTTGACCGAGACCCCTCCGCCCTGAATTATGACCTTGGCCTCTCCGCCGGTTCCCACGGCAGAGGCAAACTTCAGAAATGCGTCCAGACGGATAAATTCTGTCTGTATTTCTATATTTACAGGCGCTTTGGACATTTTTGATACTCCTTTCTTTAATCAGGCCTTCAGCCTGACGGGCAGTATCATGTACAGAAATTTGTCACTTCCGTCCTCGGGGACGATTACGCAGGGGGAGGCGCCGGAGTTCAGGCAAACCTCAAGCTTATCGGCTGGAGCGGCCTTCAGCGCATCCTGCAGGTAGCGGTTGTTGAAACCAATTTCAAGCCCGCCGCCGTCGCCCTCGAACTCGCAGATGTCCTCGCCCTTGCCGATGGCGGTAGCGCAGTAGATGTTCAGCTTGTTCTTCCCGAAAATGCAGCGCAGAGGGTTTTTAACCCTGTCGTCAATAACGAGAGAGACGCGGTCTACCGCGCGAAGCATCTTTGTTCTCTCCGCCTTGAGCCTGTATGCATATTCAGAGGGGATCGCCTTCCTGTAGTCAAGAAATTCACCCTCAAGTCTTCGGGTGATGAGAACGTTGTTTCCGACGGAGAAGGAGATATGCTTGCTGCCAAGTATAATTTTAACCGTTTCGTCCGAATCTGAACACATCTTTTCAAGATCGGAGAGAGCGGAGCCCGGCGCGATGAAGCTGCAGTCGTCCATATCGGAGGACTCGGGGGTTTCCCGGCGCATCGCAAGCCTGTAGCCGTCCACGGCTACGACGGTCAGCTTGCCGTCCTCGATCTCAAAGAGAGCGCCTGTGTAGACCGGCCTCGCTTCACTGTCACTGACGGCGAAGATGGTCTGGTCTATCATTTCCTTCATGGTCTTCTGGGGAATGGAGACGGCTTTCTGGTGCTCCACAGAGGGGAGCTCCGGATAGTTGTCGGAATACATGCCCATAATCGAGAAATCGACGTTGCCGCAGTAAATTCGTGTGAGATTGTTGTCGTCCGTGGAGACGGTGACAATATCGTCCGGCAAGCTCCTCACGATATTGTCGAAGAGCTTAGCTGAGATGATGACGGAGCCGGGTTCCTCAATATCGGCGACAAAGCTGGTGTAGATGCCCTTGATAAGATCGTAGCCGGTAATCTTAACACCATTCGCCGCCTCTATGAGCAGTCCCTCCAGAACAGGATTCGGACTTTTTGACGCGGCCGCTCGCGAGGTTGTCGCCACCGCCGCCTGGAGCAGGTATTTTTCACAGGTAAATTTCATTTTTCTTTTCCTCCGTTCGTAAGGCCTTTTACTGCCCGTGAGAAGTATTTATATTACTGGTAATATCCCTTATCGTTATACCGACGGAAGCGTCCTTGTTGATCAGTTCCTCTACCTTGCGGATCGAACTGAGGACCGTCGAATGGTTTCTGTCTTCGTATTGTTCGCCTATGTCCTTGAGAGAGAGGTTCGTGAGACTCCGCATGAGGTACATCGATATCTGACGCGCCATGGCCGTATTCTTGGAACGGCGCTGACCGCGCAGATCTTCCGGCCCGAGAGAAAAGTAACGGGCGGTCTCCTCAATGATAATGTCGGGGGTCGGGACAAATTCGCCGACGCGTATGACGTCCTTGATGGCTCTCTTTGCGGAGGTGATGTTGATCTCGTCATTCAGAATGGAATTGTAAGCCGTGAGCCGCTTCACGACGCCCTCGATCTGGCGTATGTTCGATTTGATGGTGTCCGCGATGTACTCAACCACGTCGTCCGGAAGCAGCATACCGAGCTGAGCCGCTTTGTTCCGAATGATCGCCATGCGCGTTTCCATGTCGGGAGGCTGAATGTCGGCCATGAGGCCACCCTCAAAACGTGTACGGAGCCTGTCCTCAAGCTTGACCATCTCCATCGGCGGACGGTCGGAAGTGATCACGATCTGGTTTCCGGCCTCATATATGTGGTTGAAGGTGTGGAAGAACTCCTCCTGGACACCTATCTTGCCGGCTATGAACTGGATATCGTCCACGAGGAAGAGGTCAACATAGCGGTATTTGTTGCGGAACTCCTCCTGGGTGTTGTCCTTGATGGACTGAACCATCTGATTCGTAAAGTCGTCGCCCTTGACATAGGCTATCTTGGCGTTGGCATTGGCCTCGTGTATCTTCTGCCCTATGGCCAGAAGCAGATGCGTCTTTCCGAGCCCCGAGTTGCCGTAGATGAAAAGAGGGTTATAGGCAAGCCCCGGGTTATCGGCGACCGCGACGGCGGCAGCGTGGGCGAATTTGTTTGAATTTCCTACGATGAATTTGTCAAAAGTATAGCCTGCAACCTCCGGAAGACTGTCATCCTGCTCGGAAACTTTGACGTAGTCGTCCAGCTCGTCCTCCGCGAGAACGAGAAGGTCGAAGGGACATGAAAAAAGATCGGAAAGCGTCGCGGTTATCGCGCCGGCAAAGCGGTTGGTTATAATATTGCGCTTAAACTCCGTCGGAGTATATATGACAAGTCTGGTGTCCGAAATATCTATAGGCTTGCAGTCCGAAAACCAGGTGTTGATGGAAGTGCTGGTGAGCTCCTTAGAGAGAATGCCCATGATGCTGTTCCAAATGTCGTTGACCGAATTCATCAATCTAGATTCCCCTTTTTATAAAGGATGAAATTGCTTTATAACCAGCATATTATATCAAAAAAACGTTGGCAATACAAGCATTATTAACATATAATTTTATAATTAAATATTAATAATGTATGAGTTTTAAACTTGATTTCGACAAAACAAAAGACTATTATAATAATACTAATCTCCATTAAAATGGGGATTAGTATCATTGACCATGCAGGCGCTTTTGCGCCCACGGCCTTAATTTGCTTTTATGTCGTTATCCCTCTTATGAAGGGATAACGGTTTCAATACTTCTTTGCTTAAGCGGACGGAAAAACCGGAGATGTATTTTCTGCCGATCCGCGCTGAACAACGACAGAGAGGACATCAAATGCGCATCTTAGCACAGGCCATTTTTAACGATAAGAACATCAACCTCCTCCCATCTTATCTGGAAGGGGGCGCTTTGCCTGCCCTGGTTGTCGGACCGGGGAAAACCAGCCGGGCGAACATTGCCGCCGCGCTTCGCATCAAAACCGGGAGACCGCTGTTCGTGATCTGCGCGGACGAGACCGCCGCAGAGTACTTCAGACGGGACCTGCAGCAGTATTTGGAGGAGCCCTGCGAGACCCTTTTTTCGCGCGATATGAACTTTTACGGCGCGGAGGGCGTCTCGCGTGAAAACGAGCAGAGGCGCATTAAGACCTTGTATGCGCTTTCCAAGGGCCGGGCAGAGGTCGTCGTCTGCTCCGTTACCGGCCTACTGCAGCGGACTATGCCGCCGGAAAACCTCGTGAGTTCGGCCCTTTCAATAGAGGACGGCGGGACCTGCCCTCCGGAGACAGTCGAAAAGGCGCTTATCCTCTGCGGATATAACCGCTGCGTTCAGGTTGAAGGACCGGGCCAGTTTTCACGCCGCGGCGGAATTCTGGACTTTTTCTCTCCCGCCTACGAAAGCCCGGTGCGCTGCGAATTCTGGGGCGATGAAGTCGATTCGATGGGCTTCTTCGACACGGACAGCCAGAGAAGATCCGAACGGCTCGAAAGCTGCGAAATTCTACCCTCAAGAGAAATTATTCCAAATTTGGGTGATAACGAGATACTTTTGGATAAGCTTCACGACACTATCAAGCAGGCTGTCAAGCGCGGGAACGCCAAGCTCGCGGAGACCTTGAAGGAGGACGCGGAGAAGTTTGCGGAGACGGGCAGTATTGCCGCGTCCGACAGATACGCCGACCTCATCTATCCACGCTTCGTTACGGCTCTGGACTATATTCCCGAGAATGCGGTCGTGTTTCTGGATAAGCCGGGAAAGCTCTCGGAAAGCGCGGCGGCCTTTTTCAAACAGCATATCGAGGATCTTAATATCCTTATCGAGAGCGGGCTTATCTACGGCAGGGCCGCCAATTTCTTTTTGCCCTGGGAGCTGGCCTGCGAAAAGCTGAAGGACTTCGCCCTCATCATGTCGGACAATTTCACCTCCGGCCGCTATCCTGTGGAGCCAAGGAGCATAATTTCCGCGGTCGTGAAACAGCTGCCATCCTACGGCGGAAGCGCCGAAACTGCCGCCGAGGATGTAAAACACTATACAAGCCGGAAATTCAGCGTTGTGGTTTTGGCCGGAGATAAGCGCCGCGCGGAAATTCTGTGCGCCTATTTTATTGAAAAGGGCATAAAGACCTCTCTGGACGTTCAGCTCGGCAGGCTGCCGCCGGAGGGCAGCTGCGTCGTCTCCATAGGCGCGCTGACGGCGGGTTACGAATACCCGGATGCGAAGCTTGCGGTGCTGACAGACAATCAGATCGTGCAGAGCGGGCTGCGCAGGGCAAAAAAGAAAAAGGCGATGAGGGACAGACAGGGCATACAGAGCTATGCCGATCTGTCGGTCGGGGATCTGGTTGTACACGAGTACCACGGAATAGGCCGCTTCGCGGGAATATTCAAAATGCCCGTGGACGGAATAGAAAAGGACTATATAAAGATCTGCTACGCGGGCACGGACAGCCTCTATGTCCCGGCCACGCAGCTCGATCTGGTTTCAAAATACATAGGCGCTGGAGAAGACAGCCAGGTCAGGCTCTCGAAGATGGGGGGAGCGGAATGGGCCAAGACAAAGTCGCACGCAAAGGCCGCCGCGAAGGAACTGGCCAAGGACCTCATTTCACTGTACGCCGAGAGGCAAAAGTTAAAAGGCCACGCCTTTGCGCCGGATTCCCCTTGGCAGATAGAATTTGAAGAGAACTTCGGCTATCAGGAGACTGACGACCAACTCAGATGTATTGAGGAAATAAAAGCGGATATGGAAAAGGACACGCCGATGGACAGACTCCTTTGCGGCGATGTCGGTTACGGGAAGACGGAGGTCGCGCTGAGAGCGGTCATGAAATGTGTGCTCGACGGCAGGCAGGCCGCCTTTCTGGTGCCCACGACAGTGCTTGCACAGCAGCACTATCAGACCGCTCTGCAGAGATTCTACGGTTTTCCCGTGAACATACACATTCTTAACCGCTATCGCACGCCGGCCCAGGTCAGGGAGACGCTTGCCGAGATGAAAAGCGGAAAGGCCGATCTGGTCATCGGAACGCACAGGCTGCTCCAGAAGGATATCGTCTTCAGAAATCTTGGGCTGCTCGTTGTGGACGAGGAGCAGCGCTTCGGAGTATCCCACAAGGAGCGACTTAAGGAGATGAGCCGGCAGGTTGACTGCCTCACACTATCGGCCACGCCCATACCCAGAACGCTGAACATGGCGTTTTCGGGCCTGCGCGATATGTCGACAATAGAGGAACCGCCGCAGGATAGGCAGCCGGTGCAAACCTACGTTATGGAGCATGACTGGGGAGTTGTCTGCGACGCCATAAAACGCGAGATTATGCGCGGCGGGCAGGTGTACTATATTCACAACCGTATCGAGAGCATAGAGCGCACCGCGTCGCGTCTGAAAAAAATGCTTGAGGACGTTACAGTGTCCACTGCACATGGACAAATGGAGGAAGAAGCCCTCTCAAACGTGATGGAGAGCGTCGTCGCGGGCGAGACCCAGGTTCTGGTCTGCACGACAATTATTGAAACAGGCATAGATATTCCAAACGTTAATACACTGATAATAGAGGACGCCGACAGGCTCGGACTTGCCCAGCTTCATCAGCTCCGCGGCAGAGTCGGGCGCTCCTCAAGACGCGCCAGCGCCTATCTCACCTTCCGGAAGGACAAGGTGCTGACGGAGATTGCCGAAAAGCGCCTCTCAACGATACGGGAGTTCGCGGAGTTCAACAGCGGCTTCAAAATAGCGATGCGTGACCTTGAGATACGTGGGGCGGGCAATCTGCTTGGAGCTGAGCAGAGCGGCCATCTTATCGATGTAGGATATGATATGTATCTGAAGTTGCTTGAGGAGGCAGTTTTGGAGGAAAAAGGTGAGAAACCAAGGGTGCACACGGAGTGCAGCGCGGACCTTTCCGTTTCCGCCAATATTCCGGACAGCTATGTCTCGAGCTCGGAACAACGCATGGATCTCTACAGGAGAATAGCGCTGATAAGGACGGAAGAGGAGGCGGACGACCTCACCGACGAGTTGATCGACCGCTTCGGAGACCCCCCTGCCTCTGTAAATGCGCTTATACTCGTCGCACTGCTCCGGGGAGAAGCCGAAAGCGCCGGAATCAGTGAAATTTCTCAGAAATCCGGCGTACTTCGTTTTACTCTCGCAGATTTTGATATGGCGAGGGTGTCCGCACTCTACGAACAGCCAGAGTACAAAGGCCGGGTAAAGGTGGAGGCAGGGACGAAGCCGTGCATCAGCCTGCGCCTGCGCTCCGGCAAGAGAATAATAGAGAGCGCAAGAAAATTCGTTTCAGATTATAAGGGTGCGGGAGCCGGCAAAGAGACCGAATAATGTTTACAATTTTCGACTTGCTGCGATAAATTCGCTGTGCTATCATGTACGGGTTATGGGGAAAGAAGCCTCTTCCGGGCAGACGGGGAAGATTATTCCGGCGATCTGCCATACATTATAATAAGGAGATCTAAATGAGAACCAGACTAACGGCGATTATTCTTGCGGTTTTAATGTGCTTTGGCCTGCTCGCCGGTTGCCAGAGCAGTGAGCTTCACTCATATTCGGCCGATTCTGAGGAAAAGGGCGGCACTGCCGCATCTTCGGGCACTTCCGTGCCGAAGATGGATTATACCGCGTGCTACGAGTCCTATGACCCCAACGAGGTCATGCTGACGGTAAACGGAATGAATATCACATGGAGCGAACTATTTTACTGGTATACTTTCGATCTCAGCAACATAGAGAGCTATGGCGGGAGTGTCAGTGACTGGGATGCGAACTGCAGCGTCGCCTCAGGAAAGACGAACCGTGAATACGTGATGGATAATGCGCTTGAGACAATAAAAAACTACTGCGCTCTTGAGAGCAAGGCAAAAGAAATGGGCATAACACTTACAGCGGACGATCAGAAGCAGCTTCAGACTATCTGGGACAACAACGTTAAGAGCTACGGAAACGGAGACGCGGAGCTCTATATTGAATATCTTCAGAAAAAACAGTATTTAAGCAAAGACCTCTATGATAAAATGAACGAGATCAATCTGCTGTACAACCGTATGCGGGACACCATGTTCGGAGAAAACGGCGAAAAGATCAGTCAGAGCGACATCCTCGAAAAGGCAGCGGATATGGGCTATATCCGCGTGAAGCATATTTTTCTTTCCACCAAGGACGACACCAGCGAAACCCTTCCCGACGAGCAGCTTGCGCAGAAAAAAGCCACGGCCCAGAACATTCTCAGTGAACTGAAAGGCATCAGCGATAAGGCCCAACTCGAAAAGCGCTTTGACGCGCTTATCTCCCAGTACGGGGAGGATCCGGGCACGGATTACTATCCGGACGGTGACACCTTTATTTCAGGAAAGGGGACGATGGATACCGCTTTCGAAAACGCCGCAAGTGAACTTTCGGAATATGGTCTCTCGGATGTTGTCTCGTCTTCCAACGGCTATTTTATAATTCTGAGGCTTCCTCTGAGCACAACGGCTACGGTGGAGTACACCGACGACAACGCAAAGACAACGCTCGGTTGCTATGTAGCCCAGAATATGTTCAGCGCGGAGAGCGACAGTTGGACCGATGAGAGTACGGTCGAATACACCGATGCTTACAAAAATATGGATATAGCAAAGGTATTTGAAAAGGCTGTACCGGAAGCGGAATCCAGCGGAAATTGATATAACCGCAGAGCAAATTAAACGGCGCGCCTTGAAGGCACGCCGTTTTCATACATGATGAGGTGCTGGCCTCATCAAATTATACAACATTTAGAAGTAGAAAAGGATATGTAAAATAAAGTTTTAAAAGGTCTAAAAAACAGAGCAAAAACGGCTTGACAAGGGAAAGAGGGAGTGTTATTATAAACAAGCTCTCGCCGCTGAGGGGAAGGGACAGACGGAAGAAAGATCAGAAAGTTCTTGACATGAGCGGCGCGCGGTGTTATTATAAAACTCTGCGAGTGAGCAGGCCGGGCGGCAAAACGCCGGGTAGTGTACCTTGTAAATTAAACAATGTATGATAGCTTATGCAAATAAGCACCATAAATTTGAGGGCTTTAAACGTCAAAGAAAGACGTTAAAAAATTCTATTTGAGAGAGCAAGATTAATTGCTCGATAAACGATTTTAGCTCGAAAGAGTTGAGATACCATTTATTGAGAGTTTGATCCTGGCTCAGGATGAACGCTGGCGGCGTGCCTAACACATGCAAGTCGAACGAAGCTCCTTTACTTGAGATTCGTCAAGAGCAAAGGATGACTTAGTGGCGGACGGGTGAGTAATGCGTGAGCAACCTGCCCTTCAGAGGGGGACAACAGCTGGAAACGGCTGCTAATACCGCATAATGTATACGGATGGCATCATCTGTATACCAAAGATTATATCGCTGAAGGATGGGCTCACGTCTGATTAGCTAGTTGGTGAGGTAACGGCTCACCAAGGCTGCGATCAGTAGCCGGACTGAGAGGTCGAACGGCCACATTGGGACTGAGATACGGCCCAGACTCCTACGGGAGGCAGCAGTGGGGAATATTGGGCAATGG
>JGI20225J20221_1001639_pt1 | contig 21346 bp, 19 predicted proteins | sample BioMet4_FD_20221 | JGI IMG/M metagenome (IMG submission 20221)
TCCGCAAAGCTTGATCATGCGTTTGGCCAGGTCAACAATCTTTACCGGATCACCCATATCGAAAACAAAGATCTCGCCACCCTTACCCATGGTACCGGCCTCCAGCACGAGCTTACAAGCCTCAGGGATCAGCATAAAGAAACGGATAATGTCCGGATGAGTAACGGTAAGCGGACCGCCCCTCTTAATCTGCTCACGGAACAGAGGAATTACCGAGCCATTGCTTCCCAGCACGTTACCGAAACGAGTGGTTACAAACTGAGTAACCCCCTTCACCTGGCCCTCAACAATAGCCTTGTTGAGTGACTGACAGTAAATCTCGCAGATACGCTTTGAGCAACCCATTACGTTGGTTGGGTTCACTGCCTTATCGGTGGAGATCATCACGAACTTCCTGGTGCCGTACTTCACTGCAAGGTCTGCAATTACACGTGTACCATATATATTATTCTGAACAGCAATACCAGGATTGTTCTCCATCATGGGTACATGCTTATAGGCAGCTGCATGGAACACGTAATCCGGCTGATGCGTAGCAAAGATCTTCTCCATGTGTTTCTTATTAGCAATGCTCGAAACAATGGTTTCGCNCTTTATGTCNCCNAACTGNCGAGCCATCATGAGACGTACCGTGTGCATAGGAGTCTCTGCCTGATCAATGAGAATCATCTTCGCAGGCTTGTATACCGCCACCTGACGCACCATCTCACTGCCAATGGAACCGGCAGCACCCGTGATAAGAATCTTCTTACCGGTGAGCAATGCACCAATGGCATCCATATTCACCTCAATCTTATCCCGAGGGAGNAGGTCTTCAATGTCCACTTCCTTGAGATTCCGGGTAGTCAGAGGAGTCTTACCATCCCATTCCTCTGCTGCTGCAGACGGCATCATAATCTTGATATCGGCAGCAAGGAATTCGTCAATCATGGCTGCATTATGGCGGAATATNTCACTTTTTAGCGGAGAAACCAGAAGNACTTTAACACCTTTCTGCTTCAGATCTTCAGCGATACCCTTGCCATTCAAGAGTACCTTTTTACCCAGCAAGTAAGCGTTCTTCATTTCCTCACCATCNGAGATGAAAGCCACCAGACGGNATTCCTTTACCTTCACGTTNATGATGCTGGAAGCAAGGCTAATGCCACCATTCTTGGTTCCGTAGATGGCAACAGGTGTTGCATCCTGTGCACGGAAACCATCNAACATACGCTTCACGGCTACACGCTCCAACCACATCAGGAGTGTAGAGACGAAGAATATTCTACAAATGNCCAAAANATNCGGCATATTGATTTCATTGACAGATGCCAGCGCAAAAGAGGCTATGTATGAAAGTACTGATCCTGCAAACGTGGCGAGAGCTACATGCTGCAGGTCAATAAACGATGAATAACGGATAATTCCGGCGTAAGTATGAAACAGCCGAAATGACACAGCAAAAAGCACGACGCTGATTAGTATGCCGCAAGTCATTGGCCAAAATAACTGAGCAAATTCTAAACCTCCAACTTCCAGATACGTTGCAATGTATCCGGATAACATTACAATAAGACAATCCAAAGCAAGTACCCCCCAATAAGGAAGCGCTTTCTTAGAGAAATACCAATTGGTGATTTTTGGAATCATTTTAATAGATTTAAATAGTTAATTTCTAATTTGAACATTTGCAGGTTCTTTTTATTTTTTTACACAAAGAGTTCTAATTTTGGGGAGTTATATACTACTTGACTTTTGCAGGCACACCCATAGCTGTTACTCCATCCGGAATGTCGCGAACCACGGCAGCACCAGCTCCAATGTTGCACCACAAGCCAATCTTTATGCAAGGGATGGCACACGAACCAACCCCCATCAGTGTACCTTCACCTACATGCACCTGACCGCACAATGTAGCGTGAGGGGCAATGTGGCAATAGTCGCCAATCACACATTCATGATCCACACTTGCACCCGTGTTGATGATGCAATGCTTACCAATCACAGCATCCGCATTGATGATAGCACCAGCCATCACCACCGTACCCTCGCCAATCTTAGCCGAAGGCGACACAATAGCCGAAGGATGGATAGCCACACCAAACTCACAGTTCAGCTTCTCAACAACTTTCTTGCGGATACGATTCTCACCAATGCTGACAATCATCGGAGAGACTGTAGTCTCTCCATGCAGCACCAGCTTACCAGATATCTCATTCACATTAGGGTCATCATCCACAAATGCATCTACCATACCACCATTGACTTCAACTATATCCTTGATCACTTTTCCGTGACCACTTGCACCGAATAAATACATAGGTTTAATTATTTCCATTAAAGGGTTCTATTGTAGCAGCCGTAGTCGAATTGATATCCTTGCGCATCAGTACGTTCTTTATCGTAATGAAGATAATTTGAATATCCATCCACAGCGAAACATGATCCACATACCATACATCGTATTCAAACTTCTGAGCCCAGCTGATTGCATTACGACCATGACACTGAGCCCACCCCGAAATACCTGGGCGTACCTCGTGACGGCGAGCCTGCTCTTTGCTGTACAAAGATAGATACTGCACCAAAAGCGGACGAGGGCCTAACAGTGCCATGTCACCCTTCAGCACGTTAATCAACTGAGGCAATTCATCAATACTTGTTGAGCGAACAAACGAACCAACCTTAGTCAGTCTCTGCTCATCCGGCAGTAGCTCACCGTTGGCGTCACGCTCATCAGTCATCGTCTTGAATTTGATTACCTTAAATATCTTGCCACCCTTTCCTGGACGCTCTTGTAAGAAAAATGCACCCGCGCCCTTATTCTCAAAGTACAACCAGAGAGCAATAATGATCAGAAAGCAACCAATACACAGCAAAGCTGTCAGTGCAATAGTGAGATCAATAAGTCTTTTAAAGAAATGCTTATACATGATATTAAGATTAGTCTAATAGTTCCTGATAATATTTGACCCATGCCGCAGATACTACATTGTTATTGAATTTCTCTTCCACGCGCTTACGTCCATTCAATCCATGCTGTTTACGCATCACAGGATTCTCATAGTATTGTTTCATACACAAATAGAGACCTTCTGGATCATCCACCTTGCAGCGAAGAGCTGTTGCTCCTGGAACAGAAGCATCAACCACACCATATGCATCACTGGTAATAGCAGGAATAGCCAAAGCCTGAGCTTCAATCACGCTACTACCAAAGCCCTCACGCCAAGTTGGGAGTACGAACACATCACCACCTTGCAATGCTTCGTAAGGGGTTGTTGTCAATCCAGGGAATAAAAAGTTCTCATTCAACTTGATGTTAGTATAAGCCTTTACCTTCTCCATGTAACCTTCCTCATCCATTCCATAGAAAAGTAGACGGGCATTCTTATATTCAGCTACCAATATATTGAAAGCCTGAAACAACTCACTAATACCCTTATCGTGATTCAATCGACCAAGGAAAATATAAACAACATTGTCATCTGTAAATCCCAACTTCTGGCGCTCACGCTGGCGAACCTCGTCACTAATGATGAAGCGCTCCAAACGCACACCTGAAATAGATCCATCTGCAAGCACCTTGCTGTTCTTCTCCTTCAATACACCTTCTTTGATGAGATACTGACGCTGTGACTCACCATCCACTAGGATGTTGTTGTCGAACATCGCAATCATTTTATCCATCATCCTTAGGACAGAGCGCATGATACCCTTACGAGTTGCCCATACCTGACCAGTGAAAATATGAATACGAACAGGAACACAAGCCAACCAGCCAGCCATTGCAGTGAGCAATCCTGCCTTTGGCGTAACAGAGTGCACACTGTCAAACTTCTCCTTTTTGAAAATATTGAGGAGAACAAATAAGCCCTTCAAATCACCACCAATGTTGATAGCACGCTGAATAGGTGCACTATGGCAGACAAGACCTTGCTCAACGAAAGCATTCTTGCTCGTTTCATCAGGGAAATTTGCAATCAGATGCACTTCATAATTCTTCATCAGAAAATTGAAGTGCTCTGACAAGAACACCTTTGCAGTCAGTGGAATGGCAACAACAAAGGCTATCTTCTTCTTTTTCATATTGTTTTTTTTACTTATCTAACATCTCATATTTCATTCAACCACTAGTGAATAAGGAAACCAACATGATTAAAATTGTATAAAAAATACAGGTTGATTGTATTTTTAGCGATCCTCTTATTGTTTGATTCTATATTTAACATATAATTTGTTTTATAAATACTCCCTATTCTATGCTGTAGCTCTATTTTCTCATTAATACATATTTAAACTAATAAACGATTGGTGTTAATATAGTTTTACTAAACAATTGCTTCTTTGATGCAATGCACAATATAACGGACATCATCATCACTTACCATAGGTCCTGCAGGGAGGCAGAAACCAACCTTGAAGAGAGCCTCAGAGACTCCATTTACATATGCAGGATTGTTTTTATAAATAGGCTGTTTGTGCATGGGTTTCCATACAGGACGAGACTCTACTTTCTTACTAAGCATGAACACACGCAGGGCCTCTACGTTCTCGTTAGGCTGGCAATCGGTAGTAGCAGAGTCAACTTCGTGGATTACACCAGCAGCACCACCTACAGCTGTCTTGATAACCTCTTTGTAAGCATTTTCCTGTCCCTTAATTTTCACCTCGGGATCCATTGTCGCAGTTACCAACCAGTAGTTACTGTCGTACTCTGGTGCTGGAGCCTCATGCAAAGTAACACCCTCCACATCCTTCAGCAATTTCTTATACAGAGCCTGCACATGTTTGTGATGATCAATGTGAGCCTGGAGAACAGTCATCTGACCACGACCAATACCTGCACAGATATTACTCATGCGGTAGTTGTAACCAATAGCACTGTGCTGATAGTAAGAATAAGCATCACGAGCCTGTGTGGCGTACCACATAATTTTGTTCTTAAGTTCGGCATTGTCACAAACGAGGGCGCCTCCGCCTGAGGTAGTAATCATCTTATTGCCGTTGAAGGAGAGGACTCCGAAGCGTCCGAAGGTGCCGAGAACCTGGCCTTTCCACTTTGAGCCGAAGCCTTCTGCTGCATCTTCGACTACTGGGATACCGTAGTTGTTGGCGATAGCTATGATCTTGTCGCAATCATATGGCATTCCGTAGAGTGCTACTGGTACGATGGCTTTAGGGTACTTGCCGGTCTTTGCCTTGCGGTCAAGTATGGCCTGCTCGAGGAGCTCGGGATCCATGTTCCATGATTCTTTCTCTGAGTCGATGAATACTGGTATGGCTCCGAGGTAGGTGATGGGGTGTGAGGAGGCGCAGAAGGTAAAGCTCTGCACGCATACTTCATCACCAGGGCCTACGCCACAGGCAAGGAGTGCGAGGTGTACAGCTGCAGTGCCGGCAGAGAGGGCTACGACCTGCTTGTCCTTGACTGTCTCATTGATATGCCAACAGTGCTCGCTTGCTTCTGGCCAACGGCTCTGGGAAAGGACTTCGCTCTCGATGTTGTTAGTAACGAACTTGCGAAGGTCTTCCTCAAATGCATTGACATTGGGGCCCAAGGGCACAACCCAATTGGTATCGAAAGCCTCTTTGACATATTTCTGTTCAAGTCCCTTTTCGCTCATGTGAGCAAGACATAGATATATTGTTTTTCTTTCTGACATATTTATATGTGTTTTATATTTTTCTCCAATTAAAGTATTAGTGCATCTACGTGATATCGGAGCTCATCAACTAGATTTAACTTTTCCTTTCTTTCCGAGTTTCTTCAGCAGACAGATACTTGAGCTTTATCATGCTTTCAATCCAGTAAAGATTGCTTATCAGATTAACGAAGTATTGAGATCGTTCATCCACCAAGCAGTTTCAACTTATTTTCTTTTTAGTCATAATAATCATAAAAGATGATGGTTTACTTCTCAATTGCAGTCTCTGTCTTTACACGCCTTTTTCTCTTGTGTAAGAACACGTAAAGCCATGTTGGAAGAAAGTAGAGAATGATAGGTTCCAAAGCATATATCTGGAAATACCAAGGAAGACCAATCATCTTATAGCCATAATGTTTGCAATAGGACTCGTTTCTTCTATTCTTCCATGTACGACGAGCTACGGCATTGCGATCATCTCGCATCATGTACAAACTGTCACGCATTTGATAGAGCTTGTATCCTGCTGCATAAATCTTGAACCAAAGGTTATAATCCTCAACACGGATTAATTTATCATCTACAGTATAACCACCAACAGCCTTGAATACTTCCGTACGAGCTATACAAGGTGCATGACTAACAGGGCTTCTACGAATGAAATGCTTAGGAATTACTTCGCCTCGACCAATAGCCATACCGAATACTCCATCCTTATCAAAATAAGTACAAGGAGTGCTGACAACACCGTATTCAGGATGCTCGTCCAGAAACCTCACCTCAACCTCAAAGCGGGTAGGCATTGAGATGTCATCACCATCCATACGAGCAATCAATTCCGTATCGGCATACTCAAGGCAGTGATTCAGTGTATAGTTAAGTCCTCTATTGCGGTCATTCTTGATAAGTACAATATTGCTATATTCTTTAGCATATCTTTCTGCTACAGCATAAGTATCATCCTTTGAACCATCGTCACAAAGAATAATCTTGAAATCTTGATAGGTTTGGGCATACAATGAGCCCAAAGCCTCGGGTAAAGTAGACGCACAATTATATATACCCATCAGAACTGATATACGTGCCATAATATAATGTTTTTATTAATTGTTATTGATTTGCAATTAGTGTATCTGCCATCTCTTCCATAGTGTATGACTCCATACCATATTTCTCATGACAGAGATGGTAGTGTTTGAGTACTTCCTCAATGAACTCCAAGTTTTGTTTCATATTAGAGCCAAAGTTGTGAGGATGCCACCAGATGTGATAGAGTTCGCCTTTCTTTGCCGCATATTCGATCTCCTTTTTTACTCTATGCAAACGTAAACCTTCCATAAAAGACAACTTTTGGTTAAATGGACGGATGAAGCGGCTTGCCGTAATGTTAATTGGATATTCCTTTTCGTTTATCTTTGAGTAAGGAATAGAGCTATAACCGCCAACATTAAAGTATGCATCAAGTATTCGACAAATACGATTCTTTATGCCTTCCCACTGGTTTTTGGGTTCGTTGAAGTACTTAAGAGCATTGCCTCTGTATGTCTTGATACCTGCTTTTGAACATACTTCAAGATATTCCTGACTTATCTGATTCTTAGGAAAAACAATACTCATGATTGTGATACCCCTATCCGAGGCTACTTTTTGCATTTGTGCGACATCTGCAGAAAACTGCTCAACAGTCTGGCCTGCCTCCCAACAGAAATAGTGACTAAAAGTATGAGAACCAACCTCGATGTTCTTACACTGATTCAGGTACTCAATCATTTCCGGAGCGAAATACAGTTCTTTGTAACGGTCAGATATGTCCTTGATATATGAGCCCTTGAACGGAGAAACATTCAGGTTAAGATAGATCGGGAGGCTCTTGGGATATGACTCTAATGCTTCTTGCTTATCTCTACAGAAAATTAAACCTACTGTTGCAAATGTTGCACGAGCGCTATAAATTTCAAAAAGTGCTTGCAGGCGGCTGATGACAGTTCTAACATTGCGAATGTTAGATTCACCATACCCTTCAGGAGTTGCCCAATCGTGACACCCCCACATCATCTCAAAATCCAAAGAGATGACAAGACTACCATGTTTAATCATTAGAATCTCGTTCAGCAATTTCCTTTAATACTTTACAGGGTGACCCTGCTGCAATAGTCCATGCAGGCACATCTTTGGTAACAACAGAGCGCGCACCCACTATTGCACCTTCGCCAATAGTAACACCAGGCATAACAATACTGCCCATACCAATTTGACAACCCTTATTAAGTGTGATGGGTGCATATATATATGGCAATTTGACACCTTCATCATATTTTCTGTACCCACTCATATCTCTACGATGGCAAAGTAAAATGCAATGATTGGTTATGATAACGTTGTCCTCTACGTGCAGGAGTTTTGTATTGCCAACATCTACAGCTACAGAGTGTCCAACACAAACACCCTTACCCACCTCAATACCCATCTTTCTCCATAGCCAAGGGCGTAACTGATTAAACTCGAAAGTATGGAGCAATCCTGGTTTGTAAGCGATTTTAAACAAGAATGCTATTTTTATTGTACTGAAAATATGACCTACTATTCCAAATAAGGATATCTGACCATATTTCTCTGCATCATGAATTATGCCAAATGTTCTGAAAAGCCTAAATATTAAGGCTATTTTTTTATCTTCCATATTCTAAATCGTTTCTAATAATATACAAAATTCATAAATAGTGTAAAGCCCAAATGTAAGAGCATTATTTTTGCAAAGAGTTTGTATTTGTTTACACCAACTATTTCCATCGAAGTGAGAAATGGATATATAAGTACAATCGGATATAAGAACCAAGAGAGGGCTGCAATTCGGTTAGTAAAACTTGCATTAATACAAAGTAACCACAATCCATTCAATAAAAGATACAAATTCAAAATAAACTGGTATTCGGGCATAACAACCTTCTTCTTGAATGTAATATACCATCCCATCATAATAGGCATCACACTATATAACACAAAGTCATATCGCATACCTGTAATATAGTCACCGCCTAACAAGTATGATGCACCCTTCTCGTCTGTTAAGCCAGCAAAAAAATTTTGGAAGTACGTCACGTGGGATACAGCCATAAATAAACAAACCACCCAAAAACAAGAATATACTTTTGTATTCTTATAAAAGTAGACAACAATAAAAGCTGCTATACAAACATGCATTGAATGGTGAAACCCAAAACTAAACGCAAGGAATAAAGCAGCCAACCATAATTTATTCTTATATGCAATGGCACAGCAAAAGAGAGAAGCAGCCACACCTGCTTTAATACCATTTACTGCAGAAGAAAATGTAATAAAAGCACCTAAAAAGACCAAATACGCTGCAAATGTGTTGTTGGGAAACATCTTTTTACAAGAAGCATAGCGGCAAATAAAATATAATAGTGCAATTATTACAAAAAAGAACGACCAATTAAAACTATATGAGGCTAAGAATAGTAGTAGATTGTCAAAAATCAAGTTCTCAACGGAAGTAGAGAATTCAAAAGGTAAGCCTACATTCATTTGAAAATAACTAATGTAGCCAACTGTATCGACAAACACATCGTGATTTGGTCGTAACCCAATAAATATTGAGAGCAATAGGGCTAAGATGAGTGCCGGTAGGCTCTTCTCATAAACATATTTTAAACTATGGTTATACTTATTGAATGCAACTAATGTGCAAATAGTTACGATAAACAAATATATGCCCTGATAATAAGAACCATCAATCATTATTCGTAAATAATTATATCGTTAACCACTTGCTTTGTTCATTCTTCAATCCATCGAGGATAATCTTCGCAACCATATCACCACGGAACTTGTTCCTTACGTAATCGCATCCAGCTTTTGCTATACGCTCCAACTCCTCCTGATTCTCAGACTTCTGATAATACTCTACTGTTGCGCGGAGACCTTCCTTGGTGCCATCGTACGCAATGTAATGAACGCCAGGAATAAGACCATAATCACTATACATAGGCGAATCAATGCCTATGTAAGCACTACCACAAGCCATCCCTTCAACGAAGCCAATTCCAGAAACACCAAGAATTTCCTCACCCAAGAGGTGCATCTTGTAGTCATTGAACTTCTCTACCATGTTGAACGAGAAGTACTTCTTCTGTTTACCAACATGCGTACGATTGTATATTTTCTTATACAACCTGACAAGGGTATTGTCGTCAGCATTGATGTTTTTGCCAGGATTATCTTCAAGGTAGTCGCAACTGTAGCAATCTACCGTATCTTTGAAGAACTCCGGGTTGTCTTTAACAAACTTACGTGCAGGCTGATCGCATGGGTCAGAGTATACAGATAGGAATTCCTTGTGTTTCTTATAGGTAATTGTGCCAGTAGAGAAACACTTTGTCTGACGTTCAGCAAATGGCTTTATACTCTGGAAACGTTCTGCAAATACAAATGGATGAATCACCCAAGGAAGTACAGTGTGATAGTACTTACGGAAGATCTCTGATGTTTTGCTCAGGTTCACCTCATTGAAGTAACAATGTATACCAGCCTCTTTGATTCGTGTGTCCTCAGTATCACGTCCATGGAAGTGCAGCATACTGATAGCCTTGAATGCATCCACTCTACTAAGGCTACGCAGACCCTCATTGCACACATTGTAGGCAATGACAATATCGTCTTTGCGAATTTCTGAAGGCTTTGTAAGTACAGGGACCAATCTTGGCTTAATGCCATTCTTCTTCAAAGTAATGCTGTTCTCAATGACAGAAAAGAGATTCAGCACCTTCATGATAGTGCCATCTCCATTAGTATAGAGCGAGAAACCACGGTCATTGATATAGTTACACACCTGATACTCTTCTGGATGATCAAGCAGATATCTCAACAGATAGCCGTGTTTGATGGCTGCCGAATACTTAAAAATGTAAACCATAGCCACACGCATCAGCATCCAATCTGAATGCAGGTTTACAAATACTATTCTTTGCATATTATTATGTTTTATATATTATCAAAAACTCGTTGCATTTGCTCTGCCATGTGCTTTACAGAAAATGCCTGTAAATTTTCTTCTACTACCTTGAGCTCAATCTTATGGTCGAGAATATCACTCATTTTTTGTGCCCATATTACCTTGTCTCCGTTGAGTGAAAGGTATTTGCAGGCACCACAGTTCGCTTTATGCGGTACTACATCCGAAACAAGGCAAGGAAGACCTGCAGCCTGTGCTTCTATGATCACAATACCCAATCCCTCAAAAGCACTTGGCATATAGAACATATCACAACATTGCAATATCTCATTCACGTCAGTACGGGAACCAAGGAAGTAAACTCTATCAAGAATGCTATTTTTCTTGAGAATATCCCGACACTCTGCTTCTTTATCACCAATGCCAACCCATACAAAGTCGACATCGTTACGAAGTTTGCAGAGTTCACTGAAGGTTTCTGCTATGAAGAAAGGATTCTTCTGTGGGATTATGCGGCCAACGGTAACGATGTTGTATCTGGCAGTCAGTCCCAACTCCTTCTTTTTGGCAACGATGTCTAACGGTTTACGGAATAGTTCAATATCTATACCATTGTTGATAACTATAGGATATTTATCTTGATGCCAGTCCCTGCCAGCGAAAAGGAAATCCATTGCATCCTCGCTGCATCCACTCCTACGATTCGAAAAGGTCCAACACATCCACTTCATAATGCTCTGGTATATGCGGATTGTCAATGTCATACCTTGTACTAGCGATCTTTGTTGCATCGTATTGTGAGAATGACAACAACGCACGGGTACACTAGCCAACCATGCCACAAAAAGATTTGGACCATTAAACAAGTCTATGTTCGTCTGGAACACATCATACTTGCCCTCTTTTAGTATTCGATAGAGCATACATAGGTGACGTAGCTTGCTCAACAGTCCCGAACTCAGATTACTCGTGCGGAGGATCTTTGCACCTGTCTCCAACACATCAGGCTCACGTTCTTGACTGCCAGGCTTTGTACTGGGATTGACTACGGTTATGTCATACAGCCTCTTGTCTATACCTCTACATAAGTTCACAACAAAGGTGTCAGTACCCCCGCGAGCTAATCCGTTTTGTAGGATGCAGACTTTTTTCTTATGTCGTACCATAATTGACTAAAAATTATGCCTTAATTAGTTTTAGAAGTTTGCCTAAACCATAATAATGCGAAAGCATGTAGGCTGTAATTATCTTCTCTATTGTTTCTAATTTCGCCTTACGAATGTTATAAAAGTTTTTACGAATATTTTCTTGTCGTAAACGAATGTGCTCATCATATTTATAGCCACTCAATGTGGCATAATAGATACCCCAGAAATCTTCAAGTGCAAATCTTGCGCGAGCAATATACTCGTATTGGGGCCATAGATTATGTGCATCGCTACTAATCAATTCCCAAACCTGGTGTCCGGTTCCCTTCTTATAAGGAGACCAACTGCTACGACTGAGACTATTAGGATTCTTACGATAATGGTATAGTTGCTCATTCGTAACAACAACGGCCTTCACCTTTTGTAGCATTTTCCATGTCATGAGCGCGTCCTCACCGTAGCTTATTGCACAATGGAATAGCTCATTGTGGAATAAGGTTGCTTTAGCAAGCTTATTGCACAATGAGCCATTGAACCATGTGTGGCGCAAAAACTCACATATAATATTGTCCTGATTATATACTTTAGTCGATTTCACTGAATCAGTGCGAAGATTGTCATTCACAATGTTAGTACAAGTTACTATATCAGCATCATTCTCTAACATATTGCCCAATAGGAACTCAATCATATTCAGTTCTATCCAATCGTCACTATCCACAAAGAGCACATAGTCTCCTTTAACCTTCTCAAGCAGATGGTTACGAGTTGTTGCTACTCCCTGATTCTCCTGATGATATATCTCTACTCGAGAGTCCTTTTCTGCATAGCTTTGACAAACCTGCAGAGAGTTATCTTTGCTACCGTCATCTATGAAAACAACTTGTAGATTCGTGTATGTCTGATTCAATACAGAATCCACACATTGAGGCAGGTACTGCTCCACATTGTAAACTGGCAGTAGTATTGATACCAATGGTTTATCTGTCATAATCCCTTTATTCATTTCTATTCCAATCATCTCTTGTCCCCCAATCCTTGTAGTTCTTTACCTTAACTGGTCGGAAACTCTGTCCATCAAGAAGTGCTGTATAAATAATGTGGGACATATAGAGAGGCGAGTACATGCAGTCAGCATTGTAGTAATTTACGAAATCTGCTGCATCCTCAAAGTAATAGCCACCGGCACAGAAGTCGCTGCCGATGATCCTGCGCTCGATGATGTTGGTGATGTAATACATATCATCAGTCTGGATGTAACTCTTACCCTGTGGGTTCACCTGACTCATACTATCGAGAGGGAAGGTTGCCACACAGTTTTCTGGTAGAAACTCCACTTCAAAGTAGCAGTCGGCATCCTTGATAAGAATGGATCCTGTTATTTTTTTCAGCTCGATGGTCTTATAGACAGTCTCTGGCTGACTTGCTGTTGGCTTATCCAGCTCTACTATCTCTGCTTTATCAACAAGATTCAGACGCTTAAACTGGAGGTCAAGCATATCGCGAAGGCGGAAGTGCTCGCTATGATTGCGAAGGATGGTAAAGTATATCTTGTCAAACTCCTCCAAGTGAAGGCCCAACAATCCAGCAATACAGAGCATTACACCCTGATTATTCATTCGGAATACGTGTGGGAGCATTTCCTCGTATTCGGGCTTATCGGCTGCAATAGGTACAATTATACTTTTCATTTCTGCATGTGCTTTAAGATTCCAGAGATTTCTGTTGCCAGATAGTTTACCACCTTGCGCTCGTGGCCATATTGGAGTACACGAAGTAGGTTCATGAGCTGGAACACATCGTAGTACTGACGGTACCACTCCTGTTGAGAAAAAATAGTGTCCAGATCCTGATCAATCTTGCGGACAATGATCTCAAAACGAGTTTTGTCAAAACGGCCCTCGTACATCAGTGGTGACCAACTGTGTGCGGTATCCTGTCGCATCTTGACCATATCGATAATTGGTGACTCAATAAAGCTATCCAAGAAGTCGATGAGGTAGTAGTTATTTCCGTTGAACAGAATGTTTGAGAGAGTCAAATCACCATGACACACTCCTACAGGAATGTTCATGTACTCAGGAAGAGCCTTGAAGTGCTTCTCGCACACGTTCATCATGGCAGTGAAATCGTAACCGAAATCCTTGATGTGCTGATTGCTGAGAGACTTTGCCTTTACGTCAGCAAACTTCTCCAGCATGATGCTGGCAGGAACTGCCTGCATCTCAGAGCGCTCTATTTCGTTCTGAATGAAGATATCAGTAGCCTTCACAAAGTAATTCACCTGATCAAAGCCTGCATTCTCGAAGTAGTCCACAAAGTTCTTGCTGTAGACATACTCCATCTGCATTGTCATCTCTGTGTCAGTCTTCTTGATGTCCAAAATTTCAGGAATACGGATAAAATGGAACTTAGTTGCACTGGCAGTCTTCTGCTTTATGGCCTGCTTATAGAGGCGCTCAACATACTTGGGGTCTTTTGTTCCTTTTTCAATGATAAGATTACGTCCCTGGCGCACAATATCAATGCTGCAGCCAGAATGTCCTTTAACTTCTATTTCCATGCATTAAAAAATTTCTACTTTCATGAATTTGCTGCCACTTCTACGGGCTGCTTCGATTCCCACTTCGGAATCTTCGAATATCAAGGTTTCTCCCGAGGTTACACCAAGAGCTTCCATAGACTTGAGATAAATCTCTGGACTTGGCTTTCCCTCTTTTACGTCAACACCAGCATAGATGAGATCAAAGATATCTGCAATACCAAGGTAGTTGACCGCATTCATCAGGTTCTCCTTGCGTGCAGTAGAAGCAATTGCTGTTTTGCCTCCCATATCCCTAAAACTACGGATCAGTTCAATGAGAGCAGTGTTGGACTTAAAGAATTCGAAGTACTCAGGATAGTACATCTTCTTCGCTTCCTTGATAGTATGAGCAGTATTCTCATCAGTAATTCCCACTGCAGTCATGAAGCGCTCAAAGCGGTAGCCAAAGCACTCATGATACTTCTCCACAGTGAGATTCAATCCCACATCATTGAAAGCCTTTTGGTAAGCTCGCAGATTAGCCTCAAAAGTATCAACGAGCGTTCCGTCAAAGTCTGTTATAATTGCTTTAATCATAAGTAACGATGCAGCTCTTCTGGGGTTCCGTAAGAATAATACTCCTCCATTGGTGCAAGGCTAACCTTCTCACCAGCCTGAAGCATGTAGTTATAAAGGAGTGAAACGTAATACTCCGGCTTCTTAAACTCAGGTTCATCAAGCAACTGATGAGCTATCGCCTTGAAGCGCTTACCTGTGCTGAAGAAGTATGCACCACAGAGGGCATGATTACTGATTACCTCCTTTTCTGCTGTACGAGTAACGAAGCCGTCCTCACCAAGTGCAGCATAGCTGTATCTTGGTTCGTCTGACTCAAAGCTTACAAGAGCACCACCGTTCACTTTATCAGCTGGTTTTGAAAGAATGCCCCTGATAATCTCGATAAACTTCTTACTGTGGAACTCCAGATCACAATCCATTACGATTACTGCATCATCATCTGCTATTGCAGACTCTGCAATAAGACAAGTCTCCACAGCACCACGAGTAGTTTTTAATACCGAGAAAACATTAGCCTCTGGAAGAATCTCCTTAATCTGAGCATCCAGCTGATACTTATCAATATGTTCTTGGCGAAGTATGAAGGAGTACTTCATCGGAATACCATCAGCTGCAGCACTACTGATTGCATGCTTGAAGAGCGGCATTCCATTGAGTTCAATTAATGGCTTTGGAGTCGTCCAACCAGCCTTAGCAAAGCGACTACCTTCACCAGCCATGGGCATTACAATGTGTAAATGTCTCATATATTTATAATTTAACTATTTTCATTTTTCCTAATAAGTACGTTAATCCTATGGTCACAAAGAAGACAACTATGGGATTTATGTACAAAGCTTAAAAAAATCATTGAACACGTAGATATGTGTATGAAGCAAATACACTGCAAATGCCGAAGATGCTATCCAATTAACTACTGTTGACTGCATGTTTAGCTTACTAAAGAGGATCACCATATACAGAGAATAAACAATTACCAGCGGACTGATATACGAGTCGCAAATCTTTCCAGCAAGCGGATGCCCTATGTAAGCTGTGCCAAACGATGTGATAGTATTAAACACAACTATAGCAAGAATGATTGTAATGTCTATCCAGATTGGCTGCTGTGTTAACTTGTTACCATGTAACTTGAAATATCTTGCAAGTAAATATAAACCAATGAATGACATTGTTGAATACCCGCCTGCATACGAATTGATTGCAATGAACCCCCATCCATAGACAGACTGTATTAAATAATATGATATTACAACATAACGAAACTCTTTTTCTGAAGTTTTCTCACAGAACTTATTGAGCACCGGCGAAAGAATATACAATAAGATGAATGCCTTGATGAACCAATAGTCGTAGTCTTGAATGAATAACAATTGTGCCGCCAAGTCGCTAATAATAAAGCTCTTAAAACCTGCAATTACAAACACTGCATATACTCCAATAAGGAAGAAAAGACATTGAAATATAAAATTAAAGAATCCTTTTGCTGATGGATTTATGCCGAACCAGCCAGATATAAGTACAAAAATGTCTACACAACCAATAGCACAACTCTGGAAGAAATAGCGCAACAATGCACTGATGACATTGTTGTGACAATCGGCTATCGTAGGCGGCCCTATGGAAATAAAATCTATATGAACAATAAGCACCAAGAGCATCGCAACTATTCTAAGTAGCTCGATATTACTTTGTCTTCCCCTGTTCGAATTACAGAAAGATGAAATTATTTTACTAACAATCATTTATTTACGAGTTATCTTACTGTATATAGATTTGATTTTTGCATTTGCCATATTGCGCTCAGATTGATCCAAACCACATAAATATATAATACAAAGTTCTATTATGACGAGCAACGCAGCTAAACCTATGAATGCGAAGAAATTTGATGGGTATACAAAATGATACATCAGAAAGGCAGGTATTGCACACAAGAATAGAGTGATGAGCGAAGGTGCCAGAATCTTAGTGTAGAAGTAACTAATCTTGAGCCCTATCCTAGGGTAGACTAGGTACACACGTACAAACTGCGTTAACACTTCCACAAGTACATATACCAGAATAACAACTTCTGAGCTAACATTGAAGTATTTGAGTAATATCCATGATATAGGAAGTATCATCAGCAGACAACATCCTTCAACAATCTGGAATCGCTTAATATCTCCTGAAGCGTGTATAGACATTAGGGTGTGTTGGCTGAGAGAGTTGCTAATGCCGGCAATCATAGTAAGACGAACAAAGGCAACCACATGCTCTGGTGGATTAGCCAACCACAAGTCAAGGATATATTCAGTGAACGCTAGGAAGGGTACACTCACTAATATCGCAAGCATAAACGACAAACGTCCAGCTCGTAATACTAGAGAGTGCATGTACTCCATATTACCTTGTGCATAGTTTTTGATTACTTGAGGGCGGATAGCCGTCTGGAAGTTGGCATAGAATTGTGCTAATGCCGTCTGTACCTGAGTAGCAATAGCACGAGCAGCATTCACAACAGGACCAAAGTATATATTGAGCAGTATATTGATGCCTTGGGTATATCCCACAATGGCGAGATGTCCACTCACCGTCCAACCTGAATAGCTAAAAATCTCCCTTGAAATTTGTCTATCCCATAGCCATTTTCCATTTGCTTCTGTGAAATGGCGCTTGCTATAGACTGTATAGATAACTCGTACTGACATCTGAACCATTGCAAGTAAACATGCATAAACAATCAGATTATCGAATGGTATGACGCTCAACAAATACAGTATGCCTAATCTTGCAAGACCATCGTATATAGAGATATAAGCAAAAGCGTTCATTCGTTCCTTTGCAATGATAAGTGCGTTGTACGAAACGCTCACTAAAGAGAGGATGAAGGACACTATAGAGAACTGATACACCCAGAAGACAGCGGTCTCTCTTCCAGCAGGAATATTCAGTTGCGTCTGAACAAACCATAATCCCACTGTCTCTGCCAGTATAAATCCGATTAATGTAAAGATATAGAAGATGGTTGATGAGCATCTGAACATACGTTCCGCATCACCATTCTCGTCCTTTCCAAGTTCAAAAGTTATAAAACGAGACGTAGCAGAACTGAGTGAAGAAGTGATAAAAGAAAGCATCGTAACCACACCAGCTACTACATTGTAGGTTCCGTAATCCTCTACTCCTAATACCTTCAGAATTACGCGAGAGGTATACAGGTTTACAGCCATTATGAAAATCATACGGATGTAAAGTAGTATAGTATTCTTCGCTATACGTTTATTATTTGATGATTGATCTTGTGACATTATTCAATTTTTTAAGTTTGTGCAACCAGAAGTATTGCATCACATCAAACAGTGAGGAATTCTTTGCCAGCAAAGCGTCGCACATAAATCACCTTCAAGTGCCCGAATATGAGTTCTTCGCCTTCCTTCTTACTCTTGCCGTACTCAGAAGTTCCGAAACGGCCTGTAAGGGTGGCTTGAATGCTGGAACTGATCATCACCGGAGAGTTATTCTTGTATTTCTTCAGGGTATCCAGCAAGGTACTTGCAAAACCAAAGTTACCCTTCATAAAGTCTTCCTGATTCTGTGGACGGTTGACGCCTGCAAGGTTGAATACGAATCGCTCTCCTGGCAGAATTTTTCTAGTTCTTCCGGAGTGGAATCAAGATCATATTCAAAGACTTCGTCAATCTGAAGGTCGCCATAGCATTTGGCTTTACCTTCCTTCCTTTATATTGTTAAGTTGTGCACAAAGGTTTTTGCCAACAAAACCTTTCGCACCGGTTACCAGTACTTTCATTGTTTTTCAATATTAAAAAAGACCTGCCACCACAGAAAGAATCTGTGAATGTCAGGTCAATATATTAAAAACTACATCTCATAAAATAAATTGTCGTACTTACCTGCTCCTGCTATCAGAAGTAAACGTTTGTGTGTGTGTTTCCCGCTTGTTACCGCCGGGACGCGGCGAAGTTCGTCACTAACAAGTTTGTTTTGTTTAGCAACGAAGTCTTTATCTAATCCGGCGCAAAGATATATACAATTATTTGAATTTAAAAACAATTTAACCTTGAACGATATAAAAAATATATTAATTTTATGTTTCAGTAACATTTCAAGGTTTCCAATACCACAATAAACAACTGGTTACCAGCATTATAATAGAGTTAGCAAAAAAGCGGAATGCTTTTATGTTTCTTTAAAAAATAAATCTTAAAAAATAACATCTGTAACAGATTAAAATTGTTAATTTTATTATTATCTTTGCTTCCCGACCACTTAGTATCACTTTTTGACCACTTAGAACTGTTTATTGGGCAATTTTATGGATTTATTGGGCAAGTCAATCCCCCCCGGAGCAGACTTAACCCATAAATCCGCTCTGAGGGCAACAACAATAGTGTCATTCAAATAAATAATTTTATTAATCCTACCCAGTTTCCTAATATTAATTTAATTTAAGAATTCAGGTTATTAAGTTCCCATAATTAGCATTGGATTTTGATTTATTAAAAAGTATATTTGCAGTCACCAATAATTACGAACATGAAAAAACAACTGTCGGCTCTGCTGGTGGCTCTGATACTGATTAGTGGAGCTGCTTTTGCACAAAAAACAAAACACTCGTTTGCCATTGAGAACGGAAACTTTCTGTACGACGGCAAACCAACTCAAATTCACTCGGGGGAAATGCACTTTGCACGTGTGCCGGCTCCCTACTGGCGTCACCGCCTGCAGATGATGAAGGCCATGGGGCTGAACGCTGTAGCTACCTATGTATTCTGGAACTATCACGAAACAGCTCCGGGGGTATGGGACTTTAAAACGGGAAACCGCAATATACGTGAGTTTATTAAGATCGCCGGGGAAGAGGGACTGATGGTGATTCTGCGTCCGGGTCCGTATGCTTGTGCCGAATGGGAGTTTGGCGGCTATCCATGGTGGTTGCAGAAGACTCCGGGACTGGTGATTCGCACAGACAACAAGCAGTTCCTGGATTCGTGCAAGGTATATATCAACAACCTGGCTAATGAGGTGCGCGACCTGCAGATTACGAAGGGCGGCCCTGTGGTGATGGTGCAGGCTGAGAATGAATTTGGATCATACGTGGCTCAGCGTCCGGATATTCCCATGGAAACACACAAGAAATATAGTGCAACCATTCGCCAGCAGTTGCTTGATGCGGGTTTCGACATCCCGATGTTTACCTCGGACGGCAGCTGGCTGTTCAAAGGGGGCACCATAGAGGGTGCGCTGCCTACTGCCAACGGTGAGGATAACATAAAGAACCTAAAGAAGGTGGTGGATGAGTTTAACGGCGGCAAGGGCCCGTACATGGTGGCTGAGTTCTACCCGGGATGGCTGGACCACTGGGGAGAGCCTTTCCAGAAGAATGCTGCCGAGAATGTGGCGAAACAGACCAAAAAGTATCTGGATAACGGGGTGAGCTTTAACTTCTACATGGTGCACGGGGGTACGAACTTTGGGTTTACCGCGGGTGCCAACTACAGCACGAAGAAGAATATTCAGCCGGACATAACAAGTTATGATTATGATGCTCCGATAAGTGAAGCGGGATGGGTGACTCCTAAATATACTGCCATACGCGATCTGATGATGAAGAGCGTAAACTACACGGTACCTGCCGTTCCTGCCCAGATTCCGGTAATCGAGATTCCGGAAATAAAGCTAAGCAAAACAGTAAACCTGATGGATGTGGTAAGCAAGATGGAGCCGGTGGAAAACGACACGGTGATGACTTTCGAGGATCTGAACCAGGGTCACGGGTATGTGTTGTATCGCCGTCATTTTAACCAGCCTATCAGCGGGGAACTGAAGATTAAGGGTATTCGCGACTTTGCAACAGTATATGTAAACGGTAAGAAGGTGGGCGAACTGAACCGGGTATTCGAGAAGGACAGCATGAATATTGATGTGCCTTTTAACAGTACGCTGGATATATTGGTAGAGAACCTGGGACGCATAAACTACGGTGCTCAGATTACCGATAACCTGAAGGGGATCACTTCGAAAGTATCTATCAATGGTTTTGATATTGAAGGTAACTGGGAGATGTACAAACTCCCTATGAGCGAGATGCCCGACTTAAAGGATTACACTGCAAGCTACACTGCCGGACAGCCTGTGATTTACGAAGGTGAATTTAAGGTAACCAAGGTGGGTGATACGTTCCTTAACATGGAACAGTGGGGCAAGGGTATTGTCTTTGTAAACGGCATCAACCTGGGTCATTACTGGAAGGTGGGTCCGCAACAGACGCTTTACGTTCCGGGATGCTTCCTGAAGAAGGGTTCTAACAAGATTGTTGTTTTTGAACAGCTCAATGACACTAAGCAGGTTTCACTTTCCGGAGTGAAGGTTCCGGTTCTGGATAAGGTTATTAAATAGCCTTTTCTTTTGCCTTGATGCAAAAGAAACAAAAAATCAAGGCTGCACGAATTTTACTAAAATCAGGGGATGCTGAGCTAAAGAAAAAGAACTC
>JGI20225J20221_1001644_pt1 | contig 21313 bp, 19 predicted proteins | sample BioMet4_FD_20221 | JGI IMG/M metagenome (IMG submission 20221)
CCCTCAGACAGTTGCGCGAGCCGTTGTTGCGCCTGCTCCAGGATTTGGGTAACGCGCCGGCCTTCCCCGACAGCGAGCCGGACTACAATCGGATTTTGCACGCCATCTGGCTGTCGCGCCCTGACCTGCACCAACATTTCGACATTCGCAAAGCTAAGGGGCGGGCCAAGCTCAAACAATGGTTGCTGCGCTCCGGTGCGGCTGAATACGGCCTGGTGCCCCCGGGTTCGGCCCGGTGAGGACGCCTGCGTCGGGCCGAGCCGAACTGCACACCCCACCTCGTCGGGGCGGGTCCGCCCGAGGGGTACCGCACATGAAACACGCGCTCATTCTTGGCGTCTCCGGCCAGGACGGCGCCTACTTGGCGTGGCTGCTCCTGGAGAAGGGCTACCGGGTGTCCGGTACCTCCCGCAACGTGGCGGTTGGCTCCTTCGACAAGCTCGACGCCCTGGGCATCCGCCAGGACGTGGCCCTGCACGAGCTGTCCCCGGCCGACGTGCCCGGCACCAGGGAACTGCTGGCCGCCCTGGCCCCGGACGAGGTCTACAACTTGGCCGGCCAGTCCTCGCCCGGACTTTCCTTCGAGCGGCCCCTGGAGACGTTCGAATCTCTAGCCATGGGCACTATGGCCGTGCTGGAGGCCCTGCGCCTCTTAAAGGGACCGGCGCGGCTTTTCAACGCATCTTCCAGCGAATGTTTCGGTGACACTGGCCGCACACCGGCCACCGAGGGCACGCCATTTGCCCCACGCAGCCCCTATGCCGTGGGCAAGGCAGCGGCCACCTTTGCCGTGGCTAGTTATCGCCAAGCCTTCGGTCTGCATGTCTCAAGTGGCATCCTGTTCAATCACGAGTCGCCCCTACGACCGGTGCGTTTCGTGACGCGAAAGATCGTGGCCGCCGTGGCCCGCATTAAGGCCGGTTCGGATGAATGTCTGCATCTTGGAAATATTGACGTAGCTAGGGACTGGGGCTATGCTCCAGAATATGTGCAAGCCATGTGGCTTATGCTGCAACAGGATCGTCCAGACGACTATATAATTGCCACTGGACAGACAATTCCCTTGCGCAAGTTCATTCAGGAAGCATTCGCCGCCGTCGATCTCGACTGGCGCGACCATGTCCGCATCGATCCGGCACTGTACCGCCCAGCCGATATCGTCGTGAGCCGAGCCGATCCCGGCAAGGCCGAGCGTGTGCTCGGCTGGAAGGCAACCATGGATCCGGCTGCGGTGGCTCGGGCACTGGTCCGCCACGAGCAAAACGTTTTAGCAGGGGAGAATTCTGCGCTATGACACAGAAGACGGCTCTCATCACCGGCATCACCGGGCAGGACGGGGCGTATCTGGCCGAACTGCTGCTCGGCAAAGGGTACGTGGTCCACGGCATCAAACGCCGGGCATCCTCTCCCAACACCCAGCGCATCGACCACTTGGCCTGTTCCCTGGGCGCCGCCGCCGACCGGCTCGTCCTTCATTACGGCGACCTGACCGACACGGCCAACCTATTCCAGATCATCAAGGACGTGCAGCCCAACGAAGTCTACAACTTGGCCGCCCAGAGCCATGTGAAAGTGTCGTTCGAGAACCCGGAATACACGGCCAACGTAGACGCCCTGGGCACGCTACGCCTGCTGGAGGCCATCCGCCTGTTGGGCCTGGCCAACCATACCCGGTTCTACCAGGCCTCCACCTCGGAGCTCTACGGCCTGGTGCAAGAGATGCCGCAGACCGAAAAAACACCATTTTATCCGCGTAGCCCCTACGGTGTGGCCAAGCTCTATGCTTACTGGATAACGGTCAACTACCGGGAGTCATACGACATGTACGCCTGCAACGGCATCCTGTTCAACCACGAGTCACCTTTGCGCGGCGAGACCTTCGTCACGCGAAAGATCACCCGGGCTATGTCGCGCATCAAGCTCGGGCTCCAGGAGTACCTCTCCCTCGGCAACCTCGACTCCTTGCGGGATTGGGGCCATGCCCGCGACTATGTCCAAATGCAGTGGCTGATGCTCCAGCAGGACGCGCCCGAGGATTTCGCCATCGCCACCGGTCGCCATCGCTCCGTGCGCGAGTTCGTCCAGCTGGTGGCGCAGGAACTGGGCATGTCCCTGCGCTTCGAGGGCGTGGGCGTGGCGGAAAAGGCCTACGACGCCAAAACAGGCCAATGCGTAGTAACGGTGGACCCGCGTTTTTTCCGCCCGGCCGAGGTGCAGACCCTGCTGGGGGATTCGTCCAAGGCCCGGGAAAAACTGGGCTGGGAACCGAAAACCACCCTGGAGGAATTGGTGGCCGAAATGGTGCGAGCGGACCTGCGCGACGCCGAGCGCGACGCGCTGTGCAAGGCCCACGGCTTCGACCTCTAAATCGGTTGATTCCATTCCATATGCGCGGGGACCGCTCCCCGCGCATATTTTTCTTTAAGCCTGTGGGGGAATTGCGTGGACGCGGCAGAATGTCGTGAATTGTGCAGCCGGCTACACTTCCAGTGTGTCATCGATGCCGACACGGCCAACCTGGTCTGCACGAATCATTCTGATTTCGTTGATGTTTTCGGACAAATTCGCAATATTGGAGACCATGCCTGGAACATCCTGCCGGACATGGGATTGCAACTGGGGGGGCGCATCCGTTGCGGCGACACGTTTTGCAACGAATGCCGCGGCCGGGTCGCCTTGACAAACCTCGCCCCCAACAAGTCCATCCGTTTTCACCTGCCGGTGTCGCTGCACGGCCTTAAACCCGGCCACATGCAGCTACATATCAATCTGCTCTCCTCGGGACGCTTCTGGTTCGACGGTATCGGCGTCGCCGATACCGTCTTGACGCTGACCATCCTTGAGGCCCCGGCCCCGGCCTATTCCTTGTCCCCCTTGCGCCGCTTTTCCTCCACACGCCTCCTGCTCCGGGAAGCGCCCAAAATGGACGAGGACTCCCCCCCTTCTCCGCTGCCGCACCATCTAGTCAGACAAAACATCCTGCTGCAAACCACGAGTGAGCCAAGCCAGGTGTCGTACGCACCACCGCACCGCGTCGGCGAAGATCCGGTCCTGGCCAAGACAAAAAGCCCGGGCCCGCGCTGGCTGTCGGAGGCCACCGTGCCCGGACACACGGCCTGCCTGCTCCAGAACGCCTCGGTGCTGGGGGTCACGGGGGTCGTGTGGCAACAGTCCCGGGGGCTGCTTGAGGAAAGCATCAATCCCTCGCCGCTTGGGCCGCAGCGCTTGCGGGAAAACCTTCTGCACCGCCTGCGCTTTATGGGGGCCGAGCACGTCAAGGGGCGTTGCGCCGTCATTGCCCACGAATCCTATGCGGATTACTGGCATTGGCACGGCGATGTCATTCCCAACTTTTATTACCTTAAGACCCTGGGCCTCCTCCAAACGACGACCATCCTCGTGCCCGCCGAGCTCGCCCCCTGGCAACGCGACTCCTTGAGGATTCTCGACCCGACCGCGCGCTGTTTCAAGACGATCGGCGACAGAGAGATCCTCTGTGACGAACTCTATGTCCCACCTTACTATGAATGCAATCCAGCCCGTCTGGATTCGTTCATTGCCCAGGTGTACAAGATGAAATACCACCACACCTTCAATAAACCCGGAAAGGAGGAGTCCCCGCACCGTATTTATATCTTGAATCTTGATCCGAATTCCCCAAAAATGAGCAATGAAAACGAACTGATCGAAGGCTTGAAGCAAAAAGGATTTTTTATTTTCGACGCACGCCAGGACAGCTACTATGACCACATAGGCCTTTTCTCAAAAGCGCAATGTGTCGTCGGCGTCCACGGCGTTGGATTGACCAATCTTGTATTCGCCCAGGAACTCAAATGCCTGGTCGAAATTTATCCGGATCAATCCATGCCGCAGCACTACCACAGACTCTCCTCACTGCTCGGCATCTCCTACTGCGCCTACATACAGGCCAGGCATCCGGCTAGGCCCCTCGCGCCCTGGACTTTGAATGTAGGGCACTTTTTCACTTTCTTGCAGACTTGCCTGGACAGGCTCGGCCTTTTATCACTTGAAAAGCATTGACAACATTCGGACCGAACCTGAGTGATGGCTTGGTCGCATCTGGACATCCTTCGCAACCCGAGCGGCGCGTATAGGTTTGGAAAGAAGCCCAGCTCCGGGATCGTTGCGCAGACCAGCTCAACCGACAGGGTGAGGAAGCGCTTAGGTTATGCTTGATTTGTTCTCAAAGATTGTTGATGATGAGGAAATGGTACTTAGAGCTTATCCATAAATAAAATTGCACTCCCGAACTGTTTCTGCCATCCCTTCCCAAGGGAAGACAGGTAGATAAGTGCAAAAGCATGGGAAGCTTCGGACGCTTTTTGGGAGATAGTTGAGCCTTTGATTCCTAGGCCAAAGAGAGACGGAGAAAAGCTATAAACGCAAGGTTGTAGGAGGAAGAAAGCCAATTGAGGCTCGCACGGTCTTTCCAGTTATTGTATATGTGCTGCAGGCCGGCATTTACTGGAAAGCATTGCCCAAAGAAGTCTTTGGCAGTCCGAGCGCAATTCATCAATATTTCAGAGAATGGAAACACGCTGGTTTCTTTCTAGAGCTTTGGCAACGAGGTTTATCCGAGATGATGACATGGAAGGAATCGCCTGGGAATGGCACGCCATTGATGCCAGCATGAACAATGCTTCAATGGCCAAAGAAAGTTCCAGAAGAAATCCCACGGATCGAGGAACAAAACGCCATATCCTTGTGGACGAGCGTGGCGTCTCGTTGTCGTTTGTCGTCACCGGGGCCAACAGACATGATGTCAGTCAGTTGAAGCAGTCTTGGACAACAAAATTACATTGCCGATCATGGAGTCTGAGCCTGAAAATCTATGCGCGGATGCTGGGTATGCGAGAGAAGCTGGAAAATCCGTATTTCAAAGCGCGGAGGTGGGGCGTTGAGGCCTGCCATTCTTGGTTCAACCGGTTCCGCAAGTTGACGATTCGCTATGAGAAGTTTGAGACTACCCATTTAGCGTTGATCCACTTGGCGGCAGCTATCATTGCGTTACGGAAAATAAAAACCCAAATTATTTATGGATAAGCCCTAAGCAACGCCCTAGTGCCGAGATATTACCTGGAGCAGAAAGTAGTTTTAATATTTTGGTTTGCCATGGCATGCAGTCCATGTTGGACATGGATACTGCGAAAGTTGTTGCGTTCGGCTCAGGGAGCCACCCGCGTGAAGGTTGTGCGAGCAGCTGCCACTGGGTAACGGCCTATCGAGACGGTGGCGAAAAGGTTCTCAGAACCAAACAGTAAGGGCGTCCGGGTGGAGACAAGCTCAAGAATGAACAGACCTCTGGGATCAAAACGGCCATTTTGGAGTGCTGCCCTGATCAGGTTCGTCTTCCAGGTCTGCTGTGGAATCGTACGCTTGTCACCGAACTTATTGAAAGCCAGCATTGCGTTACGCTCTCACGTTGAACAAGGCCGGTATCTGAAAGCGTGGCATCTGTCCGCGCAAATGCCTGCAAAATGTACACTGTAACAAAATTTGGCCCAGTAAGCTACGGGCTTAAGACGAAGATCTCGCGGTCCGTCGCCAAGCCTATGATGAAAACGCTGAAATATGGTGCTCAGCAAGCGTTTCACCGTAAAGGTATTCATGGAATTTTAGACCGGGTTGTTCGGCACCAGGCAGGCCAGAAGATTTTTCTCATCATAGATCGTCATGCGGTCCACAAAACCTCCAAGGTGGTGAAGTGGTTGGGAGAGAATGAGGACAAAATACGTCTTTTCTTTCTCCCTACCTACAGCTAGGAAATTAATTCAGATGAACTGTTGAACCAGCAACCAGCACACCAAGCGCTTGGAAACTGGTTCCACTTCTACAACGAGCAGCAACCGCATACAGTATTTGACGGTCGACGGCCATGGACGTATACTGGGATAACGTTTGGTTTCCAAGGCGGCATGGGCACCAAGCGGTGCTAGAGCTTAACTGCGCCGCCAACCCGTCAAACCAAACAGGATCACTTCACAGCCTCTAATTCGAATGGAGAAAAATTATGATGGAGCAATCTGTAACTCTTGAAAAAGCTACAATCCAAGAACATAATTTAACAAATATTTATTTTGATATTTCCGACTTTGTTTTTTATTTGGGCCACCACGATAACGTAACCGGGATACAACGGGTTCAGTGTAATGTGTTACTAGAACTTTTCGGTGAGCATCGAGATACTAGGATTATTCCGCATATTATTTGCTATAATGTCGTGGAAGGTGTATTTACACATATAGACGAAAACATTTTTTTGGAAATTGCTAGAGATATCAAGAAAAGTACTGAACACCGTTGCGTGACTAGAGACAAAGCTGCTCTCGCAAAAGGTATTTTCCCTGGTGCACGACGACTCACATCTCTCCATCCAGGTTCGTTCCTGTGTATTCTTGGCGCAGCGTGGGTTTTGCAAGATTATTTTTCAACAATTAATTACTATAAGAGGCAATTCGGATGTAAACTACTAATTTTGATACACGATCTTATCCCGATTTATTGCAAAGACTCTTGTGATCAAGGCACTGCTCAAGTTTTTAAACGTTTTTTGGATACCTCATTCAGCTTCACGGATGGATATATTTGCGTTTCTGAAAATACGCGGAATGATTTAATCAAATACGCTGCAGAATCAGGGAAACAGCTCCCGAGCCTTTGGGTTTGTAAGGAAGGCCCAGGGTTGCAATCTCTTGGAATGGATTTAGATAGTTTGCAACCGCAAAACATTGAGGATAGGTATATATTATTTGTTTCCACAATTGAGGGAAGAAAAAATCATTTTCTTATTTTTAAAGTTTTGCAAAGTCTTGTGGCAGAAGGCTATAAAGTTCCTAAAGTTATCTGCGTTGGAAGAATCGGATGGAAAGTCGATCAGTTTATTGATGCATTATATGCAACGAACTACTTGGATAATAAATTTGAAATTCGCGAAGACATAAGCGACGACGAATTAGTTTTGTTGTATAAAAATTCGTGGTTTACAGTATTCCCTTCCTTATATGAAGGATGGGGACTACCCGTAGCAGAGTCTCTTGGATTTGGAAAATTGTGTTTAGCCTCAAGTTCCTCATCATTACCAGAAGCAAGCCAAGGCTGTGCTATCCATCTTGATCCATATGACTTTAGCGAATGGAGACAAGCTATCATTTCTATTTTGCAGGATGAAACAATTGTGCTGGAAAAAGAAAGAAATATCAAAAGTCAATACATGCCAGTCTCTTGGGGGGCTGTAGTCGATAGCTTAACCGATTACATAGAGATGTTTGAAGCGGTTGAATTGCCAAGATTAGAATTTAATAAAATGGTGTGTTATTCTTTTAAATCAATGCCAAATCAAGATGTTAATCAATTTAATTCACGATTGGTTGAATCGTGCTATAGCAATCCTTTTTCTTTTGGCATTCCAATTGTTTTTTCAGACCCTTTAATACATGAGATGCGAGAAGACTATAGGGAGTGGTACTCCGTTGAGAAAGATGGAATATGGTGTAAATACCCAGCAGCCAAGATGAGAATCCCAATTCCAAGTGATTATGGAGATATGGTTTGCTACCTGTATTTAAGTGCAATTACTTCGCTTGGTGGGAAGATGCTAAGTGTTTTTGTTGGGAAAAGCAGAAAAAATTTAAAAAAAGTTGAATTAAAAAAAGTACCCGGGATATTACAGATCACTTTACCTAGAAATTTGGCGATTTGTTCTGGAAATAAAACACACCATCTTGTAGAACTTTCGGTTGAATATGACCCACAGCTGCGTGATGAGATCAGAAAAATTGATTCAAGATTTCTTTTTTTGTATATTAAAAATTTGTTACTAGTAGATAAAAGTGACGTTGCTACCCAGCTTGAAATACTTAGCAACCAAATTCTGTAATATTTCGATTCTAATCGTTCATCCGCTTTTAGTTGATGAACTTAACTTAGCAAGATGACAAAATATTTCTCTGACATTTCTGGTCGGGACAGAGCGTTGGTCATCGCCTAATGGTAACCTACAAAGCGGGCGAGCCACAGAAGGAGCTTCCACATGGTTGACAACAAAATCCCTGTGATAATTATTTCTTTCAATCGTCCTGACTATCTTGAGTTAGTCTTGCTAAGCTTAAAAAGACAATCCTTACCGCTAGATCTGTTTAAAATATATTTATTCCAGGACGGGGGGATCGATCGCTTTTCAGGAAAGGTGGTGGCCGACACAAGTAAGTCTATTGAAACATTTAAATACATTTTCCCCACACAAACTATTATCGAATCAGATGTGAATTTAGGAGTTGCTTTAAACTACGACAGAGCAGAAAAATTCGCCTTTGATGTCTTAAAGGCAGATTATGCGTTTTTTTTTGAAGATGATCTGGTTTTGGGATTCAATTATTTAAAAGCCCTGATGAGAATGACAGAGTTTGCACTTGATGAACCACGCGTTGGTTATGTCGCAGCATATGGCGACCACTACGCCTCTCCTAAGGATCAAATTTCTAACGCGAAAAAAGTTATTATGCTCGACCACAAGTGGGGATTTGCACTAACTAAGCGACAATGGCTATTGCAAAAAGAAATTATCGATGGCTATATAGATATTATAAAGACGAGCAACTATCAAAGCAGAAACCATGGCCAGATTCAAAAGTATTTTAGGAGCCTTGGTTTTGTCTCTCCTGGGTCTTCACAAGATGCAGCTAAAGATGTGGCCTCCTGCGTTCTTGGGACTGTAAAATTGAATTGCTTTCTTCCATTTGCAAAATATATTGGCAAAAAAGGAACGCATTTCAATCCTGAATTTTATGATAAAGGAAAATGGGGTGAGTCTATTGTTTATAACGGTGATGTCCCTGATTTTAATTTTCCAAACAAAGATCAGATTGAAAACATATATCAAATGTTTTCTTCTGCAAGCAAAGATGGAGATGCGCAATGAATCGAAAAGAGCTTTTTGATGAGGCTATTTCACTTCGCAATAAAAAAGAGTTAGCAGCTTCTATGCAACTTCTTCGGCTAGGTGCTGTTTTTTCTCCTGACTTGCTGGATCAATATGGACATCCCGCTTTCAAAAAAGAATATCTAAGGACGATACTTAGCCAAAAACAATGGGAAAAGGCTATTCAGTTTGCAGAGGACGAAATCGACAAAAATACCGAACATTGGCATGAAATGCTTTTTGCTAGAGCATACCAAAGTAATGGACAAGAGGACATCGCGAAAGGATGGTGGGGGAAGGTCCTTGCTTATGAGCCGAATAATAGTGAGGCATTAGCCGCATTGGCAAAAATTAATCCTGTCATCAAAGGCGACTCGATTCATACGCGTGCTAGCATCATTAGTTGTCTATATAATGGCGTAGATCCTTTTGTTAATTTTAATGAAAAACAATACAAGCTAGATTTGCAAGGTTGGAATTCTGTCGATTCTTTTTTTGAACAACTTATCGGCATTATAGAACCAAAATTAGTCATTGAAGTTGGCACATGGAAAGGCGCCTCTGCAGCTTGCATTGGAAGTTGTTTAAAAAACAAAGGATTTGGCGTTTTATTATGTGTAGACACTTGGCTGGGCAATAGTACGCATTGGATACATAAGGACAAGGCTGACTATTTTGATTCTTTAGACATTAAAAATGGACGCCCAGATCTTTATTTACATTTTTTAGCAAACATTAAACAGCTAGACCTTCATCATATTGTTGTGCCTTTTCCTCAAACTTCTTTCCATGCTGCAAAAGTATTAGGTCATTTCAATATCAAAGCGGACTTGATTTATATTGATGCAGGGCATGAATTTGAAGATGTCTATCAAGATTTGGTGTCCTATTGGGATATCCTGGCAGACGCTGGCATCCTCTGTGGCGACGACTATCATCATACATGGCCTGGCGTGATAAAGGCCGCGCATACCTTTTGTAAAAATAAAAAACTCCAGCTTTACGAAAAGTATAACAAATTTATTATTACAAAGTCATCGCGTGACCTCTCGAATGTTTTCAATAAGGTAGATTTGACTTCAGCTTAACAGCCCGTTGGGAAAATACGTAATCTGACCGATGATCGCCGCATCGAGTGGTTGGAGGTGAGGGATGGGGCTTAGGGTCTGTTCAGGAAATGGTTTTGCCCATCCAGATAACAGCGCAGGCGAGGTAAATTATGCCGAGGAATGAGACGTCGAGTTTGTCGAACCTCGTGGCGCAACATCGAAAGTCCTTGAGCCGATTGAAAAACCGCTCAACCTTGTTTCGCTCGCGGTACAACGTCCTGTCGAACCAGCGAAAGGGGCCTGTAACGAAAACTGTGTAAACCTCCACTAAGGGGCAAAAGCCCCAGGAGGTTTCCGTGCTGATCAACCGTGACGAACTGGCCAGGAAGGTGCTCGAGGGAGAGATCACCAGCCTGGACGACCTCAATGCCGTTCTCCGTTCGATGATCAAGGACGTGGTCGAAACGGCCATGGGAGCCGAGATGACGGGCTTCCTCGGCTACGACCGCTACCAAACGCCGGACAGTGATCCCGGCAACCGCCGCAATGGCTACAGCCACAAAGAGCTTGCCACGAAGGTCGGGTCCATCGTCATCGATGTGCCCAGGGACCGAAAATCCGAGTTCGCGCCGGCCATCGTCAAGAAGCGCCACAAGGACATCGGCGGCTTCGAGGAACTCATCCTTTCCATGTATGCCAAGGGGATGAGCACCCGCGATATCCAGCACCACGTCAAGGAAATCTACAATCACGACATCTCGCCCGAGACGGTCAGCCGCATTACCGATGCCGTTATCGACAAGGCCAAGGAATGACAAAACCGGCCGCTGGAGCCGATTTACGCCATTGTGTTCATGGATGCGCTGTTCCTCAAGCTCCGGGTGGACGGCCGGGGCAAGAACGTAGCCGCCTACCTGATGGTCGGCATCGACCTGGAGGGGCGCAAGGAGTGTCTGGGCATCTGGCTTGGCCAGAGCGAATCCGCCAAGTACTGGCTCGGCGTGCTCAATGAGTTCAAAAACCGGGGCGTAAACGACGTGCTGATTTTTGCCGTGGATGGCCTGACTGGAGTTGACCCGATTTCGTGGACAGATAATCCTTTGAGAAGGAGAGGTTCACGATGTCGAAACGCCCCCCGTATCCCCCGGAATTCCGTAGTCGGATGATCGATCTGGTTCGCTCCGGCCGCAGCCCTGAGGATCTGGCCAAGGAATTCGAGCCCTCCGGTCAGACGATCCGCAACTGGGTGCAGCAAGCAGATCGCGACGATGGTCTCCGCCATGATGGACTGACCTCCCAGGAATGGGACGAGCTTCGAAGATTGCGCCGAGAAAACAAGCAGCTCCGCGAAGAGCGTGAGATCTTGTCAAAAGCCGCGGCCTGGTTCGCCAAGGAGGCCGACTCGACCACGCGGAAGCGTTCGGGTTCGTGATGGCAAATCAGGCCACGTATAGCGTTTCCACGTTGTGCCGCGTTTTGGGCGTCTCCCCCAGCGGCTACTATGCGTGGAGAAATCGGGCTCCTTCACGGCGGAAGGTTGCTGACGCTGAACTCACCGTGCTGATCATCGACGAACGGGGCTACCTGCCCTTCGCCTCGGACGCCGCCCACCTGTTCTTTCAACTGGTTTCAAGGCGTTACGAGAGAGGAAGCCTGTGCATCACCAGCAACCGGACGGTCAGCGAATGGGATGTGGTCTTCGGCGACACGGTGACCGCCTCGGCCATCCTGGATCGCCTGCTGCACCATAGCCACGTCATCACCGTTCGGGGGGAAAGCTATCGCCTCAAGGAGAAACGGCGTGCCGGCATCCTGGTACACCAGCGGGTCGGCTTAGCTGAAACCACCAACCAGCCCTGACGGAGGGTCAGTTCTCGATGGCGTCAGTGGGTCGGTTCCTGATGTCGTTTGACATTTAGCCGCAGGGTTGTGGGCTGGGCCATGGCCAGCCATATGAAAACGGACTTGGTGCTTGCGGCTCTCACCATGGCGGTGCAACAACGTAATCCTTCAGAAGTGGTCCATCACTCTGATCAAGGGTCACAATATACATCTTTTCGTTTCGGGAGCTGTTGCCGTACATTGAACGTACGCCAATCCATGGGAACTGTCGGAGACTGCTTTGATAATGCCCTGTGCGAGAGCTTCTTCGCCTCGCTTGAGTGCGAACTGCTCTGGCAAAACTCCTTTCGGTCAAGACAGGAGGCCAGACTGGCCGTGTTTGATTTCATCGAAGGCTGGTACAATACCCATCGGCGACATCCTGCTCTCGACTACATGTCGCCTTTGGCTTACGAAAGGATGCATGCTCTCGCTTCCTAAGAGTTCAAATCGAAAACTCTCCACAAAATCGGGTGAACTCCAGTTTCAGGCTGCCGCTTTTCGTCCACGAAGAAATTTGGTTCTTCGACGCGCAACGTGGAATTGACTGAGCCCTCGGAGTGACGGTAGCCGTCCCTTGAGGGGGGGGCGGTATGCGCACAGGGGACATCTTCGCTCTTGGCCTGGGGCTGACACCGCCCTGGCAGATCGTCAGCCAGCGACTCGACACCGAGAAGGTTCCGCACGAACTCCACTTGACGCTTGGCTCTGATCGGGGCGCCAACCATCCCTGTCCCCAGTGCGGTCGGCTGTGCAAGCCCCATGACTACCAGGAGTTCACGTGGCGTCACCTCAATTTCTTCCAGCACCACTGCTATCTGACCGCGCGGGTGCCGCGAGTCGATTGCCCTGATCATGGCACCCGCCGGGTCACCGTCCCCTGGGCGCGGCCCGGCAGCAGCTTTACGCTCCTTTTCGAGCAGGTGGTCATGACCCTGGCCAGGGAGATGCCCGCGGCCACGATCGCCTCCTTTGTCGGCACCACCGACAAGCGCCTGTGGCGCGTCATCAACCACTACGTGGCCCAGGCCATGAGACGTATAGACTTAAGCGCGCTTGAGGCGTTTGGCCTGGACGAGACCGCCTGCCAACGTGGCCATCGCTATGTGACTGTCTTCATTGATCTGGGTCGTGAGGAGCGGCCGGTGGTCTTCGCCACCGAGGGCAAGGGGAAGGAAACGGTAAAGCGCTTTCGCAATCACCTACGAAGCCACGGCGGCCATCCGGAGCGCGTGCTCGAAGTCGTTAGCGACATGTCCGGCAGCTTTGTGGCGGTCAAGGAGCACTTCCCCCAGGCCGAGGTGACCGTGGACTGGTTCCATGTGGTCCAGCTTTTCACCATGGCCGTAGATGCGGTGCGAAAGGCTGAAGCCCGGGAGCGAGCACTGCCGGCGGGGACGCGATGGGGCGTGCTCAAGGGCCGCGAGACGGCCAAGACGCAGACACAGACTGAGGCCCTGCAGGAGCTTGAGAAGGAAGCCTTCGCCACAGGCGTCGCCTACCGCATCAAAGAGCAGCTCCGCTGGATTCGCCGGGCCGAGACCAGCCAGGCCGCGCGGTGGCGGTCCACCAATTTCCTCAATTACGTCCGGGACAAGGTCGAAGGAGAACCGCTCCTCTCGCCGGTGGCCAAGGCGATTCGGACCTTCGAGAAGCACCTCGAGCGCATCCTGGCCAGGTGGCGATCCTGGCACACCAACGCTCGCCTCGAAGGCCTCAACGGCCTCTTCCAGGCGGCCAGGGCCAGAGGCTACCGGAACGTGGCCAACTTTATCACCATGATCTACCTGATTGCCGCTCCGATTGGGGAGCTCATCAATAAGTAAATTCCATTTTAAACGTCGAAGATCCAAAAATTTTTGCCCGGCTTCTCAAAATGTTGGCCAAAGCGAAGTCGGTCCTGGGCGGCCATATCAGTGTCGACGCCTCAACCATGGAGGCCAAGGCGGCACGGCGTACCATCGTACGCCTTTTGCACGTTCGCCGCCTTCTTGGAAAAGGCCGCAACCATGCCTTCCTGGCCTGACGCTTCCAACCGGTGATCTGCGTCGGATGCACGTCATACTTGCTGGCCAGCTCGGCCAAGGTCAACTCGCCCGACAGGGCCTCGAGCGCCACCTTCGCCTTAAACTCCGCTGAAAACTTCCGTCGCTTGGACATCGAAAACCGTCCTCCCTCGTCGAGGACTAGAGCTTAACAGACTGTCCAATTTTCCGCGATCACCTCAGTGCCATCTCGGCTGCCTAGCCCATGTCCGGCGTAAGTTCGTCGAGGTCGAAAAGTCCGCCGGCAAAGGGGGCGTTCCGACATCATCGAACCTCTCCTTCTCAAAGGATTATCTGTCCATGAAATCGGGTCAACTCCAAACATGGAAGCGGCTACAAATCAGACACTGCATATTTTAATACGGTATTAATAAAAAAAGACATATCAATGACTTCATCGAAGTTTACTGGCCCAAGCGGACCAAGAGAAGTCATCTTCGCAAAACACGCAACAGGACTTTCATACAATAACTGGCCAGTTGGTTCTCCAACTGAAGGATTAATATTTGTTGTGACAAAAATAAATTTATATTTTCGAGCAAGAGCGCTCAATCGATTGGCTACCAACTTAAAGTCATCCAATGACCGCGCTGTCTCCTCTGTAAGAAGAACAAATAATTTTAGTGAATTATTTGTTAATTGGTTGCGAAATCGTTCAACGCACCTGATTACATAACGATAATCTTCATCCGATGCGCACGGATCCCTGTGGTTAAATATACATTTAATTCCATACTTGCTTTTAAAATAAAGATGATCACACAAGTTTGTTGTTGGTGATATCCTTTCAGCTACAGGAACAGTCATAAATTGACTTCGATCAAGAAAAAGAGAAAAATTATCTTGAAGACAGTCGGCAACCATGGCTGGGTTTGAGAAAATCCAGTCAAATGGCCCAGATTCGTGTTTAAGGCCAATGATTTTCCAAATGTAGCTGTTAGCACAATGCGATCCCAGGCTTATGATAGGAATGCCTTTTGCTATTTCCATCAACGGAGCAATCAATTTTGGGACGAGCCTAGCATAGAGCTGTCCACTGGCCTCCTTGCAAGACAAAAAATCATTCAACATTATTTCATAATAAATTGGAAATCCTATTTTTTCTGCTCGAGCAATATGATCCGCAAGTCCTTTTTCGTCAGGTTCTCGTTTAAGAATTGCCCTATACAGTGCGCTGATATAATATTTTTCAACGCTCCGCATGGAGGTATTCTTTGCTTCCATATATTACCTCATTGCTAGCTGTCCGACAAATTCTAAGGGTGTACCGCGCCCTGTTTCCTGGACACTGTTTTTACACCACCCTGCTTGCGCCACTTGATCCATCAATTGCTGTCTGATCTCTAACAGGCTGAAAAATAATTTCTTCGATCCTCCACGCATGGTTTTAACTGGCTATAAAAGTTCAAATTTTCAAAAACCGGCGCCGAAACTCATGCCTCGGCCCCCTCATCCCGAACCGGGGCGATGCAATAGCCAGTCAATGTCATGTCCGTGGCAATGTCCACCGAAAAACGGACCTCCAGGTCCTCAACCCGGCAATCCACTACATGTTCCAAAGCCAGTTCCCACGGCGACTCGGCCGGGCCGTTGAGAACCCGATGCAAAACACGGGTCGTGCCCTTGTTCCAGACGATTTCCACGGTCTCTTTTCCAGTCCAATGCCGGGCTTGACCGCGTAACACGAAACGGTAACTGCCCGGATCGAGCGACACGCACGGACCGAAGACGAGGAAACCCGCCTTGCCGGTGGTGTGGATGTCATGCCCCTGGCGCCGGCCTACCCGGGAACCCAAACGAGGATCGTTGCCCCAAAAATACAGGACACCGTCGGGCAACCACGTCTTGTAGGCCTTGTCTCCCAAGATGAGCGACAGGGCCTGCTGGGCGCTTTCCTTCCAGGTCAGCCAGGGCATGGCATCGCTGCGGGGATGGGAGGACTCCCGGGCCAAGGCGAGCCACTGGGTCAGGCTAGCGGCCAGGGTAGCGGGGTCCTTGTCGTCAGGAAAATAGAAGGCATGTTCGCCAGAGACCTCCCGGAACACGGGGATGTCGCGGGCAATGATCGGAATCTTGTGCCGAGCCGCCTCGATCAGGGGTAGGCCGAAACCTTCGCCGTAGCTGGCCGCGATCAGAGCGTCGCTGGCTTTGTACAGGGTGTCCAGGTACTCGTCGCTGATGTCGTGCATCCAAAACAGGCGCTTACCCTGTTTTGGATGGGTCTGCAGCCGCTCCACGAACGTCTCCATCATCCAGCCCTGCTTGCCCACGATTACCAGATTGACATCCCTGCCCTGCGCCCACAGCCGTTCCACCGCCGCCAGGGCATGGGGATGGGCCTTGCGCGGCTCCACCGTGCCCACCATGAGGAACGTCGGCCGGTTGCCCAGGATGGTGAGCACGTTGTCGGCATCCGGGGGCAATCCCCGGGTGGGGACGGAATTTTCCACATCGGCCCCGAGGTGGAACCAGTTGAGGCGGAAGGGCCGATCGCGCCGGGGGCCGAAGGCCGCCAGCCAATCGTGGTACTCGTCGGCCACGGCCCGGGAGATGCACAGGACGCCGTCGAACTGGGCGAGGTTTTCCAGCCACTTGTTATGCAGGTCCTTGGCCTCCGGCGGAAAGGTTTCCGCCAACAGGACCGGCAGCAGGTCATAGATCACGAAGTGGACCTTCACCCCCCGCTGCCGCCACTGGCGCAACAGCCCGGCCTGACAGGCCACCACGTGGTGTTGCAGGTCCAGACCGAAAAACAGGTCTCCCGGCCAGGCCTCCACCGGATCGTCCTTGCCCCAGTCCTCGGGCATCCCCAGGAGCCGGCTCACAAACTGCCGGGCGTAGCGGTAGCCCGGCGTGTCCATCGAGCCGTACACCGGTTCCACCCGCCAGCCGTCGGGCGGATTGTCCAGCAACTGCGCCAGCAACGAGCGTACCACCCGCTGGATGCCGGTTTTCGCGTCGCGCTGGACCAACTCCGAGATGTCGAGCAGCAGCTGGCGGCAACGCGGCCGGGGGGGGAAATCCGCCGCCAGGGCCGTGGCGACCCGGGCTTGGTCGGTGGGGGACAGGGCCGGTTCCAGGGTGGCCAGCTCGCCCACCAGACCCGACACCCGGGCCGAGGAACCCGCGTAAAAGCCCTCGATGGCGGCCTGGTACAAATCGGCGCAACGGCGCGGCTGGTGGAGGGTGCGGATCTGCTCCAGGGCCCGCTGGCCAAGCGCCTGGCGCTCCTCGCCATGCTCGTACAAACGGGTCAGGGCCGCGCTCAGCTCCGCATCGGAAAACGCGTCGGGGAGATGGCACACCACCGCCTCGGACATTTCCGCCAACGTTCCGTGGTCATTGACGATGGTTGGCACGCCGTAGCCCATGCAATCCAGCACCGTGCCCGAGGTCTCGCCCCGGGACATGGTGCGCAACTGCACGGCGACGTCCGCCACGGACAACCACGTCCGGTAGCGTTCCGTATCCACCCAGCCGGTGATGGTGATGCGCTGCGCCCGCTCGCTGGCAGCGATGGCCTGCTGCATCTCGGTGCCATAGGGGCCCTTGCCCTGGCCCACGAACACCAGCCGGCAACGCGGATCGGCGGCCAGCGGCGAGGCCAGCCAGGCGGCCAGGGTGCGGTGGTTGCACTTGGTCGCCCCGAGCAGGCCGAAACTGCACACGACGATGTCCGTGTCGGCCAAGCCGAGTTTGGCCCGGGCGGCCTGACGCGGCTCCGGAAGCATGGGCACGCGCAGGTGGGGGATGACGGCCCAGTCGTCGGCCGTGCCCGGCCCGTACGACTTGTCGGCCAGCTGGCGGGAATACTCGGAATGGACGATGATGCCGTGGGCGTCCTGGATCACCTGCAGGTTGGCCGGATAGATGTTCCCGCTGCGATAGACGGGAAGGTCTGGATCGAAACGCATGCGCACCGCGTTCCAGCCATGGGCGTGGTACAAGGTGCGGGCGAGTTGGTGGGGCTTGGTGCGCAGTCCCAGATCCTCGTAGGCGACGGCCCCGCTCAGGAAAAAGTCGTGGAGCATGACCACGCCCGGGATGGCGCGGAGCAACTCGAACATGTGGCTGTGAAATTCCGAATTGCCGAAATGGTAGAGCACCCGGTCGAACTGGCCGGCGTTGGCCGCAAACCAGGCCAGATTGCGCGTCCGACAGCCCGCCTGGACCGCCGGGCAGTCGACAGTCTCCGCGTTGACGATGGCGGTGATGTCATAGTGGCGTTCCAATTCGGGAATCAACTCGGCGCTGTAATCGCTGATACCGCTTTGCTGGGGGGGCAAGGGCGAGACGTAGGCCAGACGGGGCCGCCGGCCGGACCGGACCACTGGCAGCGGCGGCGCCTGCCGGGCCACGGCCGCTTCCAGGGCTTTCCAGGCGCGCGCCCCGGTGGTCTGCCAGGAGAACTGCGCCGCCTGGGGCAGACTGTGCGCCCGCAGCGCCTCCAAAAACGCCTCGTCCTCCAGGGCGCGCCGCATCAGGCCCGTGATGGCGGCCGTGTCCAGGGGATCGAACAGGGCCTGAGGATTGCCGATGACCTCGGGCACGCTGGACAGACAAGAGGCAATCACGGGCCGGCCGCAGGCCATGGCCTCCAGGGCGGGCAGCCCGAACCCCTCGTGCCAGGAGGGAAACACGAACAGCCGACAGGCGTTGTACAGGGTCAGCAAGTCGTCCTCGGGCACGAACCCGGTCAGGATGCATTCGCCGTCGGCCAGTTGGTTGTCGCGGGCCAGTTGCAACAGGCGATTCCGTTCCGTGGGCGCCACGGAACAGACGATGACCAGCTGGTGCCGGGCTCGCAGGGGTTCGGGCAGCCGGGCGTAGGCCTCGATCAGGCGCTCGATGTTTTTGCGGTGGTCGATGCCCCCGGTGTACATCACGAACGGCCGGTCGATGCCGTAGGCGTCCTGCAAGTGCCTGTGCCCGGCCGCGTCCACGGGACGGGGCCGGAACCGGCTGTCGCAGGCCGTGGAAATGTTCACGGCCGTGGTGTCGGAAAAACCGAGATGTTCCCGGGCTTCCCGGGCCGAGGACTCGGAAATGGCCAACAGCTGGTCGGCCCGGCGCAGGTGGTCGAGCTTGTGCAGGTACCAGTCCGCCATCCGGGGATTGGCCAGATAGATCCGACTGTGGATATAGGGGATCAGGTCGTAGAGCACCACGGCCGTGGGCAGGTGGCCGCACAGGCCAATGCTGGTCACGGCGTCGTCGATGACCCCCTCGAACAGGGAACTGACCAGGACCAGATCCGGGCGCAGGCCGGCCAGGTAGACTTCGTAGAGGCGTTCGGCCGCCTCGCGCCGGGCGGTGTTGTCGGGCTCCAGGCCGCTGATCGGGCCGGCGATGTTCAGGACGCGGATGTTTTCCTCGGGCAGCAATCCGGCGAAGGCGGGCGCGACCGGCTCGATGGCTTTCCGCGGAAAAAGCGCCCTCATTGAAGAGCCAACCAAGACCCTCGTGGGCGCCCGCCTTGCCTGACCAGCCTGCCTCGGCCAAGGGAACAAACACATACCCGTCCCGATGCCCGCGCTTGGCGTTGGATAGCCTCGGCCCACTCCCTGCATATCAATCACAACCAAACGCCATCAAGCGCTTCCTCCGCATGTCCTTTCCAAAACATGCCATCCTGGGCTGGAGAAATTTTGTGCCATGGACCTCGACAGACGTCGCATCCCGAGAACGCGCAAACACCGGACGGGCCCCGGCCAGCGGAGAGAAACCCGCATCCCAACGGGCGTACAGCCCGTGGCGCCGCAAATTGCGTTAATCAGAACTGGCGGAAAAAATCCGGATTCCTCCGGTCCATCGGCCACGTGCGCCACGCATGGTGGGCATCCAGCTCCTGCCGGGTCTCTGGCAAGGCCTTCCCGAAAAAAAAGTGGCGTCAAACGACAGCGGACTCGCCTTGTCTCTTCCAGGTGTTTCCGGCACTTCAATCTCTCCCGAACGCTGCCTTCTTTTTTAAAAAAAACAGGTTTCTCACGCGACCTACGGTACGCGCCTCTTTGGCTACTGTTGAAAGTGGGTCCGAGTTGATTTGGCACAGGTTGGCGGGCGAAGTTAAAGCTCAAGTCGCGGTTGGTTGCGCCGCATGCCGCCTTTTGAGGCCGAAGTGGGCCCCTCCCCGTATACGTCCATGGCATCGGGCGACCGGTCAAAAAGCCCCGTATGCGGCCCCGCTAGCTCATTATAGAAGAGGCCGGAACCAGCGCTCGAGAGATCCAGTCGCCCCTCGGTGGGCCTGGCCTGCCTAGGTCTCCGAGCTTGCCGCAGGATACCGACGCACCCCATTTCAGCCGAACCGCTCAACAAGCCGCCTCGATAAAAGACACGATTATCCGATCCCACCCGCCTTTTGCCATCCATGGGAGATAGCGACACCGGCCATCTGGAGCGCGTCTGCGTGAAAGTCCTGCCAAGTAAAAACTTGCGATCCCCTGTCAGTGGTTTGAAGATTTCCGGCACCCCATAGCGAGTCCATCGGCCCTTCTTCCAAAGCGGCCCACACGCAAAAACTCCGCGTCCAGGATGTTGGAACCAAGCCGCCAGGACAAGCCACGGCCCGGACCGTGCCCAAGTCCCATGATCCCCTACCAGATAACAGAAACAGGGCCGCCGCCGCATGGCGGACATAACGTGACTGTGCGCCACACCACACCCTTGATTCGGGGCCGCTTGATCCGCAAAGACCGCGCGAGCAGATAACCGAGTATGTATTTGTGCTCGGGATGCGGGCACGCTCGTTCCTGGGCCATCTGGTTAAATTGGCCAGGCGAGTCCCCCTCTTGCGCACTTCAACTTGTCGGAAACGCGGCCCACGTCCGATCACGATGCCTTGTATGTCGCAAGTACGCGTCGCATCCGCCGCCAATCCCGTAAAAAACGGTCGTCTCCAGAACACCTGTTTTTCGTCCAATACCCCGCACCACGCTCCAACCTTCCATGGCCTGGACCTCGGCCCTTCGGAACAACCGATACCCAAGTCGAGCTGGCCAAGCCCGAGGGATCGCGGCAACTGCCCGGGAAACTACTGCGTCTCGGCGGATGTTCGCGCTGTCGGACCATCCCACGGCCCGCCCGGCACTCACCGTTCACTCGCGCGAAGCCGCTCTAAAAAATCCTTTTCCACAGTCAATCCGCCGATCGGCAGGAGTTTCACGGATCTTCGGCGCGGCCATCTTCTGCACGTTTCGCCGACTTCACGGAAAGCCGCAACCATGCATTTCTTTGGCTTGGCGCTTCAACCAAGTGAGGCTGGCTGAAAACTTCCGTCGCTGGACATCGAAATCCTCTCCTCCGTCGAGGAAGCTAGAGGGCTTAAACAATGTCCATTTCCCGCGACCACCTCCACTTGCCTGCGCGGCTAGCCACTCGAGGCTCAGCGCAAAGCACTC
>JGI20225J20221_1001653_pt1 | contig 21199 bp, 18 predicted proteins | sample BioMet4_FD_20221 | JGI IMG/M metagenome (IMG submission 20221)
TGGAGCTGTTGGAGCAAAAATTATAGAAATACTTGTCCGCGCTGGTGTTAAAAATATAGTTTTGGTTGATTATAAGTCCCTTACAAAGTCAAATGCAGCAAGGCATTGTTATTATAACTATAAGAAAATCGGAAAACCAAAGGTTGATGTCCTGTCAGAATTTTTGAGTTGGATCGATAGTAGAGTAATTATAACAAAACATTTTGAAAAACTTATACCTACTACTAATCTATCCTCTATCATTCCTGATGATACAGATCTGATTATTAATACTTGTGATGAGCCTTATATAGGTCATACTTCTTTAAAACTTGGTCGATATGCACAAGCAAGAGCTATTCCGCTGTATGTATCAGGTGGATTTGACGCCCACTTAATGAGTTCAGGAGAATTAATATTCCCTCCACATACACCCTGTATAGATTGTGCCCAAAATACATTTTCAAAGGCATTAAAAGGATGGAAGCCTGTATATAGCATAGTCAATAATCCTCAACTGGATCTTTCAAAGTCTGTCTATGATAATTATATTCCCGGAGGGCCTGGTGGATTAGCAATGATGAATGGTTTTTCAGCTAACCTAAGTTGCATGAAATTAATTCACTTCCTGTTGGATGATTCAGCATTTTCATATGTAAATAGTCGGTATGAATACCTTCCAAACGAAGGCAAAATGACTAATTTTGAATTGGTAAAACAAAGTGGATGCAAAATCTGTAATGAATAATTTTAGACTGCGACAAAGTATTGGTATCGTCGTAAATGATGATACTGTAGAGTTTTTTAAATCAAATATTAGAGAAAGTATAAAAATAAAAATCAGCTTTCCAAATATAGTTGAACTCTTAAAGATGTTTGATGGGCAAACTTCTCTTCAAGAAATTGTAGCAAATTATTCAGGAATCGATATTCAACAACTTGAAAAATTAGCTTTGTTTTTGAATGAAAACAATATAATTATCGTTCAAGATTGCCAATACCCTGCAGAGCTTGTCACTGAACAATATAGAATGATCAATACATTTGAAGACTACTGTCATACCACCAGTGAGGTTTTAGAATGTATAATTAATCTTAAAAAATCAAAAGTAATGATTGTAGGTATTGGAGCAGTCGGTAGTAATGTGGCAACGTATCTTGCTCATTGCAATGTTGGTTCGATAATTTTTGTGGATCACGATAATGTAGATATAAGTAATTTACATCGTCAGTTTTATTTTGAAGATGCAATTAACTCTGATAAAAATATGGCTTTACTCAACTCTTTGAAAAAGATATCTCCTGATATTAATATTGACATTATCAATGACATTATCGATGATGATTTTTTTAAAAGAAATATTCTACCCTCTGATATAGATTTGATAATAAACTGCGCTGATGAACCTAATGTGGATTACACCAGTAAAATAATCGCCCTCTTTAGTATGACTCATAATATCCCACATATAGTTGGCGGGGGATATAATCTTCATCAAACCCTTATCGGTCAGACAATTATTCCATTTAAGTCAGCATGCTTTAATTGTTTTAACCTATTTTTGGGAAAAATAAATAGCAAAGACCTTGTCAATGTGAAGAAATTGCACCGGGTAAAACGAAAATTAGGTTCATTTTCACCACTATCAGGTCTGGCTGCAAGCCTTGCAAGCTTGGACGCTATAAAATTACTTGCCGGGAAAGTTGAGCACTTGCAACAAGAAAATAAAAGGGTCGAATTTAGTCTCAGAAGTTTATCTTTTAACGTCCAAGATGTTCCACGTGATCCTGAATGTGATTGGTGTAGAGGAAAGTATGAATAAGATTATTTTTGAGGGAATAGCCACCCATAATTTAAAAAATTTAGATGTTACTATACCATTTAATACAATAACCGCTATTTATGGCCGTTCGGGCGCAGGAAAAAGTTCTTTAGCATTTTCATCAATTTATCAATTATGCAAAGATGAGTTTGATGCTGTAGAAAACGGTTATTTGAATGAAAGTGATTATAAAGTTGTAAATTTCAGTGGGTTAATTCCCGCTGTTGCGATACCACAAAGAAACACAAATAACAACCCTCGTTCAACTATATATTCATATCTGAATATAGCTCAAGCTTTGTCATCTTTAAAAATCAAAAGAAACGTAGCAGTACCTAATTATGATAAATTAAAAATAAACAATTATAAAAATGAATGTCCTCACTGCTTAGGCCTTGGCGAGATAGTTAGTGTGGATGAATCTGAATTAATTAATGAAAAATGTAGACTAGATCAAAAACCATTTTTATGTTGGCGGACTGGTGAGTTATCTGATTATTATCACCAATTACTTATGGTCTATTGTGATAAAAATAATATAAAAGTAGATGATACATTTGATTCACTATCACTTGAAAAGAAAAACCTAATACTATATGGAGAAAGCGCTGAGAAATTATCTTTTAGATTTAAACACAAAGGAAAAATGAAGCAAAGAAGAGCGTTTTATAAAGGCGTAATGTCTTTTGCTAATTCGAATATAGGACGGAGCCAAAACAATTCAAAGTATAAAAAGGAAGAAAATTGCTCATTTTGTAATGGAAGCAGAATTAACCAAGAAACAGCCCAACTTGATGTTTTAGGATTTACATTTGATGATTTTTTACTATCTCCTATATCTGAATTATGTAATACCCTGAAAAAAACTATAGATGACTCAGTATTAATTAGAGTGTTGTCCGCAATAAATAATATGGGATTGGGATATTTAAATTTGTCTCGTTCAATTCCCAGTCTTTCTGGGGGGGAAATACAAAAACTTATTTTCAGCAGGCTTTTAACATCTAATACAACAGGTATTCTGGTTGTTATCGATGAAATATCATCCCAAATTAACCCTGTCGATTTTGAAGAAATCTTTCAAAAGTTAAAGAAATTATCAGAAAAAAACACAGTTATTTTAGTAGAGCACTCGCAGTATTTCATAGATCTTGCTGATCAGCAAATCCATGTTGGCAAATACGCTGGTTCTTCTGGTGGGGAAATTTGTGAAAAAGAAAAAATTCAGCCGCTAAGGAACCTCAATCCCAAAAATAATATATCTGATTACTATTATTTTGAAGGGCTTAATAAAAATAACGTCATTAATCAAAATATACGTATCCCTAAAGAGTGTGTTACTGTTTTTTCTGGAATCTCCGGATCGGGGAAATCATCTTTAGCTAAAGCTATTTGTAGTCTTACCGATTCGATTTATATAAGCCAAAAATTATCATCATATACAGGACGTTCTACTGTCGCAACTATCACGGATTTGAATAAATTAATTGCAGAATTTTTCTCCGATACAACAAAATTAGATATAGAGTATTTTCTTCCAAACAAACTTGGTGGATGTAAAGTTTGTGAAGGTAAGGGCGTGATAAAATATGAAAGGGGTTTTGAAAAGGATATCTACATATCATGTCATAAATGTGAGGGTAAGCTGTTTGACCACAATATAGATGAAGTAAAGTCTCAGATTAATGGTATGAATATAATAGATGTATATGATACTGAGTTGAAAGAGTTAAGCTCTTTTTTTAATAACACTAAGATTAATACTATTCTTGAAACTATCCATTATCTTGGAATATCACATTTGAAACTTAATAGAAAAACGCAGTCCCTGTCAGGTGGTGAAATGCGTAGAATAAAATTATGTGAAATACTATCTAAGTCCAGAAAAACAAACAAAATATTGTTTATTGATGAACCTGTCGCTGGACTTGATTCTGAGACGGCTTCGAAGGTGCTGAATTTTATATATCAAAAATCTAAATTATTCAATGCAATTGTCATTATAGAGCACAGGCCTGAGGCAGATGACTATGCCGACTTTAAAGTACTAATTGGTCCTTTGTCAGGAAAGGAAGGTGGGAGAGTTATAGAACAAAAGATCATTGAGTCAGTTAGATGAATATAATTAACACACTATCTAATTAGTATGTGCAGTTATGATATTAATTTAATGAAATATAAGGGGTGATATTTTGGAAGAGTTAAGAATTGATTTTTAAATTAGTGTTGTTATATATTTTAATCACATGAGATGAATACATCTTGTTAAACTTATATACCCATGATCATCAAAGACGGTTGATTGTCTGCAATTGAGATCATGGGCGGTCACCTTTTTAAATTTTTACTATACGTTATAAAATTGAACTGGAACGTCTGCACAGTTCCTGAGGTGATAAAAGAGTTAATGATTCGATCAAAGCCGTACTTTCGGCTTATGTAGGCTGCAGTTCGTCATGATAATTCCAGTCTACATCTTCACAACATGACCATAGATAACCACATTTATAATCACTAAATTTAGGAAATGACGCAAGTTCGATGGGCCGACTTTCCTTATCACTGACAAATTAGACTGAAGAGCATAGTGTGATTCTGGTAATTATCAAACCAGACAAGTCCGTATTGGATAAGATTACCGAAGGTTTTAAACGAGTGTACTGGACATAGCTATCATATGTTTAACTGTTCAGAACGCTGTAAGAAGAACGGAAAATTGAAGTGGACTTATTAACGGATTGCAATAATAATTATCTTGTTCAATTCTTTGATAATATTAATCTGGAACTGTGTTCAATGATATCTTGAAATGAACCTCTCTTTACCTCTAACCGGATGGATAGGGTTAAATTAAAAGAATCTACAATTCAAAGTTCGATTTTGACTATTAGTTTACCTACGTGTAAAAACTAACGTGATGCCATGGTATATAAACTTAAATTTATCTTATGCAAAATGATTGATAAAAATGAGAGCTGCAATTTAAGCAATAGTTTTCCATATAAAATATATAGCTGCGATTGTCTAATCTGTTGTAGTAAATGTTGCAGACATTGAAAGAGAAAGACCAGGTTTTTCTTTTCTAACCGAAGGGAAGAAAAGCAAGGGGAAACCGGAGAAGCAAGCGCAGCGGCTTCGCAGAGTTAGCCCTTGCTTCTCTTATAATTGGCATTATTCATTCAAGAACAAGAGGATCTTCGCTTGTACAAGCGAAGCTATAATAAAAACAACCAATTATTTTAAAAGTATTAAACAAGAACCTATTGACATTCATAAAATACAAGTTATTTATAATGTATGCCATAAATAAAAAGTTTTATGTCATATGTATCCTGCACTATGTGTAGTAAATGTACTACTTGTCCCATATATGGGGATATTGGAAAGGTTACTTTGTTTTGAAGTAGCCTTTCGTCCTTCAATATTAACGATTACTTATTGCTATTACCAAGTCCAGTCGAATCGAAGAACATCTTTTATCTGAAACGACTCCTAATACCCGGTTAAAGCCACAATATCTCTCGCATACGTAGACCAAAGAAAAATTATGATATTAACTATGTGATTTTTATTAGTGTTGGGTTGAATAATTAAATACTGGAGAGTTTTCTGTGCACTACCAATTGCTGGTTCATCTGTTCTGCCGCTGATGTATCTGACTAATCTCCCGGTGACACAGAACTGTCCCTCTCTACCTGCCTTTATTCGACTCAATGTCCGGCTGCTGATACGCAGTTATCCCTTCGTATCAATGACTGACACTTAAACGTAATGCTTTGGTTGCTGGCGTATCTGACAGCTTCTTCGGCGTGAAGGTCGTTGTGTAAGTATACTTCTTGGTTTATTTAGGATATATAAAACGATGACTATGACTTGCTGTTTTCAGTAAGAGTCTTATCATCCAAAGAATTTATTCTAGAAATTCTTTTTAACTCATTAAGATAATCAACCTCGTTTTCTAAGAACCAATGAAGAACTTTAGAGTTGCCAAGTAATTTATTAATATATGACTGGATTATAACGAATTTCAACATATCTGAACCATACTCGGTTTGAAGCTTTTTCGTTTCTTCCGAAGTTGTTGCCATTTCTTGTTCCAGACGAAGTATGGTTTTTTTTATGTCCTTTTTATAGGGAGTGTTTTTCCCTTTATTTACTATCATCGATGCCGGTGTTGCATCCAAGATGCTCATTGCAAATTTTCTACTATAATTATCAAAGTTAATCATTGTACCGACTGCTTCAATTTGGCGAATTGGCTTCATTTTCCTCAAAACGTCAAATGTAGCCTTAGGTATAGGTTTATCAGAAAGTTTCGCAATTACACTTGGATCTATGCCGTTCATCACATTAGCTTTATCTTTTATGGCATCAACAGATATGCCCAAAGCAGCACTAAGTTTTTCAATTGATACTTTTGCAAGAGACTTAATTATCATTCTATGTTCTTCAACTACATTTATATGATTCACTTGTTTGTTAGGAGTGAAAGCATCATCTATGCTCGATAGTATACATGGAGCTTTTTCTATACCTAAGTCTTTTAAAGCCTCAACCCTTAAATGGCCATCAAGTATCTTAGTGACATCTTTATCTTTGTCATAGAACACTATTATTGGTTCAATAATACCTAAGCTTTCGATAGAGGTAACTATTTGATGATATTTATGGCTTCGCTTTACGTTTTCTAATAATTCCTTAGATGGAATTAACTTATTAGTTTCCAGGTAAATAAAATTATCGCCAAAACGTATCTGAATCATTTTGATACCTCTTTGTTTACTGGGTTTAATATCTGAGATGGTAGTTCTGAAAGATTCTCTTGTTCAAGTATGTGTTGAAAGCTTTTATTCATCATTATGATGTTAAAAATCTCATTTACTATTAGTAGATTGGTTTTTATGAATTTTGAGTTGTTATAAACAGATTTATGTTCAGCGATACTATTTTCATAAAGCTCAATCAACTCCTCTGCAGTCATCCTTTTTGATGGTTTGTGATAATAAAATCCGGCTGCTTTTGCACCTTTATTCCCAACTGTTCTTTGATTTAGAATGTGTTTTATCTTTATAATGTCACGACTTTTTATTAATTTTTTGTCATATGCTTCGGTAAGAATATCTTGTGCTTCCTCAGTTTCACATCTTGCAAATTGCACTGCGAGATACAGAGGCAAATTACCCCGTTCGACTGCCGAGAGAAGTTTATGCTCTCCCTTATCAAGTAGCATATTAATACTGCTCACCCAGTTCGATGAATATCCAGTAATCTCACTTATTTCGGAGTCTGAAAGTCCTCTGATTTTCATGTCTTTAATCACCTGTAATAACTCATTAGAACGTGGTCTTCTCCTTGCAATGTTTTCAACTAAGCTCATAACGTAAGCATCTTCTTCTGATACATCTCTTACAATTGCTGGAATAATAGTTTCACCTAATGCAACGAGAGCCTCTATTCTCCCTTGACCACAAATTAAAGCATATTTGAAATCGTCTTCATCAATAGCTCTTACGCTTATGGGCTTGCTTAATCCTCTTTTTTTTATGCTTTCCTTTATTTCTTCATGCACTACCTTATTTCTTGTTCGTGGGTTAAGAAATTTTATTTTTGCAATCTCAATTTGAATTATTGGGAATTCATTTTTTTCAGGCAGCATATAGTTCCCTCACTTTCATGCGAGTAATAATTTGTAGAAGTTTATCAAGATTATCAAATCTATAGAGTTCTAATCGAATGTTGTTTGTTTCCGTCATGCACATTTTACTATATTCGTTTTCAATCTTTGGGATGATATAAAAATCAAGAGGTGAAATATTTTGTGAATTCATTCGTATAACAATTGTTATGTCTGCTTTCTGTGAGTTATCAAACCGGACTTTCCATCTAAGTTTACCTGATTTCATATGTATGCATTTAGTAACAAGGACGGAAATTAAAAACTCATCATTGATGTAGAGCATTGGGTAGTATTTATACTCGTCTATTTGACAGTTGCTTTTTAAAATTTCACCCTTAAAATCCTCAATTATCTCTGAGTGAAATGATCTTAGTGCTTCATTTATTTTGAGATAGCTGTAATCATGTTCTGGCTTATAACCAATCAAAGTATATGCTCTTAAAAGACCACCGAATCGGGTTCTATAAACAGAAGATGAAGGGCCTGTATCATCTTCATCAATGATAAAGCCTGATAGTTTTCCATTAGATTCTAATTTTTGTTTTAGTTTTTCTAATAGATCTTCATTAGTCAAATGAATGGATCGGATCTGAATTATTTCTTGAGCTTTATTATATTTTTTCTTGGAAATAATAGGTTTATATGCCTTGTCGCATCTAACCCATTCATGTTTGGGGTTTTTTACAAGCCTACTTTTTAGTTTAGATGAGGTTTTGTTATATATGTTGTTTCCAATATATTTTTCATTTGTCAGAATTTGATGTATTTTTGCACGAGTCCATAATGTTCCATTTTCTGCAGGTATGTTCTGTTCATTTAATCTCTCAGCAATAATAAATTCTGGAACGTTATTATCTATAAAGAGATCATAGATTCTATTTACAATTTTTATTTCATTTTTTGGTCCCGGAATTAATATTACCCTATCTGTTTGAATACTCTTTCTTTTGCGGAAACTCAATATTTCTTTAGCTATGCCATTTTCGTCTACTAAAAGACGTCTCAGCCCATAACCAGCCATACCGCCTTGATGATAACCAAGCTTTATTAAATTTACTTGCCCTATAAATACCTTTTCTGATAAATTCCTGCTGTGATATGCAGCACTAGATCTTTTTATATTCAGTATAACAGAAGACTCTAAAGGGAAATCTTTAGTGGGAATAGGTTCAGAACAGTATATAAGATCTACACCGTTTCTCTCAAATAGAAAGGAATAATATGCAGCTTCATCACTATTTTGAAAACGACCAAAACGGCTCACATCATAAAATAATACAGCCTGTATATCTATTTTCTTTTGTTCTACATCGCTAAGTAACTGCTGCAAANAATGCCTGCCTACGATACTGACTCCGCTCTTACCTGCATCATCGTAGGTATAAGCGATTTCCATATTGTTCTTTTCAGCATAATCTTTGATATATTCGGACTGATTATGTAAAGAATATTGCTGATGGTCGGTAGACATCCTCAAGTACTGTGCGACCCTAACTCTATGATTTTTGTCATTTTCGCTAGCCATGCACGAAACCTCATGGATGATTCAATACAATGTATAGGATAAAATTGATCAAATTTTAACCAATTTCAACTGTTTTATCATTGATTAGAGCGAATTTGGTAGATCTTCGAGGTGTATGATAATCGAGAAGAGATGTGAATTATTTAGCTGATATGACCGTCAGCTTTCGTTATTTGGCCTCAAGGTACCCATTTGTAAATGGCTATGCTTAGTCCACATAGGTTAATGGTGTGATCATTAATTCTTCAAATAAATCAAGATAGTTAACCCATCTTGGAAGAGTTATGCGGTAATAACTTTGTATTTTTGAGACGAAATATAGTCACCCCACCATTGCATGAGAACCACACGTTCTGTGAGATACTCTGCACGATTGTAGGCTGCAATTATTTCATCTTTTTTCGAGTGGGCAAGGGCGGCTTCTAAGACATCAGTTCTAAACTTGCCACACTCCTCAGCAGCCGTTCTGGCGATTGATCGCATACCATGAGCTACAAGCTCACCTCCGAAGCCCATACGGATTATAGCCGCATTAGCAGTTTGTTCATGCATGTGATTGAGTGGAGCTTTGATACTGGTAAAAACCCACTCTCTATGCCCGCTGATGGCTTTCATTGAATCCAAGACTCGCAAAGCTTCTTTGCTCAGTGGAACTTTGTNANGTTTCTTCATTTTCATAAACTCCGCCGGGATGTTCCACATGCCGGTTTCTATATCAATATCTGACCATCTTGTGCGAACAGCTTCACCAGGGCGAACCCATGTGAGAAGTTGCCACTCAATCAGTAGCCTTGTTTCTAAACGGACAGAAGCATTGTTTAGAGCAACCAGGAAGCGGGGGAGTTCGGAAGGGGGTAATGCTGGCATATTCTGTTTTTTTGGCTTGCTGAACCGTTGCCCCAGGTTGTCAGCCGGATTGAATTCTATGAGTTCTTCTGTTGCTGCATAGCGGAAAATTTCATTCAGGCGGGATATGATGCGGCGAAGTGTTTCAAGGACACCTCGTTTTTCTATGGGTTCTAAATGCTGTTTAAGCATTTTAGGGCGAATCTCCTTAATGGGGGTATCACCCAACGTTGTAAAGATATTTCTCTCTAGGCTTCGCCAGATGTCGTTAGCATGATCCTGGGAGATGCCTGATGTTTTGACTTTCTCATCAAGCCACTTCCTGGCTACTGCTTGAAATGTATGTTCCGTGGCATCCTTAAGGGCATTGGCTTTGTGGGTGTTATGAACTTGTGGGTCTATACCATTTGCAAGCAACGACAAGTACTCATCACGTAAAGCTCGTGCCTTCGCAAGTGTAAGGTGAGGATAGGTTCCTAAGCTCACCTTAGTTCGCTTTTTGGTCACAGGCACTGCATATCTGAAATACCAATTTTTCTTTCCTCCCTTCGCCAAGGGGGCAATTCGCAGGAGCAAACCATCGCCGTCAAAAAGGTTAACCTCTTTCTCGGCAGGTTTGGTGCTTTTGATTTCAGTGTCAGTTAGCTTCTTAGCGATTTTTGCCATGTTTGGGACCCTCATGTTTTGGACCCTTTGGGTTGGGTCCCAAAAAGGGTGCCATAACGAGTAGATTCTAGCAATTCTTGGTAGACTACTATAGACGTAAAAAAGCCCGCAAGGCTGGTTCCATGCGGGCTTNATAGACTTAACTGAACTTCAATATATCAAAAATTGGTGGAGCTGGCGGGAGTTGAACCCGCGTCCGAAATTTCTACATTCTCCAATGGATATAGTAAAAACAACAATTTACCAATAAAAACAATGCGATATATAACAATGGTTCACAATGGTTAACAGCCGTTTACAGGCTGTGTGGACATTATGTGGATCTTCATTCTAGGTGCGCAAGAGGGTTTTTTGAAACCGCATCCTCCAAATGTGTCGGGGCAAAGTGCGCATAAATCATTGTCATTTTTATATCTGAGTGTCCTAGTATCTCTTTAAGGACGAGTATATTGCCGCCATTCATCATAAAATGGCTTGCAAAGGTATGGCGTAAAACGTGGGTGCATTGCCCTTCAGGTAAGTCAATTCCTGCCTTTTCAACTACCCTTTCAAAAGTTTTTCTGCAAGGTGTAAACAGACGCCCTCTTTTTTTGGGGATTTCGTCAAAAAGTTCCTTTGAAATAGGTACTGAACGAACCTTGCCACTCTTAGTATTTTTATAAGTTATTCGATAAGGGGTAACCTGTGCCCCTTCAAGGTTTTCAGCTTCACTCCACCTTGCGCCTGTCGCTAGGCATATTTTTGCGATAATTAATACGTTAGGGCTTTGAGATTCAGCGAGAAATTGCAGTAATGTTTTGATCTCGTTTGGGTAAAGAAACGACACCATTTTCTCATCAACTTTGAAGGTTGGGATTCCTGCTACTGGATTGGGTAAAGGCCAGTGCCCTAATTTTTTCAAAGTCCCAAACACAGCTGATAAGTTTCGTTGCTCATGGTTAACAGTTTGAGGTTGTATTGGCATACACCGCCCGTTCACATCGGGTATCACTCCACTCAACCGTCCTTCACGATAAGCGCTGAAATCCGCAGCTGTTATGCTAGAAGCGATGGGGTCACCCATTCCAGCGCAAATCCCCTTCAATTTTGACATCATACGATCGGCGTCAGAAAGTGTTCTGCCATACAGTGCATTCCACTGTTCAATCAATTCTGAAAGCCGTCTGTTATCCTGCTTGTCTCCCAGCCAAGGCTTATCCTCAAGTTCATTAGATATATACTTCTCATAGGCCAAGGCTTCACCTTTGGTAGCAAACTTTTTGCGTATGCGTTTACCTTTCGCACCGTTCGGCCGCATATCACATAGCCATTCACCTTCAGGAGTTTTTCTTACAGTCATTGCTCGCTAACCAGGTAAGTGGCTACAACCTTCCCTAAAAGAGTTACGTCTGACACATCGCAATCTAAAGGGTATTTACCCCAATCAATTCGCAATTTATTACCTGGTAAAAGTGTCAACTCTTTGATGCTTTTCGCGCCTGAGTACTCAATCAGGAACTTCCCATCTGCATTGGCATGACTTGCTACATCCACAAAGTAACTGGCATTGCCGTCTGTAATTACCTGGATTTCACCTTTGTAGTTTGGGAGCATTGCTTTGTCGAACAGATACGATGCTTGCCGGAGCAGTTCGGCACCTTCGATTTTATAGGCAGGTATGCGACATACATCACTTCTTGTTGAATCAAACATAACCCCGTCGCCAGTAGTTAGCCATTCAATGGAAGCACCTGTTTGTAAAGCACAAAGTAAAACAAGATCAGCAGGGAAGTTGTCTCGCATGATTCTTGTGCTTAGAGCGCTGGCAGACATACCCAAATAGTTTGATAACTGGAGTCTGGACGTAAAACCATAGGCTTCACATATGCGTTCTACTGCTTCTCTGGCACCAGTCTTGATGTTGTAGTCTTTCATGTTTGTAGTTCGCAATGGTTGACAAACGACAAGATTGAAAATACTCTCCGCATTGTTTCGTTTGTAGTTTGTATTTTTGTCGAATGTAGTTGGTTAACAAAGGTTGCCAATAGTGACCGCTAGTGACAACCGGATGGAGAATTTTGCCTTATGAAAACTGAAGCTGCAACACATCATGAAAGTCGATATGTCCCTCTCAAAACGTTTTGTGAACGCGCTGGTATAAAAATTCGTACTGGTCGCTATTGGGTGTCCATTGGTCGTATCAGAATCCTGCCCAAATCGAAACCTAAAGAACACGTTTATGTAGATTGGTTTGACTGGGTTCAAAGCAAGTAAATGTCACGATTAGTGATTTTGAATGTTTATTTTGGGTGACTGATGGGGTTCTGAAAATGTTTGATTATCAAACTTCTAAACATGCTCACTTTGATGCAGCTTGCCGAGCGTTTGTTCTGGTGCACAATCTGGAAGATGTGGCCGCTGCCGTTGGTATGCGTCCGCAGATCCTGCGCAATAAGTTGAACCCGGTTCAACCGCACCGCCTGACCTGTGACGAGCTTCTGGCTATCACCGATTACACCGAAGATGCGCGTTTACTGGATGGGATGCTGGGGCAGATTAATTGCCTTCCATCCGTTCCGGTCAATAACGCCACCGAAGCCAACATGCAATTTTGCGCGTTGAGTGCCACCGCCAATGTGGGGGCAATCGCTGGGCACGCTGTATCAACTGAACACATGACCGCCGCGCGCCGCACACAAATTCTTGATCGTGCGCGTGATGCTATTCGTTCCCTTTCCGTTCTGGCTTACACCGTTGAAAGCCGTCTCCAGTCTGCGCCGGTTCTTGCTGCTGCCGTCGATATCGTGACTACCAGCGCCAGTGGCATGATGTGAGGGATAACCATGAAAGCATTCGTTACGTACCTGAAAAAAGAATCTCCGGTCATGCAGTTGGCCAGCGGGTCAACTGGCTGGATTGAACTGCCAAACGGCCAGCGCTGGAACCCCGGCCACCAGTACAAATTTAATGCCCGTTCGTCTTGTCGTCCGTGGTGGTTTCGTTTGTTCGGAATTATCCGGGGGCATCATGGCCATTAACACAAAGCAACAGGAAATCGGCCTTAAGTGGCTGGGGAATATCCGCCGTAAATACTGGAGTGAAAAAAGCGAAGCCGCCGAATGGTGGGACAAATTATCACCTGAATGGCGAGGGGTTGTTTTACATGCGACCGCAGTAAATTCCGGGTTGGACGTTTTCAAAGCGCACCTGTGTAAATGCTGTTGGCGTGAATTGTATGAGCGGCTGAACTACCGGGAAATGATCCAGCTGAAACTGGGAATTTCCCGCGCCAGGTTAACGTTTGAGGGGTTCGGGAGTTTGAGCGACAGCGATTTTTCGCGGCGAACCGCCAGCCGCCCAGCCAGGGTGGTTAATCAGATTTACAGCAGTAACGGGGTGCAAATGGTTGTTGCGCCTCAATTCGTTAGCAAAATGCAATTGTTGCAACAGCAGGAGAATCACTGATGTCCATTATTTCTGTAAATGCCAAAGAACTGGGGCAAGAGATGGCTGAGTGGGGGGTTCCACATAACTACGCCATTCTCTTTCTGGAGAAAAACACCGTTAAAAATGACCGCGTGGCGTTACATCCATTCTTCTTTAATGACACCGAACACATGACGAGCCAACGCCACTGGCTGGCCGTCAATGTCGCCTACTGGAGCTGTGTTTATCGTGAGGCTGAAAGCCAGTACCAGCAGGTTGAAGCTCTGGCCAGTATTCGTTCCATGTATTACATCGCGGGGTCGTTAGGGGCTGGCGAAATCAAAGCGCTGATCCAGGAATGGTGGCGCAACACCTACGAGCTGCACAAGGTTCCTGCGCCGAGTTATTCCGCCGCACCTGTTACCGTTTCTTTCCACTAATTAACCGCCTGAATTTTTGGCCATCCCTGCGGTGGCCGGGGATTCTTTTGCCTTTAGGAAACCAAAATGCCAACGAATAGAGATGTTTTTGCCCGTAAACAGTTTGAATGCCGGATGGAGCAGACCACCACCTTCTTCTCCGATTTGCTCAATAAAACCACACGGGAAGGTAAAGCCGCCGTTGCTGACCTGTGTTCTGCCCGTCTGGATAAGTTGGCCACGCGTGCAGCGAATGAAGGTTTAAGCGCTGCCGAAATCGTAGAGCTGATCCGTGAAGAGGCTGCGGCCATTTGCAGCAAAGGCGGTGCAGCATGGCAGTAAAAATTCATAGCTTAAAAATCGCACCACAGTATCTGGATGCTGTGGTTGCTGGCCAGAAAAGGGCAGAGCTGCGCCGTAGTGATCGCGATTATAAAGTTGGCGATTTATTGACGCTATGTGAGTGGAAACACGGGAAATATACAGGTAGAGAATGGGCGTCTGTAATCACCCACATTTTACCAGCTGGCGATGTCATCACGGCGGCTGAGGGATGGTCAGTTTTATCAGTCCGCGCACTTTCACCATCTGAAGCGCTAATTTATATCTTCGATCAAGGTGGGGTGGACTATGGCCGTTAAAACCCCCCTTATACGGGCTGGGGCAACAGACAGAGAACGGCGCATATCTCAGCCCGGTAAACGCGATCAGCTACCTTGCTGAAAAGTTGGCCGGGACGGGGGGCGCGGCGGACATTGTGATCATGATGGTTTCCGGCCAGACGCATGAAAACTTTATGGCCAACCTGAATAGACTGGTAGATGTGTTCCCCAGTCCGGCATTTACCCAGGTGCGGAGGCTGGCACAGTCCGCCGCGCAGCTGGCTGCGGAGAAAATGCAAATCCCGGCCAGGTACAGCCAGAGTTTACCAGCGGCGATCCCGCTTTCAGTTCCTACAAGCCGTACCGCTCTGGCTGCGGCTGCGGTCAAAAAAGCACAGCAGGAAGCTGCGGCAGTGGTGGACGTGTCGACGGTAAAAAAGCTGATGGGGGACTTTCAACGGCAACGTGAAAGCATGATTGCAGGTATTGCCAGCGGGTTATCAGAATTACAGGGAAAAAGCGCCAGAGCGTGGGTGTTTACTGCCAGTGGCGATCTGCCGTCAACGCTTCTGGAGCTGGTAAAAGGAATTCCGCTGCAATCCTCCGTGTATACCGCGGCGATGATGCTTGTTGGCGATAATCTTGACGGTATTAAAGGCATGATCCATGACATCGAACCCAACTCTGGCGCTTAACGGCGAGGCCATATTGCTGAAGAACATTCGTGTTACGGTTTCCCAGCAGTTCCAGGATAAAGACCAGTCAGGCCAGACAAGCGCCACAACGAAGTCAGAACAGGGTATTAAAGGCAAAGAGCTGCGCGTGTCCGGTGAAATCCCGTATAAAAACCCGGAAATTTTGCGGCGTATCTTTGAGCTGGGAAGCGCAACAGATACCAGCGGCCAGCGTCAGAAATACCGCGTTGCACATGACGCTGCGCGTGCCGTTAATTTCCGTGAAGCGACCTTCACCGGAACCCTGGACGCGCCGCCGCAGGATGGGCGTATGTCCTGGCTGGTTACGTTCACGCTGACCGAACATATCAGCGTGCAGGAAAAACGTGAGGCCAGAACCAGCGGCAAGACAAAAGCCGTGAAACAGACCGCGGGATCAGGTGCTGGCGCAGGTCAGAAAGGGAGCCAGGCAGCGGGAGAGGATGAAGAAAAACTGACGTGGTTTGAAAGTAAGGTGCTCAAGCCCGTGAATGATGCGCTGGGATAAAAATGAAACCGATTAAACGACTGTTCCTTTCAACGGATGAAATCCACCTGGCTGATACCAGTCTGGTGCTGGAGCTGAACAGCTGCGGCCGGGGGTTTATTACTGCCGGGACAACGGAGGATTATACCGGGAAACTGGTTCGCCTTGATGTGGGTTACACCGATCTGGTGCTGCGATGGTTCACCGGATATGTGGAGCGATCACAACCCGCTGAAAATGGTTTTCAGCGCCTGTTTGTTCGTGAGCTGGTAGGCGTGTTTGAACGCGTGTGGCCATGTTCATTTCAGCATCCCACATTGCGCAAGGTGGCCAACTGGCTGGCTGAGCATTCCGGGCTGACATTTAGCGTGCCAGATACAGAATATTCAGACCGTCCGATCCCACATTTCACTCACAGCGGCACGGGTTATCAGCTTCTTGATAATCTGGGTAAGGCTTTTGGCATAACGGATTACGTCTGGTATCAGCTGCCCGATGGCGGGGTTTATGTCGGCGGTGCTGAAAAAGCCCTGTTTGCTGGCCGCCCGGTTGAGATCCCCCATGAATTTAGCCAGGGAACGGCAGGGGGGAATTCCATGACGCTGCCTCTGGTGCAGAGTTTACGCCCCGGTGTGGAGATGAACGGCGAAAGGGTGACAAAAGTCCACCTGCAAAATGACACAATGACCGTGACCTGGACACCGCGCAACCGTGCCACGGGTAAGGCACTGCAAAAATCACCCGCGCAGCGCCAGATTGAAAGCCATTATCCTGAGCTGGCATCCGGGCTGCACCTGCCAAAGTTTGCGCGTGTCATGAATCCTGTCGAGGCGGTAAAAAGCGGTAATTTTTCTGATCCGTTTCGTCCGCGATATGCCGTTGACGTGCAGCTGCTTGACGCTGACGGTAACCCGGATAAAGACACGCCAGTTTATTCAGCGGTTCCACTTCCGGTTCCTATGGCGGGTAATGACTCCGGGATGTTCCAGTTTCCACCTGAAGGGACGCTGGTTGAGATCGGTTTTACGGGAGGGCGGCCAGATAAGCCGTTTGTACGCCAGACTGTCCCGGAAGGAACCAGCCTCCCGGATATTCAGCCTGGGGAACAATTGCAACAGCAGCGTGCGGAAGTGTCGCAGCGTGTCACCCAGGCGGGTGACTGGGTAAGGCAGACAGACCAGACAATCAGTGAAATCTCTATGGCGCGTGTGGTTAAGGCCGATACAGAACAGCGTGAGCTGATCAGCCGGGAAACCAATATTAAAGCCACTGATAAAATCACGGTGCTGGGGACATCCATGCTGATGGCCGGAGCCATTCAGCAGGTATGTACGGGCGATTACAGCCAGGCGGCAACTAACCGCGTGGCCAGTATTGGTGGCAATGATGAAACCGATATTGCCGGGAGCAAATCAGTTACAACAGGTAAAGACCTGATCGAGAAAATTGGCCGGATACGCAAAAGCGTGGCAGCTGCGCAGCAGCAAATTATTGCCCCTGTGGTCTGGATTGGCTCTGGTTCTATCAATGTGGCACAGCTGATGCTTGACACTCTCGACGTGGTGAAAGAGCTGGCAGAGCAGACGGCAAGCCACACACACAGCAATACAGGAGCGCCGACCAACGCAGGAGCCATCCGGAACACCGGAGCGAAAGCGGACACACTGAACGGGAAATACTCCCCAGTGATTGGCAAGTAAATAATCACAGACCAAAGCCCGCGCAAGCGGGTTTTTTTATGCCTTCTATCTCATGCCGGGTTCGATGCCTGGCTGGTCAATTTACGTGGCTGCACCATACGCCACCAGTGACGCTATACCGCGTTCACCATCTCCTTATATCAAACGCATCAATCAAAACAGATCGCCCCCACAGCGAGGCGCTGGGCGCGTCACAGCATGACAAAAATAATCTTTCTCAGACAAAAATCGCACTACACCGCACCCGCCTGCGGTTTTTGGATCGTATAAATTTTTCAGTTTTATTTTTCTACAAACTATCGCATCGGGCAGCGCCAGCACTGGCAGCATCACGGAAATCACAAACTGAAAAGATTGAAAAGGATTTCATTTTTTTTCAGTTTTAATGATCGCGTGAGGATCTAATAAAAATCACAACATACAGATAAATAAGAGAAAAATTAATTTTATGTGAGTTGGTAAGGATCTAAAGGGAGGCGCGATGGCGGGAACAAAAACCCAGAGATTCCAGTCATGGGACGGGCTCTGATGATGTTGATAGTGTTTCAGTGACTGTAATTATTGACTTCAATTTTGTATGTTGGCAAATTGGACTGCATTTTTCATCGTTTTGGAAATAAAAAATGAGTACCATTTTAACAGTAAGTGAGGCTGCAGTATTGTTAGGGGTTTCCCCTCAAAAGTTAAGGACACTATGTCGTGATGGTAGGATACCTTCGGCGCGTCAATCCGGTAAGATATGGCTCATCGAGCTAGATGATATAGTTGAATTAAAAAAAATGCTGAAAGATGAAGATAGAATGTCAAAAATTGAAACTACAAACCCGATAGCCCTTAGTTTTTTTAGTGGTGCAATGGGATTAGATTTAGGTCTCGAAAAGGCGGGGTTCAAAACACTTTTAGCCTGTGAAATAGATAAGAGTGCACGTAAGACGATAAAGAAAAATAAGCCTGACATGGCTTTGATTGGTGATATTCGGGATTATTCATCAAAGGAAATTTTAGAGCATGCTGGGTTAACCTTTGATGATGAAGTAGACCTTATTATGGGGGGGCCACCTTGTCAGGCTTTTTCAACTGCGGGTAAACGTTTAGGGTTTGAGGATGAACGAGGAAACGTGTTTCTTAAATATTTAGAAACTGTTTTTGAGATAAAACCAAAATATTTTATAATCGAGAACGTAAGAGGGTTGTTGTCTGCGCCTCTTCAACATCGTCCGCATAGCCAAAGAGGCGTAGATTTCCCGCCCTTAAAGAATGAAGAACAACCTGGCGGCGTATTGAGTTATATATACAGGATGATAAAAGCTAATGGATATAGTTGTTCATTTGAGCTTTATAATGCGGCAAATTTTGGTGTGCCCCAAACACGAGAGCGCGTTGTAATGATGTGCTCAAGAGATGGAGGAAAAATTCCATATCTTGAACCTACCCATTCTCAAACAGGTGAATTCGGCTTGCCGTTGTGGAAAACATTTTTAGAAACAGTGGTTGAGTTGAAAAACATAAAGCATACTCATCTTGAGTTCCCCGAAAAACGTAAAAAATATTATAGATTACTTGGGGCTGGGGAATATTGGAAAAATTTGCCGGTTGATTTACAAATGGAAGCTTTGGGTAAATCGTTTTTCTCTGGTGGTGGGAAAACTGGTTTTTTGCGTCGTTTAGCATGGGATAAACCATCACCAACATTGGTCACGCATCCGGCCATGCCTGCTACTGATCTGGCCCACCCTGAGGAAGTTAGACCTCTATCGATTGAAGAATACAAAAAGCTTCAGCAGTTTCCTGATGACTGGGTTATTGAGGGCAAGTTATTAGACCAATACAAACAACTTGGTAACGCTGTTCCAGTTGGTCTTGGTTTTGCTATTGGAAAACATTTAATTAATTTTGATAATAATATTAAACCCAAAACATATACAGGTTTTAAATACTCTCGGTATAAAAATACATCTGATATTTATCTGGAGCTGAGATTGTCAGAACAAGAAGAACTTTGTTTGGATGTTTGAGCATAAAAAAGGGAGGCTTTCGCTTCCCTTCATTCATTTATGAGAGATTATCGATTCCGTACTGTCGGATTTTTTCTTGTAGTTCTTCACTTACTGAAGAGGCGATCTCTAAAACCGTCTCATACGTTCCTTCTCCGCCGATTGTATTCCAATAATCTCGGCCAATAAGAACGCATTGGTCAGTGTGGAAGTTAAATATTTTCATCGGAGGTGAGAATTTGTATAGTTCTCTTTCATCGCCGAATGGATTGTAATATAAGCCAAAATAGACATTGCAAGTAGGGTCATTTATTTTGAGCTTTAATAGATCTCGTTTGGCTTCGGCTGTTTGGTCTATATTTGGTTTGACGGTTTTGATAGAAAAATAGTTATTCACCCCATTTCTTGAGAAGAATAAGTCTGAGATGACTCGTATTTCATCAAAACTAAATGACTCTTGAGTATGAAGAATATCGTTAACATCATCCTCCCAACAGGGGCGAACACCAGAACCTCTTAATCTTAACTGGCTAATATGATGTTCAATGGCAGTTAGTTGATTATGATCTATTCTAACAAACGTTTCTTTCTGTGTTTCTACGTCTACTGCACCTGATGATTCCGCAATAAATGCTGAAATTCGTTCTATTACGGATTGTCCGAAACTTGTACTAAAAGACCTTTCGAATCTACTCCAGAACACAGCTTCTTTGCTTAAAAGAGCAGAATGAAAAGGCATCATAGTGGCTTCTTGTTGAAGACGCTGTAATGTCCTATCAACACAGCTGATAAATTCTTGTCGTACTCTTTGGTAGCAAATCCTATCCATAGGGAACCGCCTATCGGTTGTGAAATTAAAGGTCGGTTGTATGCTTGAACTAAAGAATCAGCGACTACCAGACCCATTAACAGCTGGTAGAGCAAACAGCGTATTCCGTTCTTAGGATTTGATGTGATCAGGATGACCAAAGGAAAGGCTAAGTGGACGCAATATGGACTCAACCAACAACCAAGGGGCTACGCTTTCACGTAACCCCTTGTTTTATTTGGTGGAGCTGGCGGGAGTTGAACCCGCGTCCGAAATTTCTACATCCTCGGTACTACATGCTTAGTTTGTCTTTACATTCGCACGCCAGCTGCGGACAGACACGCCACTAACGTACTAGCCTGATTAGTTTTAACGCTTCAACCCCAGGCAGGTCTTCCACGCGATCTCTTTTGGGTTTGACCTCTCTTTGATCCCCGTCTTAAGAGCGGAAGCTAGGGAGAGAGGGCTCAGAGCAGGTTATTAAGCTGCTAAAGCGTAGTTTTCGTCGTTTGCGACTATTTTTTTGCGGCTTTTAACGAGGCAAACCGCCCCTCG
>JGI20225J20221_1001654_pt3 | contig 21198 bp, 21 predicted proteins | sample BioMet4_FD_20221 | JGI IMG/M metagenome (IMG submission 20221)
AGGAGGTGCGGCGTTTTCGCCGAGCCGAAGAACAAGAGGGAGGCCCTCATCAAGGCCGAGAACGACGCCGAGTACGCGAGGTTCCACGAGAGCCCGGGCCAAGACGCCGGCCTCATCGCCGAGGCGCGGCCCAATCCGGCCTGCCCGGCGTGCGGGGAATCCGACCAAGCCATCCGATGGGGCAAGGCGAAAAGCGGGATCCCGAGATATTGCTGCAAGCGGTGCGGAAGGACCTCCGCCCCCGCGAGCGGAGGCCTGATAGACCAACGGAAGCTGCCCATGAGAACGATGGTCAAATTCNNGNNGAACATANNNACNGGNAGNGNCCNTGANNNAGGCCTCGAAGGCGGCCAAGATATCGATGACGACTGCCCCTTTACTGNATGGACAAGATTTTCGCTGCCCTTACCTCGTGGCAAAGCTCAATCACCCTCTCGGGCGACGTCTACATCGACGAGAAGCACCTCGCCGTCGCCCATTCCGAAATTGAGCTCAGGCCGGACGGGAAAAGATACCGCGGCCTCTCGAGGAACCAGTGGTGCGTNGCGGTNGCNNTGGGGCCCGAAAAGAAGACCATGGCCATCGTCGAGGGGCGGGGCAAATCGAGCTCGGCGAAGGTGCTCGACGCGTTCAAAGATCACATAAAGCCGGGGTCGACCCTGATCCACGACCTCGATTTCTCCCATTACGAGCTGATCGCGAGGCTGAANCTGGCGGACCAGGGCGAGAAGGCGATCTACAGATTCGATTGCCAAAGCGGCTTGGATCCGATAAACGCCTACTGCTCGAACATGGAGGATTTCGTGCGNNTNCACAGGGGCATGAACAAGCACAGGCTTCAGGACTGGACGGACCTCTTCGCGTTCAAATTCGGGTGCCCGGGGAACGCCCTCCAGAAGGCGGAAAAACCGCTCGACCTTCTGCTGAAATGCAAAGAAATCGTCAGATACCGCGATTGAATGGGCGTTTCTCACCAACACCGTGCATGGGAGTTATTTTTTTAAAAAACCAAAGAACTAACTCTGAATGGGCTAGATTAACAAATCGCTCACAAATCTCGGCTGCAAATGATCGAGAAAAATAATCCAAAAAGAAAATCCGCCAAACATCACAAAATAATTCGAGAAGAACGCACCATAGTCCGACATTCCCCAGCATTAAGACAGGAAGCCAAAGACAAAGACACGCACAAGACCAAAAACCGTTCATAATCAAAAACGCAAAGAGTCGGAATGGTCGCTATTGTAAAAAAGAGAATAGAAAGCCCCAAACTTGTCCAAGACTCATGAGTTCCATCAATCGATTTTAGCAAACGAAGATAATGTAAAATAAGGTAGAAATACAACACAAAGGCCAGCGAGCCAAAAAGATCTAAGAATCCAACCAATCCAACGTCGATTCGCGTCCAAAAGCCTTGATAGCCGTGATAAAAATAAAAAGCAGAGGAACTATTTGTTTCCTCTTGAAAAAAGCCCCGACCGAAAAATGGATGGCTCAAAAAAGAGGAAAAGAAATATCTAATAGCATCAATTCTAGCCGTCAGACTAAGATCAGAATAAACGAGAGAAAAAATAAAAGAATGCGAGAAAACGCAAAGACAGGCGCCCAGAATAACACCCGAAAAAACGACAATTGTGCTAGCAACTGAAAATCGAAGCCAACCATTGGTTTTTTTAAAAAACACGCTCTTTAAAGTAAGAACAAGCAAGAGAATACAATTCGTAATAATTAAACCTCTTGTTTGTATGATTAAACAATCAGTCATAACAATCAAAATAAAACAAAAAATCCGCAAAAAACGAAATTCTTTTTGTCTTTGAAAAAATGAAGAATAACAATAACACAAGACAAGCCAATTGCATCCGCTAGGAAAGAGAAATCTAGGGAAGCCATTCCGAATGGAATAAGAGGTAGTGAGGAAAAGAGGGCCACGGAAAAAGATAATAAAGAAATCTTGAACTAATCCAAGCGAGCACTGCACTATCGTGAAAAGCAAAATCGTTTTTTTAAAGAAGGATCGATCATTTTTGATGAAATACGAAAAAAGAAAAGTCATAGGAAATAAAGATATAATTGCACAAAAATAAATAGATTGTTCTAAAACATCTTTCGAAAATGAGCGATTGCCCAAAACACACGAATTAATTATTTCTATAGAAACGATTATCAGGATAAGAAGAACTGGACAATACAAAAGGGGGTCCCTCAAAAATTTCTCAAAATCTTTAAATCTCCTCACTATGGCAAAAGAAAGAAAAACGAGACACCAAGATCCGACTAGAAGATATTGAATGGCTGGCGCATAAAACTTTGTTACTAAGGTAACGAAACCGCCAAAATTGCTAAAGCAAAGAAGAAAGGAGATTAAAAAAAATCTCATAGCCTTTTTGCTTTGTGTTTCATTCTGCTCCATTTTCATTCAGCCTTATCCAAGGGTACGTAAATTAGAGGATACTCTTGTATTGAAAAACCATTTTTTACTGCGTCTCCCGCAGACGAAATCGAAACAGAAACAGGAGAGGGATGACCGAAAGAAAAACGAATTTCCTCGGGCGAAGAAAAACCAAAGTGGCTCATTGCCGAAGACCACTTCGTCGTGTCAATCGAAATGATATCGGTAGTGGATTTATCAGACGTCAACTCGGTAAATCCTTCACCAGTCTGTTCGATCGACACGGCATCGGCCAAGGGGACATCTAACGTCATGGTAGATCCTGACGAATCGGAAGAAGCGACAAAATAAACGCCTTGGCGGGAAATAAGACGTCGTCCTACGTACGTGCCGTTACTTTGATTGCCAGTATAAACAAAAGTCGCAATCGTGATGTCTATTACACCACGCAAAATTTTAATTACAAAGGTATCACTATAAAAAAACGAGACAGATCCTACAATGCTGGTTCTTTGGGTTGTCCCCAAAAAAGTTTTGGTTTCGCCTGCCCCGCAAGAAGAAACGAAAGAAAGGCAAAGGAATCCTAATAATGTTTTTTCAAAAACAGTCTTTCTCATTTATTTGTTAATTATATACAAATCCTGGTTTAAGAGCCACCTTTTGCCTTTTAAATGATAACTTAGCAAAATCAAATTTGTTGAAAGATGGCCTTTTCTTCGAAAACAGCGAATCGCTTAAAAAAACATAACTGAAAACAACAAAGAAATGTATGATAAATAAATAAAATGTTATCATTCAAAAATTTTCGTACAAAGGGAAAAGACGGCACAGTCTCAGATTGTTTAACTCGCTCCTTTAACAGAGGCGTATATGAAATCCGCCAAAATTCTCCTTGCAAGCAAGCTATTTCTTTTAATTTTTACGATTATCTCGAAGGATCATTTTCCGTTAATGACCTATGTTTTAACGATAAAACGACCACAAAAATTTCGGTTCTTCCGTTTCAAATTCAAATTAAAAAATACTGTTTTTTTACAGCGTATTATTGGTTCCCCAAACTTAATCTTGTCGAGATTCACAAGAAAAGAAAGGCAATTTGCAGTGGACTAGAAAACCTCGCGAACAAGTCGCTTACGGATTCCGCTGACAATCAGCAAAAAATGAGTTCAGTGATTTCTTTCTTAATTGATAACGGGGCATCGTATTTTGTTTTTGAAGAGGAAAACAACGAGGATTTCGAAGACGTCAAGGACCTAATCACTCGCTTTTATCAAAACAAATCAACTTTTTTCTTTGTCAAGAAAGAGATTGCGAACGAGGCGCCTGTTGATCCTGGCCAATTAGAATCCTTCTTCGTCCGCCTTTTTCCTTCAAAGTCTATCAACAGTAAACGGTTTTTCGTTTTGCTATGTTCTTTCTTAAATATTTTCGGCCTTGTTTCTGGCTCTTTTTTCGAAAAAGCAAATCCCTCTATTAAGGCATCAATGCTTATTTTAATTGGAATTATTTCTTTTTGTTTATGCGGCAAAATCAATTTTGATTTTTTGTTGAAATTTTTCCCTTTTTCGAAAAATGATATCGGAAAACTCGATAGAATTTGCCTAGATCAAGAAGTATTCGTTGTTTTTGGGCTCATTCTAGGATGCGTCTCTTGCTATTTTTTAAACAAGGCCACTTTCGCTGGGCTACCCCTCGCGGTATTGACTATTTCGTCTTTTTTTCTACTTATTCAAGTTCCATTCTTGAAGAGCACCGTTTCTGCCAAAAATCCGAGTATAAACAAACAAAATGGTTTGAAACAAAAATAATGGAAAATTTCTAATGCCCTTAAACCGATGTTAAAATCCATAATCAGTATGAACTTTTCTATAATCCAGTTTGCTAAATAGAACAAATCTTCATTTCTTTCTTTCGACATTTCTTCTCAAAACGGTAAAAACAAAAAGGATATGACATAATGGACCCCCAAGTTTCGATAATTATAGTGAACTACAAAACCGCTGCACTTATTAGGAATTGCGTCGATTCTTTAAGAGAAAAAACAAAAGAAGTTTCATACGAAATAATTATAGTTGACAATTCCAACGATAACAACGAATGGTCCTCCTTAACTGAACTCACAAAACAATTTAGCTATATCCGCACCATCAATCCAGGGCGCAACGAAGGCTTTGGAAGAGCGAGCAACTACGGCGCCACGATTGCAAAAGGGACGTATTTACTTTTTTTAAATAGCGATACTTTGTTGATTAATGATGCAGTTTCAATACTTTTTAAAACCATCACTTCCGACAGCAAAATCGGAGCGATAGGCCCTAATATGTACGACGAAAACGGAAAACCGCATCATTCATTTGTTAGACGTGAGACCAATCGAAGTGAATTAATTTTTCGAAGAAGCATGTTTTCGGCAATTCAAAGACATTTTATAAAAAATGATGGTTTCAACTACACAAACAAGCCGATCGAAATATCAGGCTATCTTTGCGGTGCCTGCCTGATGGTCCCGGCAGAACTTTTTTGGAATATTGGGCCTTTTGATCCAGAAATATTCATGTATTCAGAAGATAACCTTCTTTGCTATTTACTAAGGAAAAATGGCTACAAGCTCATAAATAATCCAAACGCCAAAATAATCCATTTAGAAGGTCGAAGTGATAGTTCAGTTTATTCTAAGCAAAAGATCCAAAACGTGGTTTTTGGAGATTACATAAGGCAGTTGCGTGCTTATGGATTTAAAAAAGCAAAAAAATTTTTGAAAACCGCTTCCAAGGTATATCGTCGAGCTTATTTAAGGAAAAAAATCTTCCACAAAAGTGGCTGGGAAAACGATAAAAGACTTTCTGAAGAATATGCCCGTTTTTTTGCAGAAGTAAATTCCGTAATTTAGTCTAGCCAAAGATTTTCTGTTTTTTCTGCGATTTGGTCCCAATTAAATTTTTGATTAATCAGCGAACGCCCGGCCTCAGCCATGTAATCTAATTTCCCACTTTCTGTTCCGAGAGCCTTTTCCATTGCTTTTTCTAAAGACTCCACCGATCCTCTTTCGCAAATGAATCCAGTTTCGTCCCCCACAACCACATCTAAAAAGGGTTTTAGATCACTCACTATAGCGGGTTTGAAAAAAGCATAAGTGAGTTGGACGACCCCACTTTGGAAAACGTCAGTGTAAGGAAGAAGACAAATGTCGGCAGAACCATAGTAATATTTTATGTCCTCATCAGGAACATAAGAGAAATTACAAAGTATCTGTTTTGTTCCTATTTCATCGATGGCTTTTTGGTATTTATCAATATCTTCTCTCCATGGTTTTCCGGCAATAATTAAGAAAGCATTTGGATATTTTTTTAAAAGAGCGGAAAACGAAGCAATTATTTCGCCAACCCCTTTAACTTTTTTTATTTGTCCAAAAAACAGGAAAACAAACGCTTCGCTAGGAACTGAAAGGTGATTTCTAGCCACCTTCTTGTCAACTTTTTCTCCGAATTTTAGAACATTGCCCAAAGGAATAAAAACGGCTTTCCCCGCTAAAGATGGAAACAGCTGGCCGAAACGCAAAACATTGCTCTCGGCCATAACAACAACATGTTTTGGAAGCGCATAAATTTTTTTCAAATAATGATAATCGTAGAATTTTTGGTCAAAAGGTAGAATATCATTAATTGCAATTAAAAGTTTAGTTAACCGAGCGATTTTCTTTAAATAAAAATAGTCAATCGGGGAGCAGCTAAACCACTCAGCATAAACTGCGTTGATATGATATTTTTTGATAATACGAATTATTTGCCTATATGAGGAGCAATAGTTTCGTAATTTTGTAATTTTGGATAATCCTTTTTGGGCTGTGGTAAAAAGATGAAACAATGTAGGTGTTTCGTGGTCTCCAGACAGAATATCAGGATTAGAGAAATCTCCTGCAATAAATACTTTATTCCTCACGCCCAAGGCCAAAGCAAGGGATGATGTGTATTTATAGCTCACAGAATAAATTTGGTCAATAAGTAAAATATTCATAGGTTTTATCGCTACAAAAGTTTAGAAAAGCGAGCCGTTTTCTCTGGCTTTTTGATAATGCCGATCAATCCAGCTTTTGTAAGCCCCACTTTCCACACTATCTATCCATTTTTTATTGTGTAAATACCACGTTATGGTCTCATTGATTCCTGTTTCAAATCTTCGAGTAGGATTCCACCCTAAGGATTCGATTTTTCTTGGGTCAATAGCATATCTCAAATCGTGTCCCGGTCTGTCCTTTACATAATTAATCAAGGATTCCGGCTTTCCTAAAGTCTTGAGGATTGTTTTCACTACGATGAGGTTGCTTCTCTCGTTGTGACCACCAACGTTATAGATATTGCCATCTACGCCATGGCGAACAACCAAATCGATTGCATCACAATGATCCTCTACATATAGCCAGTCTCTAACGTTCGCACCCTTCCCATAAACCGGAAGGGGCTGATTGTTTTGTGCTCTCTGAATCATTAAAGGAATCAATTTCTCAGGGAATTGGTAAGGCCCATAGTTGTTCGAGCAACGAGTAATCGTGACAGGAAGGCCAAAGGTACGATGATACGCCAAAACAAGGAAATCCGCTGATGCCTTAGAAGCGCTGTATGGGCTTGAAGGCTTAATCGGCGAAGTTTCCGTGAAGTATTGGTCGGTTGCCTCGAGGGGCAAATCGCCATAAACCTCGTCCGTGCTGACTTGATGGAACCGTTTGATCCCATATTTGCGGCAAGCATCCAGCAAAACCTGGGTCCCCACCACGTTCGTGTGCACGAAGATACCAGGATTCGTAACAGAGCGATCGACGTGACTTTCAGCGGCGAAATTGATTACGTAGTCAAAATGTTCTTTCTCGAAAAGGCCATAAATCTTGTTGCGGTTAACGATGTTTTCATGGACGAATTTAAAGTTCGGCTCCTTAAGAACCTCAAGGGATTCCATATTGCCTGCATAAGTTAAAGCATCAAGGCAGACCCATTGATCTACAGGATATTTTCGAACCATTTTGTTCAAGAAATTAGATCCGATAAAACCCGCACCACCTGTAACAAGAAATTTCATATTAGTTCCCTTTCTTCAAAGTTCCAGTTTCCTTCATAAACTCGTCTAGTGCTTTTTCAACAGTCGGAAGATGGTGAAAACCCGCTTCCGTTAGACAATCTTTGCTCAAACGAGAATTTAATGGCCGTTTTGCGGCGGTTTTATACATCGCAGCCGGAATCGGCGAAACAGATTTTGGATCAAAACCGCCCTTTTCGAAAATCATCTGAGCGAACTGATACCAAGTTACAAAATTTTCGTTGGTGCCATGGTAAATGCCATATTTTTCAGTATGAATCATTTCGTCAATCAGCGCGCTTAAGTGCTTCGTATAGGTTGGACTACCAATCTGGTCATCCACGACATTAACAGAAACGCCAGAAGCGGCAAGTTTGAGCATCGTGTAAATGAAGTTCTTTCCGTTCTTGCCAAAGACCCAACTCGTGCGAACGATGAAATGCTTCGGCCATTTGAGAACAGCGTCCTCGCCCATAGCCTTGCTCATGCCATACACCGAAAGAGGGTTTTTAACGTCATCCGGCATATAAATGCCATCTTTCGTCCCATCAAAAACGTAATCGGTACTGATATAAAGGAGCTTAGCATCCACTTCGCTGGCCGCTGCAACGATGTTTGCGGTCCCCAAGGCATTAACATCAAAGCAAGTCAAAGCGTTGCTTTCAGCCTTGTCCACTGCCGTATACGCCGCCAAGTGCATGATGGCGTCCGGCTTGGCTGCTTTAACAAACTTTAAAACAGCGGGCCCGTCTGTCAAATCGCATTCACCAATGTCGAGGCCGATAATGGTGTCTTCAGGATGCTTAGCGTGAATCTCGTTAACGAGATCGGTGCCGAGTTGGCCCTTATAACCTGTAATCAATATTTTCATTTATTTAGCCCTATAGACGAAGTCTACACCAGAATCCTTGAATAATGGATTCTTTAAATCTTTTTCAGACAAAATTGGATCCTTTACGCCCCAATCGATGCCAAACATCGGATCGGAATAGAGAACTGCCCGTTCAGAGGCCTTGTTATAGTATTCGTCAACCTTGTAGCAAAAAATAACATTATCAGCGACCGTAACAAAGGCATGAAGAAAGCCTTTTGGTATGAATAGTTGCTTTTGGTTTTCACCAGATAAACGAACACGAATCCACTTTAAATAGCTGGGCGATCCTTTGCGGACATCGACGATAACATCATCCACCGCGCCTTCAACGACGCGGACAAGCTTTGTCTGAGAGAACTCTCCGGCTTGGCAATGAAGACCGCGAATAACGCCTTTCTTAGTCGAGAGTGATTGATTATCCTGAATGAACTCGCCATCAAAAACCTCTTTCATCTTCGCCTTAGAATAAGATTCAAAGAAATAGCCACGGTTATCGCCAAAAACGTCAGGAGTAATGATATAGGCATCTTGAAGAATTGTTTTTTCAAATTGCATAACGGATGTCCTCTTTAAGAATCTTCTTTAAATAAGCTCCATAACCACTCTTGCCATATTTCTCGGCTGCTGCTTCGAGTTCTTGTTTGCTGATCCAACCATTCCGATAAGAAATCTCTTCAAGACAGGCGATCATTAAGCCCTCATGGCTCTCAATCGTCTTAACAAACTCCCCCGCTTCCATAAGCGAGTCATCGGTCCCAGCATCAAGCCAAGTATAACCGCGGCCAAGAAGTTGGGCCTTAAGTTTTTTATCTTTAAGGTAGATGTTGTTTAAATCGGTAATCTCTAATTCGCCCCGCTTACTCGGTTTGACTTTAGCGGCTTGCTCCGAAACGCCTTTCGGATAGAAATAAAGCCCCGTCACCGCGTAGTTACTCGGCGGAGTAGGCGATTTTTCCACAATATTCAGCGGAGTCCCTTCTTTATCCATATCAATGACTCCGAAACGCTCCGGATCGCTGACGTAATAGCAGAAAACAGAGGCAAAGCCTTTATCTGCCGCTTCTTTGGCGGCTTTAAGTTTGGTGGAAAATTCGCCGCCATAGAAAATATTGTCGCCAAGAATCATGCAACAAGAATCGCTGCCAATGAATTCTTTGCCAATTAAGAAGGCTTGGGCCAATCCGTCTGGAGAAGGCTGTACAGCATAAGAAAGGGATAAGCCAAGGTGAAACCCATCACCTAACAAATCGTGGAAACGTGGAGTATCTACTGGCGTTGAAATTATCAAAATATCTTTAATTCCCGCCATCATCAAAATGGATAACGGATAATAAATCATCGGCTTATTGTAAATTGGCAAAAGCTGTTTGCTCGTCACCATAGTTAATGGGTATAAACGAGTCCCGGAGCCGCCGGCAAGAATAATCCCCTTCATATGAAACCTCATTTCATTAACAATATTATCTTTCGATGCATCAACAAAAACAATTAAGAATCAAAGGCCTAAATCGAGGAATGATAAAAAACCATTTCCGTATATAAATACCCAAGTGGAAAGGAGAAAGGAAGTTTATTTTTTGTCCAAACGAGTCTCCTGTTTGGAATCTTTAAATATCCTTTTTTTGATAAACCAAGTTTAATAATCCTTTGAGCATACGCCTTATTCGTTGTTGAGAATTTTTCCATCGTACCGTTGAAAGTGCGATTTGGTAGAAACGAATGGTCGCAAAAGCAAACAAACGCGTGCTCTTTTTTGTTAAGTAAAAAAATGATTTCCTCGAAATGATCGGATAAAAATTTTTTATTGTCACAATAGATAATTTCAAAACCTTTTACCACACTTCGGTTGAAATCGTAATAGGCAAGAACAGTTTGCCCGTCCTTATTCCAAAACTTTCCAAAATGGACTTCATATTTTTCGTTATCAGAAAAGACATTCGAAAACCATTCCGGTTGATTAAAAAGGACGTCTTCTTTTTTTTCAGAAAAACTAATTGAAATCCTTGTTTTTCTCGGTTTAATCCATATCTGATAATCTGTAACGGGGTGAATATCCGGAATATGCTTCAAAAGCATTGAGTGAACTTGAGATGTTGGAGAGAGATCAAGAACGACATCCCCAAGCGAGTAAGCATAGCGGAAAAAAGAAGTAGCATACCCTTTTCCTCGAAGACTCTGGTCGATAATTCCGCAAGATAAATTAATGATATGTTGTTCTTGAAACTGGTATCCCAGTACGCCAATGAAACCCACAAGATGTTTTCGATCGTCTTGGAGGGCGACGCCAACAATATTGTCCTTTTTCAAAGTCCACGTAACCCCCAAAATATTAGGTATCATGTCATTGCGTTGAAAATAGCGGTTTCGCCGACATAGTTCTTCCACTTCGCGGCTGCGACTTTCTTTCTGCAACACTATTTGGTCAATCATGAATTTTTCCCCCCAGCCCTCAGCAAAAATGCTGCTATATTTTTGACAAACATCTTTCCACGAATAAAGGGACTTCATTCTTTCTTTGGCCTTTTCCCCGAGATAAATAGAATAATCTTCGCTAATAGTTTTGCAAAGGAGACTGTCCAGTGTTTTGGCATCCGAAAAATATAAAGCGTAGTCTCCACCTACCTCTTTGTTAAAAGGGCAGTCGTAAAGAAAGGACACGTTAGTGACGGCCATGGCTTCAAGTAACCCTGGATTTGTGCCTCCAACTGAATGGCCATGAATATAAGCGACACAAGTAGAGCGTAAAGCGAGAATTTTCTCCTTCTCATAACACGACGAAATAAAAACGACGTTTTTCCAAAAAGCGTTTTTTGAATATTTTTTTTCAATAACTCGGAAATATTTCGATTCTTTATCTATATTGCTTACAAAAACGAGTTTTTTATCCCTGTTTCGACACAAATAAGCATCAAGTATTATCTCAACGTTATTCTCTGGGACAAAGCGCCCCAAGACAAGGAAAAAATCATTTTTTTGGAGACCCCATTGCTTAAGAATATTTTGGGGGTCTTTGAGTTCTTTAGGATCAAATGGGTAACAACCATACGGAATGAAACAAACACGACTGCGAACGTTCATTTTTTTGTAAACATCGGCAACCGCTTGGGAGTCACAAGTCAGTACATTTACGGAATCGGCCATCAAAAACGAACTAGCTTTAACGTATTTTTTAACGAAAAAGTTCCATTTAGAACGTTTCCATTCAATGCCTGCCGGATTTTCAATCGTTCGTATCCCGTTCTTGGAAAAGACCTTGCGTATACGATGAATGTATGGTCCCACTCTTGGTCCTAAAAAGAAGATGCTTGGATGGATTACTTTGTACTTTTTGATTATAGCAATAGCGATTTTTGTGCATTTTCTATCAAAAATAACCATTGAAAGATTTCCTACTGGCCGAACACAAACTCGTAAGCAACAGACTTGGTCGAAATACAAAACACCCTGCTCAGAGGGCTTGCTAACAATTTCAAAAACGAAAAAACGATGACTAGAATCCGGATAATTGTCAATCAAACCATGAACGAAGGTTTCCCAGCCACCATAGCGCTTTGTAAATCCACGAGCACCTAGGACAAAAACGTTTGCAGTATTAGAAAAGAAGTCGTCCGAAATAGAAAACTCTTTTTGAAATTTCATTTGTGGCCTCCAGTTATTGGTAAGAAATAATGGTCAAAGTTGTTAAAAGTAAAACCTTTTTTCTTCAAAAATCCAACTAACTTCCAAAATTTCTTTAAAGCCTTTTTTCTCCCTAAATCAAAGCGCACACGGTCAGCAAAAGACATTTGGTGAACGCCTGGGAACTTACGATAATTGATTTCGTATGGGTGAATAAAGAAAACAAAATTTTGGTGCGTTTTCAAATACTTAGAAACGAGGGCTTTGTAAAAAAAGAAAGGATAAAGCCGAAAAAAACCGCCTCCGCCAATCGGTATCTTTTTCCCAAAAAATTTAACCGTTGGAATTTCAGCTTCTTGCAACGTACTTTCTTCGCTAACAAGAAAGCCATTCCCGCCTGTAATCCATCCAGAAAAGTCGTTATGAACGTAATAAGGATTAGAGGAGGAATCAATGTATGAAGAATCACAAGAAAAGCCCAAAGAGGGCAAGGCGAGCAATTTTTCTTTGTCCGCAGAGAAAAAAGGAGCGCGATAACAAAAAATAGTGCCCTGAATCGTCTGCTCTATTACGCGTTTGGCGTTGGCGGTTGAGGCACAAAAGTTTTCAAGACTCATGTTTTTCAAATTATCGTGCCCAAAAGAATGACATCCAATGGAATGTCCATCTTCGCAAGCGTGCCGAAGAACTTTAGTGTTGGCTTCCGCAATTGAAGCGACAACGAATATCGTCGCAGAAATACCTTTTTCTTTAAGCTCGTCAAAAAAAGTAAAAAACCGCGGATCCTCACAAAATGAAAAATTACAGGATTCATCGAAATTATATTTCTTTAAATAAGGAATTGTTTCCCAATCTTCGAAATCAATCGTAATGAAACAATTTCTAGTTGAATATCTCTTTGTTATCTTGCTCATTTTTTTATTTTACCATTCTTTGATAGTTTTGACGCGTTTTCCCAAACCGATACACTGGCAAGCAACTATTTCCATTGAAGATTACCATAGGATTTTAACAAACAAAGGCGTACATTTATTTGACAGAAAATTCCTTTTTTATGAGCGAGCAAACCACTGAAGAAACCTGATCAAACGAGTAATCAAAAACCAAATGCCATGTTTTTCTTTTATGGGTATCCGTAATCGCCGAAATTGAAGGACCTAGTCTTTCGTAGGTCACGCCTCCAACGACAATCGATCCTTGGGCAACTCCTTCTTGTCTTTCCGTGCTGTTCCGAATGAGAACAGCGGGAAAATTAAGAATGGAAGACTCTTCTGTGAGGGTACCACTATCGCTTAAAACACAGAAAGCATTCTCTTGAAGTTTAAGATACTCAAAGAATCCGAATGGTTTTTCTTCACGGATGTAGGAAGATAGTTTGAAACCATTTTGCTCTAGTTTTTTGCGAGTTCTTGGATGAACACTGAAAATGACAGGCATCTTATAATCGTCAGCTATTTGGTTGAGCGCGGGAAACAAGGAATTGAACTTCTCCGGAATGTCGATATTTTCTTCCCGGTGGGCGGACATCACCATGTACTTGTCCTTTTCGAGATGAAGTTTCTCGAGAATGTCAGAATCCTCGATTTGCTGCCTGTGGGCGATTATAACCTCGAGCATTGGGGATCCGGTAATAAATGTCCTATCCTTGCGCAATCCTTCGTGCATAAGGTTGTTATACGCAAAATGGCTATAGGGCATGTTGATATCACTAATGTGATCAATCATGACTCTGTTGGTCATTTCAGGCACATTCCAATCCCAGCAACGATTACCCGCTTCCATGTGAAAGATGGGGCATTTAAGGCGTTTTGCGGATATTGCACAAAGAGCACTATTGGTATCACCAAGGATTAAGAGGGCGTCAGGCTTAACTTCTTGAATCAAATCGTAGGACTTCGAAATCACGTTGCCCATGGTCTCACCAAGATTTTTGCCGACACAATTTAAATAGTAATCCGGTTTTCTTAATCCCAATTCATCGAAAAAGATTTGGTTGAGCTCGTAATCGTAGTTTTGCCCAGTGTGGACCAAAATATGATCAAACTCTTTGTCGCATCGTTTGATGACTTCAGATAGACGGATAATTTCGGGCCTTGTCCCCAAAACCGTCATCACTTTTAACTTAGCCATCATTTATCCTCGGCAACCACTTCAGCAGGATAAGTGTCAGCGTTCTTCGGATCGTAAACGTCACTTGCCCACATCAAAACAATGGCATCCGTATCACCAACATTTTTGATACTGTGGGCATACCCTGGAACGATGTCCACCGCCTCGAATTTTTCGCCAGACACAGAATAAGTAACCGCTTTATCCTCGCCAATTTGCCGCTCTTTGATTTCACAAGAGCCTGATAAAACAAGATATTTCTCATTCTTGCTCATGTGATAATGGTTCCCTTTGGTCATACCAGGTTTAATCACATTAACTGAAATTTGTCCATGGTGTCCGGTTCTTAAAAACTCTGTGAAAGACCCACGATCATCGCAATGGCTAACAAGAGGATAAGAAAAGCCATCATCCGGCAAATACGAAAGATAAGTTGCATAGAGTTTCTTTTCGAATCCGTCTTGCAAAGGGAACATTAGAGAGTCGCGCGATGTTCTAAAGGATTGCAGCATTGCCGCAATTTCTTTTGGTTTTGCAGAATAGGTTGGTTCGACATAGAGCGGCTTACTCGTGGGCGTCGGTCTTTCTTCAATGACTCTTAAAATGCTTGCGCACACATCGTCAATATAAACGAAATCGAACGCCGGTGCCTTTTGATTTATCTCAATCGGTAAATCCCGGGCAATGTTATAGCAGAAAGTGGCAACCACGCTGTTGTAATTGGGCTTGCACCACTTGCCAAAGACGTTAGCAAAGCGGAACACATAAGTTTGGTGACCGTTAAAACCATAGTTATTAATGACGGATTCCGCTAAAGCTTTAGACTCACCATAGGGATTGTCTTTTGTTGCTTGAGTAGAAGAGCCCAACAAGATCGGAGATCGGGAATCCAGTTCCTCCGCTAGTTCGACAACATGTTTAGTTAGTCCAAAGTTAATCGTTCTCAAATTCGTGGCGTCTTTGGGGCGGTTGACCCCAGCAAGATGAACGATAAAATCGCTGTTCTTAATCCCTTGCTTTAAATCTTCTTCCGAAGATCCCAGGTCATATTCGATAACGTCATAACCACGATTTTTTAAATAGAGACAAAGGTTTTTGCCAATAAAACCTTTTGATCCTGTAACCAAAATCTTCATAGATTATTTGACCTCCGAAAATTCTTTCAACCGCAACAGTTGCTTTTCCATTTCTTTAACATCAAGGCGCGCCGTATTGTTGGAGGTATAAGATTTTGCCTCGTTAAGTCGATTGTCGCCTTTCTCAACATATTTTTCGTAGTTTAAATCTCGATTATCGGCAGGTATTCTATAAAAACTCCCTTCGTCAACGGCGCGTTGCATTTCTTCAGATGTGACCAAGGTTTCATAGAGTTTTTCGCCATGACGAGTACCGATGTATTCTTTGCCCACTTTAGAATGTGTCAAATCCAAAACGGCATCGGCGAGAACATCAATCGTTACAGCCGGAGCTTTTTGAACAAAAAGATCGCCTTGATTGCCTTTATTAAAAGCAAATAAAACGAGGTCAACGGCATCTTCAAGCGTCATCATGAATCTTGTCATGCTAGGATTGGTAATAGTAATGGGTTTGCCCGCGTTAATTTGCTCAAGGAACAGCGGAATGACGGATCCCCGGCTTGCCATGACGTTGCCATAACGAGTCAAACAAAGCACAGTATCGCCGCCAAGCAAACGACGACTGCGAGCAACCACATTCTTTTCCATTAGGGCCTTGCTAATGCCCATGGCATTAATCGGATAGGCGGCTTTATCGGTGGATAGAAAAATTGCTTTTTTTACATGGTTATTAATGCAAGCCGTAATTACATTATCGGATCCGATGACGTTTGTTTTCATCGCTTCCATTGGATAAAATTCGCAAGAAGGAACCTGCTTAAGAGCCGCCGCGGAGAAGACATAGTCTACGCCCCTAAAAGAATCTTCGATGCTTGAATAATCACGCACATCACCAATATAGAATTTCAATTTCTCATTGGCGTATTGCTTACGCATGTCATCTTGCTTTTTTTCATCGCGAGAAACAATCCGAATTTCTTTGATACCTGTCTTTAAAAAACGATCAACGACAGCGTGGCCAAATGAACCAGTCCCACCGGTGATGAGAAGCACCTTCCCGTCAAAAATATCACTCATTGTGCGTTCCTCTTGACGTTATTATCTCACTAGATAATAAGTTTTATGAGTTTTTTTATCGAAAGAGACATTTAAATGCAGAAATTGACATTCATCATCTGAAAAGACAAAATAACGATGTATTTTGACTTTTCGCGTGATATGCTTGCAAAACGAAGGCGGTTTTCTCGCTTTTACCCTTTATGCTTAAGCCAANACAAAAAACTTACCTAGTCTTCAAAAGAATCATCGACATTTTTGGGTCTTTANTAGGNATNATCGTTCTTTCTCCCATTATTTTATTAACTTTGATCATCACTTCTTGTACCTCTAAAGGNGGNCCNTTCTTCATTCANGAACGNCTNGGACGTCACAAGAANGTCTTTCATATGATTAANTTNCGTTCTATGAANGTCGGNGTAAAACAGGTTGGNCAAGAAGANNTGACCATTGAAGAACAACGTTCAATGACAACTCGGTGGGGCCATTTCATGCGGATTACGTCAATTGATGAAATCCCGCAACTTTTTAATATTCTAGCCGGCAGTATGTCTTTTATTGGGCCGCGGCCAGGGATGATTACTAATGGTGATGGGCTAATCCGCGCTCGAGAAAGTTTTGTTCCGAATGCTTATGAAGTTAAGCCNGGNTTAAGCGGCTATGCTCAAATTCACATGAAGCGTGACCCAAATGTCGTTGAAAAGGCGCGGGAAGACTCCTACTACGTTCAACATATGAATTTCTGGTTCGACGCTTCGATTTTTATCTACAGTTTCTTTTTGGCTTTCGGGTTCGTCAAAGGCCGTTAAACATATCCGCCATATTTTTTGAATGTTTCTCTGAAGCATTAACTGGGTTATTTTTTGATGCTATCGTGGATGAAGAAAGAATTGTTTTTAATTGCTCCTTGCTTTCCGNCACNTACANAAGANCACGNTCCCTCATATANCNACTTTGCGCCATTTCTTTTGGGGCATAGAGCAAGAACGGCCTCCCAGAAGCCAAACAATCCATTATCTTGGTGCTAAAGGCGTTCTTTCTATCTTTTGCGATAAAAGGGTCAAAGGATTCGACGTGAACCAAAAGGTCGGAAACGTCAGCCAATTTCCAAACTTGTTCATAAGATACCGGCTGATGGTAATGAAGATTAGAGCAGGCATTTAACTTCTGAAAATCTTTGTCACGATAAACGCTTCCATAGACATCAAAAGAATAAGGTTTACCTATTGCAGATAAAGCATTAGCAACATCGATCAAAGAATCCGCTCTGCCATCGCTGACGTTACCAAAATAAGTTACCTGAAACCGGCCAGGCTGAGGAACATAAGGAGTCGGGGTCCATGTGGATTTTGAATAAAGAACCCCTGATTTCTTGTCCGGAAATTCTTTTTGATAATCCGCTTGAAGATACTCGCTGTTATAAATGCTCAAAGAAGCATAGTTAATTGCTTTTTTAAAAGACTCGCAAAACCGATGATGAAATTTTGGATACAAATGGGCGTGACCATTTTCGTCCAACATGTAATTCCAGGTTTTGAAGTAATAATCTTCCGAGTTATAAATCACCAATTGGCTTTGAGTTTTTTGACAAACAATCAAAGCTAAATCATAGAGATATGGCATATCCCCTGCTTGGAGAAGAACAACTTGAGGATTAAACGAATTAAGCCAACGCCAAAAACGCTTTGTCGACCAAGCTTTGCTGCGCCACAAGTGGTCGCGAAGAAGGCAAGTCAAAGGGTTTTTTCGAATGGAAGAACGAGGGTTTTGCAAAAAAGAAGCCGGTTCTGCCATATATTTTCGTTCCAGCCCAACACGTTTGAATTTCTTAAAATGATCGATAAGGTTTTGATCGCTGATTTGATAAAAACGGCAGTCAATCAAGTCTAACGGAGCATCATTTAAAAAGAATTGGGCTAAATGGTCTTTGGGGTAATCCAAAAAGAAATTGCCCAGCGTCCGCCCGTTGGCGTTCTCTTTGGAGAAGGGGTCATTTGATATAACGAGAACACGAGGTAACACGAGAATACTTTATCATTTTTCGTTCAAGTTGAAATCGTCGTCTCTTCATTGCTCTTCTTTTTTTAAGAAGTCATAATAGCAAAGACCGAAAAAAGATATGACCACCACCCCAAAAGAAATTGATGTCATTGTACCCATCTACAATCGGGAACGTTTCGTCCGCCCTTTTATTGCGATGATGGCCAAACAGACTTACCCTACCTTCAAAATCTATTTCGCTTGTGGCCAAAGCCAAGACCACACCGATGNCGAGATTCAAAATGCCATTAAAGAAAATCCGTCGATATCAATCCAATCGGCATCCGTTGGGGCCGCTTCAATTGGCGAATTACGCAATTACTGGCTTAACGCCAATTCTCTTCGAGGGGACTATGTCGCTTTCCTTGATATTGATGACCTTATTGACCCGACGTTACTTGAATCCTTAGTCAATAAAGCCGAAGCCGATAACGCCGATCTTGTCCAATGTGCCTTTAAACGAATCGATGAAAAGACTGGAAAACTCGTTTCGCTAGATATGGCACGCAATCCTACCGTCCCTATTTCACACCCCCTCGATCACACTAATATTGTTTTTATCCATACGGGCGTCCCAGCAAAACTCTTTCGCCGCTCACTGATCGGTGATGATGTGCGGTTTGGCAATTCTCACCGCTTCGAAGATGTAGCTTTCGTTGCAAAGTACCTCGCCAAAGCAAATATCGTTTCTTTTATCAATCAGCCCCTCTATACCTACGTCATTACCAAGAGCTCTGTTTCGTCATTCGACAGCAAGGAAGCCGTTGAAAAAGAGCTACAAGATGCCCGAAAAGTCCTTCTTGATCTCAAACAATTTTACAAGAAAACGGCACCTGAGGCAGAACATGCTGGTTTCATCGACTCATTGGCATTTCTCCGTTATGGTATCGGACTAACGACCAGGGCCTGTTTAATGAAGGGGATTAAACGCCATCAAGTCATNAAAGAAAGCGATATTTTCTTGGCTACTTACTTTCCCAAATGGAAGACTTCGCCCTACCTTTGGCGGAAAAACACCAAAAAATACGGTGGCAAAACTCGCTTTGTTCAATGGTGCAAACACCTTTACCGAATTCATTGTTTTGGGCTTTTCGTCTTTGCTTATTCTGCCTACACTAAAACGCTCAAAAAAGATATTAAGCCTTAAGCCTTGTCTTTTTGATGGTTTTAACTGNCAACAAAAAAGACTATAGTGTTACGAGCATTTTTGCCTGTTCAGGTTTAAAATGTGAGTAACCTCATGGATCAAAGTTCTTCGGTTTCACCCGCTGACACGGCGAAACTATTTATCCCCAAAACAAAAAAAGTCTCCGTNCTCTATCGTTTTTCCAAACGTTTGTGGGATATCGTTTTAAGTCTTGNTGCGCTGATTGCCCTTTCGCCTTTAGTTTTGCTTCTATCCCTCATTAACGCCATNGTCTGCAAAGGCAACCCCTTCTATTCCGACAAACGGGTTGGCCGCAACGGAAAGACCATTTCTCTTTTTAAGTTCCAAAGCATGTACCCCGACGCCGAAGAACATCCTGAAAAATATTTAACCACCGCCCAACTCGAAGAATGGAAGAGTGAACGCAAGGTTGAGAACGACCCCCGTGTTCTTCCGTTTGGGCGTTTTCTCCGCAAAACCTCAATGGATGAGATTCCCCAATTCGTGAATATCCTTGTCGGAACATTATCTTTGGTAGGTCCAAGAGCGATCACCGACGTTGAATTGGCCCGCTACTACTCCGATGAGCAAAAAAAGATTCTTCTTTCTTGCCGTCCAGGCTTAACAGGTTATTGGCAAGTCAAAGCCCGCAACGAAGCGTCTTATGAGTCCGGTAAGCGTACCGTTATGGAAATGACCTACTTCGAAAAAAGAGGATTTTTCTACGATTTCTATCTTGTTTTAGCAACCCTGCCCGCAATGATTAAGCATAAAGGCCTCTAGACTTTGCTAAAATAAGAACATGCACTTGCAAACGCTGGTCACCACGTTTCATAAAACCGAAGACGAGATTAGAGACCTTATTGTTCAAAATAACCTGCAAGGTGAAGTCCTTTTGGGCAACCAATGTGGCAAAAACGAAATCAAAGATCTTGGGCTGGTTGGAAAGGCCCATGTCATCCTCTATTCCTTCGATACAATCGGATTATCCAATAACCGCAATGCCTTGTTCCAGACCGCCACTGCAGACTATGTCAGCTTCGCCGATGATGACATCGTATTCATCGATGACTATCCCACGATTGTCGAAGAAGACCTCAAACGATTAAACAGCCCCGATATGATCCGCTACAACATCGCCTCAACGAACCCTCAACGAAGCGTTCCTCAAATCAAAAAAGAAAAGAAAATCAGCTTTCATGACGTCAGCAAATACGGGGTTTGGGGATTCTTCTATAAACGAGGCTTCTTGCTCAATAATCATTTAACTTTCCGCCCCGAACTCGGCCCCGGCCAAAAACGAAGCCATGGTGAGGACACTGTTTACCTTAAAAACTTTATGGACCAAAAACAAAGATCCTATCAAATCCCTCTTGTTTTAGGCAAAACCGCCATGGATCATTCTTCGTGGTATGGTCAGGATGTTCATAACGACATCGTCACGGATGGCTATGTTTACCGGCTAAATCGAAAAAAGATGGCGCTGGTTTTTGGCTACTACCGTTATTGGGCCCACCGCAACTTCTTCCCCAACGTTTCTTTTCATCAATTCGTCAAACTTTATAAGCAAGGCATGAAAGAAGCAGACGCGACGAAGAAACCTAATGAAGATTGAAAGTTTTAAATTGATAAGTTGATGTCGTGCTGTCTTGAAAGACATCCACAACAAAATCGTCGAGCGTGGTTTGGCCTATTCCTGAGCCAACACGTTTTGAAGGTGTCGTATAGGTTTCGGGAAGAGAAAGACTGTACGAATTGAAATAACACAAATTATCTTTTCTAAAACGTAGGAAACCATTATGAAGATCTTCAACAACAT